>Ga0070707_100000030_pt1 | contig 122924 bp, 143 predicted proteins | sample KBSK5502metaG_FD_65468 | JGI IMG/M metagenome (GOLD analysis project Ga0070707, IMG submission 65468) | Corn, switchgrass and miscanthus rhizosphere microbial communities from Kellogg Biological Station, Michigan, USA - KBS K5-50-2 metaG | ecosystem: Host-associated > Plants > Roots >... | reverse complement strand
TGCATCGTCCGAGGACTGCCATACGAACTACGACTCATTCGGCCTAGTACACCTCCTATTAGCGTGCACCAGTAAGGCAAAGCCACTAGCCTATAGACCTTAGGGACACAAGCATCTCAATTCATAGTGACGACGTTATCCGAGGCAACTGCGAGAAACCCTCTCTCGAAGAAAGAGGTAGGCGATAAAGATCAATGCAGCAACGACTAAATCAGACCCAGCGAAGCGACGCCTATGGACAGGTCAGAGGTCCGAAAGACTCTAGACTCTTCTGTTGAACTGCAGATCACGGTAACCGGCGGGAAATCTGGACGCGAACACTCTACACCAGTCTGGTTCGTCCGAGAAGAAAATACTGTCTTTCTCATGCCGACAAGGGGCTCGAAAAATCAATGGTACAAGAACGTCTTGAAATCTAGACGAATCAAGATTTCGTCGGGGAGAGTATCACTTGACCTTACCGCCAAGCCGATTAGCGATTCGAAGAAAGTGTCCTTGGTCGCTGACAAGTTCAGGAAGAAGCATGCGGCAACGGACGTCAAGAAATACTATGCAGGGTTTGACGCCGCCGTGGAATTGAGTCTTCCTTAGCGCGCGTGCCTTTGCGGGAGTATAAGTTCCTACTACGTCAAAGACTTCAAAACAGCCAATGCTTCAGCCACGTGTGCTGTCGCCCTGGATTGGGACGAGAAGACATGTCTCAAGATACCATTCTTATCGATGACGAAACTTACTCTGCCCGGAACTAGTCCGAGGGTCTTCTTCACCCCGTAGGATTTTCTGACCGACCCGTCAGGATCGCTGAGGAGTATGAAGGGGAGTTTGTGCTCCGTGGCGAAGGCTCCATGGGACTCTTGGGTGTCGTTGCTTATTCCGATGACCTCGGCACCGAGGTTCTTGAATTCCTTGTAAGAGTCCCGAAACTCACACGCCTCTGCAGTGCATCCTTTCGTGAAATCTTTCGGATAGAAGTATACAACTACGTTCTTGCTTCCACGGAAATCTTCGAGGCTAACGTACTCGCCATTGCTGGTCTGTAGCCGGAATCCAGGAGCGAGGCCGCCTAGTTGTATCGTTGCTCAGACCTCTCGAAAACTCCGACGACTTTAATTTCGTGAAGTTAACAGTTGCGAGCCGTCAGCTGAATCCCGTTTTGTCAGCGGGATGCGGATGTCGTCGTGCCATTTCCACTTCTTCCGAGAAGATCTTCTCAAGATTCGACTGCTCATTCCGATGCTTCCTTCCACGATGGATAAACGAACGGTAATTTCTTGCGGCTTCCCGAGCGACTACCACCTGTAAAGATTTAGGTTCTGAATATTGCGTCATGCCACTAGGGGTGGGATGTGAATATATAAACGCATTGATGAACGTCTATGCGTTCTTCAGCGTGCGCGTGGTGCTGCCACGATGGCGTTCAAACCTAGTCGTCGTTGGAGTTCTGAGACGTAGGCTGAGAGGACGTCATTATTTACGTGGTAGAAGCAAAACTGGCCTTGCTTCTCTTTCTCAACAACGTGAGCTGTTGCGAGCTCCTTTAGATGGTGAGAGACCGTTGGTTGTGAAACGTCGAAGAACGCGTGGACATCGGAGCAGTTCAGCTTCCCCGTCATTGCCAGTTTCTGAAGTATTGCGCGGCGTTGGGGGTCAGCTAGAGCTTTGCTGATACGATCGAATTCGTCCGTCGCGAGCTTCATCAGAGATCAGCTAGGTTCAACGAAACTATTAACGTTTCGATATGCGTCTATCCAATCTCCAAGACATCCACACAGGGAAAACGTTTCCATTCTTGATATAGATATTCATCAATATGTTTATATCATATTCGGCGTATCTCTTGGGTATGATGGCCAAAGAAACGGGAAAGGGCAAAGTAATGCACCTTGGCGACGGAGGGTTCGAAGCTGAGGTTCTCAAGTCCGATGTGCCGGTCCTTGTGGATTTTTACGCGGACTGGTGCGGACCATGCCACGCCATAGCCCCGACCATCGAGGCACTATCAAATGAGTTTGAGGGTAAGGTCAAATTCGTGAAGGTCGACGTCGACGCCAACCAGGAAGTAGCGTCGAGATACGAAGTCATGAGTATTCCAACGATAATGTTGTTCGAGAAGGGCAAGGTTGAGGATAGCATTGTTGGTGCATACCCGGCTACCGTCTACAAACAACATATCGAACGTGCCCTGAGCCGCTGAAGCTAAACATAGAGAACGGTCATTCATTGAGGCTTTACGACACGGATCACATTTGTCCGATTTGCGGAGAGTTGAGCCCGTGCATCTACCCGAAGCCTATGTCTCTCCCTTCGTTCAGATATCACGACTGCCGATTCTGCGGATCCACATGGAAAGAAATCTCCAGGCAAGAATAGGACAGTCCTAGCCGGAACTTGTCTTTAGTCCTAGCGCAGGACGAGTCGCCAAAGAATCAGTATCGTTCCGATAACACCGATGAGCATAGAGCCGAGGTAGTTTCCAAGAAGGAAGCCCAAGGGCGAGGCGTAGCTTGTGAACCAGTCGCGCATGAATATGTTTGATTGATATTCGGAGGATAATGCCGCGGATAGGCCGAGTATCGCTATGAACTGACCGATCACAATTACCCCAATGGTCCTCCCAACGGTTTGAGGCTGCTCAACCACGACTCTGGGAGCGAGCTTTTGTTGTTTCGGCCTTGGGTCGGGAATCAGGAGAGAGCTCAGAGCTCCTAACAATACGAAGATTCCCGCGGTGAAGGCTGCCCAGCGAGTTCCCTGCGTAAGCGCATCGAAGATGATGTCTCGGGCCGCGGGCCAAAGAGGGCCGAAGCTGGCTATGAGGGATTGGTCGAGTCCACCCGAAAGACCCGAATTGAAAGCTCCTTTCAGCACTGATGCCAACGGGCCAAAGTTTACGGCGCTGGACGCAAGGTCAGCCTGACCTACCGAAGATATCTGAGCCACAAGTATAGCGCCGATCACGGCGATCCCGAAGGCTGACCCAATCTGTCTAACAGTATTGTTGGCTCCAGATCCTACTCCTGCCTTCTGCCAGGGTATACTCATCAAAACCGTGCTTGTAACTTGGCTGATGGCTAGTCCGACACCCGCTCCGTAGATGACCAGCACTGGATAGAGGTAGAAGACAGGGTTCGAGACACTGATGATCTGGGACAAGCTGAAGAGTGCAACGGACTCCAGGGTCATGCCGGTTGTGATTATCCACTTGGGTCCAAACCTGGTGGCTAGAACCCCAGCGACCGGGGCGAAAATGAACACCGAGATTGCCATCGGCAGGAAAGTGAGTCCGGCATCAATCGCCGACAATCCCTTGACCGTCTGCAGGAAGATCGATATGATGAAGACTGCTCCAAACTCGCCCATGGCGACTATCGTGACAGTGAAGAGCCCATACCTGAAACCCTTGTACCTAAGCAAGCTGAAATCGAAGAGAGGCACTTGTCCCTTTCTGGCACGACGAATCTCGTAAAACGTGAAAATTCCTAGAAGAACGATTCCCGTGATTATCGAGATTAGAGGAAGAGACAACGGGTTTGAGGTCGACCACAAGAACCCTCCGGCAGAGAAGTCCTGGTTGGGAACCAGCCAACCGTAAGTTTGGCCCTCGATAAGGCCGAATAGGACACTAGCCAAGCCGATAGTGATCAAAACCAGACCAGGATAGTCCGTTGTGTATTTCGGATCCTTGAACCGAGTCTCCTTGATGACGACCGCAGCGCCGACTAGAGCCGCAATCCCTATCGGGATGTTAATGAAAAACGCCCACCGCCAACTGACATAGGTCGTAAAATACCCACCCAAGACCGGACCCAGAACTGCAGCCGCTCCGGCAGTTGCGCCCCATATACCGAAGGCCACGTTTCTCGATTTACCGGTGAACGTCGTTGTCAAGATTGACAGAGTGGATGGAGAGGCCATGGCCGCGCCAAATCCTTGGATGACACGACCTACCAGCATCTGAGACAGATCAGTTGAGAATCCGTCGATAATGGATCCAACTATGAACAGAGAGATTCCACTCATGAAGATCAGCTTTCTCCCATACTCGTCGCTGAGCTTTCCCCATGAAAGGAGGAACGAGCCGAAGATGAGAGCGTAGAGCGAAGTGATCCATTCAAGATCCTTTAGACTGATGCTGAAGTCTCTCTGAATCTGAGGTAGCGCAACGATCACTATAGTGGCATCAATGACGATGATTGCCAGGGAGAGACTCAGAACCAGTAGAATTAGGAGCTGCTTCGGCTGGATCTTGCCCGACTCTGCCTGTGCTGTTTGGGCTGCAGAGCCTTGCCAGTCTTGGCCTGACTCCTTGCCCGTACGACTCGCTGACATGGACAATCCTCGGGGTTTTCTAGAGGGTAATCAACTTCACTCCAAGGGTCTCAATCGGGATCCGATTTGCGTCTCGTCTTGTGAGCTTCCATACTAGCCTTCGCGTTTTCGTACGCAGCTTGGATGAGTGCTTTTGCGGGACCAAGATCTTCTGCGTTGTCGATTCTGAAACTTACCCATCCTGCTTGGGGAGCGAAACGGTGGGGGATAGCTTTTCCTTCTTTCAACGCAGCTGCTTGCTCCGTCTTGGAGAGGCGGATGTCGAGGAATGAAGTTCCGTGAGAGTGCATGAACTCCAGTTGTTCAACTTGGAATTCTGTTCCTCCGAAACGGTGACTCGCCTGCGTCACCCCTGGAAGCTGTAGAATCCAGGCCTTCAAGACTTCGAAAGGCTTGTCCTCGCCTACCATTGTTGAGTCCTTTTGCTGCTAATCTGTTTCAGGTATTTGTTGACCACAGTAGGCTCGTAGCTGGTCACTGCATAGGGATTGTATAGGAGTGGACTGCCCGGTCCAGATTGAACATTGGAGAATTATAAACGTGGATCAACAATCGAAGCTGTCGTTTCTCGGGATCTCCGGTAGCGGCCGCAAGAATTCCTACAACACCGCACTCCTAGAAACAGCGAAGCGTCTTCTCCCGCGGGACACAACTCTCGAGGTCGTCGATGTCTCAACACTACCATTATACAATCAGGATCTTGAACACGACCCTCCCGAAGACGTGAAGGAACTCAAGCAGAAGATTCGCGGCTCGGACGCAATCTTAATCGCCACCCCAGAACACAATTATTCCATCACGGCGGTTCTCAAGAACGCCATCGAATGGGGCAACAGACCGCCAAGAGACGCTTCATGGAGCGGGAAACCCGCTGCCGTCATAAGTGCCTCAACGGGCCTACGAGGAGGGGTCAGGGCCCAGTTGCATCTTCGTCAAATCATGATCGACCTAAACATGTACCCGATCAATAGACCTCTATTACTGGTCGCGAATGCTGGGGACAAGTTCGATGAGAATCTGAATTTGGTGGATGAGGAGAGTCTTCAGACTCTACGAGAAGTTCTTTCCAGTCTTGCAGAATGGACGCGCAAACTTCTGCGGTGAAAATATAATCCCCGCATCTGCCCATCCCTCGTAGCAAGAATTAGACGACCTTCGACAAGTCCCGAGTAGCATGACATACCGTGTTTCGAACATTCCTACTACTTGAATAAGACTAATGAACCCTCGAGTAAAGCCGACGAGAAGAGAAAAAATGTTGAACCGCAAACGATTGGTAGTATTCGCACTAGTGTTTGCTATGTTTCTAGCCGCAATACCCTCGAGCACTCCACGAGTCTACGGAGCTGCAGCGCCATGTAACCCTCTCAAAAAGTGCAGCATTGCAATTCTATCTCCGGGCGGAGCTCTGAACACAAATCACACCGTCAACCCCTCCTTCTTGGTGTCGTTTCTAGTACACAATTTCACACTAATTCAGCCAGGACAAACTAGTGACGTCAATACAACCTCGGCCGGAAACAACGAGGGACACATACACGTCTGGGTCGACGGTCAGTACGTAACGATCTGGACCAGCACCAACGGAATCCCACTGAGTCTTGCACCTGGGAGTCACACGATTAGACTGGACCTGGTCAACGACTTGCACCAGACGTTCAACCCCGGAATCAACGCAACGACGACTGTCAATGTATTAGATCCGAACGCACAACTTCAGTCAACAGCCAACAACGCTCAAGGCAATGCAAGCAACGCCATGTACTATAGTCTCGGCGCCCTGATACTTTCCCTCATAAGCGTCATCCTAGTGGCGTACGTTGCATTCAAGCCGAAACCAAAGCCATAGGGGTCGCCCGCACTTGGGGACCCTTCCCCGTTTTTCTAAGTCAACATCTAGATTGGCCCTGGCCTTTGCCTTCGCGAGCCTCGCCTTCTTCCCACTGATTCAGGTTTCGCCCACACCAGTTAGAGCCAGTGATCCCACATTCAACGCGACCATAGCGAACTATGCGTTCCATCCACAACACATCAACGTGACTACGGGGACCCAAGTGGTTTGGACAAATAACGATGGAACTCAACATACCGTCACGTCGACAAACATGACTCAAGGGGGAGCCCGCTTAATCGATAGCGGATCGTTGAATTCGGGTCAGAGCTTCTCCTACACTTTCTACGAGCACGGCTTCTATCCCTACGAGTGCTTTTTCCACACGTACATGACCGGATGGGTCAATGTAACTGGCTCTGATGTCCAACCGCCCTCGTCACCGGCAGCGACCTCAAATGCTTACACGCCTTACATCATCGGTGGAGTAATTGCAGGGGCTGTGGTGATCGTGTCTCTCGCTTTGTTCTTTAGGGGTCGGACCCGAAAGGCGAAGAGCACTTTAGCCTAGACACAGATTCTAGGCGTTTCTAGACAGACTGTTTCTCCAAAGAACTGCGAGTCTTTTCAATCGTCTCAGGCGGGAGCTTGGGTTTTGAGCCGCTCACCCGCATGTACACTGATCAACTTCATCGTTCGTCAACTGAATGCGTGCCTTTCGCTTCGAACTCGCACTCTTTCAGATGTCCTTACACCTGAACTTGATAATTCACTTTCCGTGAAGGGTCTAAGGATGATAACGTTTCTCCGAGCGTTGGATTCCCGAATCGGCTATTGCCTAGGCAACGAAGGTTCCAAGGGACGAGCCTTGCCGGTAGGTCTTCAATTATTTCTTAAGTACGTGTTGGTTATAGCCTCAAAGTGGTACAGTTGCAAGTAGCTACGACTAAGCCCGAGAAGAACGTTCAGCAGGTACGAGAATATGACCTATTTCTCGATGTAGATTTTGCCGATCTCAAATACAACGGCAAGGTAACGGCCGATATAGATTCCGTAGGAGATGTTTCCCTCGACGCTGTCGGCTTACAGATCAACAATGTAAAGTCTGGAAGCCGCAAGTTTCCGTTTAAGCATACCGGGAAACTTCTAGAAGTTCAGACCGGAAAGTTCTCGGGTCCCTTAGAAATCGAGTTCGACGGAAAAGTCTCTGACAACTTCACAGGATTCTACAAAGCATCCTACGGAGATGGGTACATCCTTAGTACGCATCTTGAAGCGGTTCAAGCTCGCAAAGTCTTCCCTTGCGTGGATCATCCCGCGTTCAAAGCAGTCTTCAAATTGCAAGTACGAACTGATTCGAACCTCTCTGTCATCTCTAACATGCCTGTCGAATCCGAAACGAAAGAGGGCGGCAGGAAGACAGTCACGTTCAAGAAGACGCCGAAAATGTCTACCTATCTCCTCTACATAGGCGTTGGAAAGTTCGCTCAAGACAAGAACAAGCACGGTGAGACTGAGCTATACGCAGCGTACGCGGATCGGCCGACGGGAAAGATCAACACCGGGTTCTCATTCGAAGCTACCCAGAAAGTCCTAGACTTCTACGAGTCGTACTTCGGTATCCCATTCCAGCTACCCAAGCTGCACAATGTGGCTGTTCCGGAGTTTGCTTACGGGGCAATGGAGAACTGGGGAGCAATTACATACAGGGAAATTCTGCTGCACGTGGACAAGGACACGAGCATACGAGCAAAGAAGTCAGTAGCTCACGTCATCGCGCATGAGATCGCTCACATGTGGTTCGGAGACCTCGTCACGATGAAATGGTGGGACGACCTCTGGCTCAACGAGAGCTTCGCGACGTTCATGGACTTCAAGTCAACAGACAGCGGATATCCAGACTGGAAAGTCTGGCAAGATTTTGTCCGCACGTCCACCTCCGGCGCCATGGGCCGCGACTCCCTTACCAAGACTCATCCCATCATGGCGAAAGTCCATGACCCCGAAGAAATAGAGGAACTATTCGACGAGATCAGCTACGGAAAAGGCGCCAGTATCCTTCGTATGATCGAGGCATACATCGGCTCAGAGAATTTCAAGAGGGGAGTAGCTCAGTATCTCCAGAAATTCCGCTACAGCAACGCTTCCGGTCACGATCTCTGGACAAACCTTCAGCAAGCCTCCGGGACTGATGTAGGACGAATAATGGAAGGATGGATCAGCCAGGAAGGCTTCCCAGTCGTCAGGGTCTCATTGGCAGGCACGAAGCTAACGCTTGAACAAGAGAGATTCCTTCTTACAGGTGGCGCATCGAATCAAACCTGGCCGATTCCCGTCACAATGAACGTTGACAGTAAGAAACAACTATTATTGCTAGACCAGAAAAAGTCCGAAATCAATCTTCCAACAGCTACACGATCGCTCAAAGTAAACGTGGACCAGACAGGATTCTACGTCGTTCTCTACCAAGGAAAAGAACTACAAGAACTAGTCTGGACAGGAAAACTCTCACCACTAGACAGGTGGGGACTAATCAACGACGCCAAGGCATTCCTACTCTCTGGACGAACATCATTCAAAGAATACCTCAGCTTGATCGGTAGATATCAGAAAGAGGAAGAGTATCTTCCAGCGATCGAAATCTCCGACCAGCTCTCATTCCTCTACCAGATCGCACCCTCAGAAATGATCGAAATCGCCCGGAAGTTCCACTCCTCTGGTCTCAAGATTTTCGAGAGCAAGAAAGACGAGAATAGCACCACTTTGAAAGGGGTCATCGCTGCCCGCCTCACACTTCTAGACGACGCCTACGCAAAGTCGGCTGGGTCGAAGTTCAAGGAACTAGCCAGTGTCGAGCCGGACATGAAAAGGTCCGTAGTCATGGGATACGCAAGGTCCTCCAACGACTATGATGGCTTGATCATCAGATACACGAAGAGTACTACCGACGAAGAACGGCTGAGATTTCTGGAAGGATTGGTCAGTTTCAGGAATCCTGAACTCATCTCAAAGACGCTAGACTTTGCGCTGAGCGGTAAGGTGAAGCGGCAGGACGTTAGGAATGTGATCCTCTACGCGACCGCGAATCCAGACGGGAAGATTGCTCTGTGGGAATGGTTCAAGAAGAACATGGCTAAATTGGAGCAGATGTACGCGGGCACGGCTCAATTCTCCATTATTCTTCGAGAATACCTTTCGATCATCGGGGTTGGACGAGCTGCTGAGGTCGAGAGATTCTTCAGTGAGCACAAAGTTATCGGAGCTGATATCGCTCTAGAAAGGTTGAGAATCTACGACAAGCTCGCGAAGAGTATCGCCGCGAGCTCGTAGCGTTATCGGATCATGGATGATTCTGGCATACGGGTATGTCAGAGTGGGAAGTTGAAAGTCTCTTACAGGTGACGCAGGAACGTTCTCACGAGTAATAGTTAGGGTCTAGTTGGGTTTCCAGGCTATTCCTCGGAACCCTGAGAATGTCCCAGTCGGTACGCTCTTTAATGTGCCACTCGAGTATGTGAGCATGACTCCGGATCCGCCTACGATGTAAGCCGTGCCGGCTGACCAGCTCACGTAGTAGAGAATACTGCTGGTAAGTGTGGGCAGGGCTGTCAAGCTGGAACCGTCGTATGTCAACACGAGTCCTGAGTCGCCGACGAGCAGTGCCATGCTGCCTGTTGGGTTGAACGATATGTACCGAACCGTCAACGACGAACTGTAGATTCCCGCAGTATTCAGTAGCTGGAATGTTGTCCCATCGTATCGGAGAATCGCGCCGCCGGAGCCGGCTAGGAGAGCGTAGGACCCGTTGGGATTCCAAGCGACAGCGTCGAGGCTCTGGCTTGTCGGTGACGTCAGCTGGGTCACCTGGCTGGTCGAAGACTGGTACTGGTAGATCTTGCCGAAGTAGGTGACAAGCAGAGCCTGGGTCCCGCTTGGATTCCAACTAACGGCCCGGTAAGATACGGCGTAAGGATTGGAAATTTGTGTCACGGAGCTGCAGTCGTACTTGAGGAGTGCTCCTCCCGACCCACCTATTAGCGCGTACGACCCGTCCGGTCGCCACGCAACTGAGATGAGGTTGATAGTGGTGCTAAATCCTGTGGGTATGCTAGTTAGTGTAGTTCCATCCCATTTGATGAGGACCGCGGCATTCCCCACTATGACCGCGCAAGACCCGTCAGGCTTCCATGCCACTGCGCTCAGCTGGGTTGTTACTGGCTGGCCGATGAGGGTGAGTGTATTGTTCGGATACAGCTTGTAAACGAATCCCTCGTAGGATACCACCAGAGCATACGCAGGGCTAACGTTAGTACCGGTAATTGTCATGTTGAGGAGGAAGCTGTGAGAGAGTGATCCGCTAGTCGCAGTGACGTTGATCTTGTATGCGCCTGGCGAAGCACTGGCGGATGTGACGTTCAAAGTTGAACTTCCTACGCCATTCGAACTAAGCGTAACAGTTCCAGGGTTGAGATTTGTTGAGGGACCCAGAGGAGAAGATGATGCTGAGAGGGTCACAGTCCCGGAGAATCCATTCAGGCTGGTCAGGGTGATGGCTGATGTTCCCGAGGCCCCTTGGGCGATGGTCAAAGAGGTTGGACTTGCGGACAGAGTGAAGTCAGGAGCTGATGTAATCTGGTAGGTCACAATGGCTGAGTGAGAGAGACCGCCACTGGCACCGGTCACGTTGGCAACATAGCTCCCAGCCGCGTTTGAAATGCACGACATGTTCGAGGTGCCTGAACCTCCAGAGATCGTTGTCGATGATAAGGTGCAAGAAAGGCTGGGCGAGGTCGTAATCACACTGAGTGTAACCGTTCCCGTAAAACCGTTCATGGAGGCCACGGTTATTGTGGAGAGACCCGGGCTGCCAGTAGTATCACTGACACTCGTCGGATTCGCCGTCAAGCCAAAGTCGGGAGTGGCGATGACTTTGAAGGCTACGCTTGTAGAATGAGTTAACGTGCCGCTAGTCCCCGTCACATTGGCAGAGTAGTTGCCTACGATGCTGCCGGTGCATCGAAGCAAGGATGTACCCGAGCCTCCTGGGACCGCAGTTGAGCTAAGGGTACAGGACAGACTGGTCGAGTTAGTTGTCGCCGCAAGATTAACAGTGCCACTAAACCCGTTGATTGCAGCCACAGAAATCGTCGAGCTTCCAGCAACGCCAACACTGGTCGAGACGCCGACTGGATTGGCTGTAATGGCGAAGTCTTGGACATGGTATGTGACAGTAGCACTATGAGAGAGAGTACCACTCGTTCCAGTAACGTTAGCCAGATAGTTGCCAGCGGTCGATCCACTGCAAGATAGGACAGAGCTCCCGGAGCCACCGGTAATGGTTGTTGGCGATAATGCACAGGCGATGTCAGTGGCGTTGGCGGCGACCGTAAGAGTCACTGTTCCGACAAAGCCGTTTTCCGGTGAGACAGTAATGGTTGAATTGCCAGGAACGCCGACATTGACGGTCGCGGTCGTCGGGTTAGCGGATATTGTGAAGTCTTGAACCGGAATTGTGACATTGTAGGTGACATTTGCAGCATGGGACAGACCGCTATTCGTACCTGTGACCGTTGCCACATAGCTACCCGGGAGAGACGCGGTACACGATAAGGTAGAAGTGCCCGAACCGTTACTGATACTGTTACGCGAGAGAGCACAGACAAGATTCGCGGAGTTCGTAGTGGCGGCTAAGAGTACTGTTCCGGCGAAACCATTCAGAGGGGCAACTGTAATCGTGGAATTACCCGCGACGCCTACACTGTCATTCACGCTGGTCGGATTCGCAGCTACGGTGAAATCCTGCTCTTGGTATCTTACAGTGGTACTATGCGAGAGGCTACCGCTGGAGCCGGTTACAGTGGCCAGATAGTTACCCGCCGGAGAGCCCCGACAGGACAAGGTCGACGTGCCAGAGCCTCCATTGATGCTTGTTGATGAGAGCGTGCAAGACAGTTTCGTGGAGTTGGTTGTGACTACGAGTGTTACGGCACCGCTAAAGCCGTTCAGAGGAGCAACAGTTACTGTCGAATTGCCAGCGTCACCAGAGTTCACTGTCACAATAGTCGGATTGGCTGAAAGCGTGAAATCCGGAGCATTAGTGGCGTGAAAGACCACGTTGGCCGAGTGGGATAACGTACCGCTCGTACCGGTAACAATGGCGAGATAGTTGCCTGGGACGTTTGAAGAACACGACAAGGTAGAGGTTCCAGAGGCGCCGCTAATCGATGCTGAGGATAGAATGCAGGACAGGTTGGTCGAGTTGGTGATGACAGCGAGGGTGACAGTACCTGAGAACCCATTCAGGGGCGATACGGCGATTGTAGAGGTCCCAGATGCACCCGTAGTCACTGAAACACTTGCCGGGCTGGCTGAGACAGAAAAGTCCTGTACGTGGTAGGTAACTGTTGCGGAGTGGGACAGACTACCACTGGTGCCTATTACGGTAGCGAGATAGTTGGCGGCGGGAGACCCATGACAGGAAAGAGTGGAAGTGCCTGATCCTCCTGTGATACTGGCTGAAGAAAGCGTGCAGACGAGACTTGTCGAGTTGGTCGTCACCGAGAGAGTAACTGTTCCAGTGAACCCGTTCAGAGGAGCAACAGTTACCGCGGAAGTACCACTAGCGCCTGTGATGACGGTTACACTGGTCGGGCTTGACGATACGGCAAAGTCAGGCGAAGAAGTTTGGACCGAGACAGAGACGCTTGTTGAGTGGGAGAGAGATCCGCTTGTACCGGTAACAGTCACATTGTAGTTTCCAGCTGTGGATCCTGTCACGGTACATGTCGACGATCCAGACCCGCCTGTGATGGTGGTCGGGTTGCAGTTTACTGTTAGTCCTGTTGATGGGCTTATCGATGTTGAGAGGTTAATGGTGCCGGTGAAACCGTTCTGGCTCGTAATCGTAACGGTGAACGTGCCGGTCGAGCTGCCTGACAATGGTAGGGCTACGAAGTTGTAGGTAAATGGAGCTGACGAGCCGCTGATGTAGAAGATTCCTCCGGTGGTAGGAAAGCTGTTTGTCGGAGAGGATGTGATGAAGCTGGTAATGCTATCAGGATACGGGACGGCCGTAGTGCCTACTATCTTGGTGGTTTTGGTCCAGCTGCTGCCTGCTCCCTTCCACTCGTCGATTCTCTGCAGCGTTGCGTTCATCCAGAAGAGGTAGAACTGGTTGTGGGCTGGGTCATAGCTTGCAGCGTCTGGGAACGAATAGTAGGATGACGAGAATGTTGTTCCTGTCCGGGATTCGCCGACTCCTATGACGTTAGTGGTCCAGGTTCCAGTCGATGAGCGTGATGCAAAATTGAACGTCTCCGGGCCGTTGTCGAAGTAAATTGCGTAGACGTTTGTTCCAGAGTTGAAGAGCCACGCGTTGACATCGTTCTGTGTGGTAGCGGACGAAATCTGCTCGTCTGGAAGATTCAGGTTCGGGGTCCAACTGGTACCGTTAAACAGCCTACCGTGAAGGTCGGAACCTCTTAGCCAGTAAGAGGCGTAGATCTCGCCGCTGCCTAAGGAGACTAATGCAATATGCCAGTTATTGGAGTGAGCAGTAGAGAGAGTAATTGGTGTTGTCCAGGATGCAAAATTTGTACTTGCGGAGTGAATTATCTGGGGCAGGTCGGTTCCGTTACCACCGCAAGCGCTGTGACTATCGCTAAGAAAGGCGATCCAAGCTTGGCCGGTGCTATCAACAATAATCTCATCATTTGGATAAGTGTTAGTCGACAGCCCCTTCAGGGCGATCTGCTCGGCCTGCCAGTTGACAGTTCCTGAAGAGCCCACAAGTGTCCCGGTTCGGAAGTACATGTTTCTCCCGCATGTCGATTCGAAGGTGAGTTCGTCGTAGCGGACATAGTAGACATTTGTGCCATCGGTGTAGACGCTGAAGTCGCTGTCGGTAACGTGAACGTTGAGGTTTATCGGGGTCGCCCAGCTAGATCCCGTGGAGGATGTGGTATAGAGCAAACAGCCTGCAATACCTTCACAAGTTTGGGACGAATCCTCGAAGAAGATCCAGATGTGGCCTTGTGCGTAGAACGAATCGGAAAGGTAAGAGGATTCAAACCATGTTCTGTCGCCGCTCGTTGTAATGGTCATGGGAGTTAAGGTATTAGACGAGCCCTGGCCTAGAGTCAGAGAGTTTGGATTCGCAGAGATGGCAAAGTCAGCTGGCCCGTTCACTGAAACATTTACCTTTACCGAGTGGGATAGAGAACCGCTTGTTCCTGTGACGTTAACGATGTAAGAGCCCACACTGGCATTGTTCGTGTTGATGTTCAGCGTGGAGCTTCCAACCCCGTTCGAGGATAAGGTTACGGTCGACGGGCTGAGGCTGGCTAAGGGTCCGGATGGAGAGACCAGCGCTGAGAGACTAATCGTACCAGAGAAACCATCGAGACTTACGAGACTGATGGTGGAGGTCGCGGACGATCCCTGAGCGATGGTCAAGGACGTAGGATTCGCAGACATGCTAAAGTCGGGGGTTGACTGGGTTGCTACCGTCACGGAAACACTCGACGAGTGGCTTAGAGAACCGCTGGTTCCGGTGATGGTGACGCTGTAGCTTCCCGGACTCGGACTGTTCATCGTGCAGGTCGATGATCCTGACCCGCCAGAAATGCTGGTCGGGTTGCAACTTACACTAAGCCCGGAGGGTGAGGCTGAAGTTGTAAGGCTTACAGTTCCAGTGAAACCGTTCTGTCCGGATACAATTGCACTGAACGTGCCTGTTGAACCAGCCGCGAAAGAGACGCTGGACGGGGTCGTTGAGATACTGAAATCTTTCTGGCCTGAGAGTCTCCATGCTGTCAGTGGATGTATCTCCCAGCCGTTGTAATTGTGATAACCCGCGGATAGATGGCTGGGATCCCAGTAGACGAAGCCCTGAATGTCTATCTTGGTGGACGCGTAGCTTGTTTGACTGGCCAGAGCCGACGGGTCGCATGCCGTGCTGGTTCCGCAATATCCCGCCGCGAGCCAGTCATGATCTATCTCAGAGTGAATTCGGCCGTAGCATGTAGGATCAGACGCGCTAGTACATGAGGTAGAGAAGTTAGGAACCACCGCTGGGTCAAAAACGTTGAATGTATGATCATATGTCGTAGCGTGGCTCGTACCACCGTTGGTAGGATCGTACGATGAGGCCGAGTCTTCGGTAGAAATGCTATCTCTCTCTATGCCGTCGATCTCGACGAACAATGATTTGCCGTTCGAATTCGCGCAGTTTGGCCCGGGCGAGACCCAGCCTGGAGGTGTGGGTCCAGGTGTGAGCCATCGTTTTGCTGATCCTCCCGCGACGCTCGTGGTGATACCCGGAGAGAATGGACTTGCGGAGAAAGATCCGGACCCTGTTTTGTTAGCAGTTATGTCAGTGACACGCACGATTAGTGGAGTGCACTGAACCCGTGGGTTCCAAGATGTCGAAGTGGTTGCCTGGACCATGGGAACGTACCCTGCATGGATAGCAGCCACAAATGAAACGAGAACGATGAAAGTTGGGAGAAGAATATTTCCCAAGAATCTCTTGCGCTCTAGTCGGGTCTGAGCAGCCTTCTCAAAAACACGTTTCAGACAGTGACCATCCGAAAACTTCGCTCGGGAGAGGCGTACTAAAGCACAGTGGTTGTCAGCAATCTTTGGATACAGAAATCAGTCCGTAGGTGGAAACAAATCTCGAAACTCCACTATCGGGGAAGGGTCCCAAGGAATTTTTTCTGATTTCTAGAATGATCCCATGAACTTCTAGTGTCGGACAGGAAATCGATTTGCCCTCAATGTGAGGTTCAATCCTGATGTCTTAATTACGGTGCGAGCGATGCAAAATTGAAGCGGAAATGATCTGGTTCGTTGGGTGCCGCATCGAAGCCTTCAGGTGAGGGATGCCAGCCATAATACAACGGTTTGAACGCAATATCATCCAGACCCTACCGGTTTCCACGGCAATTACTTGCCAAAATTCTTATTTGGGACGGAAACAATCCCTCCCTCACGCTCTTAACCGGATCCTGAGCTGACCTAGAAACAATGAGCCCAGACGGCGCTGCTACAAGTTCCATTCTAGAAGAGAGGCCTGAGGATAAGGAGAGTCTCCCAAGCGCGACGAGGGCCATACGGCTCGAGGGAGATCTTGACCATGCCTTGGAAGAGATTGCCAAGCAAGAAAATCAGAGCGTCAGTCTCATCATGAACAAGGCCCTGCTCAGATATGCAGAATGGGAGTATCCCGCCGGAAGGTTTGGTCTGATAACAGTGTCTTCTAGCGTTACGAGGAAACTGTTCGAGCTACTGACTGTCGACCAGGCTAGGACCTTTGGGAGAGAGGCTGGCGCCCAGTTCCTTTCTGAGTTTGTCAATTTCTGGTTTAAAGCTCTAGACTTCAACGCGCTTCTCAAGGCGCTCGAGTATTTAGGAGATCGATATGCGAGGGATTTTCATTTCGACCAGAGTTTTGATGGGAAGGTTCACACGATCATAATAAAACACGATAGAGGCTCCTCAACCTCCGCATATTACGCCGAGGCGTTAAGAGCACTTCTCGAACGTTTAAACATGAAAGCGGAAACGGTCGAGAGCGATCAGCAGGTTACCATTACTGTCCGAAACTAGGATTCTAGGAATGAATACAGGGTCGCGCATTCCCGGCCCCCTATGAATAGGGACAGACAACAACCTGAAGATCAGGCACAATCACTTCTGCATATCTTCCGGATGTGCGTCTTACGCAATTGGTGAGAGGTCTGAAGATCTGTATGTTTGCCGATCTCTCCGGCTCAAAGGCACACGTATGCGCTTGAATATGTCATCGACCGGAGGCTGCAAGCTCTTCAAGGGATCCAGAGCAATCTCCGCAACGACTTGGTTGTCCGTACTGGTCAAACTAAACCGTTTGGCCTTTCCCTCAAGGCTTTCGCTAAGCATAGTTTCTAACGTTCCTCCGCTCTCGAGTGCTTCGCTAAGCATGGCTTCCAGCATTCCCTCGTAGAAGAGCGACCATTTTCTCCCCATGCCATGCAGAAGCGTCAATATTCGCGTGGAGCCTATCGTTGCTTGGTCGAATTGGAACCTTCTTCCGTACCGGCCGAAGAGTTCGAGGATACGGATTCGAGGCTCTATCCCATGGTCTTGATAGTAGGATGTGGCAACGGTTCTCCACTCGTGGCGCCATTGCGACCTCCCAAGCTCTCGAGCCTCTTCCTCTGGGACCCATGTCATCAGTTTTGTAAGGAGCGAGGAGAACGTGGAGACCACTTGGAACTTTTCGCTGACCACCTCCCATTCCACGTATTTCCTTAATGCACGATTTGCGATGACGTTAACACTGAGATCCTGTTCCTCAGCCTCCGTGGTGAGCCGTTCAATAGTATCAGTATCCAGATGGAGGGTGAATGTCTTCGACTTGGCCCGACGCGATGGTTTTGAAGAAGACAAATTTCTCAATCCCCTCTAACCGATGCCGTCTGCGCCCGGGGGATTGGGTCCAAACGCTTGAAGGAAGAGTTCGCATTTAAACCAACACTTTTTGGATAATGAATACGAATAGTTGGTAATCGTCAGAAATGGTACAGACTACCAGGCAGATACCCGGAGATAACTAGGATAGGCGGGGCTAACTTGAGATGGATGCAACTATCTTTTCGATTATCTAATTGTGGACTGCGATTGTAAGTTGTTGATCGCTCTCGACTGCGTCCACTTTCATATTCAAACGATTGAATAGAACCCTCGCAATCTCAGCATAGAATGCTGACGTCCTGGGTCCTCTATCGTGCTTGAAAATGATCGTGTGCACGCTCCCATCGAAGCTGTGCTCGAATTTGAAAGACCTAGCGTACTCGCTGCCAAGAATCTCTAGGGCCTTCAAAGTCGTGTCGAAGTCGATCTTCTTGAACCAGAAGTTGATGAACTCGGAATATTCGTTCGTGGCGGACTGTCGGCCCAGTTCCCTGGCCTCCTCGTCTGTGAAAGTCTCATATATTCTCCTCATTTTAGCGGTAAACGCCATCATGAGCCCGAATTTCTCTGCGTAGATTTCCCATTCAACGTGTCGTCTGAGTGCCTTGTTTATTATGAAACTGATGCTCACGTTTTCTTGTTTGGCGAGTTCTTCCAGCTTTGCCAATACGTCGCCGTCGAGTCTTATGGTGCGGGTCTCGCTCGGGACGCGAGCGGTTTCAGCCTTCTCTACTTCGAGCTTTAGTTCGGTCAACGAGTTTGCCATAATTGGTTACCCGTGCCTACTCGGCGATGATCCTCTGTAAGAAAGGGGGATTTCTGGCAGTATTCGCCTCTCCGAGGGTTGGCGGCGGGACTCTGACCAGCTCGGCTTGTGTGTTTCGCGGGGGATTCTTAGACGAATTACTACCTGGTCTTCGGTGCGTTCGGATTCTGGATCAACATTTAGAAGGACTTTGAATAAACTGGTCAAGAATTCTTCGTTGAAAACGGACCCTTTTGCGCCGAGTCCATGCTTCACTATTATTGTATGCGTCTTGCCGTCGAACGTGTGCTGTAGGCTGAATATTCGTGCTCGGGAACCGAATAACCTTAGAGTTTCGAGAACTGTGTCTAGGCTCAGCTTCTTGAACCGGAAGAGTATGAAGTCTCTTCCAAAGTTCTTTGCCGCCCACTCCCCTAATTCCTTGGCCTGTTCAGGCGTGAAATAACTGTACATTTTAGCATGCAGGAATCCGGGGATGGAGACGAAGCCGAATTTCTCGGCTGCGATATCCCACTCAGTCAGCTTCTTGAGGGACGAGGTCACGAGATAGTTGACGCTAACCCGTTCCTGTTTGGCAAGTTGCTGTAGTTCACGGTCGACTTCAGGTGTTAGACGTATCGTCCTTGTGATCGTTTCGCGTGCCGTATGCGTTCCCTTGTGGTACACTTAGCACTACTAGGTGCGTATATTACTGTTCTGTGTTCTAATCCATTCACTTAGAACACCCGCGCATTTTCGCGGATATCTTTCGGTGTCTTGTGATTTCCAAATCATGAGTGGACACCTTCGTCCCATTGGCACTCGACTCCTCAAAAATGACAACGGCACAACACGGTCGAACACAACATAAGATTTCGGGTTCTCTTCCACCACATATCTCGTCCATTCGGTCAATTTTATGCCATAATTCACCAAGCCAGTGGATGTTGAGTGCGGGCGAGTTTTTCGCAAGGAAACGCCACCAGGCCAACTGTACCTTGCTCCAATATTACATCGCTATAGCCGCTTACACTCTAAAAGAGACACTCTAGCGCAGTTCTAATTCAAAAGTTCTATCACGTTTCTTCTGTCTCCAGATAGAAGCGTATTCACGTCAAGTGATCGATTATCGCGCATTTGTTTGCCAATAGCGTTCTGATCGTGTCCTGTGTTGTTGTTGGTAAACGTCCAGGCTATATGCAAAAAGGGCACTTACTCCGGAATCTCGGGATAGCTACGGAGAGAAAGGATATGGCGGTAGAATTTGAGATGCGAAAATGGTCCGTGATCGTGAAGCTCGAAGGCTATACGTCGCCTTCTAGCGCGCAAGCACTCGTTCAGAAGGTTCACGGAATCATCGAATCCTTCCAAGATGACGGGGTCGATGTTGAGGTTTTCATGCTCTTGGAGGACGAAAATGGTCTGGGTGCCATAGACGAACTTGTCCCACGCAAACCCGACAGACTGACGGATAGGAAGCAATCAGACTAGAATATCGAGTCGGAAGCGAACGCGAATGAAGTCCCTGATGTTAACTTGGGAGTTTCCGCCTCGAATCATAGGCGGCATTTCAACTCACGTCTACCACCTCTCGAAGGCTCTCGTCGAAAGAGGAACTTCAGTTCGTGTGATAACCTGCGATTTCCCGAAGGCGCCTGATGAAGAGATTGTTGACGGGGTCTTTGTATCAAGAGTTGACAGCGGCCAGGTTCCCCAGACCAACTTCCACCTATGGGTTTACCATCTCAACTCCCAATTGATAGAGCGAGGCAATGAGATTCTAGAGGAAGAGAGGTTCGACGTTCTACACGCTCATGACTGGCTAGTCGGTAGAGCAGCGATCGAGCTAAAGACGCACTATGACCTACCCCTAGTGACAACGATTCACGCGACGGAGATGGGACGGGGAGGAGCCCTTGAGGAGGGCTACAGGAAGAAGATCCACGCTACTGAGCGCTTGCTGACAGAGAACAGCGAGCGAGTGATCTGTTGCAGCAACTACATGGTCCACCACGTTCAAGACGTTCTAGGCGTCCCGGCCGATAGAATTCACGTCGTTCCCAATGGTGTAGACCCGTCAAGATTCGAGGCCCGTACCCTTGGAACCGCCCAAACTGAATCCAGGTCCGATAACGGGAAGACAATACTCTTCGTGGGACGCCTCGTCAGGGAGAAGGGCGTGTCAATGCTCCTTGAAGCAGTCAAGGAGCTGAGAAAGGGAATCCCAGCGAATCTACTGGTTGTGGGCGACGGTCCAATGAGAGATCACCTCGTGAGAAAAGCCCTTGATCTCGGCCTTGATGGAAACGTACGTTTCACTGGATTCGTCGATTCATCCACTCTAGTATCCCTTTACAGGTCAAGCGACGTTTGCGTCGTCCCTTCCCTCCATGAACCCTTCGGCATGGTAGCCCTTGAAGCAATGGCTGCAAAAACACCAACAGTGGTCTCCAACGTCGGCGGGCTATCCGAGATAGTGGAAGACGGAGTCACCGGCATGAAATTTCCCCCCGGCGACAGAAAAATGCTGGCGGGTGCCCTCCGCAGAGTGCTTGAAGATCCTTCATTAGCCGAGCAACTGCGCACAAACGGGAATCGCCATGTCAGAGACCACTACGGGTGGGAGCCAATCGCTGAAACGACAATATCCATCTACGGTCTAGCTCAATCTCAACAGCGAGTCCCAGTCATTTCCATCTCTGACGAAGAGCTACTGGGAGACGAGGATCTTCTCCACTATCTCCACGCGGTCGGCGCGACAGAGGAAAATGCTGCAAGGAGCGCCAAAGAGATCGCCTCCGCAGTGGGCGCCCCCGAGATTCCTGTCAAACTGGTTCTCGGAAGACAAGTCTCTTCAGGCTATGTCTCCACTGTTCTCGACGACGAATTATCCAGCGTCCGTTACCATCTGAGCCCAACTGGCGTAATCAAAGTCTGCAGTGATTTTTCATGAGTCGCGCGATTACAATCCAGCGGGAACTGGCTACTATTGCTATTGTTCACCATGCAAACCAACTTGTGATCACCGATGGCTATGATAACCGGGTGGGAGTCAGTTCGATCGCTGGAACTTCGACCTCTCCAACAGGCCTAATGCGGGTCCTGGATCTTCACGAACGTTACAGAGTACCCTTCAACCTACATGTTAGTGGGACGCTCCTCGAATCTCTGGCGTGGCATTGCCCTGAATTTCTCTCAAGACTGAAGCATCTGTCCAAGAGCGGCCTCGTCGAATTGATAGGCGGCAGCTATGGCCAGAACATGATGAAGTTCTTCTCCCACGAACATAACCTCAAACAGTTACAGGAGCATCTCTCCCTCTACCAGACACTACTCGATTGGGACCCGGCAGAGGTCACTACTTTCTGGGTTACCGAGCGGCTCTGGGAGACGGAGACAGTCGCTCCCGTTCTGACCGACAAGAACCTCCAGAACGGAGGCTATCGCCAAGTACTCCTCGACGACAGACTCCTGTACCCCGATACTGAACATCCCAGCCCCCGACAATCCTACGATTACTACCGCAGATGGGACCCTTCCAACTTTCGAACATACAACATCAGAAACGGAAACGGACTTCGTCTACTCCCTATCTCGATCGATCTTCGCCAGAACATTCCGCCTCGAACTGCTGAGAGCCTCCAGAGAATCAAGGTCCAACTGCACTGGCTTCTCGATGTAAACCCGCACTACGATAATGGTCTAATCGCGATCTACGCAGACGACATGGAGAAAGCCGCTGGAGTCGGATGGGATTCTAAAGGGCCAGACCAGTTCGAAACCGTACTCAAATGGGTATCCGAAAACCCGTCATTGCAAGCTGTCAAACTAGCTGAATGGATAGCGCTAAATTCGCCCAGAGCAGAAAAACGCATCGACCCTGGCACATACCGGGAGCTCGTGAGCGACTTTGAAGCTGGAGAGACCTACGACAATTGGTACTATGATCCAAGATGGGCACCATACCGAGAACATTACACATGGTCCGAGAACCGAGTTCGCGAGCTTAGACTGCAGGGGGCAGATCACAGTCTCATCCAGCTTGCATGGAAGGTTCTCCTAGCTTCGGCATGGCAGACCGCGTGGCACACACCGCAGATAGGCGCCCACGGAGAAAAAGGCAGCGATGGAGGCCCAAGCGCTTGGACCAAGGCCGTTGCAAGTCACAGCAGACTAGCGGCGATAATGGCCGAGGCTGGCTACTGGATGTGTCACAAAGACGAGTTCTGCCACGCCCAGCTTCAAGACATAGACCACGACGGCAACGAAGAACTGGTTCTGAAGAACAATGCCCTCTTCGCGGTCATGTCTCCAAAAAACGGCGGTCGTCTAGTCTATCTCTTTGCGGTGCAGAACGCGCCAGGCGGACTCGTAATTGGAAATCCCGTGGATGATTGGAACCTGCTCGAGGACCTCCACGGGTACATGGATCTTCCACCCAACCATCCGGGCGCGTTGTCGGACGTAGGATACGAACACGACGCGTACTCTGCGGAGATAATTGTCCCAGAAGGAGAAACGTCTAAGGTCAAACTACGAAATACCGAGAAAAATCGATCCGGCTTCGGAATCGAGAAAAGCCTTCTACTAGAACAGGACAATAGTACTATTCGCGTAGACTACACAATCCCCGCCGGGCTAACTAGGCTCTCTACCGAAATAGGGTTCTCACCGGACTACTTGCAACTTCTCCGGAAAGGACCATCCGGAGTACGAGACTACTCGCCCACAGAAAGCGTCAGAGGATGGTCCAACGGTTCTGTAACCGCCGGAGCCAGGCTAGACCGGTCCTCGGCCTTCTGGGCAAAACCCCGCCAAGAGACATTCGGACACGGATATCTCCTCAGCGTGACTGGAGAACGTGAGTTCACGGTCTGGATAGGAGCGGAGGACTAGGCCCAGCATGACTCAGAGAACCTTAGACGGGCTTGACCGTTTTCCCTTGGAATCTCCCTACATAGAAGGTCTGAAGGACGTCGACTTCTTCAGGGATCTTCTCAGCACTCCAGCATTCGACCAGGAATCTCATGAGGAATTACGTGGATTCGAAGCGCGAACCCTGAAGAAACATCTCCGGAAGACTATAATCGACTACACGCTAAGCTTCACAAACTCGACTCGGAATTATATCGGAATATACCGCGAATCCGACGAACGCCTAAAGAATGTATTCACTGTTCTAAAAATCCTCAGGGCCAATGGCTTCGCAGAAGACAGCAAACTCACCGTGCCCAGACCCATCCTGTACATGCCAGAACTATCATTCCTATTGATGGACAAGGCCGATGGCGCGCTGCTCCGCGAAATCTTTGAGAGAAAAGACGATCCAACACCATATGTTAAGGGTGCAGCACAATGGCTCGCGAAACTCCACAGCAGCAAAGTCAGGTTTGAAGGTGTAAGATCGAGGAAGGACGAGGTGGATGCTTCACTCAGGTTTACTAGAGCAGCATCGTGGCTGTTTCCCCGTCTGAAGTCAGATATTGATTCCATATCGGACCAACTGATCCGTCTACAGGAAGCACACCCCCCCAGGCCAAGGAGGCCGATCCACGGAGATTACCATGCAAGAAACATCATCTCCTCTCCGGAGCTCACAACGGTCATAGACCTAGAAGAGGCTCGAATGGGAGACCCTGCCTTCGACCTCGGCTATTTTGCGGCTCAGACTAAGATGACTCATGGAACAGGGCAGATCATAACGCAGGCTACAGAATTATTCCTCCAAGAGTATCTAGAATGCCAGCAATCAGTGCCAGAGGATTTTTCGCAGAGCGTCGCCGTCTTCGAAGCACAGACATACTTTCAGCGGATCTACCACACCTACTATCTTCTAGAAGAGGAGCCCAACTTTGACCAGATCTCCGACTGGCTGAAGGAGTGCAAATGGTCCCTTCAAAAGGCATCAGCGGAGGATCCCTAGGATGAAGCAAGAATCCAGCCCAAGAGATTCGCACTCCGGCATGAGAGCCAACTCATGGCATCCTCGGACCAATTTCCTTCGTGTAGTACGTTCGAGTAGAAAACGTGTAGACCAAATAATAATCTGGAGGATGAACGCTTGAGCAACCCGATCTCCCAAGAAGCAGATTACAAAGAGCACTTCGCCCTACGCGCAATCAGAGCAACCCTAAATCTTCTATGCGTCGCAATAATCGGGCTGCTCAACTACCTCACCTTCGAGAGCCAAGCTAACCCAACGCTGAAGGCTTGGGTCATCGCAAACTATGGGTTCCTGTCGCTCTTGCTCGATCCGTACGTAGTTCTCAGCATTACCGTTCTGGGAGTCGGAGTAATCTCCTGGACCCTCCTGTCGAGGCCCAGAGGCACATTCCGCAAAATAATTTCCTACCTCAGACCCCACTGGCTGTATGTCCTGGTCATTGGAATCGTGATGGTCAGTGGTGCTTCACTACAGCTAGCACAGCCTTGGATAATCGGTTACCTCCTAGTTGGGAACGTGATCGCATTTCACAACCTGGGATACCTTCCAATGGTCCTTGCTCTATTGGCCGGAGCCTTCGCGCTCCAACAAGTAGCAGCCTTTCTCACTGACTATCTTACCGAGAAGCTGGGAGAAAAGACAGTCCACAAGCTGCGCACAGACGTCTTCGAACACATGGAGCGATTGCCTGTACAATTCTTGGACGAAAGCCGTTCCGGCGAACTCGTCTCTAGGATCATGGGCGACACGAAGGAGGTAGAGAGCATACTGACAGATGACATGCCCGCGCTCGGTTCCGATTTGATCATGGTGGCCGGCGCGTCCAGTCTGCTCTTTGTTGCCAATGAGAGGATTGCTCTAACGATCGTCCCGTTCATAATTGGCATGGTTATCGTCGTAAACTTGTTCAAACGCAGGGTCAAGAGAGGCGCGAGAAAAATCCGCGAAGCCGTCGGCGAACTTTCCGCAAGAACCTTCGAAGTGATCAGCAGCCTTCGCATAGTGAAGAGCTTCCACAGGGAAGAGGAAGAGGCAAAAGAGTTCCGCAATCGGTCACTGGCGATTGTAAGGTCCAATGTGAACCTGGTTAAGCTGTCGTCATTATACTCCAGCATGGTCGACACAGTAACCACACTCGCCCTCCTTGCCCTCCTCCTCGTCGCCGTTCCCAACGTGCTGAACGGAGCAATGACGTTAGGCGCCCTTGTTGCAGCGATCGGGCTGTTGAACAAGATGTTCGACCCGCTCGTATCGCTGAGCAAAGCCAACTTCAAGATCGAAAAGGCCGTCGCGGCGGGAGACAGACTCTTCGAGATCACAGAGATGCAACCAGAGGCTCTCGACGTGCCCGGCGCCTTTACACCTCCAAACCTTCAAGGAGGAATAGAATTCGACAACGTCTCGTTCCAGTACAGCTCAGGCCAGAAAGTCCTAGACCAGCTGAACCTCACCATCAAACCGGGTGAGACAGTTGCCATAGTAGGTTCCAGTGGCGTAGGAAAGTCGACAATAGTCAACCTCCTATTACGCTTCTACGAGCCATCTTCAGGAAGTATACGGATCGACAATTACCCCATCAATCTCCTGAAACTCACATTTCTCAGAGACAGCATTGGCCTAGTAATACAGGACCCGATCCTCTTCTCCGGCACAATACGCGACAACATAGCATACGGAAAGACCGGGGCAAGCCAAGAGGAAATTGTCCAGGCCGCCAAGGCGGCCAACGCACAGGAGTTCATACTCAATCTTTCGAAGGGCTATAGCACAGAGATCGGCGAACGAGGAGTCACCCTCTCGGTCGGGCAGAGACAGCGCATCTCGATTGCTCGTGCGCTGCTCAAGGACCCGAAAATACTCGTACTGGACGAGGCAACATCGAACGTGGACTCGCAGTCAGAAGCGCTAATTCAGGAAGCTATGCGGAGAATGTCGGGCGAGAGAACCACAATTGTCATCGCGCACAGACTCTCGACAATAATGGATGCAGACCGGATAGTTGTGCTCGAAGACGGCAGAATAGCCGAGGTTGGCACTCACCTCGGCTTGTTGCAGCGGGGAGGGGCATATGCGAGAATCTACCAGAACCAGTTGCAAGCTCAGCCCTACCAGCAGATAGGAGGCCGTAGACAATGATAGGCAACCTGACGCGTCCATTAGGAAACAAAAGGCTACCTGTTCGGCTTGTCCTGGTCAGTATGCTCCTTCTGATGTGCATACAATTCTATGGACAGCAAGCCAGCGCTTTGCCTATTGCGAGTTTCACAGTCTCGCCAGTAGATCCTCTGGTGAATCATGCGGTCACCTTCACCGTGAACGGGACCACTTCTAGCGGAGCTAGCTACTACTGGGATTTCGGGGACGGTGGGACTAACAGGACCACGCTCTCCACCATCGGGCACACATACGGAGCTGCTGGAAACTACACCGTGGTTTTGACAGTCAATACCTCGGGGGCGGTAGCTACGCTTACACGTTATGTTGTAGTGTTTACTTCAATTCCACTCATAGCCTCTTTCTCGGTCAAGCCGACCCCACCGGTAGTGGCTACTGCTGTCATGTTCGACGCTACCAGTAGCAGTGATCCCAATGGAAAGATTGTCGGCTACATCTGGAATTTCGGAGACGGTTTCAAGAACTCAACTACCACTCCAATTACTTTCCATGAATATTCTTCTGCTCTGAGAGGATTCAATGCTACACTGACTATCGTCGATGATAACGGGTCCAACTCATCATACCTTGCACTAGTCTACGTTCTCGCAAAGTTGACTGTTGGAATATCCTACAACACTTCTCAGGGAACAGCCCCCTTGACCGTCTCGTTCAATGCCGCGGCGTTGGGAGGAGCGGGCAACTACACCTTTGCGTGGACATTCGGAGATGGTCAGACTGGAATAGGCCAATCGCTGTCCCACAATTATACGGCCGCCGGCACCTATCAGGTCCAGGTCACAGCTGCAGATTCAGTCGGGCATTTCGCCTTCAGTGGTACTGCGATTTCTGTAGTAAACAGCGCACGCCTCGAGGTCGGGCCGATTCCCATGTCGTATCTCTCGAGCGGTGCCGGAGTTGCAGTATTAGGAGTAGTGATTCTCCTCTTGGTCTACGGCTTGATGAGCCGACGTGCTAGGCGAGGACAGCAGAGTGCAGGGCCGAAGAGTGTCGATCCCTACAGCAGCGGGAGGAGGTCTTTCGCTCGTAGTCTGATTTGTCATGGGTACGATTTGAACACGACACAAAACTTGGAGAGTGGGTTGTTCCGATGAAGCTCAGAAGCTTCCGAGTGACGAACTACAGGTGCGTCGACGACTCCGGCGAGGTACAGGTCGATCGGATCAAGACTCTAGTAGGAAAGAATGAGAGTGGCAAGACAAGCATCCTGAAGGCCCTGCACAAGTTCAACCCTGCCACTCCGGAGCCGTATAATGGGCTGAAGGAGTTTCCGCGCAAGCGATTCCATGAGTATAGCGACAAAGCGGCTGTCGTAGAGGTAAAATTCTCTCTAGACCCCGAGGAAAAAGAAGAGCTCTCAAGAATTGACCCCCGGCTCACAGAAGTTTCCGGCGTGTCGGTCACAAAAGACTTCACCGGAACCCACAACGTCCGGTTCTTGCCCGACATCGTAATTCCTCCACCCAATCTGAAAGGACTCTTTCCTCTCCTCATCGAGCTTCGGAGCGAAATGGACAAGCTCGACGATTCCATCTCCGGACCACAATCAGGCGTCCGATGGAAGCTTCTAGATGCTCTGAGCAGAGTTGGGACAGGCATAGGCGAAGACTCGGATCTTTCATCTCCATCATCCGCCAGAGAAACCTTTGTCCGACAAATTCAGGAAATTCTCTCGCTGCTGGGACAGACCCCTGATTCTGAACAGTACATGCCGATCCGAGCCTCAGTACGCGTCATACTAGACACGATCGACTGGCCCAACGTGGAAGCCCAAGTCAACAAGTACATCGTTGAGAAACTTCCAATCTTCGTCTATTTCGAAAACTATGCAATCATCTCGAGCAGAATCCACCTCCCATCCTTTGTGGAACGGCTCAAGGCAGGCGATCTTAGCCCTGAAGAAAAGACAGCTGAGAGACTGTTGTCTTATGTAAAACTAGATCCGGAGAAACTTGCCATGCTCGGGGGACACGAAGGAAAATCCACGAATGAGATTCAGGAAGCGATCGATACTAGAGCGCTCATGGTCGACCGGGCAGCCCTGTCTCTCTCCGGGATCCTCGCCGATCTCTGGCAGCAGAGAAGGAACCGGTTAGACCTCGCACTTGACGGCGAATATCTGAGGCTGTGGGTGGCGGACAACGTCGACGGCTCCAGAATAGAGCTAGAGCAGAGAAGCAAAGGGTTCCAGTGGTTCCTATCCTTCTACCTCGTATTCATGACACAAACTCCAGAGCGACAAAAGAACGCAGTACTTCTCTTGGACGAACCTGGGCTCCACCTTCACGCATCAGCACAGGAAGACCTCATGCGAGCCTTTGCAAAGCTATCAGAGAAGAACCAGATCATCTACGCAACCCATTCTCCCTTCATGATAGACATAGATGCCCTAGACAAGACCAGCCTTCTCATAGAGAGTCCAGAGGGCACAAAAATCATCGAACCTTCAAAAACGACCGACAAAACAGCACTCTTCCCAATCCAAGCAGCCCTCGCATACTCCCTATCCCAGGCCTTGTCCAATGAAAAATACACTCTACTCGTCGAAAACATCACCGACCTCTGGATCCTCTCAACAATCTCGCAACACTTCAAAGCCTCAGGGCACGGATACCTAGACGAAGACATAATCATCACACCCACAGGCGGCGGCCAAAAATCAGCCCTCTTTGCCACAATGCTCTCAGGACAGAGCATCGGCGTAGCAGTGCTATTGGACGCCGATGTCGAAGGAGCCAATGTCAGGAAGAAGCTGACTGAAACCGGCATAGCTAGAGAGACAAGCGTCCTATTCGTCAGCGACTTTGCGCAAGAAGCCGGCCGCGTAGTAGAACTCGAAGACCTCCTGCCGTCTAGTCTCTATCTCAGATTCGTAAACGACCTCTATTCGCGAGAACTTGGCAAGACCCTCATAACTGAGAGTGCGCTAGCACCTGGGATTCCGATCCGAAGATACGTCGAGGACGAGTTTGCAAAGAGAGGGCTCATCTTCTCAAGGTTCCGGATTGCAAGAAACATCATGAACGAATTCCCGCACGTCCCGGTGAGCCAAATGTCTCCAGACTTCGTTCAACGAATGGAGCTCATGTTCTCACAAATCAACAGAATCAAATCCACGGCTCCAGTGCAGAAATTGACAGTAGAGACTCCGCGACGCTCTGGCATGAAATCAATTTTCTCGAGAAATCGAACATGACCGAAAACTTCCCAGAACTTCCAGCAATTTGCATGGTCGAGTCGCAAGATCAGCCAGACGATGCAATCAACGGGGATCGCCCGAGGGCAAGAAAAATGATCACCACTAATGTTGACGAAGGCAATGATCTACCATCAGCCCAAATGATTGAAGAGATCATCTCTGCATATGGACTAGAGCGTCTTCAGATAGACGGCGAATCTCACGAAGGCACAGGCTACGTAACATTTCGCATCATCACGTCCAAAGGCGTCCTGGCCCTTCGCCGCAAGAAGGGTTCTGCTTCCAAAATTATAGCCAAACACCCGGACATTGGGAACAGCATAGAAGCCCAGCATCGCTTGATACTCTTCCTCCAAGACCATTGCTTCCCAGTAGCCACTCCCCTACTGACGAAGAAGAAAGAAACCTACGTGAATATACTCGGGATACCATGCAGCCTCTACCCCTACATCGAAGGCCATCCCTTAGACCCGAGAAACCTCCACCAACTCAGAGCGTCGGCCGAGACATTAGCAAAATATCACGAATTGACGGCAAGATACTCAGGGGTTCCACCTCTCTCACAGACTCCCTTCTCGGAGCTCTTTGCGCAAAAGCTGAATGATTTTCGCGAGCAGTCCGCAACTTTCGAAGACTCGCGGCTTATGCTGCGCATGGGTGAAAGCCTGCTTTCCTTCAACATCGGACTGGATGAAATTGAGTTCGAAATGCAAAACGTTCCTTACAGCTCTCTGCCCAAAGTCGTGATCCACGGAGACTACAAGCCGGAAAATATTCTCTTCAGGGGCAATGATGTTGCCGCAGTCATAGACTTTGGGCGCAGTCGAAACGAAGCAAGACTCTTCGACATTGCCAAGACAATCGCGGGGCTCCTCGGAACCAGCGACGACACAACATTCCTAAACATGACACGTGTATTCTTTGCCGGCTACAACAGCATCTGTCCATTGAACAGGAGCGAGAGGGAATCCCTGTTCTCGCTCATCCAAGCAAGAGTTGCAATCAAAAATCTTGACAGATTCAGCAGGTTGGCCAAAAAGACAGACATGGCTGAGAAGCGCGCGAAAGCAGAGAGATTCAACAGGCTTGGTCAGAATCTACAGTCATTGAGAAACAACTCGGAAGCAATCACGCGACTGTTTCAGGAGACGGCTACCTCCTAGATAGGGTCCGCACGGTGAACGATGGCAACGCAGAGTAGCCCAAGGGGTCAAACAGGATGGAACCAACAAAACCGTTTCAGGAAGCGGAGAAAGAAAAGCCCTGCCCTCTCTGCACAATTCCGCTCGAAGAGGTCCTGATGGAATTTCCGAGGTGGAGGCTGGCCCGGACGAAGACAATGAAGGGCCACAAAGAGCGGCTGATGATCTACTACAAGGATCATGCCAAGACCTTGGACGAACAGTCCGTGGGAGAGGCGCACATGATACTGCTGACGATTGGCCAGAAACTCTTCTCCTACACAAAGCAATGGGGCATCTTTGAACCAGTCTACGCCACTGTTCCGGAACACTGGCACCGGGTCGCTTCGGATCTTGACCCCGGCTCAGAGGACTACGAGCAGATTCTCAAGACTCCACGATTGATCATCGATACGGACCAGATGACAATTGACAGGGTAAACCCCGAACCTCCGAAGATGTTGCCAGAAGATACCGTTTCTGATGGCCATCGCAGGGACAGCAGTACACTCCTCCCGTTCAAGTCGTCAAAACAAGCAGACAATGCGGACGCTTGGAGAGGGCCCGCACAATGACAAATGAAGTTGAGATCCGTAGCGAGTACTTTTCGACGGACGAGAGAAGGTGCGAATCATGCGGTATGATACAAGACGACTGTGTCTGCATTGAATTCACTCTTCCAGGTTAGAAACTTGAAAGCATCAGCAATCCTTCCCAGGCAGGCTCATCAAAGCGCGGTCTCCTCCGAGACCATCGGCCGTAAGTCGAGAGCTCTGTTGCCTTCCTCACTAGCGTTGCTTGGAGTCGTTTCTTCAGCCGAGACCGTCAGTGTCACTGTTCATACGGCCAATGGCACCTCTCAGGCCTTCGAATATGTGACTGTCCGCAGTTCCAATCGCAGCAATAGCAATCCTCGGCGTTGTTCTCATGCTCGCAACACGCTCCCGACCAGAGAGGACTCATGCCACGGTTCAACACTGACCGGTTCCAGCCTGTCGTTCTGAAGGATCATCCTTGAGAAAGACTAGCAGAGCCGGTGCATTGGCACTATTGCTCCTGATTGCAGTGCCGATTTTTTCCCAATCATTCACGGCCCAACTAGGTCAGAGGCCTCCGCCATCCGTCCCGTCTACTCTCCCAACGACAAGCACCTTTGACTACATCGTTGTTATTGCCATGCTGAATTCGAGCCTCAACAAGATCATTGGAAACCCTCTCGCGCCCTACCTGAACTATCTAGCAAGCACCTATGGACTCGCTACGAGTTACACGGTCGTCTCTCCCCACAGGGTCCCCAACTATCTTGCCATGACGGGCGGTTCCACCTTCGGCGTGACGACTGACTGCACACCGAGCACTTGTCCCATCAGCAGTCCTAACATCGTCGACCGGATAGAGGGAGCAGGCCTAACATGGAGAGCGTGGGCTGAGGACTACAACATGACTCAGGGTTGCAGCTCTGTGTCCAAAAACGCGGGGTATGACATCAAGAGCTTCCCCTTTCTCTACTACACAGATATCACTAGCAACACATCGAGATGCAATGATCTGTTCAGGGCAAACACCGTGACCGTCTCGCCCGGTCCAGAGACAGACAACCTGTTTCTCAACTCCCTATCCTCCACCTCTACAGCCGCCAATTACAATTGGTTGGGTCCTAACGCTTGTGATTCGATGCACAGTTGCCTCCCTCTCAGCACAATCGCGACGGCTGACACATACCTTTCCAACCTCATCCCCGCGATTCTCAACAGCTACATCTTCACAACCCAGAAGGCAGCTCTCTTTCTCACCTTCACTGAAGGCGTCCAGACCGCAGTCTCCACGACAGACTATGTGCCAACGATCTGGGCGGGGCCAGTCGCCAAGACCAACTATCAATCGTCAAACCAGTACGACCACTACTCCATGCTCAAGACCATAGAAGATTCATGGGGCCTCACAAGCCTAACGTCCAACGACGGCAACGCTGTTGACATGAGCGAGTTTCTCAACGCACCACTCAGTGTTACCTATACTGCTAGTCCGAATCCGACTGAAGTTGGCACTCAGGTCAAGTTCAATGCGGCAGCTAGTGGAGGAACTGCCCCTTACACGTCATACAGCTGGAGCTTCGGTGATGGGGCGACTGCGACCACGACTTCCGCTACCATAACTCATGCTTACACCTCAGCAGGAACATTCACCACAACGGTAACAGCTACCGACTCAGTTGGCTCAAAGTCGACCTCGCCCTCCACATCCATTACAGTTGACAAGACGCTCAGTGTTACTGCAAGCGCAAGTCCGAACCCGGTTGATGCGGGCGTATCAGAGAGCTTTACCGCCACATCTACCGGCGGCGTTTCACCAGTATCCTGCAGCTGGTCCTTTGGCGATGGTTCGTCAGGGAATGGATGCACGACAAGTAATATCTACTCTACATCCGGAACGTTCACCGCTACAGTTACTGCGACCGACAGTCTAGGCATCATTGCAACAAGTAGCGTCGCCCTCACCGTCGATTCCAAGCTCACCGTCAGTGCGAGTGCCAACCCGAATCCTACTGAGATAGGCACATCGGTCGGCTTTACCGCGACAGCCATGGGAGGAACAACACCCTACATATCCTATGCCTGGACCTTTGGAGACGGCACTACTGCAACGACCACTACGGCTAGCACAACCCACCCTTACACTTCCACGGGAACATTCACTACAACAGTCAAGGTCACTGATTCGAGCAGCTCGTCAGCCAAATCTTCTGCCGTATCAATAACTGTCAATCCCAAGCTGACCGCATCTGCTGTTGCAAGTCCAAGCCAGACCGACGTAGGAGTCTCAGAAAGCTTCACGGCTACCACTTCAGGCGGGGTGGGTAATCCCTCATGTAGCTGGTCCTTCGGTGACGGCTCGACGGATACTGGATGCTCGACAAGCTATTCCTATACGACTGCTGGAACGTTCACAGCCACTCTCACTGTGAAAGATAGTCTAAGTGTCACTGTTACGAGCAGCGTCACCTTGACAGTCAATGCTTCCCCTCTTGTTGACTTCAGCTTCACGCCTAGTATGCCAACGAACGGTCAGTCCGTGACCTTTACCGCCACCACTACTTACGGCACGAGCCCCTTCACTTTCAGCTGGAGCTTTGGCGATGGAAGTTCAGCCTCAGGTAACCCCGTAAGCCACACATACGCTAACCCTGGAACGTACACGGTAACTCTGAACGCCACAGACGCCGTTGGCGACCTTGCGACGAAATCATACTCTGTAGTAGTCATGCTAGGTTTCGGAGCGACCATTACTTCCGTCAACCCGTCCCCCTCCGAAGTCGGCGTGCAAGTGGTTCTGACAGCCACTGTAGTCGGCGGTACATCCCCCTACACCTGCAACTGGACTTTCGGCGATGGTTCTTCTGCTGCAGGATGCTCCGCGACCCACATCTACACGTCCGCTGGAAACTTTACCATAACCGTCAACGCGGCTGATTCTACCACTCAAACGACGACGGACAGCCGATCTCTAGTCGTCAATGCAAAGCTGGCTACCAAGGTGGCTGCTAGTCCTAACCCGACCGACATGACCGTTTCAGTGAACTTCACCGTTACAATGCTCGGCGGCGTTTCCCCAGTATCCTGCAGCTGGACCTTTGGTGACGGCTCATTGGGTACAGGATGCACGACAACCCATACTTATGCAACGCTTGGATCATTCACCGCCAACGTCACCGCAACTGACAGTCTAGGTATCACCGCTACAGGCATAGTCACCATCGCCGTCAATTCTCAATTGTCTCTTACCACTCCCTCCGTCAGCCCTAATCTGACAGAAGTAGGAACCGCAGTGACGTTCACAGTCACAGCTACAGGTGGGACAACTCCATACACATCATACAGCTGGAGCTTCGGCGACGGGACGACCGCAACCACCACCACGGCTAGCACAACCCATACTTACACTTCCATAGGAACGTTCACTACAACGGTAACGGTTACAGACTCGGCCCGATCGAAAATATCATCTTCAATCTCCCTAGTCGTCAATCAGAAGCTGGCCGCCACAGCTAATGCTAGTCCAAACCCGACAGAGGTCGCCAGGTCTCAAAGCTTTACCGAAGCTAGCTCTGGAGGCGTTGGCACTATCGCATGTAGTTGGAACTTTGGCGACTCGACTTCCGGTGCCGGATGCTCGACAAGCCACACCTACACGACTCCTGGAACATTCACTGCCATTGTCACAGCGACTGACGGTCTAGCTGTCGTTGCAACCGGCAACATAACCATCACCGTTAATCCAAAACTTACCGTAACCGCAGGCGCTAGTCCGAACCCGATCGATGCGGGAATCTTGATGAGCTTCACCGCCACCATTTCTGGCGGGGTCTCTCCAGTATCCTGCAACTGGACCTTTGGAGATGGCTCTTCTGCAATCGGATGCTCGACAACCCATACCTATGCAACTGCCGGAACCTTCTCCGCCAATATCACAGCGACTGACAGCATTAGTATCACTTCAACGAGCAATTTGTCTGTAGCTATCCATCCAAAGCTCAGTGTGACTGCAAGCGCTAGTTCGAACCTGACCGAGGTAGGAAGGCTGATCAGCTTTGCAGGAACCGTATCGGGTGGAGTCGCACCGATAACTTGCAACTGGTCTTTCGGCGATGGCTCATCTGGCACCGGATGTGCGTCAATCCATACTTATACAACGGTAGGATCGTTCATCGCTAACGTCACCGCAACTGATAGCCTAGGGGTCGCTGCCACGAGTAATGTTACTGTAACCGTTCATCCTAAATTAGCTGTTATGATCGCTTCTGCCAGTCCTAACCCAACTGAGGCCAGCAAGTCGACCAACTTCACTGCCACTACCTCCGGTGGTGTTGGAAATGCCACCTGCAGCTGGGACTTCGGCGATGGTGGTCTGGCTGGGATATGTTCTGTGAGCCATACATATTCTACCTCCGGTAATTTCACCATAATCGTCACTGCTACCGATTCTCTCGGCGTGAGCGCGTCGAGTCGCATTACGCTAAACGTCAAGCCTAAGCTCGCTGTAGCTGCCACAGTTAATCCTAAGACAGGTGAAGTCAACAATTCTGTAACATTCAACGCCACGACTTCTCGTGGAATTGGTGTTTCGATCTGCAGCTGGTCATTTGGCGATGGGTCGACTGATATCGGATGCTTAACGAGTCACATCTATACAACAAGCGGAGCCTTCACCGCTAACGTCACCGCGATCGACAGTCTAGGCATCGCAGCTATCCGAACTGTCACTGTGATTGTGAATCCCAAACTGACTGTTGCTGCGAATGCTAGTTCGAATCCAATTGTTGGCACCGCGGTCAGATTTACCACCTCTATTACCGGTGGAGTTTCTCCTGTCTCATGTGGCTGGACTTTCGGCGACAGTTCGTCTGGTACAGGATGCTTGACGAGCCACTCCTACACGAGTGCTGGCGCTTTCGTTTCTACAGTCGTTGCGATTGATAGCCTGAATGTTACGTCAACCTACTCTGTCACTCTCGTGGTCGATCTTGGATTGACACTGTCCATTAATCTGTCTCCAACTGAGATTGGTGTCCCTGTGACGTTCACCACCGCAGCAACAGGAGGTCTATCCCCCTACACTTACAACTGGAGTTTCGGCGACGGAACCTCTCAAACGGGAAGTATTGTAACCCACACGTTCACATCTCCAAAGCTCTACTCGATCAAGCTGACCGCAAGTGACAGCAACGGAAACATGGGCTCTCTAGTGAAGCAAGTCCAGGTCCAACCCGCGCTGACTGCCACCCTCTCATCAGACTCCACGGGAGGGGTAGCCCCGACCGTGATCCGCTTTAACGCCACTACCTCTTGGGGAGTCGGCCCTTTCACTTTCGTCTGGAACTTCGGGGATGGCCAAAAAGCAGAAGGACCCTCGGTAGTACACAACTATACCGTCCCAAATAGCTACTCGGTGCAAGTTACGGTAACAGATTCAGTAGGGATCACTACCTCAGGCGCCTTGACTGTCACTGTCACCGCCCAATCTTTGACTCCAACGACTCCGCCCACTAACATTGCCACGACCGGGCCCATTCCCGTTGACCTACTAACGTATGGTATAGGAGGCCTATTGGGCATCCTCGTCATTATCGCGCCAATCTACGTGATCATGATTCGTCGCCGGAGCCGTCAGGAAAAGCATGGTCCCACCGGTCGAAATGCCTAGGATTGAGGAAGACGATGGCTGCAATGTTGCTGGCTACTGGTATTTACAAGTAAACTGGTGCGGGGGGTGGGATTTGAACCTCGTCCGTCGTCCTGCCGGACAGACGGACCCGCGAACCCATCAGCAATCACATTTGGATTGTTGCCCACACGGTTCCGATTAGTTTCAGATTCCATTATGACTATCTCCGGCTATAATTGAACATCCGCTATTATTGAATCAATGTTTTGAACAGCGATTCGCTGTTCGGGTTGAAGATAAGCTCGGTTTCGGGCGATTTTTGTTGCGCAGAGAAACCCGGCAAAGAAACCCGCCCGATTTTCGTTTGATGGCATTGTCGTGTCGGAAGATAGTGCACAGAATCGTCCGGTTCTTCAGATTGCCTTATTACCCAGCGAGTAATTGGCTCATTGCTTGCTCCGCCTTTCCGCATTTGTACTCTGTCTGTCCTTTCTCATTATGATTCCTTCAGGGTTTGCGCAACAGCACAATGAAACTTACTGGTACATCCCCTTTGTAGGTTCTATTCATGTCCGGCTACATGCAGAAACACCAGCTCCACTCGTTAACACCGTTTTCAGCGTCGTGGTTTCTAATGACACGGGTCCTTGTCCGTGGAAGGGCATCAGTGACTTTGTTAACGTCACAATAAACCGCCAAGCTTTCCGTGTTTATCATACCGACGGATGCTCCTTTGAGGGATGGAATTTGTTGTCAAACTTCAATGTCACCGCTTCAAAGGTTTTTGATGTGACGGTGCAGACTGGAACACCAAACGACAACTATACACTCTTTGCAATCGCCGGATACTACTAAACAACTACCTCGTTCGTCTCGTCAGAATCACGCCCGTGATAGATTGCGTTTTGTGGCGTCTTTAGATGGGAATAAAGTGAGCCACTTTTAGTTCCTGATTTAGGGCACAACTATTATGTAGAGTCCAACCAACTTTAGCGCTATCTGTCAAGTTATACCTGTAGATACCCTTTCTTAAGCCTGAACTTATGAATGGAAAATGGACAATTTGATTCGTATGTGTGTACGGCCTTGTCGGACCGGTCAACCAACACGGAGCAGTGTCTTGTGGTGTGCCCCTTCCACGAACGCCAATGCATTTTGCGACAATTCCACAAGGGCCTTCACGAACACATCATGTGGGAAGGATCAGCCTACCATGGCGAATGGCCTTGCGAGTGGTCCAATGAAAGCATCTGCCCCGAGCACTGTCTCGAACATCACGCCCAATGCGCCAAACCCGCAGGCACCCATCAACGACATAGACACGGGCACTTTGAAACCCTCTGTGAATGGGGGCGAACAAAGGCTGGGCGTAAACAAAGCCCAGAGGTTTCTGAATTGGTCACGCGTTATGGTATTTCGAGGGGAGCCGCTCGTGGACGGCTCTATCGGCAGCGCCAATCAAGCACGTAACGAATCAATATGGTGGATATTATAGATGATGAATATGGGGTTGGTGGGAGCACGGTTTCCGTTACGGTATTTCGTTACGCTGGTGCTAAACCCAGCCCTAAAGACTCTATTCTTTGGGGACGCTTGGCATTCAGAGACGGATCACTTCACTGTCTAACTGCCGGCTGTGAATTCACCCAAATCCGCTCTCTTTATTACCCAAGGTCGAGCAATTTGTTCCCATGTCTGCTCCTTCCCAAAGCTATCCAACTCAACCCAAGGTTCCAGGTCGTGGGAAATTTGTTGCCGCGATAGTTGTGCTGTCGATCCTTTTTGTTGGTGCGTCGGGTGCGACCGCCTACCTATACTACAACCCGCGAGTCGTAACCGTGGACCATACCGCTGACTTGAACGGTCAGATTGCGAATCTGAATTCACAGATAAGTTCCGACAGAACGACAATTGACGGTCTGAATACTCAGATTAGTTCTCTCAACCAAAAGGTTTCCCAGCTTAGTCTGACTCAGTGCACCCCGGACCCGGGCTATGCCAGTTGTAGTTCAGAAATCAGTCAACTTCAGTCTGAAAAGGCAACCCTTCAGTCCAAGGTAGACAATCTGACGGCCCAAGTGAACAGCCTAACTGATATTTTGAACATGAAGGAGAAGACAGTCGTTGCAGATTCCAAGACGACAAATTGGTCAGCTTGTGGGGATGCGAGTGAACCCAGTTGTACTATCCAAAGTCCTTACATTTTCCCCAGTACATTCTTTTCCTTCTGCACGTCAACTTGCTACTCTGGCTACTTGAATCTCACTTGGACGTCTACTCAACATCTGACCGTCACATTCACATTTTCCATGGGATTGAGTACCGGCACAACCACGACAAGTACGGGTAGTGCCAGTTCCGGAACTTTCTTGATACCAATCGCAGTAGGTGGAATCGCAATCTCGTCTGGTGGATTCCATATCGACGGATGCTCTACCGACGTATTCAACAACATTCACTGTCCCGGTGGAACTATGACGTACAGCGAGACCTACATTTACTGAGACGACTTTTCCCGTTCTCTTTCAGCCGTTCGTCAATCAGCTCCTCTACTTCGCTTTTTCTCATCTCTGACTATCAAGCAGAAGCTTTTCTTCAGAAAGGTGAACCAACTAAGGTTTAAGTTTCATGACGAAGTGCGTAGAGGTGCCCGTTCGTGGCACACGTGCTCTCTATTCTTTGGGGGTCGTGACCCGACCGAAGTCCTTTGCTTGGTAGGCGGGGGCTTCGAGTCGGGCGACGGGCAAGCTTTCTCTGGAGACTCGGAATGCTTGTAGTACACCATGGTGTACCGTAATAGCTCTTTATGGCTTTTCCGTCCGCGTGGGGCTACCGCGTGGGACGTCGCCGTGGTCTACTGCTATAGCCGCCGTACGGGTCTAATGGTCCCGCCAGTGTACCCATAGACGGGTACCTCTACTACCAATCAGATAGAGCGACCCCAGCTATCCCATGGATTATTGGTTTCACTGTACCTGGGCTGGGTGCATGGCGACTACTTTCTTGAGAAGGTGCAAAGGCTGTGGCTCGAAGTTTTGTTGGAGACATATCGACGAACACCGCCGGATTTGTTGGATGAAGTAGACTTTGCCGTGATGCTACTATTTCGGCGGAGCCTCGGGCGGCTTAGAGGGCGGTTGAGATGGAACAGGACCCGGTTGCTGTGCGGCTATTCCTATCAGTTGGATTATGGCATTCAGCGAGACGCTCTCACTTTCAAAGGTCTTCATGACATTCCTACCGACTGGGCTTTGAAAGAATGCCATTGTCCTAACAAACAGTTCGTAGATTAGGTCCCAATCCTCCGACTTCGGGTCAATCCTTTCTACATCAAGCTTCAACACATTCTTTGCCTCGGCATAATCGATTACTTTACCATGCGACTTGTAATTGATACCGTTCGATAACCAATCAGCAACGAGGTCAGCTTGTGCCGGGTCATTTCGGAGCATGTATTTCTTCAACCACTTTGCCGCAGTATTCCTTGAGTCCTCTATGGCGGCTTCACAAATTGCAATCAGTTGCGGCGATATTTGAGTGAGCATGGGCAGATAGGTCAATGGTGCCTCACCGCCCTTAATGCGCTCACGTATCATGTCGAGTCCGTCAATGAACGATCTTGCTGGAAGCGGTGGTTTTTCCGGGTCAATTTGTATCTGGGGGTCAATTGGACCAAGTTCAGCCATGTAGCCCATCAGAATCTTGTCTGCTCCAAGAGAAATCATTGTGGCGGCACTCTTTGCGGAAAATGGAACGATGACACGGAATCCGTCCGTGAACCTCTCGCGGCACATCATCAGAAGCTTCTCAGCCGCGTTCGGGTCCCCACCGGGAGAGGTCAGCATGAGACACGCGGTTTTGGAATCTCCGCACGTCCTAAGAAGGTCCTCGAAATTCATGGCGTCTTGTTGGACTATTGCCGTCGCTTGAGGAATCGGGCTGTATGGATTGGCGGTGTACACGATTAGTTTGGCGTTTATGATTTTCTGAATCTTCTTGATGAGCCGTTGCCGGTGTAAGTTGTTATTTGGGTCAATAATGTCTCTGAGGATAGGTCGTTTCGCGTCTACCGTCCGGTTCACCAGTTACTGGTGACCGAGACTTGGTAGATTCGATTTTCCTTCGGCGGAAGAATTTGGTCCAATAGCTTCCCAAGCTCTGCTACTTGCTGAAGCTCGTCCCTACTGTCTTCCATGACCTTACCAAAAAAGTCAGCTAAGGACATGTCCAAATCCCTCTTTTCTATTATTTCCCAACTACCGGTACTGCTACTAATAGTACTACTACTATTAGTCAATATCGCGTCGCTTATATTGACTGGTAAGCCGGGCGAAAGGGCTTCTTGTTACCCAGCTTTATCGGCTGAAGTAGAAGAAGCGGAAGGCTGGGGGAGTACCGGTTACAAGAAGCTAAGTAGGTTCCACCCCATTTCCCTATTCTTTGAGGTAAGCCCGCCAAATTTGCCCAAGAAATCCAAGCCCAAGGGCATTATTGAACAGTTGGTTGACTCCTACAACAAGCTGGACAAGGACGACAAAGCCATAGTTGGAGCGATTGGTCTTATCGTCTTCTTCGTTATTTTCGCGGCTGTTCTTTCACACCCTGTTCAGTTTCTACTAGGGGTATCCATTGCCGCGATTCTCGGATTCCTTGGCTACTTGAAAATCAAAACGGACCTTGCCCCAGAACACATCTTAGCATTCGGTGCGGTCGCGGTAGCTCTGACACTCGCTGGAGCCATCAGCTTGGGGGCATTGGACCCGTATGTAGGTGGCGGAATAATCACAAGCCTTGTTGGCGGCGGAGCACTTGCCGAAGTAATCAAGGCAAGAAAAGAAAAGCCCAAGTAACAACACCCTATTTTGTCCGAATGAACGGTCTGCCGGTGCCTTGGGAGCCAGTGAAAAGCCCGGCGGCTTACGGCTTAGTCATAGGGACCAAATCTTCGCTGTAGCGTTGGTAGGTATCATTGCGTTTACCGCATTCTTCGGTTTCCTCATTCTTCCGCGAATTCAAAGTGCCCAACAGAACAACCCAAGCAATCAGAATACTCAGCCCCAATCTGTCTACACATGGGGGTATGTTTTCATTGGAAACAAAGGTACCCCTCAGACGGTTTATTTCGACAACCCGACTACGGGACAGCTTTTCGGTTACGTCGGGTCAGACAAGAGCTACAGTGCTAATCTTCTCAGCACCTACACGTATTCAGTGACGATAAATTATCAGAGTTCCAGCAATTACCAAATGGTGACGTGCACGCCGATTCCAAGCACCGTCTCACCCGCCATTTCAAGCAGTCAATCGTCATTCCGACAAGATTTTTCGTGTTGAGCCTTGGCTAAACAGTTCGACAAGGATATCGAACTCAAGAAAATAGACCTTGTATCCGAGGAAGTCCGGAACCGCTACTTCACGGCTTTTGCGCTCTACTTCGCGCTACTGTTAGCAATGATTGCCGCCGCGTTCGAAATAGGAATCCAACAAGCGTCTACTGGAACCATTCCAGTCTATACTACGATAGGACTCGTAGTTGTTTTTCCCTTTACCGCGTGGTCTACCCGGCGAAGCATCAACCGGTACAAGAGAATATTCTTGAAATTTCAGCCACTACTCAAGAACATTGAGGATGGGAAAGATAATGGGAGCTTGGAAGATATGCTCAAGGCGTTGCGGAAGTAGGGGTGAACAAGTAGAATGGAAAAGAAAGAAAGTAAGAAAGTTGACTGGACTCCCGTATTAGGGAAGCGAGGGATGCTGAATCTTGCCCGAGGGCTTCGAGGTGGGATTCGCCACGAAAACAATGATAATGGGCTAACGGCGACTCAAGCGATTATCGTCCTCAAGACTTACGCGGAATGGCTTGAAACCCATCAAGACGCGAATAGTCTGAAAAACGGTCCCCCGGAAATACCACAAGGGTAGAATTGTAACCCGAGCCGCCGAACTAATTCATCATTCCGATATCAGAGAGAATTCATGTGAGGCGAGTTCTCTTTCCGTCACTCCAAACGCTTTGTCGTAGTTCTTGGCAAGGAAATCGCGGGGATGCAAGACGAAGCCGTTGAAGCTCCATCCGAGAGCGAAAAGAAAAACACTTGTTAGCAGAAATTGAATTGTAGAAATCAAGTTTGAGGGAAAGCCGCCGACCCAAACCACTACTACTAAGAGGAGAAAGAAAATAGGGAAATTCAATCGGAGATAGCTGAGGAAACGTCCCCTTCGGTTGTTACTCATGCCATTGGACTAATGTCCGCTACCTTTATTCCTGACCGAAGCACGGACGAATTTCTTAGGGTACCTCCTTTCTGAGACCCTCACAAATCAGAGACCTTAGAGGTCTTCGATTTGTCGCATTATGCCCAAGAATTTTCGCGGTACTCTCATGCGCCCCAGTGCCAACCCAGCCCGTGAAGCACCAACCATTCTAACCGAGTCATGAATGGTCGCCTTCTGTATCCATGCGCTAATCTGCGGTGTCGAATCAGTTCTTCCCAAGTGTTGAATGGTTCACCGCAAGCGTAGCAATGATGTCTTGCCAAGTCTACTTTCGCTTCCGGAACAGTTTCACACCATCGACTTCTGTAACGTAGTCGAAGCCTGCCTCGATTAGCTCACTCGCTTCCTTGGCTGTCTTTGCGCTCCTGCAAACATAGTCCGCTTCCGGTTGCCAGTCCACGAGTTGGGTGTACCGTAGGGTGTTCTGGATCGACTTGTGACCTAAGAACCTCATTACGTGCAGAATGTCTTTGGTCTTGTGATATTCGTAAGTGGCCTTCCAGTGTCGGAATGTGTGCATCGTAATCTGATTCAGTCTCGGGTTGCTGAGTTTCGTCGCAATCTGTCGCCGTTGTTTCTCGTAGTTTCTTCGGAATTTCTCAAGGTCGCCGTCCCCGAAGACCTTGAAACCTCTCTTTGGCAATGCGTTGAGCATCCCGCATAGTTTAGCGCTAAGCTTGAACTGTCTCGGACGACTCGATTTTTCCGGTGTTATTGTTATGATCCGATTCTCAAGGTCGAGGTCTGTCCACTTGATCGCCCAAGCTTCACCGATTCGTGCCGCTGTCTCTTTCAGCACTTGTAGAACTGTCGCGGTCTTTGGTCCTGAGCCGCTTATCAGCGAGTCAATCTCTGTTTCAAGCGGAATGAACGGAAGCTTTTCGATTCTCCGATATCTCGGTCTGCTGAATTGGATACCCTTTGTCTGGGCAAGGAGAGTGTAAGCGTCGCATGCAAGTTCTTTGGTTCCTTCGGACCATTCTATCCGAGCGACGGCGTGCTTGACCGCATCGGGATCTGATAGGTCTGCTCGCTTTGATAGAGTGCGTAGTATTCTGACACGCCTTTCGATGGTGCTTGGCTTGTAGCCTTCCTTCTTCAGCCAGAATCCATGTTCGATTGCCCACGCCGCATGAGCGGGGGGTTCAGTATTGGTGCGGGGGGTGGGATTTGAACCCACGAACCCCTACGGGACGAGGTCCTGAGCATCGCGTTTCCGCCCCGCCGTCGGGGACGGGTCTCGCGCCTTTGACCTGTCTTGGCAACCCCCGCTTCTTCGGAGCGTTTTTGATCTTGTCTGATAAAGCCTTCAGGATTGTTTTCAGTTCCATGCTCGGATTCTGCCAGTTGATGATACTGTTCCGCTGAGCCCTCCAGGTTCTTCAAGGATCTTGAGTCTCTCCTCCCAGTCTCCCATCTGCACGTCTCGGAGAACCGTGTTGACTGTCTGACTAGTTCTCATGTGGATCTGGCTCCATCGCTGACGCGTCTTCAAATTCATATTCTGATCAGCATTACTCTCCGAATCAGCAAGGGGTCGAGTAGCTCTGGCTATTAGGCTACGAATGCTGTTCTGATCCTAACGTCCGGCAACGACGGAAAAAGACACGTTTTCCAGAATAGAAAAAGCATGCTAAACACCCCTATTCTCACAGGTGATTTGCAAGAAGCAATTTCCGGGGGACAGAACTGGGGGGCGAGGATGCTCCGTTTGACACCAGACAAGGACCGAACCAGCCCTGAATCAGAATCGGCAGAGGCGATCTTGAATCTGCCGGATTCTCACGCTGAATCATGCTAACATTTTGCGCCCACTAAATTGGCAGACTGTTCGATTATTCGCCCTATAAGGGAAAACTGAAGCGGAAAAGCTTCGGTCTTCGGACGCTTCTCTGAAAATTCTCAAAAGTAGTTGATCCTCGCGACACAATACAGACGTCTGGGGAAGAGACGGGGTTCCGCTAGGAAGGAAAACTAGGCAAGAAAAAGGGGGTTCGTGTCCCAGGCGAGTCTCCAGAGATTTCCTACTTCAATCGTTCAAGTATTATCTCTATGGTGGAGACGTTCCGTGCATCCTGGCCATCACCGACAATCTCCGTGCCCAAGTTCACATGCTTCGACAAGCCGCCTTGGAAGAAGCGGTTATTCACCACCTCAGCCACGTCAACGGCAGTGCTGATGGCTCTTCCACGAGCCTTTAGGGTCAGCTTCTTGGCACCAGTGTTATAGTGCATCATGACAGCCGTAGCATAAGCCATGATCGGCTTCTTACCGATCAGTATAGTGTCCGCTGGAATGTCACTTCTACGCACCTGAGCAGGAGCCCTCTCCGTCTTCTTTGGTTCTTCTGACAAGCAATTCACCTCCGACAGCACGAGTACGCTGAACAGCAAACGCCCCTAAGGCCGAAGACCCCTAAATAGCTATCTGAAACTTGACACTCTCCGATCCAAGAGCATCAACTGAAGAAGGCGAGATGGACTCTTCCATTCTCAATCTAGCACAAACAACCTTCCCCCAACGAAACGCTCCAAAGCGTGACCCGCCCTCTCCTCCACGTTGAAACGAATCCGAAATAAGAACGGAGCGTCTGGTGTAACCACCGGAGACCTCTTGATCCAACACGTTCGCGACGTTGGACCCGACCGTTGTGGCTAGAAGATTGTATTCTCTTCTGTAATCAAATCCCGAAAAACCGTTTAGGGGCTCGTTCAAATTAGCTGAACAAGCGCGTGATTGTTCCTTCATTCTTGTTCAAATTTCAACGTTTATCTCAAAGGGAAGCATAAGATATCCTCCTATGCCCAAGTTCATGCAGTCACTCGGAGAAGAAAACTACCACCGACTCCTCGCGGAGGCAAAAGCAAGAGACGTCACCGTACAAGCACTAATACGAACGATAGTCGTACCGGACTGGCTGAAAGCAGCCCCAACCGGACAAGCCAACATCCAGAACAGCCTCGCTCAACCCACAAGCCTCCTCGCCCGAACAGGCATCATGACCGAGCAGGCCCGAAGGCCATTCCTAAACACCACAATTGGACGGGCTAGAACCTAGCCCCGATCCTCTTTTTTTCCCCACGATCCGATTCCAGTCTAAGAACGCAACATTCTAGGCACGTCCTCCAGAGCCGACAGAGTCTCTGCCTAGTCGTACTCTCAAGCCACGGGAGTTGCCCGGAGCTTAGGTCGGGCCGAATCCGAGAACTGCTCCGAGAACCGCTCATACATCTTCAACTCCTCACTCGACATGGGCTTGATCTTCTGCAAAGCCTCCTCAAAGTGCCGTCTGGCTACCTTCAGACCCTTCGCACGCTTCTTCGCATCCTCAGGATCCTTAGCCTTTGAAATATGCTCTCGGAGAGCAAGCATCACGGCCGTGTTAGCAACCGAGGCAATATCCGCACCGGTATAGCCATCAGTCTTCCGAGCCATCTCGTCCAAGTTCACATCATCCGTCATCGGCGTCTTGCGAGTGTGAATCTTGAAGATCTGCTTCCTCGCTTCCAAATCCGGCGGCGGAACAAACAACAACCGGTCAAATCTTCCCGGTCTCAACAGCGCCGAATCGATAATGTCAGGCCTATTCGTGGCTGCGATAATGACGACGTTCCGAAGCTCTTCCAACCCATCCATCTCCGTCAAGAACTGGCTGATTACCCGCTCCGTAACATTAGAATCACCCATGCTGCTCCCCCGGATCGGCGCAACAGAGTCAATCTCGTCAAAGAATATTATGCAAGGTGAGGCCTGACGCGCCTTGCGGAAGACTTCCCGGACTGCCTTCTCAGACTCTCCCACAAACTTGTTCAGAAGCTCAGGACCCTTCACACTGATGAAGTTAGACTCGCTCTCATGAGCCACCGCCTTCGCGAGCAACGTCTTGCCCGTCCCCGGCGGACCATACAACAACAAGCCCTTAGGCGGCGTCGCATTCAATTGCGCAAACAAGTCAGGATACTTTAGCGGCCACTCCACCGCCTCCCGCAACTCCTCCTTAACATCCTGCAAGCCGCCAACCTGATCCCAGGAGATGTCCGGAATCTCGACCAGCACCTCCCGCATCGCGGAAGGCTCAATCTCTTTCAGCGCGTCCTGAAAATCAGCCATCTTCACGATGATCTTGTTCAGTATGTCTCCCGGAATGCTCTGCGCTTCAAGGTTGATCTCTGGCAGAATCCTTCGCAATGCCCTGATGGCCGCTTCCTTTGCTAACGATTCGAGATCGGCACCGACGAACCCGTGTGTCACGTCAGCCAGCTTCTTCAGGTCCACATCCTCCGCCAACGGCATCCCTCGAGTATGAATCTCCAAGACTTCCAGCCTGCCATCTCGATCCGGAACGCCAATCTCGATCTCCCGATCGAACCGTCCCGGCCTACGCAAGGCAGGGTCTATGGCATTCGGACGGTTGGTCGCCCCGATCACCACCACCTTCCCGCGTGACTGGAGCCCGTCCATCAGGGACAAGAGCTGTGAAGTAACCCGTTTCTCAACCTCCCCCGTCACCTCCTCCCTCTTAGGCGCGATAGAATCAATCTCATCGATGAAAATGATTGAAGGAGCATTCTCCTGAGCTTCCTTGAAAACGTCACGAAGCCTCTCCTCACTCTCTCCGTAATACTTGCTCATGATCTCCGGTCCACCAATGCTGAGAAAGTTGGCGTTCGTCTCGCTCGCAACAGCTCTCGCGAGCAACGTCTTGCCCGTCCCAGGCGGTCCATGAAGTAGGACTCCCTTAGGCGCCTCGACCCCCAGCCTCTCAAACAGTTCAGGATGCCGCAGAGGGAGCTCGATCATCTCCCGGACCTTCTGGATCACCGGTCGCAGCCCGCCGATGTCCTCATAGCTGATCTTGGGAATCGCACGAATCGGCTCTTTGACCTGCTCGCCGACAAGAACCTCCGTTCCCTCGGTGACGATCACCGCCTCGGCGGGAGGACTCGTATTTGTCACGACTAGGTTGACTGTTCGTCCCATGATGTTGATCGGGACGAAGTCTCCGCGCGATAGAACACGGCCTTCCAAGAGCTGACTTAGATACTCTTCACCGCCAACAATCCGGAGCGGCTCCGTCGGAGCCAGTGTCAAACGTTCAGCGATCTTCGCATCTATCTTCCGAATAGTAACCTTGTCATCGATCGAGACCCCCGCATTGTTCCTGAGATATCCGTCGATGCGGACAATCCCTTTTGCGTAATCCTGTTCGTGAGCGGGCCAGCAAAGCGCATTTGTCTTTCTCTTTCCGATGATCTGGATTACGTCGCCTGAAGTAAGTCCAAGCTCTTGGACAACCTTCGGGTCTATTCGAGCTATTCCTCTCCCCACATCTCTCTGAAGCGCGTCTGCAACTCGTAGAGTTGCGGTCTTCTCTGGCAAGTCTGATCCCTAGAATGCCTCTCGGTTTTACCGTCACGCTAATAAGTTCTACCAAAGTACCTCCGAAAAATCAGCCTCTCATTCTGACTACATGTTGGTCTCTAAGTGCATGGATTCCAAACTGCAGTTCCCAGTCGTTGCTGCGAAAAGATCCAGGGCTCCGAGTCCTCGGTTGTCGTGTGATTTATACACCGCCGAGCCCTCTAAACTGGTAGGAAGTCGCGGAGAAGATCAAGAGATTGTCTGAGGATGTGAAGCGGATGGCCGACCTTCTGAAGTCGGGGGCGACCATGCTCTCTGACGTCTGTCCGGAATGCGGAAACCCCCTGTTTAGGGTTAAGGGCGACATATTCTGCGCAAAGTGCAACAAGCCGGTCGTTTATGCGCGAGCGACCGGTCCACAGGCCACCGTGTCCCAGAGTGTCCTTTTGGAGACGGTAGAACAAACGATTGTGGGAAAGATTAGCGAGACAAATGCGCTACTGAAGGTTGAGAAGGATCCTGAGAAAATGTCGGTCTACAGCAACCTCGTCTTCGGGTGGCTGTCAATGCTCGAAAAACTTCGTAGCCTAAGAGGCTCCGACGGAGAATCATAGTTCCAATAGACTCTCGGGGGTCAAGAGTCGCCCACTTTCAAGTTCAGTCAACTCGACTGTTCGCCGTCTTCTTCTCGCCAATACAACAGTGGCGCCGGCCTGCCTGGCTAAATCCAAGAGTTCGTTTCTTCTCTCTTTGCCGAGGAAAGATCTCCCTGCCTTACACTCGACCAGAATAGAACGGCCATTACGCAAGCACACCAAGTCTATAGGTTTAGACTGAGCAGCTCGAACTACAAAGAATCCATTCCTTCTGAACAGATCTCTGATGCGGTACTCAAGCCTACGCCCAACTTCATAATTGGACAAAGCATCTTTGCCAGCGCAGCTCGCTCTTTAAGAACTATGAGCGAGCGGAAACTGCTGCGCTGATCTCCCACCTTCCTCAGGCTCACGTCGAAATGTGATGAGGACGAAAATCGCGACGACCGCAGCAAGAGCTAGAACTCCGCTGAAGGCTATCTGATTTACTGAGACACTGATAAGACCTCCGAGGATAAGAAGACCTAGAGATAGCCCAAACGAGGCCAATGTCAGTTTTCCAAGGCTGAGAAGCTGTACGCGTTCCCACTTGGTCACGCGCATCCTTGCGACTGTCGAGAGTTCGTCAGTCTTGCCCCTCAGCTCTTTGATCGAGGAATCGAAGGTCAAAACTGTGGTCGAAGCATCCATTAGGAAGATCACCAACATGAATTGCAAGAGAAGGACGGCGCTATCCGGACCCGGCAGTCGGTAAAGATCGTCGGCAATCTTGCTCCATATTATGACCAGCAACAGGGCCGCAGAGGCTGTGAAGACAGCGGTTCTGTTTCGCACCAACATGCCTGCAGTTCCGACCAGAGTAACCCCAGCCATGATGAGAATTGACTGTTGACCAAGGACCAGTGGGGGTAGACTGAGAATGATCCATGGAGCAAGAAGGAGATAGTTGATCCTAATTAATAGCGTAACAATATTCGGAAAATTGTCTAAGCGACTGCAATAGTGCGTGTTCTTCTCACCCTCGACGTCAGTACCGACAACTGGACCCCGCGGGGCCAATCAATGACGGTTGTGGACTTCTCGAGCGCAAGCATACTAATCGATCTCTCCAGCATCACCATTTTGAAAGCAATTAGTTGGCTCTGGTCTACAAATGATCCAGGGGTAGTGGGCGAAGGCGATAAAACAAGCATGCTATATCCCGCAGCTGCCAGCTGCTTGACCCCTTCTTTGATCTCGGGGTCGAATAGAGGAGAGATTATGATAACTTGAGATCGAGAAGGTAGCATTCGCCGAGCAAGTAGGTTCATCACATAGCTGGTCGAGACGGTCGCTCTGCCAGGTTTTGCTGCCGCCAGGAGATATAGAATTCTTCTCTCATGTCTCTTTCCGAAGCTTGCAGGTAATGAGCCTCTCTCTCCGCCTTGAAGCACTAGTCCGACGCGGTTGCCCTGTCTTAACAGAAGACGAGCGTATGATGCTGCGGCTTGCAGGCCTCGCTCGAAAAGTTCATTGTCTGCAGGTCCGAAGAGACCAACGTCCGTGTCAAGCACTATCATCACATCTGTAACTCTCTCTGCCTCGGCTTCGTTGACGATCAGTTTGTTGTAGCGTGCTGTGGCTTTCCAGTTGATCCTCTTGGGATCATCTCCGGTTATGTATTCGCGTGTGGAGTAGAACTCTGTCCCGAGTCCCAAAACTCTTGACGGGATAACTCCTGGCCATGGTCCTACATGTCGAGGACGGAGCTGAGTGCCTCTGAGGAGTTCAGGTCTTGGCATTACAGAGAGATTGTCAGGCTCGAGCTTCTTCTCGGCGAGGTAGAATCCGAACGGGTCTCTTGAGCGGGCGATGAGAGGGCCGATCTGATAGTTCGCTCTACTGGGACTGGGGAACTCGAAAACGAGCTGAAAATCCTCATAGGCTCCTATGGACGCTCTTGTGTGAGGTGCTCCTCTTTCCGGCGTGATTTTGTCATCGATTGTTTCAATAATCTCCAGGTTTCCTATAGAGGCACTAGTCAAATTTTGGAGGCGTGACTCTACTCGGATGTCTTCGTCACCGAACGTTTCGTCCGGGATAATGTTTCTCTCTAGCTTGATGTCTATTTTTTCGGGCAGTCCCCACAGATTGGAGAAGAAGAAGAGAGAGGCCACTCCTAGTATGAGGACTCCGATCTCAAGGTCGTTCAAGAGTAAGGCGAGGATGAGTAAGACTGTAGTGAGTAGGAAGTACAATGTGGCCTTTGGAGTGAACAACGATTTTCCCTAGGACTTTACTCTAGGGACTGGGATCGTCTTGAGAATGTCCTCGAGGGCCTGATTCGGGTTGGTTCCCTTGACCCATGATTCTGCTTTCATGATCAGCCTGTGAACAAGTGCTGGTCCAGCTACCGCTTTGACATCGTCGGGGATTACATAGTCTCGTCCGTGGAAGACTGCTCTAGCTCTGCTCAGTTTGAATATCGCGAGAGATCCCCTAGGGCTCGCCCCTATCTCAATCTGGCGCTGGGCTCTTGTTGCTTGGACAATGTCAGCGATGTATCCTAGGACATCATCGTCCACGTGAATTCCCTCGACGGTCTTCTGAAGATCGAGAATTGTCTTCGAATCAGAGACCGGTTCCAGAACCACCTCTTCCTGGCCGCGTAACATTCTTCGCCGCATGATCTCCACCTCCTCTGTACGGGTTGGATAACCGAGTTGCAGCCTTACAAGGAATCGGTCCAGTTGGGCTTCTGGAAGCGGATAGACTCCTTCATACTCGATAGGGTTCTGTGTAGCCATAACGATAAACGGGTCTTGGAGCGAGTGCGTCTTACCATCTAGTGTGGTCTGTCTCTCCTGCATTGCCTCCAGCAGCGCTGCCTGGGTCTTGGGAGGAGCCCTGTTGATTTCGTCTGCAAGTAGAATATTGGTGAATACTGGCCCTCTTCGTAGTTCGAAGTCTCCTGACTTTACGTTGTAGACGTAGGTCCCAGTGATGTCGGCTGGGAGGAGGTCTGGAGTAAATTGAATTCTGGAAAATTGGCATCCAATGCTCATCGCGAAGCTCCTCGCTAGAAGTGTCTTGGCAAGGCCTGGATAATCTTCAAAGAGAATGTGTGAATTGGCGAGTAGCGCCAGCATCACTTTTTCAAGAACCGAGTCCTTCCCCACAATCACTCTCTTTACTTGGTCGATGATCCTTTCGCAGGTCTGACCCGCATCTTCGACCTTCAGCTCTTCCAGGCTCCAATCAGGTCGATAGCATCGCGGATCATGTTCATCCTCGCCAGCCCAGCTCGCGGGGTGGGCCCATATAGCATGCGGTAAAGTGAGTCGTCCTGAAGAAGCATGGGTCCACGCTTAGGGTCCGAAAGTATGCGTCGAACAATACCTGTCTCCTGACCTGTCTCGATCGCAATCTTAGCGGTCAAGATTTCTTTCAGTCGGGCACGTACAACTTTTTCGAAATATGAATTGCTCGCGGTGGCCGCCACCCGGAATTGGCCGCTTAGGAACTGTACAGGGTTTCCTTGGAAGCCCTTTGACGCTACAGCGTCAATTTTCTTGGACGGGGTTGTGGATTTTCTCGCGAGGTCGCGAGCGATTATTAGGACTACGACGATAAGCGGGATTCCGGCTAGAGAGATGGTAGGTGTCGATTCGGAGGGAAAGACGCCCCTAGCTAAAACCAGCAGAACGGCGTAGGCAATCGCGGACCAGATTAGTAGCCGGACTGTTTTCAATTGCCGGCTTCTAGTTGAATCTCGAGTTCTTTCGCGACGGATTCAAGACACCGATGCGCCTCGATAGCGTCGTTATCGGAGATGACATGGAGACTGTAGCGTGCCTCCTCGAAGAGCTGGGTAAGCTCTGTAATCGATTGCCCTTTGAGGGCAAATGTCGACCGGACTGCTCTTTCCAGTTCTCTCGCGGTTAGGTCAGATGAGACACATGCGCCCAGGCTAGAAACCGTTGTGACTAAGTGTTGGTAGCAGTTGATAATTCGATCTCTAGGATCTTTGTTATTGTCTTGAACGAGTTTGATGGACTCTTGAACTGCGCGCAATCCCTGTTCTTGATTCGACTTTAGATCCTGGATCCTCAGGTCATGTGTCTCTTTCAATGAGACCCTGTAGGTCTCGATGAGAACGACTCCGCCAACGATTAGAAGCCCGAGGAATGCGAGACTGAACCAAGGGGTCTGAACGAGGTTGGTGAGAGCCGGAAGGAAGCCTCCTATCTGAAGAGGATTCGAGGGAGTGGATGTTCCTCCTACAATGTTCCGAGCAATGGTGGAATTGTCACCGGCGCGCGGGTTGAAGATGCTGCCCTTAGTTTCGATGAGCACTCCGATAGCTAGTGCCCAGAAGAACATCGAAACAAAAGTCGAATAGCGCGAGCGACCTTTCCGCGCTTGTCTCCTCTTGGCCACTCCATAACCGAGCGCTCCGCCAAGCTGGCGATAGTTTAGCCCGATTACGATGATGAGTACGACCATTAGGCCAATGATTGCTACGGGTCCGAGATAGAGCAAGTAAAGCAACCAGTATGATCTGAAGAGAAGGTTTCCACCCGGCGTTCCACGTGTAAGTGAGCCTAGCGCGAAAGCAAGTACGATCAAGCCAACGACGTAGGCAAGAATCCTTGGTACCTTCAAGACGAAAGTTCCGAGGTATGGCCAGGGCTATTCTCGATAAATAGTTGTCCCAAGGAGAGGGAGGGTTTTGGGGGATGCTAGTCCTTTACCGCTTCGAGGATGCTTGCGACGTTCCAGAGTTTTACTCGGGTGTAGGGTGGCATGTTGGGGTCTTGCCCGATCTCGTCTAGCATTGATATGGCGTTTGACGCTCTTACTCCTATCGTGTTTGACTGCGCTTGTAGAGCGTCCATCGCGTCCTTCGCTGCTCGGCGAATGTTGCGTGGTGTGGTATTATCGTTTGAGACTTCGTTTAGAACGGCTAGGGCCTGTTTGATTCTTCCCTCGTATTCCTCTTTCCGTTTTGCCTTTTGCATGCCATCTCACCGGACTCTTAGATGGGCCTACTGGTCCTAAACGCATCCTAGCCCGAAGGAGGATTCGGGTCTTCTTGATTAAAAGATTTCCATACTCGAAGAGACGGAACGTTGCCTCAGTGGGTGGCCTTCTGAGGCTGGTGGACCATATGAGTTCCCTGGCAGCAGTCTAGGCATTGGCCGCAACTAGTGCAGAAGTGATCTTCCGAGAAAAGTTCTCTCTGGCACGAGGTACACTTTCTCCAAAGCTGAGCAGCGTTCTTGCGATGCATGGCTTTCCCAGAAAATTGAGTCGACAAATATGAACGTTCCAATGACACGCCCTACTAGAAGAAGGAATATAGTTGCTGGGACGCAGTAGAGAGGAGAACGTGCTGTTGCCAGCTAGTCTTGACGAGGATCCGTCGCTAGGTGTCATTGATAACTTCCCGACTGTCCTGCACGCTCGAGCCTCATTTTCGTTCGACATCAATCCCGAGTCGTTGCAGAAGGTCCTCGTCTCGGCCCTAGCATCTCTTCAATCGAACCCAAAATCTCGCGAGATTACATTGGCTGATCGGGATGGCTACTTGAAAGGACAGCTATTTTTCAAGTTGGGAGTTGGGAACGGCGATGCATTCGACGTTCTAGATTACAAGGAAGAGGAGCGAGTCTTACAACGGATCGAAAATCTGGGTCCTTGGCATGTTCTAGATCTCGTCTTCCAACTTCACTACTCTGTGAACGACGACATCCGTCATCGGGTCCATGAGGATCACTACCTCTTGCGACTTGTCTTCCAGCCTGGAAGAGTGGAAGTTCTAGTCCATCACTTAAAAGGTGTCAGAAGGGTTGAACCAGACGAGCTGATTAGGCTCCTCATTCAAGAGCTCAACGTGGAATTGGTACGCAAACGTTATGGCCAGCTCGAACTAGAAGTTGTCGACAGCACCTGACTAGCGATCTGACTCTCAGCCGGTCAATCGGAATTTTCTTCTGACGAGACTCCAGACAGCCTCGTGCACCTCGTCAACGGGACGGGTCGCTTCAACCACTTTCCAGTCGAGTCTACTTGCCAACGTTCTGTACGTCCGTCTGACCTTCAGCAACAAATGCCTGTCCCTCTCGTCAGCGTCTCTCCCACTGGATTTCCGATCGAAGGATGCGACGACGGGAACGTCGAGAACTATGACGAGGTTTGCTGCCGGCAATCCTTGGTCTAACCCCTCAAGCCAGTCGAGTCTGAGGCCTCTTGCGACGCCGTATGCTAGGTTTGATGGGTAGTATCGGTCTGCGATTACAAAATTAGAATTCTCTGCGTGCTTGGTTATGAGTCGTTGATTCTCCCATCTGTTTAAAGAGTAGAGCATGTGGAGTGCACTGGCCGGATAGTCTTGTTTTCCTTCCAAGAACCGTTGTATCTGTCGGCCTGAGACTGAGCTGTAGATAGGGAAGCTTATGGTGCTGACTCTTGCGCCTCGTTTCTTCAGCTCATTAGCGAGGAGTCGTGTCTGTGTTCTCTTGCCGGACTGGTCTATTCCTTCAATGGCTATTATCTTGCCTCGCAAGGCTGTTAGAATTCGCAGGTTTGGCTTGTGGATAATAACAATTTGAAAATTGTCTTGTCGAATCTGCTACAATGATTCTTGATTGTGACTCGGGAGGGTTGTTGTGTTCTTAGTTGCTGTTGTGGTGGACCGGGCGGGATTTGAACCCGCGGCCTTCCGGAGGTTTGGCCCTGCCGTTGGGGGCTTGCAAACCGGACGTTCTTCGGCCTGACCTTGTCAGTATACCAGGCTGAACTACCGGCCCACGAGCCGCGTGCTTTCTCCGGGTTTGTTTGTTAAGTCTTGTTTGTGGGGCCGCCGCCGGGACGTTCACACCTTGTTGGGGTGGTTTGAACCCGGCCTCCAGGCTCCATTGGCCAAGGCTTTCATGGGCCTTTCAGGCCTGTACGCTACCAAGCTACGTTACGGCGGCCACGAAGGGGGCGTGGTGGTTCGCGGAATATGTAAGTTTCCAACGGAGACGGGGGCTGATCCGGGGACCGGTAAGAGTGGGTCGTTGCGGCGTTTTTACTGTCTTTGTGGTCTCTTTTGTTACATCGATCTATCCATTTTTACGGAATAGGGTACAGCCTATTTCCATGAACATGATTGTGGTATCGCGGATCGGGACCAGATTTCACGTCTGAACATGCTGAGTTCATAGGGGGATTCCTGCAAAAGCGCTATGAAATGCCTACCCCTTTACGGACGGTTCTGACTAGAAATGGCAAGCCCAAAGAAAGAACTGATGATGCTACGGGTCTTCCGCCTGACCCTCCCAGCAGCCCTACTGATCTCACTTACATGGATGACGCTGTTCACCGACGCCGCGCGCCAAGCAGTGATCAACTCTCTAGGCGCAAACGCGAACATCATCATATTCATCCTCGGACTATTCCTCGTAGTCGGGCTCTACTGGGTCATGGGCGTCTACGAGCGGAAGATACTCTACGAGAACCACCGGTCTAGACCCGCCTTCTAAGAGCCCAATCCTCCTACAGTACTCCTACGCTTTCCCCTTTCTACGGTACAGCACTCTCTACGGAAAAAGTTCCGAAGGAGCTACCTTGCGTAGTGACCCTTGTCGGAGAAAGGGTTACTTTTCGTTAATTCCCTCCCGACTTTGACTTTCGCATCCTGACCATCAAGTGCAATTGAGATTTTTCGGGCAGCCATTCGCCCAGGTAACGGGTTTTCTGCGGCAGACAAGCTAATTGGGGCTTGAAATCGCCGAGTCGGGGTTTTCAAGAATGCCGATTAAATTCTGATTAAACTGCGATTATGTTCGCGGCCTTTGACAGATCCTGGATCGGGGTTCATTCTGAACGTTTTGGAACGTATGTAGATGGAACATCTAAGAGCGGCGAGATTGCCCGAGATGAGATGATGAGGCTGAGAAAGCTTCCATACTTGACGCTCTGGGCCGTCAATTTCGACAAGGAGAAGAATCTCTACAAAGAAATTCTCGGACTACCCGTAGACCAGGAGAATGACAACTTCATCATGTTCGACACCAAAGGATCAAAACTGGCACTTCACCGGCTAAAAAAGGCAAGCCGACTGGACCGCCAGACAGTCGAACTACACCTCGAAGTGGACAACGTTGATGAAGTGTACTCGGCCTTACAGCGCAAAGGAGTCAAGTTCACAGACAAGCCCTCTAACCGGCCATGGGGGAATCGCGTGGCAAGCTTTCACGACGCCGAAGGATACGTTGTCGAGATCATCGGCCCGCTAAAACCGGGCGAACCGGCTAAGGGCGACTAGGACTTTCTGCTTTTCCTGCTAGTTGGCATTGAGGTAGATGCGCCGGGGAAGAGGTAGGGCATAGTCGCCGATGCTGGCGGAGGCGTACCTTCTTGAGGCCTAGAATGAACAACCAGGTGTTGCGGGACGATTTCCAATGTACCGGATTGACTCAGTACCCGATGATCGTCGAGGCCATTGTGGCGTAGAAATTTGTGCAAGAGAAGTTTGACCTCCTTGTGCTTCAAGCCTTCAACTTGAATCTGGTTTCCTTTAGTCGACACGCGGCCCTTGGCGCCCTTGACATGTTCTCTGAGAAAGTCCACTGCTACTCCAACCTTGTCGGGAAGCTTTCCGAGGTCTACGATCTGTTGCTCCTTCTTTGTCTTCCCAATAGACTTTGAACCGGTCTTAGGTTTCAAACTAATAGCCTTCATTTCCCACAGTCTGCAAGCTCGTCTCCGAGTCTAAGTTAGGGTCTTTCAGAGATTAGTCTCGACTCATTTTCGGCTTCGGTCTTGTAGAAGTCGGCGAGTTCGAAAGACTCCTTGATCTGTTTCTCCAGTTCTTCCATTGGAGGGTAAACTGATCGGTAGATTTCGAGAGGACCCACATGTGACTTCACGTGGATCATGTACGTCGGGTACGCGGCATGGCCGAACACGCCTTTGCTACTCCAAGATTCGCGCCTATCTCCACCTTGGTAGTTTACGTGGAGACTTCGGAAGCGAACTCTACCAGTGTTCTCTCCGGTCAACTTTTCTGCGAGCGTCTTGAAGAGGGGCTTCTGGGTCTCGCAACCGGAACAGCCTTGGCGAGTCATTGCGGTCACATATACGACCCCGAACTCCTCCACTAGCTCCGTTAGAGCCTCTGTCGCAGTTCGGCCTCTTAGTTGGTTGAACTCAACAATCTCTGGGACCTCTCTCAATACGACTTCTGCTGGAACAGTCATGAGTGACCAGTCAATGTAGCGATCGGACGCGGATATAATTCTGTAGTTTGTTCGGAGTCTGTCTCCTCAGGACTATCCCGGAATGATGCGGGATAAGTAAAGGGGAAGGGTCCCGTTCAGGAGCTGAACTCTTCCAGGTCACCGAGAAACTGTCTCCGCTACCAGAAAGCGATGATTGTTGGGTTTTGACCGCTCCAGAGCTGGAACCCATTGTGATCACTTGGACCGAGGATCCAAACGAGCCGATGGTTCGGAACATTGCATCGTGGAGGGTCTTTTCCGAAAGCTTGAGAAGGCAGATCCTCCATTCTTGGGCTCTTAGATTGAGAGTAGAGTTGCTCTCGCCTAAGGTGTCCCTGTTTGCATGCGTGCTCCTAGCAATTTCGCTGTTCGTGACTTTTGATCATGGAGTGATTGAGCAAGAGCTGAGCGGTCAGTTTCTTCCCAAGCCAACGACAGGTAGCGTCGATGCAAATCGGCCAATTAGTACGTGCGCCCCGACAAACAGCGTCCCCAAAGGGCATCATGGCCTTGGCAACTGTCCACTCAACTTCACCCTCGCTCTGAGCCAGGAGAGTATCATACAAGTTCAAGGGTCAAGCAGTTTGGTCCAATTGTCAGTGACCCTAGTTTCAGGCCTCGCGACACCCGTAACTCTGACAGGTCAAGGAGTCCCTGCTGGAACACAGATTCAGTTTGCCCCCGAATCAGCAAGGCCTTCCTTCTCATCAACTATGACCATTACAACGAGCGGGTCAACTCTCGTGGGTCACTTTAACATAACAATTTTCGCAGCTGGAGGGGGACTTGTAAAATCAAGAGTCCTGTCCCTAATGATCGTCCCCATTGTCCATGACATGGCCGTCGTCTCAGCGACGGTCCAGGGGACAGCGACAGTCGGCAGCACTGTCTCGATCAATGCGACTCTCGGAAATTATGGATCCGTGTCCGAGGAGTTCGAGCTACAAGCTTATGCGAACACCAGCTTGGTCGCTGAGATGTCTATGCTCAGACTAGCACCGTCGGCTGTTGATGTGGGTCGACTGACATGGAATACGACTGGATTTTCGGCTGGACTGTATACAGTACTAGTAGTCGTACCTCCGGTTCAAGGTGAACTCAACTCGCTCGACAATAGTCGAGACGCTGGCAAAATACTTCTGACTCAAGCTCCAGGCTCTACGCCGAGTCCTTCACCTGCGGCCTCTGGAGGCGGACAGGTTTTCAATTATGGACGTCAACTGGCTATTATCGCAGCGATTGCAGAAGTTGCCATAGTGATCCTCGCCGTTCTTCGGAGAAAGGGAAAGGGTAGGGACCAACTAGAGACGCGTCCATAGGATCTAGAAAGACCTAGAACAGAAAGTCAGGAGTTCTCAAAAGCAGCTTCGCTCTAATGAGGAACATAGGCTATCCCTTGAATCTCCACCTTCATCCCAAATAAAAGATCAGCGCGTACGGTAGCCCTCGCAGGCTTGGGGTCTGGGAAAAACGTCGAGTAAGCTTCGTTCATTTCAGAATAGTCATTCAGGTCGCTAAGGTAAACGGTTGTTTGAAGCACGTATTCCAAGCCTGACTGCGCCGCTACTAGCACTCTTCGAAAATTCTCAAGAGTTGTTCTAGTCTGGGACTTTACGTCTCCCGCTACGACTTTGCCGTTCTGATCTATGGGTCCCTGACCTGACACGAAGATTAGATCTCCAAATCGTATTCCAGGAGAGAATGGCAGGTTCAGCGGTGAAGGTCCCGTTCTGATTAGCTCCTTTCTCACAGTATGTCGATCTTTGGATTGTTACATTGGGGTTTAAGAATTGAGAGTAGTCAAGAGTTTCTGGGGTCAAGAGCTGGTTGCTTGCGAGCAAACATACGCTTGGGTCGATTACTATTGATCAGATAGAGGAAGCGAGCGCGAGAATCCGCGGAACAGTATTGCGGACCCCCTTGGTCAGATTGAACGCTGATTCTGACATAGAGATCTTTTTGAAGCTTGAAAACTTGCAGCCTACGGGCTCGTTCAAAGTTAGGGGTGCCTCCAATGCGATCGCTCTGGGCGGACCGGCGGCAAAGTCTCGGGGCGTGTACACCTGTAGTGCCGGAAACATGGCACAGGCCTTGGCCTGGCAGGCAAAGCAAAACGGGATTCCTTGTTCAGCTATCGTTCCTGACAACGCTCCTGAAACGAAGCTGCAAGCCATCAAACGGTTTGGAGCTAGGATCATCCAGGTCTCTTTCGATGAGGTGTGGAAGGTGGTCACTACCCATCGATACGGTCCACTTGAGGGATCGATCTTCATCCACCCTTTCAGTGACCCGAGAATGATAGCTGGAAACGGAACTATAGGCTTGGAAATTCTTGAAGACGTTCCGGATGTGGATTCAGTGGTGGTGCCTTTCGGAGGCGGAGGCCTTACCGCAGGCATCGCCACTGCGATTCATGAGAGAAAGCCGACGACACAAGTCTATGCGGTCGAGCCAGAAACTGCTGCTCCACTCGCCGCTTCGTTTAGTTCTGGAAGGGCGATGGAAGTGAACCGGATTCCCAGCTTCGTGGACGGCATCGGTGGAAAGAGTGTTCTTCCCGAAATGTGGGATATCGTGCGACCTTTGATTCAAGGTAGTATCGTCTGTTCGTTGCGTGAGATCGCTTTGGCTGTTCGCCTGTTGGTCGAACGGAACCGGGTGGTGGCGGAAGGTGCTGGCGCTGCATCAGTAGCTGCCGCTCTCACGGGCAAGGCCGGTAAGCAGAAGGTAGTCTGTGTAGTGTCCGGCGGAAACATTGACACTTCCAAGCTTTCAGAGATTCTATCTGGCAGCGTGTCCTGAGAAGGACAGCCCTGCGAGGTCTGTCTCAGACTAGCTGCCAACGATTTGACGTCGTAGCCGAAGGGTAGTAAGAGATTCGCGGTTGACGAAACGAGTAGGTCAACGTATCTTTCTGCATCGTAGATAGTATCGTCGTCTACCAGTTCTGGGGGCAAAGCTTGGCTTTCGGGAATCATTGATCTATCAATCGTCAGAACGTAGCTTACCTGTTGTCCAGCATGAACTGTTCCTCCTTCGTCGATGAGACATTGGGCCGCGATTGCTTGGGGCACACGGTGAGTATACTCATTAGGCATCTTGCTCAAATTCTTCGTAAGTACCAGCTCCTCGATAGGAACGGTCCCGCTTCGCAATCTTGAAGCGTACTCTCTGAGAGTGTTGAGAACTTGAGGAATGAGAACTTGAAACTCCCGGGAGTTATCTGCTTCTTTTAGAATCGCCAACATTTGTGTCTGGCATTTCTCAACTATACCTGGAGTGTCGTGGCGTCGAACATCTATGCCTCGAACTTTGAGTGTCCGGTCTTGATCTTGAAAGACTCCATAGTACCTGTTTAGGACTGGCGCTTCTGGTTCTGTTTTCGAATTGAGGAAAACTATCCACCTGTACTGGCCCTCAAAACTCAGGGGAAGTGCCAGGTCTTTTCTGATCGTCGCACATAGATCTTCGTAATCGGCAGTTGTTGCGTTAGCTTTTGTAAGCCACATAGAATCAACGATTCCATGTACGAGTTTGAAGCCTCTAGCTTGGGCTATTGCAACCGCCCGGTGGAGAAAGATTCGGGAAAAGGCACATGTTGCAATGTGCGCATCTATCTTTCCAAACCGGGCGTTCTTAAACCCAAGATAGCCGAAGCAGTTGTGAACGAGAACACCGCCGCTTCCTGTAAAGAACCCAGCGAGATTACTCTCTTCAGCAATTTGAAAACAGTAAACGTAAGGAGAAGTGGCCTCGACTTCTTCAATCCCTTTTACAGCAACAAACCCAATGTCTGCCTCTAGCAGTTTCTCTATCCTAGAATGCGTTTCTTGTAATGCCGGAAAGCGTGCGCTTTCTGTTATTCTTCGAAGAGATTCCTTTGCGCGTTCAGGGCAAACTCTGTTCTTTCCTTCTAGTCTAGGTGTTCTGACTGTACGGGCCAATGTTGCAATCTCTTTGAGACCCGACGCTTCGACAGGAAGCATCTCGAAGACTGCGTGGCGACAATCTATCGTGCAACTAGTGTTGATGGTCTCAAAACGAGTTCTATGCTTCTTCTTGAGAAAGAATTTTGCGAAAGGGAGAAGCCCATTGGGGCCGATGAAATACACGGTATGAAGTCTTGGCCCACTAAGAATGTTGAAGGGTATTCCAAGCCGGAGAGCGAAGTAGCCTAACTGTACCGCAAAGGCGTACGAGTGAGTTGTGATAGATATGTAGTCTCGAGCCTTGTTTATGCTACCGTCCCCAGCCACAAGTCCTGAGAGAAATCCCAACATCGCTTCTCGTGACGCGTTGAAGAGGATTGGAGGGACTGTCAGCTTGCCAGTATCTGATGAGGGGGGGAGCTCGAAAATGCGTTGCAGGACCTGGACTAAACTTACACTGTTAACTTGAATCACGTACATGTTGGCTTTAGATTCTTTGTATATCCTAGGTAGGAGTCCAAATTTTGTCTTGAGAATCTTTGTGAGATGTTCGATGATCTCAGTCTCGTTTCCCCCAACGTCGAGCCGAATGGAGTTCTTTCCTGCACTTCCATCAGCCACATAGAATCCTAAAAGGAATCCGAGGTCTTCATCTATGCTGAGCGATGCGGGTAGCCAAGCCACGCGGCCTCCTCCTTTTCTTCCGCGGCCAATTAATAGTTCTGATTTGCTCTCCGAGAGAGACAGCAATTGTAGATACCGGAAGGGAACGATTCCACTTTTCCGCCAGACTCCAACATTCTGAATGGGCCTGCGTTCTTCCTTCAGAACATGCTCAAGCTTGCTCGAAGACGAGTCCACGAGTGGACGTATGCTTTCGCTCTTAGCACGCCAGAGATCATTTTCTTCAACAGCCAATTTTTCCCTAATATTTTCTAGGAGATTGATACGGGAGACTACTTTTTCGTTGACAACACGCCTGGCAACAGGCACAAAGTCGCCTTGCGATAGATTCTCCGCCTTTGTCTCAACAAGTCTTCCATCTTTCAAAACGTAGAACGAGTGGTTGGATGTGCATTTGACCTGTCTGCCATCTTCCAGCCCTATGCGAAGGAGTTTCTTGGGAGAGGATACCTTGATGAGTTTTGAAACTTTACAAAACTTTGACTTGAGATTGTTATCTACTCCCGCAACAAATAGTTCTTCAGGGCAATCGACAACTCCTATAGCGTCCCTTAGATACTTGTTGACAATTCTGCCTATTTGCTGATATCTTACCCTTCCATTCTGGAGGGTCAGAACAGGCGAGTCAGGCGATAGGCAGCAGACGAGTATCCATTTTAGCGCTGATTGTCGTTGGTCAAATTTTGATCGTGTAGACTCATCTTGGGCCGTTTTTTTCAATCGCTTGTATTCTGCTCTTCTGCGAAGAATGATCTCTAGGGAGAGAGGGACAATCCCTGGTCTTCGACAGATATTATAGTTGAGTTCTGGGACTCGAAGGGTTGAGTCGGGACAGCATTTACACTTGATGGTTTCTCCACTTATGTTTTTGTCTCGCATTATGGTCGGGTAGAGGCTGGTAAAGTCGAGCTCTCCCACTTGGTCATAGATCCCGGTCTCGGGTTCGTGGATGAAGCCTCCACGGTCGGCGATGACCAGTTCATTGCTGTCTTTCCATTCTTCGGGCTGGTTCTTGTTCCACGGGATCAGAACATTTTCTTTGACCGCGTGGTAGAATTGTAGGCTGGTCATGTTGGTGCCTATAGTCGCCCGACTGGCCCGCTGAATAGGAATAATACAAGTCCGAGAGATTTCGAATAGTCCCTCTAATCCACAGTCAGCACTGATGAAGGCGTTATGGTCGTCGACGTGTAGCCTGCCTAGTAGTCGGGCGGCAGTCTCTCTGTACAGAATTTTCCCATAGGAAAAATAGGAATGGCCTTGAACCTCATAGACTCTTAGTGGGGATGGGTCTCTGCCGAGAACTAACCTGTTGAGCATTCTGTTTTTGTGGGCGCGTCTCGCTAAGTATGGGAAGATGAAAGAGTCTCCGCCTTCTGTAATTACAATGTCGGGATCTATTGCGTTGAAGACTTCAACGAGCCGGAGGAGTTTCTCCTCTTCATTTCCAGAATCAAGCATGATCGTTTCTCCCTGATCCGTTAAGATTCTGATGGAGTCTAGTTCATCCTCGAAGGTTCGAATTCTCTTGCTCTTTCTAGTCTTGACTTCTAGCCTGATCTTTCGAAGCGGGGGCAGTTTGTAGTCTATTGTATCTCTGGAATCTCTCAAGGTCCACGTGATTCTCTCGTCTTTCTCATCTGCCTCGACGAAAGCAAGAGGGAACAGGTCTCTCTGGTACAGGTAGATTTGTGGAGAGGGAATGTCGACATCATAGAGGCGGAAATTAGAGTAGCTGCTTTCTCGTTGTATCCTCCGGGCCAGCTTTGCAGCTTCCTCTTCGTTCTCTACTACGACCTCAAGGACTCGGGACTTTTCTATGTCGCCAGCCCTTTCGAACTTGTCGACAAAAATAGAGTTCTCAATGTATGACTTGCAAGCGAGATCTATTAGATCGCGGTAGTTGCCTCCTACGTGTATTCTAGGCTTCCATCTGTCTGTGAGCCTTACGCACTTTCCGTCGGTTTTTTTCAGCCATACTACCATCTGGCCTGGCTTGTGGTAGAGGTCAAGAATCCAGCCTAGATGCTTCACGAAGAATCGAGATGCAGTTCTCTATTCTGGGACTAATTCAGAAGAGTGAGACGAAGAACGAATGTGAAACAGATGCGAAATTATTGGAAATGGAATGACTATGAATATCCGAGTAGCGTTCTGTCCAGTGTGACAACCTCGTCCTCCTTCTGAGGCGTGAAGGGATGGCGGATTATGATGAGTTGTGTATAGGCGCCTTTGTCCTTCAGTCTCGCGGAGACGTGTGCAGTGTGCATCAGAGCATCTGTCATAGCATTGTTTCTCGTCTTCTGATTCGTAGCTACGATTATCATATTTCTCTGCTCAGCAGTTTTTCCTAGAAACTGTACGCTTTTGCGGAAAATATCCAAGGCTTCTTTCTTCTCTCGTACGTCAGGATCGCAGAAGAGGGCCGTTATGTCAGAGACAACGGCGAGCCTAGCCCCGTACTCGTTCAGTGCTGTGGCTAGTTTTTCCACGATGAGACTGTGAACTTGGTGATGTGTGAAGGCTCTACTGAGATGAATACGTTGCTGCACTCGGCTAGATTCCAATCCGAGATTGACGATGTGCTCTGAGATAGTGTAAGTGTCGAAGAGGTTACCTGCGTCTATGAAAACGACATCGCTATCCAAGCATTGAGGGAGTGTTGCTCGGACGCTGAGGAGGAGAGAGAGGGCGTGTGATGTTTCACCTTCGAGGAATACAAACTGGCCCTTCTTGAGAATCAGCGCCTTGTCTAGAGAATCTATCCCGGTGGTTAAGCCCGGCTGGAGGTCTCGGATGAGAGTGCTCCCGCGACGTAGTTGATAATCGGTCTGGTCGTCTGGTTCTCTAAGGAGTTCTGGGTCTTTACATTTCAGGCTGGTGAGGAGGCGTCTTCCCGCGGGCATAAGCGAAGGTCTGCAGTCTAAGACCCTGTCGAGTTCGAAACCGCAGCTGGGACATGTTCCGTTGAAGACTAGTTTGATTTTTTTAGGATTGATCTGTTGTTTTGAAAGGACTAGTGCTTCGTCACAGAGTATGCAGTGGTACAGGTAGCCCTCATTATTGCTCTCTACTTGGTCTAGTTGCCAGGTTTTGGATTGTAGAGGGTCGACGGCTCCACGGGTCTCCATTGCAGATCCTTAGAGTTGTTCTATTCGTCGCGTCTGCTCTTTGGCGCAGCGTCTTCCACGCCTTTCGCAGTGATCTGGAAGTACGTTTCAGATTCTGGCAGATATGGTGAGTCTATGATTTTTGCAACTCGTAGTCCCTGGCTGGCTTTCTTCAGCATGACTCTGTGTGTGGAAGCGTGGGCTAGAATGTTTCCGCCTGCGGGACGCATGGGGTCGCCGAAGAACGCTTGTGGGTTGGCTTGGACTTGGTTTGTGATTACGACTGCTAGGTTGAGGGCTTGAGCTATTCTGAGGAGTTTGTGGAGGTGGCTGTTTAGGCGTTGTTGGCGTTCGCTTAGGGATTCGCGTCCGATGTATTCGCCTCTGAAGTGTGAGAGGATCGAGTCAACGACTAAGAGTTTGATGTTTTCTTCTTGGCAGATCTTGAAGGCGTGATCGACCGTGAGGATCTGGTGGTCGCTATTGTAGACGCGGCTATAGATGATGCCGTCGAGTATCTTGTCCGCATCAAGTTCCATGGCCTGGGCCATCTGGTAGACTCGTTGGGCTGCGAATGTTCCCTCGGTATCGATGAAGAGGGCTTTGCCTTCAAGGCCACCATCTTTGACTGGACGCTGGACGTTAACGCTGAGTTTCATGCAAATCTGTGATTTGCCTGCGCCGAATTCTCCGACAAACTCTGTGATGGCCTGTGTTTCGAGGCCGTTTCCCAGTAGCTTGTCGAGGTTGGTGGATGCGAAGCTGAGGCGTTGGAGGTTCTGTCGTCTCTCGTAGAGTTGCTTGGCGGTGACGAAGTCTGTCTGTATTGTCTCCCGCGCGGCTCGAGAGATTTTGAGAGCGACGCTATTCTCTAGGCCTGCTTTTTCGATTAGTTCGCGTATGGGCGCGATTGCTAGGGATGCGATGGAGTCGTATCCCGCATCTCGGAGTTTGCCGGCGGTTACAGGTCCAACGCCGTTAAGATCTTGAATATCCACTATCGCTTCAGCCAAAGACTATCAGAACGGGGGTAGGCTCATCACGGCTTATCTCCCCGAGAGAGCAGTGAAAGTAATCAGCCCTTTCCTTTCAAAGGACGCAGTGGGAATGTTCCAAAAGTCTACTCTCACGCCCCGAAAACAAACTACTTTTGAGATTTCCCGGCTGGTAACTGGTTTGGTAACCGAGGATGGTACCAATGATGCTGCTATAGGGAAAAAACTAGAAACGGAACAGCTTGTAACGCTAGGTTTCGTCTGAAACCTTTCGATAACGAGGGTTGGGGAGAGAACGTTCAGATAGCCCCCGAGACATACTAGAGGTAGGGCGAACTATTGGATGATGCAGAAAGCTGAGCAAGCGGGCGTTTCAAAGGCTCTGGAAGTGGCCACGTTTGCCGCCGGTTGCTTCTGGTGTACAGAAGCCGTCTTCGACCAGTTGAAAGGCGTTGTAAAGGTAGAATCGGGATATTCAGGAGGAAACGTCCCGAACCCTTCCTATGAGCAAGTCTGTACGGGAGACACTGGGCACGCCGAATCGATCGAGATAACCTTCGACCCTAGTATCATATCGTTCAAGGATCTGCTGCAGATATTCTTCACGACCCACGACCCAACAACCTACAATCGTCAAGGGGCTGACGTGGGAACCCAGTATCGGTCAGCAGTATTCTATCACAGTCCTGAGCAGGAGAAGATTGCCCGCCAAGTAATTCAGGAGTTCAACCAGTCGAAAGTCTGGAAGAAACCGATCGTGACCGAGGTAGTGCCGTATCGCGAGTTCTACAAGGCCGAAGACTATCACCAAGATTACTATGTGAAGAATTCCCGGCAACCATACTGCCGAGTAGTCATCGAACCAAAGATCGCCAAGCTGCGAGAACATTACCGCGAGAAACTAAAGCAATAACCTACCGTTCCCGGAAAGTTGCGCTATTCAAGTCCAATGATGTCTGTCAGCTCGCATCATATTCAGTCTGGAAGCGCAACATGTTTGATATTGCAAACTTGGTAGGAGTGTTCCCGCATCATGTCCGAAGCCCTTGAGCGACAGGAGCGGTGGAAGCAGCAGAAGGAAGAGGCTGACCGTCAACGAATGGGCGGTGCCTATATCCAAGGTTTCATTGAAACAGCAGCGGCAATAGTCGATGAGGAACCACTCTTCAGCAAGGGCTACTGGAAATGCGCTAGCGGCTGTAAGCCCTTCGGGTTTGGACTTGCAAAGACTCCTAGAGAATGTCCCAGTTGCCACAAGCAGCTAATACTCTGGGTCCCAGGACCATAACGCGTCTCTTCAGTTCAAGGTAGAAATAGTCGTTTTCTAACCTGCTCCGTCTGAAGCGGGATTGAAGTTCGAAACCAGACGCCTCGGCAAGAGCAACCTGAAAATTACCAAGGTCGGAGTAGGAACCGCTCCGATAGGCTCAACCCCGGAATGGAGAGTCTGGTGGGGACCCCAAGACGAAAAATCGGCGATCAAAGCCATTCAAACCGCCATCGATGAGGGAGTAAACTGGGTCGATACAGCGCCGTTCTATGGATGGGGAAAAGCGGAAGAGATCGTGGGCAAGGCGATCAAGGGGCGAAGGGACGACGTCTACATCTTTACGAAATGTGGGACGCTGCCAGATGGCAAAGGTGGGTCCATAGAGAATCACAGGCCCGAAACTATCATGAAGGAAGTTGAAGCAAGCCTGAAACGTCTACAGACCGATCACATCGACCTACTGCAATTTCATGACATGGACTCTACGACCCCCATCGAGCAGTCTTGGAAGACACTCCAAGATCTCATTCGACAAGGAAAAGTGAGGAACGGTGGATTATCAAACCACACAATCGATCTCGTCGAGAGGGCAGAGCGAATCGGCCCCGTCACAGCCAACCAGGTTCAGTACAACCCACTTCAGAGAAAAATCGAGAAAGACATTCTGCCCTTCTCACTCAGCCACGGTATCGGAGTGCTCGGATGGGGGTCCTTAGCCGAGGGCTTTCTCGCCGACGGCTTCAACGTTGCATCGCTGGACCCGAAGGACTTCCGTAGAAACCACTGGTACGCTCAACCCGAGAATCAGCCTAAACTGCAGAGAGTTCGAGAAGTCTTGTCAAAGATCGCTCGGTCTCACGGAAAGAAGATGGTTGACGTAGTCATTTCATGGGAATTGATGCACCCCGCACTAACAGGAGCCATCATCGGGATACGCAGCGAGAAGGAGGCCCGAGAAATGAAGGATGGAACAGAACTACTCCTCTCACCCGAAGAAATGCAAGAGATCGAGAGAGCAACCGCCTAAGGACTCAGCGAGTTAGGCTTGGCAGGGCAGTTCTCAACTGGGACCCCGCCGGGACTAACAATAACTCGACCAGTACCTGAAAGGAGAAGGTTCAGTCGCTGGGTAATCGCGATCGTTATCATCGTCATTACTGTAATGGCAATCTTGTTCGGACTGATCTACCAATCATCCGTGATTGTCTCCACGAAGGGCTTTAGCTACGGCGAATCCGCTAGCCAGGGAAGCGGCTTCTACACACTCCAAATCGCAAACGTTAACGGTGCAGTGACACTTGCATCCTGGGGACAGGACAGTTTTCTGATCAACGGCACGATAACCGCGAAAGGTCTGGGATCCTCACCTTCACAAGTGACCATTTCCGAGTCAAACAACGCGGGGACAATTACATTTCGGGCCGTATTTCCCAACAATGCTGCCTTTCTCATCTCTCAGACATACTCCGTCAAGATCAATGTGTTCGTTCCTATATCAGTGGACATTGGAAAGCTTGTTGTGGACAATGTGAACGGGCTGGTTCAAGCGAAAAGTCTGAATGTGACTGGTGTGAGTCTTTCCTCGGAGAACGGCGACATAGATTTCACCTGTTCCAGTTGCGGAAGCGCTGGTTTCTCGGCGCAAACCACTAACGGAAATATCGCAGGCACGTTCTCCTCCCCAATCACTAACGGCAATTACACGATGCTGTCCCAGAATGGAAACGTGAACGTTAACGTTCCATCCTCATCCTCTTTCAAACTAACAGCGTCTCTTGTAAGTGGAACTATTCAGACACCCAATCTTACGTTGAGTAGTGAGACAAGGACCACTACACAGCTCACTGCTACGATAGGAGCTGGAGGAGGGAACGTAATCTTGTCAACGGTCGTGGGCGATATTACGGTTACAGGAATCTAGAGCTCAACGGGACTCCGTCTCACCCGTTCGAATTCTGTCACGCACGAAACCACATTCTCGACTCGGGTTACTATCTGGTTTCTACATCTGATACCGTAATTCCCAGTCCTAAGATCACTTCCATAGTGACTGCTGATTGGGCTCAACTCTTGCGGCATTCACGTCCGCGTTCCCAGCAGTAGCTCTACTGTTCGGATTCCTCCTTGTCCTCATCGGAACAACTGGCGGGAGCCAGGAGCTAGTTCAGGGGGGCTGGGGATTCATCACAGTAGGAGTAATCGTAGAGTTCGTCTTGCCGATTTCTAGGCGATTGAGGTAGCTATCGAGGAGAGTTGAATATGAAGAGGTTCATCGCGAGCTTCGTCAAAGGACAAGTCCTGCTTCTTCTTCCCCAGCCAGTCCTCTTGGCCCTAATTGTCCCTTAACAGGCTCTCTCTATTACAGTGCGCCAGTAATCGTATCACTGGCAGTACTCTGGGGCTGGTTCGACTATTCAAGCAAAGCACAACGCAGAGGCACCTCGGTACTGCGAAAGCTGGAACGCCTCATCGATGATTTCGGTTGGCTGAACTTCCAGGAGGGTGGCGGTGCAGGGAACGAGATGGTCGTGGGTCTATTGGACAAGACGAGTTTCGGGTCAAGCACCTTGACGACCCCACAACTCGCGATAGCGACAACCGAGAAGATCAAAGAAGTCTACTTCACGCTTGAACTCTGGTACTTCTCAATGCGCCAGAAAGTCCGATTGCTCCTCCGAAAGGCCGCGTCCATGATCGAATACGACTTGCTCGAAGTCGTCAACGAGTTTGTCGAGTTCTACGGTGAGTTTGTCGAAAAAGTAGCCGAGGAGACGCTCCAACTGGTTGCAAAAGGAGATCTGGCGAGCCTCGAGGGAGAAAGAGAAGGCTTCTCCACTTTCAAGACACGTTTGGCCGAGCTGAGGGGTCGAGCAAACGCGTTCTTGCAGAGTCTACGCGATGATGGTCTTCCTGTTTCAGATACAAAAGTGAGGGCTCTGGAGTTGGATCCATGGTTCAAACCCGGTACAGCGATCTCCGAACAGAAAGAGTCACCGACCTAGAGATCGAAGTCTACTAGAGATCTGATTTCTCGAGTTCTATCAGTACTTGCTCGGGCGTCTCTCGACTCGCTTCGCTCCTATGTGCCGGCATGGACTGGCTGGGAAGCAGCTCGTTGGTCTCCATGGATGCAATGGCCTGAATCGCTGTCACTATTGTTTTCTGGTCGATTCTTGGCTCGTTCTTCATCCGCTGAATTAGTAAGATGGTGCCGCCGGCAGCCATTCCGATGAGGAGGGCGTCGAATTGTCCCGCCAACAGTACGCCCACTCCGGGAAAGTTGTTGTCGAGCCAGGTTCGGAAGTAGACGTTGGAGAGATACTCGCTGCTGAATCCTCCTATCAAGATGGCTATGACTACGAACTGTGCCAGGACGATGCCATAGAGCAGTCTTAGGAATCCTTCACGATAGCCTGGCATAACTAGGGCTTGCCAATAATACATTCGATCTCTCTCATTAACAGTGCGGGTCGTGTACTAGGATCGAGTGGACTGTCGCATGCAAAGAGTTTAACATCGGCCCGCGGAGAATTGTCTCCATCTTGGCTCAGCGCACTCTCTCTTTTGAGATCAGAGTATTCGAAGACTCAGATTACCAAAGGTTAGCAGAAATCTATGAAGCTATTTTTCCTGAGCGGGCGAGAAGCGTTGAGGAGTGGCGTTTTTACGATAACAGTCTTGACAAGACAAAGTATTACTTCAAACGATACGCCTGCGTAAACTCACACACGAGAGTAGCTCTTGGCTTTGGGGAGATGTGGAATCCTCCGTGGATGTTTCATCCGAAAAAATTCTGGTTCGACGGCTGGGTCGATCCGAAACACCAGGGCCACGGCATTGGAAGCGCACTCTATCACAAGCTCAAGGACGACTTCGATGAGCGTGGTGCGATTGCTGCTTGGATGGGAATTAGGGAGAATATGCTAGAAACCATCGCTTTCGCGAAGAAGCGCGGTTTCGCTGAGAAGATGCGAGGCTGGGAATCAACCATCGACCCATATCAAGTGAGCATTTCGGAGTTCGAAAGATATTCCAAAAAAGCTTCTCAGGCTGGAATCCAATTCTCGACTCTGGAGGAAGAACTGCGAGAGGACCCAGAGTGTTACACAAAACTGTACCAGCTTGTGCAGATCGCGTTCAGAGACGTGCCAATTGCAGACACTCCCACCGACACGCCGTATGATCAGTGGCTTGCTTTCGAGATGAAGAACCCGAACCTGATTCCCCAGGCGTACATGATTGCAAAAGATGGGGTCAAGTATGTTGGGACGAGCGTCGTTTGGCGGCTAAAGAAGGAGCCCAGAAGTCTCTATCAAGGTTTGACCGGAGTCTTGCGAGAATATCGAGGAAAGGGGATAGCTGTGGCCTTGAAGCTGAGGGTTCTGGACTTTGCTCGAAAGAACGGATTTGACAATATTCGCACCTTTAACGCATCAGCAAACGAAGGTATGCTAAATATCAACACGAAATTAGGATTCAAGAGAGACCTGGCCTGGATTACTTTCGAGAAGAATCTGGAGTAGGAAAAATCTTCCAGAAATCGACCAGTCTACGCGTTCTAGAGCTGAAGGGCTCCCCCTACGAGATAGGATACCGCCACGGCCAACAAGCCCAGGACAAGATTCAACGTAACCTCGAGATCTACTTCCGTCGGTTCAAGAACGAAACAGCCCTCTCAAGAGAGCAAGTGCTCTCTCGAGCTGAAAGGTACCTTCAGGTCATCCGGCGGGTCAGTCCAAGCTACGCCAAGGCAATGGAAGGAGTTGCGCTAGGCTCGAAGACGAGACTGCTGGAGATTACCGCGCTAAATGTTCGATACGAGCTGATGTACAGCCAGTTTGCAAAGATCGGGTTGAAAACAATGCCGCGGGTGGATGGCTGCACCGCGTTCGCAGCAATGCCAGAAGCAACAGTAAATCGTCACCTCCTGATGGCCGAGAATTGGGACTGGATTCCCCAGGTAGAGGGACTCTTTCTCAAGATTCGACCGAGTGCTGGTCCTGAAGTCCTCTGCTTCACGGAAGCCGGGGTCGTGGGGGGAAAGATCGGCCTTAATTCTGAAGGGATCGGACTGGCGATTAATGGGCTGATCTCTAACAGGGATGACTGGGAGAGACTCCGCAAGCCGTTCCACGTGAGATGTTGGGAAATTCTCGGATCGAAAACACTCTCCCAAGCAGTCTCAAGAATAACCCGGGGAGAGCGGTCGTGTTCTGCCAACTTTCTAGTCGGGCAACAGACGAAGCTCGGAGGAGGGAAAATTGTAGATATTGAATCCGCTCCCAAAGCTACTGGTACTCTGTCCCCAGAAAATGGTATCCTGGCCCACACTAACCACTTCTCAAATCCCAAGCAGCTAGGGGTCACGCAAGTCCTAGATGAAGAACGAAAGTCCACGCTAAACCGCTTCGCTAGAATAACCACGCTTCTCCGGGAGATGAGGAGTGGAAACGGGAAAATGAACCTGAGAAGAGCCCAGGAGATGCTAAGGGATCATTATGGCAAGCCAGAGTCTGTCTGCCGTCATGAGAATCGTACGTTTCCCACAGATGAGAGATATCGCACAGTTGTCTCGGTCGTGATGGACCTATACACTGGCCAGCTCAAGTCGACTCTCGGTTCTCCTTGTGAGAGAGAGTACCAAACTCTCCGACTCTGACCGCTCCCAAACTGAGTGCTGTTTGTCGGAAAGTCCTAAGTGATCTGGGATTGAGATAGGCTGAGAAGTCATCGATTGGGACCACAGTTAGTGCTCGAAACGCTAGAAGATAGACGTCTTAGCCCGGACCCTAGCAAAGAGCGTTTCTCACCGTTCGTCAAATGGGCGGGCGGAAAGACAAGTCTTCTTCATCAACTTCTGCGACATGTCCCGATGGATCTCTCTGATTATTACGAACCGTTCTTGGGTGGGGGCGCACTTTTCCTAGGAGTATGCGCGCGAACAACAAAGTTCAACGTACACTTGTCAGACACAAATGAGGAATTGATCAGCGCCTACAGCGCTATCAAAGAAAAACCCGAAGAATTGATCCGTCTCCTATCGAGATTTCAAGAGGAATATGATTCATCATCCAACAAGAGCTCTTACTTCTACCGCAAGAGGGCGTGGCAACCCGATGGCCCGATCGAATCAGCGGCCCGCCTAGTCTTCTTGAACAAAACCTGTTACAACGGCCTTTACAGAGTTAACTCGAAAGGCAAGTTCAACGTCCCCTTTGGCCGTTACAAGAAGCCGAGGATAATCAATTCATACACTATCAAGGCCATCAGTCACCTGCTCAATAGCACAAAGGCCGAGTTGCGCTGCATCGACTACCAGGATGCGCTTGCTACATGCAAGAAGAACGACTTCATCTATCTAGATCCCCCGTATCAGCCAATTAGCGAAACCTCGAACTTTACGGATTACACCTCAAGTGGCTTCTCCGAGAAAAACCAGGAAGAGTTGGCAGAAATATTCATGAGATTGGTTGATAGAGGATGTGTCGTACTTCTCTCGAACTCAGATACTCCCTTGACTAGGTATCTCTATCGTGACTTTGAGATGAAGAAGGTCAATGTTAATCGGCCAATCAATTCTGTGGGGACGGGAAGGAAAGGCTACAGGGAACTAATTGTTCTTGGGCATCACCAATAAGTCTCTCCTGTCCAAGCAAGGATTAGACAGATTTCTTCGAACGTTTTTATCGTTGCCGTGCTAGTTTCTGATTTACTTTGCTCGCAGTGGAGACTCTCAGTCTTTCGAAGAGGTATGGGAAGACGGATGCTCTTCGAGGACTGAACTTTACGGTGGATCAGGGTGAGATAATGGTAATTCTAGGGCCGAACGGATCTGGGAAGACTACTCTACTCATGATCCTCTGTACAATTCTCAAGCCGACATCTGGCACTGCGAAGGTGATGGGGATCGACGTTGTCGAAGAAGGCACGAAGGTTCGTGAGGTTATGGGAATCGCATTCCAAGAAGCTCGAGGCTTCTGGCGTCACAAGCCATCCTCGATATTGAGATTCCACGCTTCCATGTTCGACATTGACCCAGTAAACCGTCAGGATCTCATCGAGTCGACGATGAAGGATTTGGAGTTGTGGGAATCGCGCGACAAGAAGTTCATGCACCTCTCAGGAGGCCAAGCTAAGAGGCTCGAGACCGCAAAGGTGCTCGTCCAGAGGCCGAAATTGGCGATCTTCGACGAGCCGACAAGCCAAGTGGATCTACGAGGAAAACGGAAGATATGGGACAAGATCAGAGAGCTGAGAGATCAAGGATCTACAGTAATTGTCGCAACAAACGAGGTAAGAGAGGCTGAGTATCTAGCTGACAGGGTGACAATCCTTCACCAAGGACAGCTTATTGTTCGCGACTCGATTCCCAAGCTCAAGGACGCTATCGCAGGGGGAGATGTTGTAGAGGTAGGCTTCGAGGATCCCGTAGCGGACAAGTTGGTGGAGGAACTGAAAACCTTAGGCGGCTCACTATCCCTGTCTCCGGAAAGCACCGAGCTACGGGCTAAGGTCTCTAGAGCTGAGGACTGGGTTCCGAAGATGACCTCGCTAAGCTACGATCGAGGTGCAAAGATATCTTCGATCAAGATAACTGAGCCCTCACTTGATGACGTCTTCCTACATTTCACTGGAAAAGCTCTAGTCGACCAGCTATGAACCGGGTCCTGAATCTCGCCGCGTTCAACATAAGAGTACTGCTGAGCGACCCAACCTGGTTTTTCTTATCCTGGGCTCTCTTTGCCCTCCAACTCGCAATCTATGGCTCTCTCATGTCAAAACTCGTGAGCCCGAACTTTCCAAACTATTTCTTCTTCTACGGCATCGGTCTAATGATAATCATCGTTTTCGAGTCAGCAGAAGACGTAGGGCGACACTTCGTCGAGAACGCGCACGAAGGGGAACTTCCCTATTTTCTCTCCCTGCCCGTTTCAAGGGGCGGATTCCTAATCTCTCAGGCGCTCTACGGAGTAGTGAACACTCTTGTGAAAGTAGCACCACCACTTCTGATCGTCCTGCTATTGTGGGGTAACCTGACGATAGTTGGAGCGCTTTTCTCTCTACTAACCTTGTTCCTCCTAGGATTGGGTATCACTGGGATTATGGTATCTCTGTCATTCATCGCGTTCAAAGCCGTCGACATCTATCTTGCCGTCTTGGCGGGTCTCTCTGCTCTTCTCGTCAGGTTCAGCACAGTCTTCTATCCACTTGCCTTCATGCCGAGCAATTACTCTCCAGTCTCGGTTCTTAGCCCACTGACTTATGGAGCAGATCTCACTAGGTGGGCTCTCGGATTTGATCCCCGATACCTGCTTAACCCGATATTGGCAGCAGTTGTAGTAACGGCGTTGGCTGTTAGTACGCTCTCTCTTAGCGCGCGAATAGTGGACAAGATCATTGAAGGGGTGAAGGCGGCGTGAGCCAATTCTCAAGACTGCTTCTTATCGCGCGGACTGACTTCTCCTACTTCTTCCGCACGAAATGGCTCATGGCAGTGTTGATCAGCCTTAGCCTGTCCGACATGCTCGTGACAGCGCTAGTTTTGGGAAGGATGATCAGCCCAGAATACTTCTCATTTCTAGTTCCCGGCATCGTGACGGTGGGACTGTTCACAGCGGCGACAGACACGGGGAGGAGAATCTGGCTGGCGCTGCGAGAAGGAGTGGTCCAATACTACATGACGCTGCCCATCAAGACATCGGGATTGGTTGTCGCCTACATTATTAGCGGAGGCTTGGGAGGACTGGTGTACTCGTCTGCTCTTCTGATCATTGCCTCTTTCGCGGTTCATCCTCAAAATATTCTCAATGCGATCCTGCTGGTTCCCTTCATGTTCGTTCTTGCAACCGGAATCGCAGGCCTAGCGGCCTTCCTCGCAAGCATCTCGAGAAGGGGCGAAATATATTGGGTCTATGCGCAGGCTCTCCAGGTCTCCCTTATCACTATCAGCACCGTCTTCTATTCAGCCCAGACCGTACAGCAATACCTTCCAAGTCCAATCGCGACAATTGCCAACTACAACCCTCTCAGCCTGACTGCAACTGCCCTTAGAGATTCGGTCTTTGGTGGGCAACTGCTAAGTGCGAGCATTCTCTCAGACATGCTGTCGACTTCACTGCCCCTCGCTGCTATTGGCGCATTGGCTTACTGGGTCATTCTAAGAAGCCTCAGGCTGAAAGGCAAACCCTAGGCTCTAGCTCATCGATGTTCCAGTGTCAAGAGTAGTCCACCGGCACATCAATCACGCTCGGCCTACGCGAGTCAAAAGTGCTCTCGAGGATGGGGACCAGTTCAGATGCTTTGTTCGGACGATAGCCTTGAGCGTTGAACGCCTTCGCCAACTCCACGAAATCGGGATTTCCGAAGTCCACCCCGGAGGTTCGGCCGAATCGAGCCATCTGTTTTCTCTTTATTGACCCATATGCGTTGTCGTGAAATACGAGGGCGGTGATGCCCACTCCCAATCGAACAGCGGTTTCCAGTTCGTGGGCCGTCATCAGGAATCCCCCGTCTCCACATACTGCTATCACTCTCCGACTGGGATGGACCAGCTTGGCGGCTATGGCGCCTGGCAGTCCTATGCCCATGCTGGCGTATCCGTTTGAAATCAGTACCGTGTTGGGTTCGTAGGTGGGGAATAGTCTTGAGATCCAGAGCTTATGGTCGCCGACATCGCTTACGAGAATGTCGTCGCGCTTCAGAGCTTCTCGTAGGTCATGGAGGATCCGTTGCGGTTTCAAAGGGTAAGAATCGTCCTGTGATTTCGCAGAAGCCTCAGCGACGATACTCTCTCTGACAGATTTCGCGAAATTTGTTGGCCGAGGCTTTACTTGGCCTGTTAGGATTGATAGTGTCTGGCCGATGTGCCCGACGAGTTGTATGCTGGGCTGGTAGTTTGTGTCAATTTCTGCACTCGTGCTATCGACATGAATTATCGTCTTGTCGTTGTGAGGGTTCCAGAATGATGGAGCGTATTCGACGAGGTCGTATCCTACTGCGAGGACTAGGTCTGCGAGTTCGAAGGCTTTGCTCACCAGTTCTTGAGAGGGCAGTCCAATCGCGTAGAGACTGAGAGGATTATCATCAGGCAGAGCGCCCTTGCCCATGAAAGTATGAGCAACAGGAATCTTTGCCTCCGCCAGAAACTCTCGGAAGGGTCCGGTTGATCGGGCGCGGATGATGCCGTTGCCAGCGAGGATAAGGGGTGTCTTGGACTTGTTGATGAGCTGGGCGGCTTGTTGTATCTGACTCGTTGTGGGTCGGGCCTGTTCTGGACCAGCAATCTGAGGGATCGGCGCAGTATGAGCGGCTTCGTCCGCGATATCCTCCGGCACTTCCAGGTGGCATGAGCCAGGCTTCTCCGCCTCCGCTGTTCTGAAAGCCTTCCGTACTGCCTCGGGGATCGTGTCAGCTTTAAAAATTCGAGTGTTCCATTTCGTGATGGGCCGGAGGATATTTACGACGTCGACGTACTGGTGATATTCCTTGTGAAAATGCTCCAGGGCCGCCTGCCCCGTTACTGCGATTAGCGGTGCTCTGTCTACGTTGGCATCTGCGATACCGGTCGCGAGGTTCGTTGCACCTGGTCCCAGCGTTGCCACACATATTCCTGGCCGACCAGTGAGACGCCCATAGACTCCAGCCATGAAGGCAGCGGCCTGCTCGTGGCGGACAGTGATGAGTTTGATCTTCTTCGATTGTCCTAGGGAATCGGTTATCGCGAGGGTTTCTTCGCCAGGAACATGAAAGACGAATTCCGCTTCTTCATTCTCGAGGCATCGGACAAGCAGATCTGATCCTTTCAAGGAATTGTGGTCTCAAGTTCGTCGCAGGATGATGTCGTATTTAGGGAATCAAGTCACGATTAGAATTCCAGACTGGGCTCAAACCGTTGAAATGCACTGAGCGATTGGAATTTAATTATGCTACAAGCCTAATAGAACTGGAGTTCCGATGTCTTCCGACGTAGCGCGTCTTCTCTCGAAGAGCGTCGATGATCTCTACGAGGAATTAGGCCGGTCCCTCATCACTCCGGACTATCCTTCTGCTGGATCGGTCACAAGACAGAATGCGGTTCAGAGAGGCAGGTCTTTCATCTCAGGCTCCTTGGAGAAGCTGCGAGCCAAGATCTGCGTCGACTGGAGATACTGTAGTAGGAGAAGTGAGTACGGGGATTTTCAGTCTCTGGCCTACGCTGTCGCTCCGCTCGTTTCAAGCGTTGTGGGAATCCCTGTATCTACAGCGATGATCGTCGCAATAATTCTCATAAAATCTGGACTGGAGAAACTCTGCAACTGTCCATAGACACGGCCGACGAATAACGGAGGCAACAAGTTTTGAATGATAACAAAAATGGGGTTTAACCTGACTTCCCGGCCCTGCTTTGATAGAACTGGTCTATTGTGAGATTCGCTGTTGAACTAGTTGTTCAGTAGATGTTTGGACGTGTTCTTACCTTCGAGGGAGTTGACGGTGTTCATTACGACCTTGATTGTGGGTCCGATGGCTATCAGTAGGAAGATTAGTGGATAGGCCCATGGGATGGTTGTGAAGTAGCTGGCTGTGATGGGTTTGGAGACATTGTAGAGTATTACCAGGGCTATCATCTGGAAGAGCCATGCGAGAAGCGGTGTAAAATTGCGGAAGCTCTTGTAAGCATCGCCGACAGCGGTGGCCAGCTGTGTTCCGAATTTTAGCACTATGGCCGAGACGATTAGTCCGAGCGTGAAGACAACAAGAGCAGCGATGGTGAACGTGGTGCTGGGTATGAGTGCTGTTATGCCTGGGAAGCCGAGGACTGTTGCTTGTATGACGACGAGTACGATGATTCCCGCGAGAAGGCGTATGAGGGGTGGCATTATTGGTCGGAAGTCGTCCATTATGCTTGACTGCTTGGACAATACGACCACTTTTTCCAAAGACAGATACGCGGTCTGAGAAGTTACCCGTGCCGGAACCCGTCAATTGGGGGTCTATGTTACACTCTGCAGTTTAGCCTCGTCCCCTTGGGGACTAAGTGACAAAGGTCCACTGAAAATGGCGGAGTTGAAGATCTACCTCTCAGCAAGTCTGAACGAGAAGTTTCGAAGGATAGCGATGAGCGTCCACGGTTATGGCAGAGGGTCCCTTAGCAAAGCTGCTGAAGAAGCTTTCACCATGTGGTGTTCAGAACACGAGCATTCTTCAATCGTCGAGAAAGTAGTTGGGAATTCAGAGACTGCGCGAAACCGCACTGCGAGAGAAACAGAGGCTCACCTGAATCCGGACGAACGTGAGAGCTCGGATCAGGAAGCAAAGACGCTTAGAGAGAACAAGCCGTTGAATTCGACCGGCTAGAGCACTTAGCCTGCAGGATTATCAGCGGCCTTCCCCATCACGAGGTCTATTCACGCGAGATAGTACTCGTTCTGACGGGGTGTTCAATTCAGTAGCATTAAATCCCGTGAGACTGACAATCATGTTGGAAGAGATTTGTCGAAGGGCCCGATAGCTGTCATTCTTGCGATCATCATTATTGGTTCAGTTGCCGGCTATCTCTTCTATACCAATTACGTTCAGGGAACAATGACCCTAACCCTCACAGATCCCGCTCAAGCGCAGTACGGCAGTTCTCAGCAATACGATCCGACCATTTCCCACATCAATGTCAGCTTTTCGCAGTTCGCAGTTCACATTTCAGGCCAGGGCAATTCTAGCGGTTGGCTGGTGATTAAGATCTCACCAACGACAATAGACATGATGAGCGTGTTGAGCGTTTCGAAAGACCTCGGCAAAGTGCCGCTTCCAGTGGGCAAATATGACTCTCTCCGATTCAATGTGACATCAGTGACGGTAAGCTTCCTTGGCAAGTCAAGTGTAGTGTACTCTGTTCCGAGTGGGAGCTTGAAAGTTCCCCTCACAAACGGGGTTTCCAGATTACTGCCACGAGTTCCGTGACGGTGCAATTGACACTCTCCTTCAACAACACCGAGATTCTAGCGATGAACGGATCTCTAACGCCCGTCGCGACCGCTAAAGTGACTTGACCAAATAAGGTCTGATAAGACCTTGTCCTGCAGCGTGATCACGCAGTCTAGACTATCATCAGGCTGAGGGTTTTTTCTCGGGCACCCTACTTGGTGAAGGACGGTATGATGTTCTCTGCAAAATCCAATAGTGACCCTAGATAGTTTGTAGCTGGAAACGGTGCAACGAAATACTTGCTGCCGGCATCGCTTGCCGCTTCGACCTGTTCTTGATACTCTTTCCGTTCATACTTCGACTGCGGACCCCTTGGGAAGGGCGCCATATCAGCCATAGAGATCTTTCCAGATCTCTGTCTACGATGGGCTTCGTCGAGTACTATTTTGCGAGATTTCGGGTTGTCAACGCCTGGAAAGCCTGGTATCATGCAAATGTCCGCTAATTCTCCTGCCATCCTTAGCATTCGTGGACCGATGCCTGCAAAGAGGAGTGGTGGATGAGGCTTCTGGACAGGCTTCGGGTCTAGGACCGCTCCCTTGGCGTGGTAGAATTTTCCTTTGAAGTCAACCTTTTCCTGGGTCCACAGTTTCATGATCAGGTCCAATCCTTCGTGTGTCTTGTCGACTCGGATCTTGTTAGAATTCCATTCGCTGTACCCCTCGAATTCTGTCTGCGACCAGCCTGCTCCGACTCCTAGAATCGTACGGCCGTTTGAGAGGAGGTCGAGAGTCGTTACGGTCTTTGCCAGAATTCCGGGTGGGCGGAAGGGAATTGGAGTTACGAGAGTTCCGAGTCGGATCTTCTCTGTCTTTGCGGCAAGATATGTAAGGGCCGTCCATGTCTCAATTGTAGAGTTGCCGCCGCGATCGGGTCCCCACATGTAGTGGTCGGGCAGGACGAATCCCCAGTATCCGAGCTGGTCAGATTCTACGGCCGCTGTCTCAATCTGTTTCCAGTTGGCGAAAGTGTTGAGCCCGCCAGCAATAATGAACTTCACAATAGATCGTTTCTGACTCTGCTTGATGGATTACAAAAAGCTGAAGAGCTTATGCTCGATAGCCCAAGAGCCCTGCTCTCATGAGTCTGTCAAAGACGCTTAATATCCAAACATTCGACCGTTATCCAAAGCATAGGATGAAGGCACTTTGAAAGCAAAACTCCCAAGAGTGAACTTTCTAGGAGTAATAGCTGGCATTCTGGCCCTCATCAGCACTCTTTTGCCTTGGTGGGGAATCACTGCGACTGGCTTTGGCAGCACTACCTCGTCGATATGGGGTTTCTTTGGAGGCCCAAGCCGCAACCCTGATGTCAACAACGCCTCCGGCTTCTCAAACACGATCGTAACATACAGCCCGATTATTCTCGCCCTAGTCCTCCTCACAACTGCGTTGGCGATTGCTGGGAGCTTCACAACACGATTTAGATTCCTTGCTGGCGGTCTAGTAACTTCCATCGCCGCCGTCGTGAGCTACGCGGAACTCGTCAGCTACACTGTCTCGAATAACTGTCAAGGTGTTGCCTGCATAACTTCGTCGACAGGCTCAGAATCAGCATTTGGATTGACTCTCACCTGGGGCTTTCAGCTCGGATTCTACCTCTTCATTGCCGCAACCATCTTGGTTGTCATAGGGCTGGTGTTCCATCAGACCTTGACGCATCGTGAGGCTAGAGCGGAGGCAAGTCCGAAGAAATGACTCGCTGCTGACACGGGGCACTACTATTCGACGAATTTCTCGTACCCAGGGTTAGGACATATCTATTAGACCGTGAAGCAATATGTTATCCAAGGGTCGACATTTCATGGCCGAGTCTCCTACCGTTGATGGAATAATGAACGCTCTCCGCAACTGCTATGATCCTGAGATCCCTGTCAACATCGTAGACCTCGGACTCATTTACGGAGTTGCAATCGTCGACGACGATGTCAAAGTCCGCATGACCCTAACCACCGTTGGCTGCCCGGCGCACGCCTACCTGATGCACCAAGTTCAGACAGAGATCGAGAAGATCCCTGGCGTCAAAAAGGCCGAAGTAGAAATTGTCTGGGAGCCACCTTGGACCCCTGACAAGATGAGTCCAGAGGCCAAGAAGCGCTTGGAAGCCGCACAAGAGCCTGTCACGATAGAATTCAATCCGGCGACGTTCAAGCCGAGAAAGAAGGGGCACATCGCCAAGAACCCAGACGGGAAGATCGTGTTGATCAACGAGGCCAACTCTCGCTATCTGGGTAGCGACGATATCGCCAACCTTTGGGAGAGGAGTACTGGGGAAAAGACGATCGACGAGATCACAGCCGAGATCGCCAGCGAGAAGAATCTCTCACCTACGGAAATTCGAGTTCAAGTCTTGGAGAGTATTACCCAGCTCATAACAATAGGACTCCTCCAGCCAGAAGAGTCCATCACTCTCCCACTCCACACGTAGCCAGATATCTCCCGATAGTTATCCGTTCAGCAGTCTAGATCCTTGCGAATGTACACGCAACTGGCAAAATACTACGACGAGATCTACTACTTCAAGAACTACCAGAAGGAAGCCGAGAAAATCGAGAACTTAATCCAGCAACACAAGAGATCTTCCGGCAACCATCTTCTCGATGTTGCGTGCGGGACTGGCAATCACATCGCGTATCTAAAACAGCATTTCATCGTCGAGGGATTGGACTTCAATCCGGAGATGTTGAGACTAGCTCGCGAGAAACATCCGGACGTAACCTTCCACCGAGGAGACATGACAAGTTTCAAACTCAAGAATCCGTTCGACGTCATTACGTGCCTGTTCAGTGCTATTGGACACGTCAAGACGAAAGCTCGAATGAGAGGGGCGGTCCAAAACATGGCCGGTCATCTTCGACCTGGGGGGTTGATGATACTTGAACCATGGATTACTCCGGCAAATTTCCGAAAGGGCCGGATTGGTTGGGATTTTGTTGATAAGCCGAATTTGAAGATCGCGCGTATCAACATCAGCAAGGTTAGGGGACCTATCTCAGCCTTCGAATACCACTACCTTATCGGGACTCCTGGCAAGGTCCAGCATGTCGTTGACAAGGTCTCGGAGGGTCTCTGGACACACGAAGAGCATGTTGAAGCGTTCCGCGACGCAGGCTTGAAGGTCAGCTTCGACAGCGAAGGTCTGATGGGTCGTGGACTGTATCTCGGGATTAAACCCTAGAGCACCATCGCGAGTTTCTACCAATTCTACTCGGCTAAGTAGCGACACTACCGATTCTACTCATCTTAGTATCGACGTTCTCAATGACAACTTTGTATAGCCTAGGGTATCGTTCTACTCCTCTACAAGTCCACAGTTCTTATACCAAAGACCGACGACTCTTAGGGTATGAGCAGTGTGCTAGAGGTAAAGATGATCAACGAAGGCGACGACCTCAGAATCGTTGTGCCAAAGTCTTACTTCCAACGACTGGGCCTAGAGAGAGGAGAGACCCTCCTCGTAACCGTCGAGGAAGACCGATCTCGGGCAAAACGGAAGCATAGTAAGACCCGGGTCCACCGAGTCCACAAGCACAACTAACCAAGACTCCAGAATACTTGAGGGGTCGGAACGCCACCCTCTGCAGTATTCGTCTAGCTCTTCGTCTAAGTTCGAAATCGAACCTTAGATCGAAAGAAAGAGCCTGAAACAATCGATTCGAGGACTGTTCCCACATGAGAGCATATTCGCAGATCATAGGAGAATTCCCATTTCTACTTCATCGTGATACTTCCCGTCCTCGCCAAAGTAGTTCTCGCGTTTGAGGCCCTCCCTTTGAAAGCCGACCTTCTCATAGAGTCTTATCGCTCGATGATTCTCAGCAACTACGGTCAATTCGACTCTGTGCACGCGTCGAGCCTTCGACAAGCTGATGCCCTCGTTCATCAAGGCGGCGCCTAAACCTGCGTTCTGAAAATCTTGGTGGAGGTAGATGAAGAGTTCACCTGTGCCTCGAAACCTGGCATTCGTGGCGAGAGATATCTGAAGATGGCCCACAACTCGTTGACCGTCAAACCCTAGGACGATTATCCTGTTGTCCAGGTCAGAGGTCATTCGTTCAATTCTCTCACGATTGTATGGAGGCATGCTCCATCTAAGGGATTCCTGTGAGAGACCAGCGTACATTGAAACCAGCCCCTCCTTGTCTGAAGGCTTGTAGCTACGAATCTTCACTGTCCGTCCATCTTTCAGGACAACAGGCTTTCCATCCTCAACCAATCTCAAACCCAACTCTGGTTCATATCAGACTTGGATCGTCGCGCCCTTGCTTCCTAGCTCGACCATCGTGAGATCCTTTACGAACAAACGATACAGTTCTGGCTGCTCGGTGTGGATTGGTATTAGCCGCTTCGGCTTGACCTGAGCAATCGTCTCGCGGAGCTCCGTCGGCATCATGTGTCCTGAGCTGTGGATCTGGTACATCGGTAGTCCGAAGTGGTTAAGCCAATTGGTGAAGCGTTCGTGGTCGATCTCCATCTCTTCATTGAAGGGCTCTGAGCTGCTATTGATGTATGCGCCCCCTGGACCGGGTTGTATGTCTAAGACTTCGTTCATGTCGTAGGGGCTGGAGGCCAGAATTATTTTCGACTGCATCTCTCGAACATCCTTCGAAGTCTTTACAGTCGTAGCGCTGAGAATATCCTTCTCCCAGTTGAAGTAAGTTTTCTTGGATCTCTGATAGACCGCGATGTGACGATCTCCTGTCACGTTAGGAACGTCAAGATGCTTGTCGTCGGCGAGAGCTCTGAGAAGATAGGCTTGTTTCATCGAAACGACAAGAAGCCTATCATTCTTTTCAGCAATGTCATGGAAGGTTCTCAAGCGGTCAATGTCCGCAGAGGAGAAGCTGGCTAGCACTGCTCCTTTTGTCTTCTTGATCACGTGTTCGGATTTTTCAAGTACCTCGGCTTCGGTTCGCAGATCTCCCCTGACTAGGTTGGTGCCCTCGCAGAGAAAGAGTTCGGGCTCAGATCGTTCAGCCGCATCCGAGAAATCCTTTGTCATACTCGATTTTGGTCCGTGGGATCTGAAGTCGCCGCTGTACGCGATCGTTCCCTTTGAAGTGTGAACCAGGAATGCGTAGGATCCGGGAATGCTGTGGTCCACATGGATCGGTTCGAGCTGGATCCTTCCGAAACTGATGTTGTCGCCGGTTCTGAATGTCTTGAATTCTATTCCTTCAAGGTCGTTTTCGAAGCCTCTCGGACGCATCTCCGAGAGGGTCTTGAGAATCGTTAGGGTGGTCTCGCCGCAGTAGACTGGGATCTTTCTATTCAAGAGCGAGATGCACATTGAGTGATCGATATGGGCGTGGCTGAGAACCACGGCGTCGACTGGCGGATTCTCCTCGTCACGGTAAAGTCCGTGTATGTCTGGAAGAATTCCGAGTGTGACTAGGCCTTGTCTGTCTCTGGGCGAGAGGAAGGGTTCGGAAAAGAACTGACCCCTGGTTCCTAGACTCATGCCAAAGTCTAGAAGTACCCGTGAGTCGGAGTCTTCGACTAGAAACTTGTTTCCGCCGATCTCTCCGATCCCGCCCAGAAGATCGACTTGAACCATCGGTTCAGCCAGTTCGCGAGTCGATCGGGACCTGGTAATAACCTAGGATCTACAAGGATGATGCTGAACTTGCAAGAAGTAGCGGCCTCCACCCTTCACGTCGCGCTGAATCGTGACTCTGTCGCCCGCCCTTAGACCCTTCGACTTCACAAAGTAGTGCGAGTGCGGCTGATCCGGCCCTCGACAAACGCAAGGGTATGACTCGATCCTCGCCTTTCTAGGCTGGCCATCGTGGATGAGCTTGAATGTCTCCCCTTCATCCGGGAAGAACGAGAGCCGGTCCTTCAGTACGAGTACGAAGCTCTTCTGCTCCTCTTCCGACGTTATCTTCTTCGAGTATACATCCTTCTGAGGCATTCTCGTCTGACGCTCCGTTCACCCCCTGGGGGGTTTTTGAAGGCTATCCCTGCAAATTCTAACAATTCGGACCGGCTCAGATACCTTTTCAAACATCACATTCGACAAGAATCATAATCGAGTCATGTTCTTCCTCTACGACTGGATTGCCGCGGTTGTTGCACTCTTCGCGGGAAATCCTCTCCTCCTCGTGTTCCTCCTCGGTATCATTGGGAATGTCTTGCCATTCGTCCCAACGCCGTCTCTTCTCTTCATCGTCTTTCTGACCGTGACTCCTGGATCAGGATTCGAGGGAATTGGGATCATCGAAATCGCGTCTATCGCGGCTCTCGGTGCGACCGTCGGAAAGCTTGCAAGCTATGCATTGGGATACGGCGCTAGGCGTGCTATCGGCAAGCCTGAGAGGTTCGATTCTCTGCGAAGATATCTAGGCGGAAGTACGTTTCTAGTTGGCGTTGTGTTCGCAGCGTCTCCTCTCGTCGATACTGCGTTCATTCCTTTGGGCATGATCCGGTACAGTCTACCGAAGACACTGCTTTCTCTTTTTACTGGGAAATTCATCTGGATACTTACCGTTCTCTATGTTGCTCGTCAGTCGAGTCAATTGATCCCGCAAACTTTCGGCGGGGACTTGTACACTACGGTTCTCTCTGTCGCGTTACTGATTCCAATAGCATATTTCCTGATCATGGTTGATTGGGAGAACCGACTGTTAGGACGGAAGAACACTCTGCGAAACCGGATAATTGCAAGGATTAGAAACTATTTTTCGAAAGAACAGAGCGGAACGAGTACGACGGGCGTGAACGCCTAGTCTCAAGCACTTGTCAGCGATTCCTACCGCATTTCTCGGCTCAGAATCACTAGACTATTAGTAGGACGAGTGCAAAGCTAAGCTCAGGATCTCTTTGCCATCTAAGAAGACCAAGGGAGGACAGCAGCGGGCTCGCGGGGAACTTGTTGTCGACGAGAAGAAGGGAACGCTTAATGCATATGGAGAGAGATTCCTTCTCATACCGGTCAAACTCATCCATTCCATCGAGGACCGACTGACACAGAGCTTCGGACCGATTACAGCCACAAGCTTCCAATACGAGATCGGCAAGGAAGGAGGCGCGCAGTATGTCCACTTGGCTCAAAGAGTCGGTATCGGAACCAAGAGTCCTATCGACGTTCAGAGAATTGCGAGTAGCCTCGGGACGCACAATGGCTGGGGAAAAGTTGAGATCGTCGATTTCGACTTCAACAAGAAAATCGCGAGAATCAGGTGGAAGAACGGTGTCTCAGTTAGAAACCATAAAGGCAAGACGCCGGTCTGTCACTTTGGACGAGGAGTCTTAACGGGTGCTGTCGAAGAGATCTTCGGGCGAAGATGCGAGTCGATCGAAGTCTCATGCCAGGGAAAAGGCGATAAGTTTTGCGAAGCCGTAGTTGCAGAGCCTGCAGAGATTTCTCGATTGGTAGAGACGAGACCTAAGGCGAGCTCAGCCGGTAGAGTCGGAGTTTGAGCCCCGGACTAGCATGTCTATTCCTTTGAATCCGCTTCGCTTGTATCTCGCGCCAGGCTCAGTTATCTTGTATATTCTTCTGCTCCTCCGGTTGGGAGAGTTCCATTCTCCAGCGACTAGTTTCCGCTCCTCAAGTTCGTAGAGTAGTGGATACAACGTGCCTGCGCCAATCCTAGCGCCAGTCCTGACCTTCAATTCTCGCATGATCTCATACCCGTGCTTTGGGCCGTCGTCGAGCAGGTCTAGGACGAACAGGTCGAGAAAGCTCTTCACCATTCTTTCAGTAACGACCTTGCTCAAAATCTCACCAATATATCGAAATACGATATTCTCGGTTCTCGATATAAACCCCACCTAAACCTTCGACTGAGGCTGCGGGGCCATTACTGGACGAGTTCGATTGGAACAAGATAAGGAATCGTACATTGGTCTGCAATGCACGGAGTGTCACCGTTTCTTCCCAGACAGAAAACCTCTAGGCAGATGTCCCAAATGCCAGGGCTTGCTTGACACGGTGCTAGACGAGTCCGTTCTCTCTAACTATTCGAAACGGGACCTCAATGGCAACATCAGGTCGATGTGGAAGTTCCAAATGTTCCTGCCTGCAAAGATTGGAACGATTCCGGTAACAGCAGGCGAAGGAGGCACGCCTCTCAGATCGGTCAGATCTTACCCGTTTTCGAGTAATATTTTGGTGAAGGACGAGACTCGGAATCCCACTGGGACCTTCAAGGACCGCGGTGCATCGCTCGCAGTTACACGTCTTTCCCAACTTAGACAGAGAAGACTGGCCCTAGGGTCGGAGGGAAATGCGGGCTGTTCCTTTGCTCTCTACTCGCAGATGGCCGGAATGCGCTGCGACATCTTTCTTCCTAACGATGCTAATCCAGCAAAAGTTGAGCTTTCTAGGAAGCTCGGAGGTATAGTCCACACGGTCCAAGGAACGATCTCAGATGCAGGGCGATATGCAGCCAAATTTGCTCAATCGACGGCCGCTTACAATGCCTCAACTTTCGTGAGCCCGTTCCGACATGATGGTAAAGGAACGATGGCTCTTGAAATCTGCGAACAACTCGGGTGGGAAGCTCCGGACTTAATCGTCTATCCTGTGGGAGGAGGGGTCGGGCTGGTTGGTATGTGGAAGATGTTCAAGATTCTCCAGAGACTTGGATGGATACGCCGTCGACCTAGAATCGTCGCTGTACAACCGAGAGGGTGCGCTCCAATAGTTGACGCATTCAACAAGGGAATGAGCGAGGTCGCAGAGTGGGAATCGCCAGGGACGATCGCAAAGGGATTGAAGATTCCGAAACCTCTCGCGGGAAAGTGGATACTAAGATGCCTACGCGAGTCCAGAGGAGTGGTATTGAAGGTATCGGATGATGAGATTCACAAAGCCATGCTGAACGTTGCCAGACGAGACGGATTGTTGGTGGAACCTTCTAGTGCTACGGCTTTTGCGGCTCTACCCAAGTTACGGGACTCAGGTACTATCGACAGAAAGGATAGCGTCGTTGTGATCGCAACAGGGTCTGGCCTGAAGACCCTTGAACAGTTCTGAATCGCAGAGAAATCTCCTGACATGGCCAGATTGTTTTCGTCTAACGTTGAAGTAGAGCCTACGACTCAATCTAGGGAGGGTAGCAAGTGACCGTCCAGGTTGACGACGCTGGTGTCGGGGACCTTCTCTTTGGAGCCATAATCGGCGCTCACCGAAAAGAGACGGGGGAGTTTCACTATGATATCATCCCAGTCAACTATTTCCAGTCACCAGATTTTCGCAGGAAACTCTACCTCAAGAAAGCAACCGAAGTAACTCTCCGGCTGCTAGAGAATATGAAGCTGGGACCCGAGGAGGAGGTTGAAATCTGTAGAAGTTTTGTGTTCGACGAGACTCGAGAGGAGCTCTTTCGGAGGTTCGGGAACGGGAAGGTCAAGGCGGCGATCATTTCTGGAGACGCTCAGCGCAATGTAGAGACTGCCTACCTTGATGAGATTAGAAACCTTGGCTACGAGCCTCTGCCGGACAGAGATGACAAGAGAGCGGGAAGTTTCTTCCACATGCTCCGATGGGTCAAGAACGACCGGACGCGACTGAAATATGCGAAGACGGGGTGGCCCCGCTTGAAGAGATACATTCACCTTCGCCAAGGAGCATCGGACCCTGAACAGTGAAGAATTGAGATGGCCCAGAACGCGGAAGCGAAATAAGCCCAAGAGCTGAGGCTGTTGCTGATGGGTCTTTTGGATATCATTACTGGGGAGATGCTCCTCGTGCCAGGAGTTGAGGCCTTTGACAGCGGCCGAGACGATGTTGAGCTCCGCGTTGGCGGAAAGGCGTTTGCCCATATCCATCGTCCCGACAGGATCGACGTCCGCCTTCCTCAAGATCTCAAAGAGAATGTTCTCGGAAGGGGCTTAGCTTCGCGTTCTCCAGAGCCTCACGACCGTGAAGGCTGGGTCTCGATGAAGCTAGGAACGAACACTGACCTGCCATCTCTAACTAGACTGCTGCACCAGTCCTACAGGTTCACGTCCAGCATGCTTTAGAACAATACGGGTCCAGCTTAGTTCGAGGTCTGGCGCTCATCCGAAAAACGTTTTTGATAATTGTCTGTGGAGGCGACGTCTACTCGGCTTTCTGCTGTTCCGTGTGACGTGTCTCTTCTTGTTTTTGGTCCTCTGCCGACGATTAACTTTTGAACGCTGGTTGGTTCGAGGCAATGCTGTAGAGATGAGGCACTATTCCCTAGTATTTCTGGGTTGGAACTAGGATTGTGTTCGGCTATGCTGTCTGTAGAGGCTTGGGGTCTTTCTCCTGTGGATCCTGGACTTTCTGCTCTTTCCAGGTGGAACCGCAGACGTGGCAGTTATGATATCTGAACTGCCCAGTCTCGCCTGCGGACTTGCTGCATGGACCCGTATGGCCGCATACCGGACAAGTATGAGTTGTCGCCGGAACTCGCGACATAATCGAGGAGTATACCTCCATCCTGCTATTTTAAGCAAAAGGTCTTTTCTGTTTACTCGAATTCTACTTCATTGACTCGTAAGAGTGTAGATAACCTTCTTAGCTTGACACATCTTCGGAAGATCGAACAATAATGGAATCGGAACCCGCCCGAGAAGCTGAGGAAGAAGAGATCGACGTTATCTGGGACGAGAACGGAGCTGCGAGATACAGGATTCTAAAAGATACTAGAATTGTCGATTTCGACGGACACAACATAGCCTGGCTGGACGAAAACGGAAACATCATCGACTACGAAGGCCGCCATCGCGGCTTCTACGAGAACGGCGTGATGCGAGATCCAGAAGGCAAGGTCATGGGCCTCGGACAAGATCCAGCGGGACCACATCCCGTCCTCCCAAACAAAGGACTCATTCCGGGAGCCACGAAAGCAGCTTCGGCTCCAAAGAAGCCCAAAGCCAAAAGCATCTCGAAGAAGCCAGAAGCTTCGCTGTTATGGTCGAAGAAGATGCTGGAAGAACTCTGACCTGAGTTCGGACCCAGAGAAATTCATAAGATCTACGGTCAACGCATTAACGGTCCCAGCGCGCAGTCCGTAGGAACCTTTGTTGCCTCCACTTCACTACCTCCCGATAGGCATCTTCGCAGTCGTCTATGCTCTAATCGCTCTCAGAAACTTCCGTCGGTTCAAGATTCCTATCTGGACCATAATGCTCGCGGGCGCAGTGGCTATGATCTTCTCAGGAGCCCTTCCGTTGCAGGAGGCGTACCTCGCCATCAACTTGGATGTGATATTCTTCCTTCTCGGAATGTTCTCGATCGTCGCAGCGATGGATCTGTCAGGGCTCCTCGAATATCTCACAGCCAGAATGGTCCGGTTCTCCAGAACACCCCAACGAGCTCTTGCGCTGGTGTTGTTCGGGATGGGTCTGCTCTCGGCCTTCTTGGTTAACGACACGCTGGCTCTGACAGCTACCCCGATAATGCTTGGGCTCTCCAAGCAGATGCGGATCAAACCGAGCGTACTCTTCGTGACTCTTGCACTCGGCGTGACGATTGGAAGCGTTATGACTCCTGTTGGGAATCCGCAGAACCTGCTCATCGCTCTGTCCAGTGGGATTCCGAACCCGATGCTCGACTTTCTCTATTACCTGGTTCCGCCAATGATCATAGGACTCGTAGTTACATTTCTGATCCTAAAATTCTACTATCGAAAGGATCTTGCAAAATCCGTCAAAGACTTCGGGACTATTTCACTTCCGGCTCTGAAGGACAGAAGACTGGCAAGACTGTCAGCGTACGTAGCAGGCGCTGTCGTAGTTGGATTCTTCCTTGCAGGAATCGCACAAGTCTTTGGAGTGCAGGGTAACATCAACCTCGGCACCATCTCCCTGCTAGGCGGAACGACAGTCTACTTGTTGAGTACCAGACGGAGAGAGATCCTCGCCTCCGTCGATTGGGGGATCATAATTTTCTTCATGTCACTCTTCATTGTGGTACAGGGCTTCTGGGATTCAAACGCTCTGCAATGGCTCCTGCTCTATCTGCCCGCACTCAATCCCTCGGACATCCTAGTTTCTTTAGGCGTCATAATTCTAACCAGTCTGATCTTCAGCCAATTGCTCAGCAACGTGCCGTTTGTCGCGGTCTACATCAAAGCGATGCAAGCAGCCGGATTCACCGGAATCAATGTCAAGGCCTGGGTTGCGTTGGCTGGGGCGAGCACACTGGCGGGCGGGCTAAGTCTGCTCGGAGCCGCCAGTAACGTGATAATTCTGGAGGCGGCCGAGAGCAGAGGCTCAGGTTTCAGCTCCCTAGAGTTCTCGAAAATTGGACTGCTGGTGACGATTCCAAACATTCTGGTCCTCTACCTCTTCCTTCGCGTCCTGTGACAGTATATCGATTTCCGATATGCACCAACGCTGCCTGAAAGATTGCATCGTTGGGACGGCTCGGATTGACAGGTTCTTGGCGTACAACTCGTTGAATAATATATCCAGACCCTCGAGGGGCGTTCGAAAATATCGGGAGAAAAAGAAGACAACATGATGATTCCAAGCAGACGCAAACTTGGAGCAGCAGCCCTCATTATAGCAGGGATCGGCGCATTCCTCGTACCCTTCCTCCTACATTCGCCCTCGACACAGGGAACCAGTAGCAACAACAATGGCGGGACCAACCCAAACAACGGCAGCCACACCACTCCACCCACCACCACAACACCAAGCACCACGACCCCTGGAACCGGCGATGACAAAGGAACCGGCGGATCAGACGAAGGATCAGGCAGCACAGCAACGTGCGCTGAAGATAATTCCAGTCACAGTGACGCTTCTGACAAGACAGACAAAGCGAGCTCTACCGACAGCGCCAGTGACTCGAGCGTATCTCACGATGCCAAGGACACTTCGGTCAGTTCGAATATTATTCACGGTCACGCCTATGGATTGCTGAAGAACCAGCTCGACACGACAGTCGCGCTGGTAAAGTCCATGGGAACTCACAACGCAGCCTTCCACTCACACCACGATACAAAGACTGACAACGACACAGTCAAGGTCCACAATGCTAGCTCCGAGAGTTCGAACGACAACGACTCCTCCTGTGCTGAAACAGAAGAAACCAACGACGACTAAGCTATCGCTATTATTCTGCTCCCCTAACCTTTTTTCTTAGAACCATATCCGCATCGACGAATGACGGCCCGAACCTTGCTCTTGGTGTAAGGTTTAGAAAGCTGGAGAGACCGAGCCCCAGAACAGTAATCGCAAATGGTCAACCAAGGAGAAAAAGCCCCAACATTCACACTCCACGACTCAGATCGGAAACCTCACAATCTCCACGAACTATTGAAGCCTAAAGGAGCGACACTTCTTGCATTCTTCCCAGGCGCCTTCACCAGCGTCTGCACCAAGGAGATGTGCAAGCTGAGAGACGACCTTGCGGAGTTCAACAAGATAAACGCCCAGGTCGTGGGAATAGATGTCAACGATCCCTGGACGAACAAATCGTTTGCAGAGAAGAACGGCCTAACCTTTCCCATTCTAAGTGACTACAACCGAGACGTCGTTCGAATGTACAATGTCTTTCACAACGACTTTGGAAATCTGAAGGGATACACCGTTGCCAAGAGAAGCGTCTTCATCCTCGACCAGAACGGAGTCGTTACTTACAAGTGGGTCAGCGACGATCCCAGCAAGGAACCGAACTACGATGAGCTAAAGAAGGCAGCAGCGAAAACAGCCTAAGTCCAAGAACCTACTTACCCCGCAATTTTGTCCTTCATAGCAACTGCGTATGCAGCATTTTCTCCAGTCTCGTCATGGCGTAGATAGACGAACGCTTCTTCTGAGCCCTTGATTATTTCCCGAATTTCTCCCGTCCAGTCCGCTACATCCTTTGCCGTGTAGCTATCCTTCCTCAGCCTGAAATAGGGAAGTCCTCCTGTTACCTTGAGAACTGGTTTCATGTCCTCGGTCTCAGCAATACAGAAACCAGCACCGTGCTTCTCCAGCAACTGATAGGTTGAATCGTTCAGCCAGGATTCGTGTCTGAACTCGAACACCTTCTCCCTCACTCCAACCGTCTGCGTCAGGAAGGATTCCAAGACTTTCAAATCCTGTCTGGAGAACGGAGGCAGTTGGAACAACACGGGCCCAAGTTTTCCGCCTAGCAGGTCGAGGGTCTTTCCGAGTCGGTCGGCGGCGTCAGAAGCGCCCTTTCCGAGCTTGAGAGTGTGGGTAATTAGACGGGGCGATTTTATCGCGAACCGAAAATCTTCACCTGTCCTGCTGGCCCAGGATTTCACCATAATCGCACTTGGAGGCGCGTAGAAGGAACTGTTGATCTCGACACTGTTCAACTTCCCAGCGTAAAACGAAAGGAAGTCTTCGCTCTTCAAGTCCTTCGGGTAGAATTTTCCCTTCCAACTTGTGTAGCTGAACCCTGATACACCGACGAAGATGTTCTTCATGAATTGTGGCTCCGAAAGGGATTGGTTCTTGTCGTCGAAAGGTTTCTAAGGTCTTCCCTTAAGCTTGAGAAATAATGTCCTCACCCGTAACCCTGAGCTCTGTTGGGCTTCCAATAGGAAGCGCCGCGGTGGACTTCCAATTGAAGGGCGTTGACGGCAAGACATACACTCTCAAGAGTTTCGCCGACGAGGAAGCCCTAGCAGTCGTATTCAGCTGTAATCACTGTCCGTACGTGCAAGCGTATGAGTCGCGAATGGTTCAGTTGCAGTGGGACTACCTTCCTAAAGGCGCGACTCTAGTCGCGATCAATAGCAATGATGATCAGGGATATCCTGAAGACAGTTTCGAAAACATGATAACACGATCTAAGGAAAAAGGCTTCAACTTTCCATACCTTCGAGACGACACTCAGGATATTGCCAGAAAATACGGAGCGATCTGTACTCCGCACATCTTTCTCTTCAACGAGCAACGTGTCCTCAGCTACAAGGGACGCATTGACGACAATCGAAACCCGAATGACGTGAAGAGTCACGATCTGAGAAACGCAATGGACGCTGTGCTGTCAGGTAAGACCCCTGCTGTACAAACGACTCGGCCCTTCGGCTGCTCCATAAAATGGAAACAGTAGATGTTCCGTCGCGCTACAGACCCGTTAGTATCTGAGAGGCTTAATATTCCCCGGAATCACTATTAGTGTAAGAAAATGGGAAAACGCAAAGTTCTGAGCGAAGCCAACCTGAGCGAAATGCTCACTCCAGGTCCCGGCCAGATGTACGGGACCGTCAAGAACCTATTGGGCTACGATAGGGTCTTGGTCGAATGCGCGGACGGCGTGACTCGCGTATGTCGGATACGTGGTAAGATGAAGCGTAGAGTATGGATAAAGATGGGAGACACCGTACTAGTTGCGCCATGGGATTTCCAGCAGGAACGGGGCGACATCATGTTCCGATACACTCAGGGACAGGTCGAGTCCTTGAGACGTTCCGGCCAGCTGAAGATGTAGGCCGAATAACTTATCCCGTAAGCCCTCCAACAGTAGCCTTCCATGAAGGCTCTCCCCTACCCGCTGAGCGCTTGGGCAATAGTAGACGAGTCATACAGCATTCTCTACGGCCACGAGAACTGGAAGATGTACAATGGGCTCGATTTTGACGAGAACTTCATGAAGAGTGTGTCTGAACAGAAAGCTGCCCACGCCGAACTCTTCCTCTCATCGTCTCGTCGTCCTAGAAGACTTTTTCTCAAATGCGTCGGCGACGTGTCCGAATCTAAGAAGACCTCGATAGCTCTCGAGCTAGACAAAGCTAGGAGTGAGAAAGTTGTCTCGAAGAAGGGACGGTTCCACGGGAAACCAGTTAACTGGAAGAGTTGGCGACAGTTTAACGCGACAGCGGATGCAAAGAGCAGAAGGCGGGTCTACGACGATCTCGTAAAAAAGACTCCAGCGATTAGACCTCTTATCAGAGCCATGTTCCAACAGTCTTGGAATACTCACAAGAAATACGGAGTAACACCACTACGCAGCTATCTGGAGAGCGAGAGAATAACTCTCCCTGAACTCAAAGAGCTGGTTCAGAAACTGGGATCAGCAGTTAGGAAACCTTTCAGGGTCGCTCTGCAGGAATATTCGCGCGAGATAAAGAAGGCACCTCCCGAGTACTACGACGACTTCTATTATTTTCGAGGAAGAATATTCCGGCCGCTGGACAAGATCTTTGCCAAATTCGATCCAGCCGAAATGCCTATTCGACAGCTGAAGCGTCTAGGCTTCAACACGAAGAAGATTCACGTCGATGTTGAAGATCGACCGAAGAAAACACCGTCTGCGGTCGCATTTTTCGTTCAGATTCCAAACGATGCTAGAGTCCTTGTCAAACCGATTAGTCCTTACACCGACATGGAGGCGTCATACCACGAATTTGGCCACGCCATGCACGCCACCTCAGTAGACCCCAATCTCTCACTCTGGGATCGTGAATCACTGTCCCACGGAGTCGCCGAGATATTCTCTACGTTTCTGGAGAGTCTTGTCGAGGATGGACTGTACCTCAGAAAGAAATTCGGATTATCGGAAGAACAGGTCGCCGAAGTCCAGCAGCGACGAAGGTTCATGGAACTCTTTTTCGTCGCCTTCTACGCTGCGAACTCTCTCATGAAAATCTCCTTCCAAGAGAAAATGTTGACAATGGACGAGGCGTCGGAATTGTACGCCAGGCTGTACAAGGAATACGTTGGATTCGACATACCCGGAGAATACTGGCAACTCCATCATGTAATGCCCGACTACGACCTCTACTCTCCCAGCTATCTGATAGCAGCAGTCAGAAAATCCGAGCTAATCAAGAAGCTACGGAATCGACTTGGGGAAACCTGGTGGGACTCTATAAAGGCAGGAGACTATCTTAAACAGATAATGAGCCCTGGAGCCAATATCGACCTCGACGAATTCTCCAGACTGGATACTGGTTCCTTCCTCAGACCGCTCTTGAAACCCGAAACCTGAGTTTCTGAGCTACACTGGCTAACTAGACTGAATAGAATAAGAACAGAGAGCTGACTAGATTTTGTGCTTGTCTTTGGAATGCTGATCCAGCGCAACTTGAGAGCCGAACGTAGCTCCGCATTTGGCGCATTTGAACTGGTTACTGGTCTTCGATCCCGCTTTGCCCATCATCACTCCTCCGACCGCGATGAGGGCTCCAAGGACTGCTAGAGCGATGCCCCCAAGGGGGTAGGTGCTGTGGGTGCGGCCCCCAATGAGGTTGGTTTGAGAGGTGACATAGTAACCGGCAACTCCTAGGATGATCAGTACTATGCCCAGCACGAGTAAAGTTCTGTTCATCCTGAATCAAGCGTGGAGGAAGCCACACCGGTTTTTAAGCTCTATCGAAGACCCCGATCCCGAGATCTAGTCTCGCCCGAGAAGGTACCATGAGCAAACGACCTTAGATGTGGTCCTTTTCTTACTTTTCAGAGTAAGCTTAGTAGGGTTAGAAAGTCACCGTCTTCATCCTTCCGGGGTGGTCAACTCTCGATTTTATGTAGCACCGCGAATTACAAGTCATCCAGCCAATGGCCTCTCTGAAGAAACGGATTCCAAAACCGGATCTCTCAAAATATGATTCGAGCCCTCTCTATCTTTACACCGAAAAGGACAGCCTGAACCGCGTCACAGTTCTCAAGGAAACCGCCAAAGACATCTATTTGATCGCTGGCCGCTACTCCGGAGTCGAAGGGGACGCGAGACTCTACACTCCGCTAACCGACGAGGAGAAGGGCGAGATCGAAAGAAACTTGCGCGGCAGCCACAAAGACGCATTGATCAATCATCTCTGATAATTGCTACGGGAATAGACATTTCTACACGGATAACGACGGGGAACTGAGCAACTATGACTCCGCTTGAAGAGCTTGCCAAGCTGATCTCGGAGAAAGGTAGAAAGATCTTGGTAGCTGAGAACCCTGTGGACCTACGTGCGTTGCACGGAGAGAATTCCGTCTTCATTCTTCAGCTTCCCGAAGGGTCGACTGCGGCTGGAGGTCGCGCTGGAGGCTTTGGCGAGAGACGCTTATCGAAACTCTACTGTTTCCATTACGCTGAAGGCGCCGTTCGGAAACTCTACGAGGTTGACAGTCCCGAAAAACTGGAGCGATTTGACCTGCCATATCATGCTGCAGGGACACCTGTGATTCTTCCTGACGGTTCAGAGACAGTAATCTCGGGAGTCATAGACCCCGAATTCGTAGAATCCTACAAGCAGATCGCGTAGACCAGCAATTCAACTAGTCTCAATTTTCATCAACTGTGAAGGTTTCGAGAGTATCACGTACACGGTTGAGCCGGTAGATGGTCTGGTCAGCCTCTTTTCTAGGCTATCTTTCTCGCTAGCGGACAGGTCTCTTGCCGCATAGACCTCGACTTCGAGCCCATCTTGTTCTGAACTCTTTCTGAGCTGACTCTTCAGATAAGCGACTGTTACTTGGAATGTATTTTCAGGCATTTTGGCGAGTTCAATGCTCGAGAGGCTCGTGGTCTGGCTCTGCTTCTTCATCATCTCGTAGAGTTCCGAGACATTCGTAAGGTTCAGTCCCTGGGTCTCGTGTCCAAAGTCCCGGAGCTGGAAACTCATCTCGCCGACACGTTGCTTCTTCCATAACCTCGAGTGATCCTCAGACGAGAGCCCCGTGCCAAAATCGTAGTATTCCAAGGTCAGACTCGCGTTCGGCATGAATTCAGCCATGATGTTCTTGCCCTGGAATCGGAAACTTGCGGCCCCGGAGGCAACGGCCGGTTTGCCTGAATCATCAACCGGATTTATCTCGCCTTCTGGTTGGTAGAGATAGATCGCCTTCTCTTTTGGGAGACCGCTATGCACTAGGTATCTTTCTACCAAGCGGTCTTGGTCTTCGAAGACGGCCGGGTCCGGAAACAGTCTGGCAAATCGAGCCACTACACGATAACGATCGACCTTCACCATGAACCCCGCAGCCCTTCACTAGAGAGATTGGGCGGAATGCGTTCATTAACCTGTTTCCGTTAACCACCATGCTGTGAGTAACGTGTCTCGGAAAGCCGAGAAGTATTTCGAAGTGGTTTCGGGAAGATGGGACGTTCTCAGGAAGAGCTTCTACGGCGACGAGGTCCGGGATGCTGTCCTCAATGCAGCCAAGATCCAACCCGATGACACCGTTCTAGACGTAGGCGCGGGGACGGGTTTTCTAACTGAAGGCGCGTCCAAGATTGCCCATAACGTCGTAGCTCTCGACTTTTCGGAGGCAATGATGGGCGAGGCAAGAACAAAACTAAGGGGTAGAAACGTGGAATTCAAGATTGGAAACGTTGAACACATTCCTCTTCCTGACGGGTCCGTCAATGCGGTAATCGGAAACATGATTCTCCATCACTGTCTGAACCCGGAAGTTGCGATCAGAGATATGGCTCGGCTACTAGCGCCCGGCGGCAGACTAGCTCTCTCTGATCTCCAACAGCACAACTACGAATTTCTACGAGAGGAGCACGCAGACAGATGGCTAGGCTTCGAAATTGACCGCGTCAGAGCCATGCTGGATGAGGCGGCGTTTGAAGAGGTCAAGGTCGATCGGCTAGAGTCCTGCTGTTCAACAACATTGGAGCATGGACAAGTCAAGATACCGATGTTCCTTGCGAGCGGAAGAAAGCGGTAAGATGAATTTCTAGCGGAGAACTTCCCTTTTCGCAACCATGCCGTGGCCCTGTCGGCCTGGCTTCAGCCTGTTCTCGCGATCTACAAAGACCACGTGAGGCTTCCAATGCAGCGCCTGTTTCTCGCTCATCCAGCCAAATGCTGTAATGATGACTTCGTCGCCCGGCTGGACCTTGCGTGCTGCTGCTCCATTGACCGCTACGGTTCCGGATCCTCGTGGAGCTGAGAGAGCATATGTTGAGAATCTCTCTCCGTTCGTTATGTTCCAGATGTCCACTTGCTCAAAGGGTATTATTCCGGCTGCCTCCATGAGGGACGAGTCTATCTCGATGCTGCCCTCGTAGTTGATGTCAGCACCTGTTAGTCTTGCTCTGTGGATTTTGCCCTTGAGCATTCGTAGCTGCATCCCTTATTCTCCCTCGAACCTATGATGCTAGAGGAGCTACTCGCTAGAATTGAATGATAGCTACGGTCTCTCTAGAGAGCTTAGGAGCCTTACACTTAGGGCAGATTGCTAATGGATTGGGGGCTCCAAAGACTAATCCTGCTATCTTCTGAGTCTCGGGGTTCATTACGAGCTAACGATTTACATATACAAGCTACGAAAACTTGGCCCCATGAAATGGGTTACTCGAGAAAAGGCGAAAGTTGACCGTATCGCCTGTCCCTGGCTAATCAAGAAGTTCGTCGACAAGAATCCGGAGTTCTTGTTCGTCCCACCTGAGACCATTCCACAAGTTGTCAAAGACACCGGAGCAATAGCTTACGATGCGAAGGGTGTTGAACTGACTCACTACAAGGAGAACGGTGAAGAGCGTGTGAGCTTTGACGCGATCATCAAGAAGTACAAGCTTACCGATCCAGCACTCCTCGAGCTTGCCAAAATAGTCAGAGGGGCCGATGCAAAGATTCCGAACCCGCCACCAGAGTCTGCGGGCCTTGAGGCGGTGGCGCACGGTTTCCGAAACATTGCCAAAGACGACTTTGACAATATGCGACTACAATTTCCAACCTACGACGCGCTTTACAAGTATTGCCAGCTAAAGTCAGAAGGAACGCAGAAGCTAGAGTACAACGTGGCTCAACCTGTAAGGTAGGTCCCTGATTTTCTCAGACATCTCGGTTACGTAGAACTACCCGCACACCAGAAGAAGGGCGGCTTCGACCACGCCGCCGTCCACAACAAGTCCGGAATGCTCTACGTTGCCCACACGGCGAACGATTCAGTCGACGTAATCGACACCCACACGGACAAGTATCTACATTCAATTTCCAATCTTACCGGGGTTGCAGGCGTCTTGGTGTCAAACGAGAAAGATCTCGTGTTCACTTCTAACCGTGGCGAGAAGACTGTTGGCGTTTTCCGGCACGGCCAAGAAAGGAAGCTGGAGAAGGTTAGAGTGGGCGGGGACCCGAATGGACTGGCGTTCGATCCATCACTCAACAACTTGCTCGCAGCAAACGTCTCCAGACCAGATGATCCTGTTCCAATCACGGCGTCGATTGTTGACGTCACGAAGAATATTCTGACAGCCGACATTCTGATGCCTGGGCGGACGCGATGGGCAGTCTTCGACAAGAAGGCAGAGCGTTTCTACATCAACATCGCCAAACCATCACAGGTAGTCGCGGTTGTAAGCCTGGACCCGGATGGAGTTGCGGCGTCCTATGACATTCCAGCCACGGGTCCACACGGCCTCGATATTGATACAGAGGGCAGAAGGCTCTTCTGCGCTTGTGATCAGGGAGTCCTGCTAACCGTCGACCTACCTACGCGAAAAACGTCAAAACCCTCAGATTTGTCTGGACCGCCGGATGTGATATTCTACAATTCTCAACTGAAGCATCTCTACGTGGCTAGCGGCCATCCTGGCGCGATCGACGTTTTCGACACCGTTACGCTGAAGCCTGTTCAGACCGTGAAGACCGAAGAGGGAGCGCACACCATCGGATACAACCCTGAAAGCAACAAAGTCTACGCGTTCCTGCCCGAAACACATCGAGCTGCCGTCTACCTCGATGAGTAGTCGAGCAAATGAGACCCAGCCTAGCTTACGGACGGATTTTGTAAGTTCTACTCACGAGGCCCGATATGGTTGGAGAGGTCTTCCCTCACCACGCCCTGCTCTCTGGCACGAGTGACTTTCAGGGCCAAGACTAGAGAGCTGATCATCAAGAGAGCAGACAGAAGGAAGGGTGCGCCTGGGAGATTGAAGGATTGGGGACTGATGAAGTAGGCGTACAGTGATCCAAAGATGAGGGGCCCGATTATGCCTGTGAGGGCCATGATACTTCCGTTGATACCCTGTAAGGCTCCCTGCTCGCTCGGCCCCATCTTCCGGGTCATGAACGCTTGCATCGCAGGCTGGACGAATCCTATTGGCGCGTAGAAGATTATTGCAATCATGAAGGTCAGTGGGGTCGAGGCTAGTCCCCACACGACGAATCCCGCCGTCCCACTTACGAGTCCAATGAGGAGTGTTGTACGCTCGCCGAAGCGAGCGACGACGCGGCGAACTAGCAGGCCTTGTACGATTATGTTGCTGGCTCCAACTATTGCAAGGGCTAGACCTACGAGAGCTGTGCCCCAGCCGTAGCGGTATCCCGCGTATAACACGTAGACAGTGGGGAGTACCTGGAATGCGAGGAAGCTGAGGAAGTTAACCGTGAGTAGTCCTCCGAGTCCTCGTCGGCCGCGGATCATCAAGAGTCCGCCAACTGGATTAGCTGTCTTCAGCGAGAATGGACGCCGATTCCCAAGGGGTAGTGACTCGCGGAGGACGAATAGTCCGTAGATGGCGCTTGAGATCGAGAGCGCTGCTGCTCCCCAGAATGGATAGCGCGGGCCGAAGGAGCCGAGTACCCCGCCGAGCGCGGGTCCGATAATGAATCCTACTCCCCAGATCGATCCAATGAGTCCGTAAGCGCCTGCGCGTTTCTCACCCGGGACGACGTCTGCGACATATGCGAAACTGACGGTGAAGCTTGCACTGGTGATGCCGCTGACGATTCGCCCAACGAACAGCCATGTCAGGTTCGGGGCCAACGCCATTATCATGTAGTCGATTCCTAGGCCGAGCGCTGAGATAATCAGGACCGGACGGCGGCCGAATTTGTCCGAGAGGGCGCCTAAGACCGGAGCGAAGACGAATTGCATCGATGCCCAGACGGCATTGAAGATTCCAAGGGTGACTCCAGCTTGGGCTTGGTTTCCTCCGACGAAGCCTGCTATTAGCTGAGGATAGACGGGTATTATGATTCCGAATCCGAGAGTATCGAAAAGCACAGTGGCGAATATGAAAGCTAGGGCCGCTCTGCTGGCCACGGTCTTGGCTAGCGTTTCAACTCTTGGCGGTTCTTGGGTTAGTTCAGTCAAGTTGTGAACACTAGTTTGGATGGTTACTGGTCGAATATTGTTCGAGCGACTATTGACTGTCGGGCGCGTTAGGCCGGTACTTCAAGTTAGTGAGGTCTTCGAAAAGTGAGACCGATAGTTGTGGCCTAAGAAAGGGGGCGGCCTCGACGAAAAGTCGTCGACCTACGCCTTGGCAAGATATTCGTCGAGGCGTTCGTACGACTCCCTCATTCCTCCCTCAGCTCCGGAAGCGATGTAACCGTCGCGTTGCTCGCGGCTTTTGAAGAGAACCTGGATGCTTATCTTCGTCATCGGACCATGCTCTTCAAGAGTCATTGTCTCGAGAGATTCTGCACCTGGGATATTCTGGTAGGTGTTTGTCCGGACAACGCGTTCGGGCGGTCGAAACTCGCGGATTGTTCCGCTGAAAGCGTGGTCCACGCCGTCAGGGGCGCGATGTACGAATCGCCAGGCTCCGCCTTCACGGAGGTCGGACTCGGCTACTGTGATCGTCATAACTCGTGGGCCCAGCCACTGTTTGAGGTGTCGGGGTTCGGTCATTGCCTCGAAGACTAGTTCGCGTGATGCGTGGAGGGTGCGCGTGATGAGGACTTCTTTGTCCGACGGGAGTGTTACGGTCATGTCGTCTTTGTGTTGGATTTTTTCTCTCTGCATCATTTCACCTCCTTCTTCTTCATCCGTTCGAGGCGGGCGTCCAATCTGCTAAAGCTCTCCTGCATGTTCTCCTTGTACGTTCTAAGCCAAGCATCTAGTTCTTCGAAAGGCTCCGGTCGCAAAGAGTAGAGGCGTTTTGGGCCGTCGGGGCGGACTTGTACGAAGCCTGCCTTGTGCAGGATATGGAGGTGGCGGGAGACGCCCGATTGGTCTATGTCGACTTTTTCAACGATATCGTTGACTGCGTGTTCGCCGCTCCGGAGCGCTTCGACGATGCGCCGGCGGGTCGGGTCGGCCAGTATCCCGAACACGGCAGTATGCATTGTAGTGCATATACACAACTGTGCATATAAATCCTATGCTCTGCCTTTCTCTCACTTATGATTCTTGGAGCAGAAGTTGTCGGGTCTCGTGCTAGTAAAGTCGCTTCAGATAATCAACCACTACGGTAGCTCGTTGACTATCGACTTTCAAATGCACACGACAGTGCAGTCGGCTTCGAGCAGCAGCCCTACAACTATGCCTATGACTAATCCGACAGCTAGTCCGATTATTAGTCCTACTAGAGGATTTTTCAAAATCAATATCTCACATCCTTACCCGCAAAAATAGGGAGAAGATGGGTCTAACAATTCCCATCTTACTTGGGTGTTACTGACGCACTGGAGAACTTCAGGAACCACAAGTGAGCCAGTTTGCTCTGTGGCATCCGGAAGTCCACGGTGAAAGCTGTGGTCGATGACGCTTTGGCGTGTACACCGAAGAGGTTCAGATGGAACTTGTCGCCCGCGCTGTTCTTGACGACGAGGTGTAGTATCATTTTGTCGCTGTGGTAGTTGATCATTCCGTGACCACTAACCACGGTGTAGGTGTTTGAGCCGATTGTCAATGTTCCGCCGGTGAAGTTGAGCATTCCTCGTCCGGGAGAGCTCTTGATGACGGTAGCCGTCAGGCTGATGCTTGCACTTTCAGTTATGGATCTGTTGCCGATCTTGAATGCTGTGCCTGACCCGCTTATTGTCAGGGTCGTGCCCGTTGCGAGCGGTGGTGCCGGACGATGGCCCTGGTCTGGATGCGATGGAGGTATTCCTGTGGGAGGTGCTCCGAAGACTGGGACCGCGATAGCGAGTGCCAGTACTAGCGCCATCACTGTTCCGAACAGTGCCATTTTGCGCATTTTTCTTCCCCAAACAATAGTCCACCCTTGGGTATAACCCAACAGATTTGAACACGGTTCGAATAAAACAGAACAATGAAGAGGGTAGTTCGATATTATCTGAACAATCCTGTGTCCGCTCGCGTGGACTCCTCGACTACTAATTCACATATCGGGTGAACTAGGCGCGTAATCATTTGTATATGTGGGGCCTTTTGACGAGGCGCGCGAGACTAATCTTGTCGGAGTTGATCTAGAGATGATTCATCAACTCAGGATCTACGAGATTTTCGAGAAAAACAAGGCGGCTTTTCATGTCCGATTCCGCGACCACGCGGCGCGGATTATGAAGTCTTACGATTTTGACATCATCGCAACTTGGGAATCGAAAGCAGGTGATCGCACTGAGTTCGTGTATCTATTGGCGTGGCCGGATGAGGAGACGATGCTTCGAGCCTGGGAACGGTTTCGGGCCGATGAAGAATGGAAGAAGATCAAGAAGCTTACGAACGCTCAGCATGGCGATCTAGTTGGTGTCATCGAGGAACGAACGCTAATCCCTACAAAATATAGCCCATCTATTCGGAGAACAAAACCCGACAACAAGTAATCCCGACTGACGAAAAACATTTCGCGACCGTGAAATGAGGCAGATAAGGTTGGATCATTTTTGCCAGGGCGGCTTTACATCCTGGATGCGTGATGCAAGGGCTAAGCCTACTAGACTCAACAGCACTGCAGCAAGCAGAGCATAGCGGAAACCAGTTACCACACCTTCCAAGGCGGCATAGGGTCCAACGCCGGCGGCTGCGGGCGGGTCAAAAGCCCCCGCAACTGTCAGGAGCAACGCCAAGCCGAGGGGAAAGCCTATCCGGAAAGATGTGCTTACCACTCCCGAGGCTAAGCCTTCTTCGCCGGGTTTCGTTCCAGCGACAGCTGCGAGGTTTACAGCCGGGAAGCCGATGCTTGCGCCGAGAGTCCAGACTACCATGCCCGGGACCACCAGAAAATAGCTCCCTGGCACTGAGATCACGGTTAGGAGAGCGATCCCTGCTGTCGAAAGTGCCGTCGAAATCAGGAGAGTACGTCGGGCTCCGAGCCGTCCCATGACTCGGGAGGCTCCCCATCCGCCTACGAGGAAGAAGATTAGGGCACTAGGAAGCGTGCCGAGGCCTGCGTAAAGAGGCGAGTAGTGGAGGATGTTCTGAAGGTATATGGTGATTATGAACGAGACTCCTCCTACAGTAGAAGTAAGCACAAGCGCAAGGGTATTCGCCCGGAATACGGAGGGGCGCTTGAGGAACGTAAGTGGTATCAACGGAGACTTTGATCGGGACTCAATTACCAGAAATGACCCGAGTACAACTGCCGATAGGCCCAGCGGGACAATCGTGTACCATGACTTGAAGCCTGAGGTTGCCGCATTGGTTAGTCCGAAGACTAAGAGTATAGTCCCAAGTGTTACGGTTATGGCTCCGGGGATGTCAAGTCGCTGATTCTTCAGCCAACCCTCGGTTTTTGGGAGAAATCTCTGGCTGGCAAGAGCTGTCACGATGCCGATAGGGACGTTGACGAACATCACCGAACGCCAACCAAAGCCAACGGTCAGCGCTCCGCCAGCGATGGCCCCTGCGGCGAATCCGGCCGAGAGAACCGCTACGAGAACCCCGAGCGCTTTGTTTCTCTGGGGTCCTTCGGGAAATATTCGTATGAAAATCGCAAAAGCTGTTACTGTCGACATGGCGGCTCCTATTCCTTGCAACGCCCTGAAAACGATCAGGACTAGGAGGGATGGAGCAAGACCGCCCGCCATCGAAGAGACGGTGAACAGGACGATTCCTGCGACGAATATTTTCTTTTGGCCATAGACGTCTCCCGCTCTTCCCATGAGCATGAGAAAGCCGGCTAGGGTAAGCCCGTAAGCACCGATCACCCATTGAAGGTCAGCGTATGTAGCCAGGAATTGTGTCTGTATAGTAGGAAGGGCTACTTGGACGATGGAGAAATCGATGATGTCAAGAAAAGACGCCATGATAATTAGGGCAAAGATGAGCCGGACATGCTGGACCGGCTCCACTACACTCTCAGTAACTTGTTCCAAGTATCTCTAAACTCCCTCTCACGAAAGAACTGTATTTGTTGACCGAGTCGTCATTCTGTCAGTCATAAAGATCACTCCTTCCGGTTCTGTTACCTCTGTGACGGACGGAAACCCGCGTTAACTGTCGTCGGATTTAGAAAAAGAGAGAAGGGGAAGATTCTGGAAATCCCCTATCTTGATAAAAGGCGAGGCTGTGAACCGGAGCTGTTCGAACTTGTCGCCGACAAGAAATCGCATGAGATGTGCTTACACTTGACCGTCCGTCGCTTGTGATCTGGGCAGGAACACCACCAATCTCCAGATGGAGAATAGAGAACCGAGTAGAATCCTTGGCCGGATTGGGAAGCTACTAGATAACCGCCTTCTCACAATCGTTCAATCTCGGTTCCCTTCTCGCATATCTGCCTGCCACGCATTTCTCGACTGTCGCTGTCTGTCGTGCCCGTATGCACGTATGTGCCTTAGCACACGTGTCATATTTAACAGTTGTGTGATACGGGACACAAGTCTTATAGGGGTAACAAGTGCATAACCTCTTGAGAGAAAAATGCCCCCTGTAAGGCTGAACATTACAATAGACGATAAGATAGAGAAACGGTTCAGGGAAGTAGTCGGAGAAGTCTATGGCTACAAGAAAGGAGTGCTGCAACAGGCGATAGAAACGGCCGTAAAGGAATGGATGGAGAAGAATGAACGCGAGTCAAGAACAAAACGATCAAGAGACTGACCGTTCTTCATCACGAGACAAACCCCTTCAAGACTTACTAAGTATTCTCGACGAATGGGCGAAGATGGCTCGTCAACGAGAAAGTAGGGCGATCAAGCGTTATGATAACATTCGGTACAACAAAAGGGAGCTAGCAGGCCAAAAGAAGCATCGTATTACAACTATTCTGCTAGACTACTTGCAACACGTTACATTTGATTCTTGGATAGCCCTTCAACTCACAGCAGAACTACTGGATTTCGCGGCCGCCGCCTCCGAGCGTTTAGCAGATCTCAAGCCGGAATCATATGCTAAAGAGGTTGCTCCTGCTATCGTAGCACTTCTTGAAAAGAGCCAGAAACTAAAAACCCAAGTCGAAGAAGAAAGCCAAGAGCCGGACGGACCTGATCACCGGCTTTTCACCTGAAAGGGAAAGCTTAGACGAGTTATGCTGAAGAGTCATTCAACAATAATTCTTCGAGGTTGGATTTATGTTTCCTAACTTATCGAAGAATCGAACTGCGTGGCTCGGAGGAAGAGTGCGAGGTGAAAGTAGGCTACTTTCCGGGACCGGTCGCGGGCTTGCCAAAGAAGCCTTTCGGATTTGGTCTTGTAAGATAGATCGGAATGACTATTCCAGCAATTGTTCTGATAATTCCGCCGATGAGACCCACTTGGCCGCCGTTGAGAATCTCAGCTATTCCAAGCCCTATTGAGAGAATGTAGATTATGACGCCCGCCATCCAGCCCATTTCGCTCCTGCGAAGAATCCGGCTCCGAGCAAGAGGCCGAGGACCCCGAAGATGATGACTATGTATGCGAGCTCAACCGGTCCTGTACCCATTCCTGCAATACGCGAAGCTGCTCCAAACAGGGAGAGCAAGCCACCCGCAGCAGCGACTATCGATATTGCAGTGACGCCGAGCGGTCGCTTAGGCTTCGAAGATTGCATCGCCCGAGCGCTCTCTAATCCACGTGATAAGCCTTCGGCGAAGGCGTAGCATGGGAAACCGGACTGCGAACATTTTCTCGAGGGACAGCAGGAACACTGTGTTGTCGATTGCCGTTTACATTTTCCAGAGGCTTCGTGGGAGTTGCGGGGTCAAATTGCCAGGCCTCGGTTCGGTGTTGACGGCAGCGACTGGATGATACGTAGGACTTTCGTATCTTGATGCGTGGACCGCGAGGGCGAATGCCCAGAGTCGGTCATCATGCGTCCCGCTGATGTGCGAGAATAGCAATCGGCCCGTCTTTGAAAGTTGGAATCGTTCTGAGCTCATCTCTTTCATCAGTTCCGAGTCGTGTCGGAAGTGTAGGTGGCCGTCCTGCATCATCCGTTTGAAATAGTCCATTATCTGAAGAATTCTCCTACGCCCGTCTCATCTATGTAAATCCGGGACACAGTCTTCAAACATTGGTTCAAGAGGTTCAGGTATCCTGTTACAACGGAGAACGCAGTACCAGCTGGGAAAGCTGTTTCGTGTATCAAGTATACATCCCGTCCAATTTTCTCCACAACAGCAACGGCCGACAGGTCAATCTTTGGGGCGAGATCTGTACCTACGAAGAACTTCCCGGTCCTTTTCAATTGACCACCTATCACATCATCTCTCGTGAAATTCTCTGGACCATCAGTTACGCAACTCTCGATTAGATCCAAAGGCAAGTAGGCGTCCTCGTCATCCGCGAAGTCTGCTTCCATCTCGCGCTTCCAGCGTCCGGGGTCCGTCTGATACTGTCTGCGAATCTTTTCCAGAAACTCCGGATCAATCGGGCCGTTCGGCTTCAGCGCGTCCTTGTAGCTGACGTGGTGGCGTGAGAAATCTGCGAATTGATTATCGTCTGTTGCCATGGCGAAGAAGAGGGTGTCCCGGGACCCTGGAGTGCTCGTCCCATAGAAACTCCCATTCGTAGTGCTTAGTGCGAAGATGATCGCATCATAGAGTTCCTTGTCATGTTCGATGTACGCGAACTCGTCCAGCACGACCGCGTTCAGGGTCTCGCCACGGATCGTGTCAGGATTGTTAGGCAGAGCCTCCACTACGGACCCGTTTCTGAATACGAGTCTCCCCTTCCTAGGCGGACCTTCCAACACGTCTCCTCCGAGCCTGGACAATAGTCGTGAGATCTTGTCGATCATCTTCAGGCTCTGACGCTTGCTCGGACCAACAATCGCGGCTCTGAAACCTTTCTTCGTCAACGCGTTGAAGAGCACAGCAACTGCCATGGCGAGGCTCTTGCCGCTCTGCCTCGACCAACGAGCTAGGATAAACTGGCTCTTGTCCCGCAACAGCTTCTCTTGATAGACGGTTGGTTGGAAACCCAGCCGTTTGAAGAATTCTACCACGTCAGTCTCCTCAATTAGTGGTGTATTGCTCGCTTGATCCCGTTCTCTCTCGCTCTGGAGATAATCATAGTATCGGTCGATTCTTGATCCCGGGGATGCAGTCATCCGTGTTTCAACCTCTAGATGGTCACGCTTCGGCTGCTATTGTCGGTCGGATTGATTGTGGGTGAGGTGGTCTTTCGAGGAATGTGTCCGGCAGCTTCTAGCTCTTTGAGCCGTTTCTCCCAATCCTCGTATTGCTTGTCCCGTAAGACTGTGTTCAGTACTTGGGAGGTGTTCGTGTGCAGTTGGGTCCATCTTTCGCGGGTCTTTGGATCAAGTTTGATATTCATCATCATCTCCCGCGACATTGCAAGGCTCTGCTCAAGCTGTTCGATTATCTGGGACCGAAGCTCGTTCTCATCATGCTTGTTCCGTTCTACCAAATTTCGACTCACTCTATTGTCCCGTGTGTTGATCGGCGAGCCGATCTTCCACTTCTCGCATTTCTCTTCTGAGACCCCTCCTCGGTCGGGGGTTCAGCGCTTCTTGCCAGAGCGCGTGAGATCTCGTGGCTATGCTGCCCAACAGCCTGATCTGTGCTTGGTCTAGTGTTCCTTCACTGGATCCTTGTTCCAGTTTGTCCAAGACGATCTTGGCGAGTCTCCGTATGCTTAGGAGAAGGTCGTCACGACTCTCCTGTCCAGTAGTCTTTTCGGTCATTTTCATTCCTCTCTCATAGTCATCGCTTCGAATAGCAAAGGGTTGTATCCGGTCGTATTCTCATTTGGAAACCCCGGACCCTCTGGTCTCACGCTTCAGTCAGCTCCGTGAATCAGGCATGTCTAAGGATGAGGCTTGGAAAGTGATGGCGGTAGAGATTCTAGCCAACGCGGGCATAGCCGCGCCAGAGAGTTTGCTTTCGCTTGCAAGTCGTGAGCAAGCGGAGTCTGATTATCTTGCTATCGACGAAGCGAAGCTCGTCAAGGTCGCAAGAATCGAACCTGCAGAAGACGATCGAATCCAACGGCTTCTTGCACAGGCAAAAATTGAAGCTGGCGTTTCAAGGAAAGACCCTCCAAGCATGAGTTCGATCATTCGTCAGGCCTTACGTCTCGGTCTCGATGACCTGGAAAGACAAAGCGCAAGGAAATGAATCGCTATTCCACTCGACTCTCGAGGTTTTTTGGGCTAATCATTGATCGACGAGCAATGGGGTCTCAACCGGTTTCGAGGCAACCTGTATATTCCGGAGTGGACCTGGAAGAAGTACTCGTGAGGACCGATATGGCGGGGGCCGACGATGTGCGTAACTACCCCGGTTGGGGCCTCGAAAGGCTTAGGGTAACATTCCAATGTCAGAATCGGAAGATACTGACATTATTCCTGCGCCAACCAGTATCGTACGTGCGCCTACAGACATCACCACAGTGAATTCGACTCTTGCAAAGGTAGCAATCCCTAGCCAGGACTCGCTCGCGAAGGTCACCTATTACAAACTCGATCTAGACACGATCTTAGATGGGCTTATTCCTGATCCGCTTCCAGAATCCAGCGGTAAGGATAACGCAATTCATCACTTGAATATCATAATCTTCGGAAAACCCAACACGGGGAAGACTACCCTGGCCGAATCGATCACTCAAGCCTTGGCGCGTAGATATGGTCAGAGCAATGTGAAGGCGTTGCGCGCTACACGGGACCTTCCTGGACTGTTTCAGAATATTGACAAACTCTTTGGCCGGTTCAGGAAGCCCCCGAAGGCCATCCTTCTGTTTGCGGACGACATGACTAAGGCGCTGAAGAAGCTCTCGGGTACGGTCGAAGTGAAAATGTCCAATGGACAGATGGAGAAGATGCGGAGGCTCGACTACTGGCTGGACAAATGGTATGACATCAGAGGCGAGCTGTTCAAGCGTGGAATGCGCCAAGGGCTGGTTGTCATGGTCGCTGGGCTCCACCGTTTCTATGGGGGAGATATCGATCTTCGAGCCGATGCGGACCTGTTGCTTGTCAGAAGCACCGGAACGCCAGGAACATTTGATGCAAATAAGGTTGAGAAGATGCTGGGTCCAGTCGTCTACTACGCTATGCGTCAGCACGAGGTTGATGCTTTGCGGGACAGGAAAGAACTGGCATGGACTGCTTTCGTAGCAAAAACTGGTTCAGGAGTCTTCCGAGTTCCACGTCCCTCCCTCTCTACGAAGTGGTTGATGAGAAACGTCGGGTCTAGCGAGACCTCCCAGGAACTAGCGGTCGATGCGGATGCGCCGGTGGTCCAACTTAGACCCCACAAATCCCTCGAGGAGAAGAGGTCAGGTGTCGAGGTTGTTGAACCCAAGAAGAGATCAGCAGTAGAAGAGAGAGCCGCTGTTCAGCCGAGACAGCGTCTCCAGCCTAAGCAGCGTCGTAGAGGAACAGGTAGACGTGTTGGAATCGTCGCTGCGGTGCTGGGCATCTTAGCATTAGCATTTCTGGCTTGGAAGTATGTTTTGCCCTTCCTCAAGTAGAATCTCTACATCTGAGCAGGTTTGCGGTGGGCGCCTAAGTTTTCTCGCTATCATCAGTTGAGACTTGCCGCTTAGCCTTTCCAGAGTCCGATTGCTGCGCCTATCAGAAATGTGGCTGAGGATATCGGTAGCAGGGTGGCCAGTCCGATCGCTTGAGTGGCTACAGGCTGGGCGCCGTTGAAGACATAGTAGATGGTGTTTGCTGAGGGGGTGCTCCAGGCAAGATTGAGGTAGCCCGTAACAGCAAGCAATACGATCAATGATACAATAGCCAAGGCCAGTTTGATTGCTCTCTTGATAATCACGCCCAACAGGATTCCGATGATGAATGTCGTGATAGAGAGGACTGATGTTATGGTGGTGAGGTCAAAACCGTTCGACATTCTTGAACCCTAAAGTCTCAGAATTCGCGTAGATGGGCTAGTCGTAGTTAAGTTCGCCAACAGGCTGGAGAACACGGCCTGAATTCCAACGAATTTGTTGGATTCTGCGGGGTTGAAGCTCGGAGGGATCATAGTTGGGGCAGGAGGTGTTGACACGACATTTCTCTTGCTTGAGCGGTAGGCATAGTAGAAATCGACCACCGCGGCTCCGAGGAGTAGAGTTCCAAAGAAGAGTCGATCGCTGATGTGGGTCGCGTACGAACGTTGAGCGTAGACCGTTTCGGTTGCATTCGCGAGCCCTGCCCCATGATCGAAGAAGAGGGTGTATGTGTCCTGCGACATGGCGGTGTAGGAGAAGGTACCCGAGGGAACATTTGCGTCTGAAGTGAGATAAGTGAACGGGTTCTTGGCTTGATAGGATGCGAACTGGGCACTGCTAAGAATGTAGAGGTTGACGGGCAGTCCAGAGTTTTCTTGGAACGTAACTCTGAGCGAGTCGGATGGATTCAGCTGATAATGAAAATCGTACGCTAGTCCAGGTTGGAGGCTGAAGGTGGATTGGAAAGATGTTGTCGAAGTGTAAGTTACAAACTGGTAGATGCTGAAGCCTAACAGGAGAAACGCAGAAACCAAAATTCGGGCTGTGCGAGGGTCCATCTATTCTGGTCTCAAACAAAGGATACGAAATAGGCTCTCTCTCAGCATTTCGGTAGGCCGTTGCCCGTTCCGAGGCTTCCGTTGCCACCAGTTGTCGTGCTGTCGTAGGTCGAGTGAGTCGTTGGTGTGTACATCGCATACGCCCCCGTAACTTGGTAGGTTCCGTCTAGGGTGACGGTGAAGATCGTGAAGTTGGCGTTGGAGGGTCTGTTGTTCAGCTGGTTCCCAGTGACGGTGAAGGCGAATGCGGGATATGCTATTCCGCCGTTTGGAGCCTCATGGAATGTCTGCGAATCGGTTAGGACCCATCCGACGGATGAGTAGTCGATCGTGATGGTCCAGGTCGCGTCAATCGCGAAGTTTGTCGGGTTGGAGATGCCGAATGTCTCATACACAGTAATGTATCCAGAGTAACCGTAGCCTTGCGTGTAGGACAAGTGGGAACTGTCCGTTCTATTCGAGAAACAGGTAAACTGAAGCTGGTTGACTGATTGGTTCGCGGCGTTCGCCTCCGAGTTCTTTGCGTCGTGCAGAACACGTTGTTGTCCTTGTTGGTACAACACGTATCCTCCGACGCCCACGAGGAGGACCGCGATTAGAACTATTGCGACTATGATGAGGGCGACGTTTCGTCTAGGTGCTGGCGCAGGTGCTGGTACACCGGGCCATGTTGTGGGAGGGGGGATCGCGTTTCCACACTGGGGACAGTATCGTGAGCCCATCGGTACAAGCGTGTAGCAGTTTGGGCAGGCAACCTGTTGTGGAGGTATTGGCGTCGTGAATGCCGGTGGGTTAGTTGGCGGCTGCGCTGGCGAAGGCGGACTTCCGCCACTCAAGGTACTGTCAGGCGGATTCCCGGACAACAGTGATTCCTTCAGAAGGAACCAGACTATGGTGGATCCAGCTTATTAGAATACCGGGGTAAATCGCTATTCGCGGATTTCTAGCGGGACCCCTTTTCTTATCTTTCTTTTTCTGCTAACTAGTCTTTCTGTTATCTTTCTCTTTTTGCTAACTGTTTTTTCTTGCTATCTTTGTTTTTCTGTTAACTAAAATGCGACCCCCCCGGGGGTATCTCGGAACAAAAAAACTCCTTCACACTTTACACGGGATAATGGTGCGGGAGGTGGGATTTGAACCCACGAACCCCTACGGGACAGGCGCCTCAGGCCTGCGCGTCCAAGACCCAACCGTCTGACGGGTCTCTTTGACCTGGCTTGGCAACACGAGCCGCCTCATGACAAGGCGGACTCCCGCAAACACCAGGCCCGCTCCCGCAAAGACACCCGTCCAAGACAAGGCCCTAATTGGCTTTCGCCAACGCAGACACTCCCTCAAAACCGGGCAATGTTTAATTGAACCCCGCCCCGGAACCCCACCCAAACCCCTACTTATCCAAACATACAGGAAGAAATGATCCCATGGCCACCCGGCGCAGAAAAACACGACGCCTACGAGGCAGTCGCTGCCACGGCTGGGGAAGATCCGGACAACACCGAGACAGCGGAATGCAAGGAGGACACGGCAACGCAGGATGGAAACGCCACCGATGGAGCAGCGTCATACGCTACGGCTGGGAGATCGGAACGACAGGCTTTGTCCCGGTTCGCCCAAAGTACATGCGAGCCATCAACATAGACCAGCTCAGCCAGAATCTACCCACACTGTCCGAACAGGGCAAGACGAAATCCGCCGGCAACCTGATCGAAGTCGACCTGGGCCAGATTGGCTACACCAAACTGCTAGGAAAAGGAAAAGTCTCCCAACCTCTCAGAATTATCGTAGCACAATGCAGCGAAATGGCGGCCAGCAAAATATCCAAGGCCGGCGGCGAGATAGTGCTCCCAAAAGCTCCTGAAGCCAGCAAAGAAGGCTGATCCCAAACGGTCCGCTTCATCGAAATCTTCAGACCCCTAACCCGCGTCCTCCCTAGCGTCCGCCCCCCAGATCGCGAAGTAGGATTCACAGAGAAACTCATCTGGACAGCCCTAGCACTAGTCATCTATCTCGTCATGGCCGAGACCCCGATCTACGGGGTCCCACATTCCGGCGGAGTCAATGACCCCTTCGGACCTCTACGCGTCATCTTCGCCAGCAATAGAGGCACACTCGTCGAGCTGGGAATCGGACCCATCGTCACAGCAGGACTCATACTCCAAGTCCTCTCCGGCTCCAAGATGATCAATGTCGACTTCAGCAATCCAGGCGACAGAGCACTCTTCACCGGAGCAAGCAAAGTACTCTCCGTATTCATGACCCTATTCGAAGGACTCGCATTCCTACTCGGAGGAGCATACAACGTCACCAACTCCGCAGGACAGCCAATCCCGCCCAGCCTCCAGAACGAGTTCTTCATCCTCGTACAGCTCATCTTCGCCGGAATAGTCATCATCCTACTCGACGAAATGCTCCAGAAAAAATGGGGCTTCGGAAGCGGAATCAGCCTCTTCATCGCAGCAGGCGTCTGCCTCCAGATAGTCTGGAGCAGCCTCGGACCAATCTCCCCAGTCTCCGACGGAAAATTCCTAGGCGCAATCATCGCCTTCTTCCAATCCCTAGGACCCGTGATCGCCAGTCCAGCCAGCTTCACAGCCTGGCAAGGCGCCCTCTACAGAGGCGGCAACCTCCCGGACATGCTGGGATTCATCACTACAATCGTAGTCTTCCTAATCATCATCTACCTTAACGGACTGCGAGTCGAAGTCCCAGTATCATACGCAAGATACCGAGGATTCCGCGGACGATTCCCCATCAAATTCTTCTACGTATCAAACATACCCGTCATCTTCGCAGCCGCCCTCTTCGGAAACATATTCTTCATCGGACAACTCATCTTCAACAGATACAACCCCGGCTGCTCAAACACAGGAATAAACTTCTGGCTAAGCCTAATTCCTGGATGCTACCAATCCCAGCCACAAACCGGGCAACTAATCCCGATTAAGGGACTCGCGTACTACACGTTCGCTCCCCGCTCGCTAAGCGTTGTCCTAGGCGATCCGATACGTGCCGGGGTCTACATGCTCATTTTCGTCCTAGCCTGCGTATTCTTCGCCGTAACATGGGTCGAAGTAGGCGGAATGGACTCGAAAACAGTCTCCAAACAACTCATAGACTCAGGAATGCAGATCGAAGGATTCCGAAGATCCGGCTCAACCATCAGACAGATCCTTGACCGCTACATCCCCGCAGTCACAGTAATTGGTGGAATCACGATCGGAATAATCGCTGCTGGAGCCGACTTCCTCGGAGCATTCGGAACAGGAACGGGGATTCTGCTTACCGTAGGTATCATTCAGCAATACTATGAAATTCTTGTAAAAGAAAGAATTACCGAGATATACCCGGGAACCAAAGGCCTCTTGGGATAGTGAGAGGCCAAGCCTTGCAGGCAACAATCATAGTCGCAGGCATACCCGGGGTCGGCAAAACAACAGTCCTCCAGGAACTAGAGGCTGTGGCCAAGAAGAGAAACGTCCCACTAAAAATCATCAACTTCGGAAACGTAATGAACGAACTATTCAAGAAACGTGGAGTAGAGATCCACCGTGACCACATGCGAAAGGAGGACATTTCCCTCCAATCTAGAATACAGGAAGAAGCCGCACGAATGATTTCCAAGACACCTGGAAACTCAACCCTCGTCGTCGACACACACATGTTCGTAAGAACGAACGATGGCATATGGCCAGGAACCCCCCGGAAAGTCCTTGAAGCCTTGGATCCCAGCATGATCATCCTGATAGAAGCAGACCCGGCAGAAGTCGCTCGAAGAAGAGCCTCCGACGCAACACGCTACCGTGACAGTCAGAACTCGGAGGACGCCAAAGCCGACCTACAATGGTCAAGGAATATGGCGAGCGCCATAGCCGTTCTAGCCGGGATTCCAATTCAGATATTGCAGAACCAGAGCGGGCAGCAACTACAGTCTGCGGAACAACTCTTGAAGATTATCGAGAAGCGTAGCTAGCTTGAGCTTCATAGACGACATTATCCACTTTCTCGGCGGACCCGTCCAAAACCTCTGCAACCCCAACCACGCGTCACCCGCCCCTTCCTGCTCGCCCACATCAGCCTTCATCGTACTCGGCGCCGCGCTCATTCTCTCCCTCATCGCGATGCTTGCCAATCGATTCTTGGTCAACTACAAGATGGTTGCAAGCTACAGACGAGAATATATGAACTGGATGAACGCCGTAAGGAAGGCCCGCAAAGACGGAGACGAAAAACAGCTGGACAAACTGATGAAACGACAATCAGCAGTCATGAAAATGAGTTCAAGAGCAACACTGGAACAGTTGAAAACCTACCCGATAACGATCGTCCCATTCTACCTGATCTATGCCGTACTCGGCTATGCTCTATCATCAACACCATACACAGCATACGCGCCCTTCCTTTTCCCCTTTGCCACGATAATCGGTAGCGGAGTAGCCGCGGGATTACCCCTCTTCTTCTGGTATCTAGTCTGCTCATTCACAATTAGCATTCCACTTTCAAGGATCTTCGGTGTCTCAGCCGCGTTCTCAATGACGCCGACTACGGGAGATACGAAATGACAAACCCACATCAGAGAACTCACGGCCGAAGACGACTGCCAGTTAGACTTCCATCGGGAAGAAGAACTCTACACTTTGAGCCAAGGGCTCCGGCAGTCGCACAGTGTTCACGCTGTGGCAGAGAACTTCATGGAGTCCCAACTAGGAAGCCCTGTAGATATTCAAGGAGCGCGCGTGCGCCATCCCGGCCGTTTGGCGGGGTCTTGTGCTCGAACTGCCTCTCGACAGAGGTCCGGGCCCTCGTCCGCGCTTCCACCGCCTCCTCATGATCGTAACCGTTAGTGGGCCGCACGGCACAGGCAAGTCAACCTATGCTGCACGACTCGCTCAGGCTCTGGGAATCAGGCACGTTTCTGCAGGCTCTTTGTTTCGGCGAATCGCCAAGGAGAGAAAGCTGTCCCTCGAGGAGTTAGGTGAGAAGGCTCTCGAAGATCCTTCAATCGACAAACTGGTCGATGAGCGAACGATCGCGGAGGCAGACAAGGGAAGTGTGGTTGTTGATGGCCAACTCGCAGGCTGGATTCTGAAAGAACGGACGGATTTACGAATATATCTGACAGCTCCGGAAGAAGTTCGGTTGGAACGAATCGCTAAGCGAGACAAGGTGACGCTCCAGGATGCACGCCGGCAGACTGAGCAGAGAGAATCTGTACAGCGTGAGAGATACTCGAGACATTACAGTTTTCAGGTTGAGGATCGTTCGATCTATCAGCTTGTTCTTGATACAAGCCTCGGAACCATCGATGACACGGCGAAGGTCCTCATCTCAGCGGCTGTAATGGTCAGAAAGGCCAAGAAACACACGGCACGATCAACGAAACCTTAAATGAGGATTTCGACCGCGGGACTCGTCTAGGAAGATTATCCCGATGCCCACCATTGAAGTAGGCCGCGTTTGTGTGAAACTCAACGGTAGGGAAACGGGGCTGAAATGCGTCATTGTCGATGTGATTGACAAGAACTTCGTCCTCGTCACGGGCCCGCAGAAGCTCTCGGGGGTACGCCGTCGAAGAACCAACGTGAAGCACCTCGAACCTACTGAAGACACTCTTGAAATCAAGAAAGGAGCTTCAGACGAGGATGTGGCAAAGGCCATAGGCAGGGGAAAGAAAGCCGATGCCTTCAAAGAAGCTGTCCTACCAAAACAGGTCCTCGTAACAGCCTAAGCGTTCCCCGAAACGGGACAACCTCTCATTTCTCCTATCATTTTTCTTTCGCTGAGATTCTTTAAGAGACTCTAGATTCCGTGGTCTGTCTGGAGATGATGAGTGTCTCAGAGGGCTCCCTGGGAAGAGCAGAGAAAGCTACTGGTCAAGCTTGAAGAAGAAACTGACCCAGCCCTCGGCTGTCCACCAACGAAGAGGCCTCTCGATCAGCATCTTCGTTTCGGACTCATCAACGTGGACAAGCCCTCCGGACCCTCCAGCCACGAAGTCGTGGCCTGGGTCAAACGGATGCTACGGTTGAAGCATGCTGGCCATGGCGGAACTCTAGAGACCTTCGCCGGGTCGGAGCAATCCCATGGTCACGGGCGTGCTTCCTCTAGCCCTTGAAGACGCAACCAAGATAATACAGGCTTTCCTACTCACCGGGAAAGAATACGTCTGTCTAATGGCCCTCCACGGTGACGTGGAGGAAAAGACTGTCCGAGCAGTTCTCGACGAGTTCGTCGGAGACATTCTTCAGCGGCCCCCAGTTAGAGCCGCGGTGAGGAGAGACGTGAGAAAGAGGAGAATCTACTACATCCGAGATGTAGAGATTCATGGCCGGGACGTTCTTTTCAGAGTGGGATGCCAGGCTGGAACCTACATCCGGAAACTCGTCTATGATGTTGGCGAGGTGCTTAGCGTTGGAGCGCACATGCGTGAGCTTCGTCGAACGCGGGCAGGAAGCTTCACGGAAGAAGAATCATTCTCTCTGTACGACCTTCTGGAACTATCGGGAGCTAGCAGCAGCCAGCGGGAAGAGGTGGCGAGGCGCATCGTGAAGCCCATGGAATCGGCTTTCGAATACGTTCCACGCATCTACATTCGCGATTCAGCCGTAAGCTCAATTTGTCACGGCGCAGAATTAGCGGTGCCTGGAGTCGTCCGGTTGAGTGAGGGAATCGTTCCTAAGAGCTCGATCGCGCTGTTCACACTGAAGGATGAACTTGTTGCCCTGTCTAAGGCGCTTATGTCTAGCGAGCAGATTATGAACGAGGATCACGGGTTGGCCGCGAAGACGGTTAGGGTCGTAATGCCTGTCGAGACCTATCCCCGGCTCTGGAAGACGAAGGCGGTCGCGGTTGAGGCTCAGGGTTGACTCGTTCTTGAGTGAGAGCCAAGTCTCGTTCGTCTGCAACTGTGGAGAAGAAATTCTGATGAATGTGAAACCGGACGAAGAGTACAACGTTGCATGTCAGAAATGCGGACAGGAGTACCGCTTCTTCGGACACACGGTGTTGAGATGGAAATTGCAATAGCTAACGTAGCTAAAGGAATAGCACGACCGCAGTAGCTGTCCAAAGGGGAATTGCGACGAGAGCCCATACCGTCTTGTTCCAGGTCAAGACTTTCTGCCCGTCAAGTATCAAGAACGGTATCATGTTGAACGCTCCCAGCCAGAGATTGATGAAGACGGCCCAGCGGAGAAAATTTGTGCCGTTGATGATAATTCCCTGAACTCCCACCGCCGGAAGGATGAAGTAGACAAGGGCAAAGATTCCGGCCGCTGCGACATTGACTAATGGCCCTGTTAGTGAAATGATCCCGTTGGCTTTTCTATCCATCGCATCCCCGATATAGCCTGATCGAGACGCAATGTAGACGGCGCCTGGAGCCGCGAAGATAAACGTGCCCTGCGATACTGCTGCCGCAACGAGGGTCATCACTGCTCCTATTGTCCAAAGTTTGAACTCGGCCCACGCTCCATATCTCTGCGCCATGAATTTGTGGGCCAACTCGTGACCAAGAAATCCAGTACCGATCACCAGCATGGTCAGAAGAAACACCTCGGCAAATGCCAAGGGATTAGCGAACCAGCCGGCGAACATGTATCTTGTCGAGAAGCTGACTCCGAGCACTATCCACGCCACGGTGAGAGCAACCAGCTCACGCCTAGGCATCACGCCTATCCGCGGGGATTGAAGGAGTCTTAGAGTAGTTCCACTCCGACGCCGTTCCAGCACTATGGGCTGTCTGGGGGCACGGGCTTGCTGGATGTTAGGGCACTCGTGGTTTTCTGGGAGGCGGTGGTAGACGCAGTGAGTGTGGCCGCAGTACCGGCAGATGTATGGAATGAATTCTTCTGCTCCGCATACTGCACAGCGCTCCAAGATAGCCTCGTGCCAAAGGGTCGTAAGTCACTTAAAATCGTGCCTGCAAGATGCTGGTTCTAGTTACGAGGGTTTGACCAGCCGGGTAACGCCAGGCTTAGAATAATTATTCTACACGTAAATGTTTCAAGGGTGGCGTCCCCCGGGCGCGAGCACTGCCATTCGCCCGT
>Ga0070707_100000029_pt1 | contig 123116 bp, 119 predicted proteins | sample KBSK5502metaG_FD_65468 | JGI IMG/M metagenome (GOLD analysis project Ga0070707, IMG submission 65468) | Corn, switchgrass and miscanthus rhizosphere microbial communities from Kellogg Biological Station, Michigan, USA - KBS K5-50-2 metaG | ecosystem: Host-associated > Plants > Roots >... | reverse complement strand
CCGGGGACCTCGAAGGTCAAGCACCTGGAGGAAAACCTCGGCGCGGTGGCGCTGGAGCTGGCGCCGGCCGAACTGGCTGAGCTGGACCAGGTGGCGGTCGAGGGCTAGCGGGCCGGATGCGATGAGTACGGCCGATGGCGACGAGTACGACGCGCTGGACGAGGCCTTGATGGAAACCTTTCCGGCCAGCGATCCGATCGCGGTCTCGGAGCCGATCGCGCGGTCTCACGCGGCGAAGCGCGAGCCGGTCAGCGCCACCACGGGATCCGCGCCGCCTCGGCAGCCCTGACCACCCCGGGTTGCAGATCGTTTGCGAGCCGGGCGAGGTTTCCGGCCCACTCGCCGGCGATCACCACCGCCATCGCGCCGCGGCCCACCCGCTCATCGTTCCGCCAGCGGCGCAGGCAGTCGAGCGCGGCGCGTCGCAGCGTCTCGAGCGAGACGCGTTCCTGCGGGCCCGTCATCTCGGAAAGGCTGAGCTGGTCGGCGAGCCCGAGAAAGCCGTCGAGGAGGGTACGCACCTGCGCGTGCACGACGCGAGCTCCGTCGGGGCATCCGCCGGCCCGATAGCCCATGTCGTCAGAGACGACCTCTAAGGAATCGCCGACGAGCATCGCGTGGTTTCCCGACGAGAGGAGGAAGGCGGCGGTCTGCGGGTCGAGCATTGCGGCGGCACGCTCGTTGAGGAAGGCATCGAACGCCTCGCCCGCTCGGTCCCGCGCCTGGACGGCGGCTCGCAGCGGCGCGTCCACCCGCCGGGTACGCTCGAACGCGAGGATCCGGTCGAAGGCGAGGTCCAGGTAGGCGACGACCGCGCGGTAAAAGCCGGCGACGGCCCGAGCCAGTTCCCGACGCGCGCCGCGCGGCCAGAGCAGCAGACCGACGATCAGGCTGATCCCCGCCCCAACGAGCAGATCCTCGATCCGGACCAGACCGATCTGCCAGCCGGCCGGCGAGATCAAGTTGAAGACGACGATTAGATTGATGGTGAACGCGGCCTGGCTCGCCCCGAACCCGATGGCCGTCGCGGCGTACGCCGCGCCGAAAATGACGATCGGCAGGGATGCCCACATGATCGCGGGGTGATTTCCCGCGAGGAACGCGAAGAGCCCGCCGATCACGACGCCGACCACGTTGCCGGCGAGGGCCGCGACGGTGCTGCGGCCGGTACCCAGGGCGGTCGATCGCAGCACCTGCACGGTTCCCAGTACCACCCAGAAGCTATGGGACAGTCCCAAGAGCCGCGCGACGAGAACCGCGAGGGCTAGCCCGACTCCGACCCGAAGGCTGTTCTGCATGACGGTGGAGGTCGGCGCCAGGTGCGTGCGGATCGTGCGCCGCACGCGGACGAGCACGCCACTGGCGCCCTCACGTCGAGGCGTCGAGGCTGGAAGCGTGACGGTAACATCCGGACGCCCTCCGGCGGCGATGATCGCATTAGTGCCGAGCGCAATCGCGAGGTAGGACACGACGCGCAGGGTGTGGTCGACGTCCAGGCCGTCGAGCACCTCGTCCGCCGGGCGGCCGGCCCGTAACTGGGCGGCGGCCCAGCGGTCGAGCGCCCCCCGGTGCTGGGCGCGCGCCTCTTCGACGGCGTGGAGGTCGGGGGCCGCGCCGCCGGTCAGGACATCGGCGCTGCCCCGGAAGGCTGCGACCACCGAGGCGGCGAGCCGATCGCCTTCTTCGATGCCGGGGCGAACGCGCGGCTGCGCCTGGTTGAACGGCCGCTCGATGATGTCGACGGTCCGCTGCAGCTCGGTGAGCAGCTCGACGAAGGCGCGGTCGCGGCGGGCCGGGCCGGCCGGCCGTTTCGCGGTGGCGGCATACGTCTGCCGTGTCAGCTGCTCCGCCTGGCGAGCCGACACGACCAGGCGCGGCAGCTCGCGGTCACCTGTGCTCGAGCGCAGCCCCTCTACGAGGTTTGCGATCGCCAGGCACGCTTTCGCGGCGTGCTTGTGCAGCGCGACCCGCTCGAAGCGCGGCCAGAGGAAGACCCCGGCCAACGTCGAGATCATTCCGGCCAGCACCCAGCCGGCGACCCTGGCCGGGACCGCGGAGACGGCCGCGGGAATGGAAACGGCGATCACGAAGGAGAGCAGCATCCCGGTCTGCGCCGCCGTGATGTAACCACCGAAGACCCGCGCGAACGTGATCACAAAGCCGACCACGAACATGATCGCGGCCGCCAGCAGCGCGTTAGCCGAGACGAGCGTCCCGAGCATGACGAGAACGGCCCCCACCAGCGTGGCTGTCAGATAGGCGAGAGCGCGCGCCGGGCGCTGGCCGCCAAAATCGGATAGCACGATCAGCGCGAAGCAGCCGAAGACGATGAAGATGATGTTTTGCGCGTCGTGGAGGACGTAGAGCCCGAAGGCGAGGGCGAGCGAGATGATGATCGCGGCACGGATGGCGCGACGGAACGCGGCGAATCCGGGATCCCGCGCTGCTCGCAGCGATAAGCGCGGCGGCCGCGGGGGCGCCGGGGTCTCGGTGGCGGCCGGTACGGTGTCTCGCGCGCTCATCCCTTATTCGTACACCACGAAAGCGGGTTCTGGCCGAGAGTCGGTAAAGTCAGGAAGTGATCTCAACCAGCGTCCTCCCGGTCCTTGTCACGACCTTTCTGGCCTCGGCAGTCGAGGCGACCGAGATGGTCACGATTGTGGTTGGGGTGGGGGCGACGCGAGGTTGGCGATCGACGATCATCGGGGCGGTCTCGGGCTTCGGGGTCCTGGCCGTCATCGTCGTGGTCCTGGGTGCGGCCCTGAGCCAGATCCCGATCGGGCCCTTGCGGCTGGTGGTCGGCTTCCTGCTCCTGGTATTCGGGCTGCAATGGTTTCGCAAGGGCATCACCCGGGTCGCCGCCCGGGGTCTGGCGGGAATGCCCGGTGAGGACCCGCATGAGACGGCCGAGCAGTGGACAGGTCCGGGGATCGATTGGACCGCCTGGCTGCTGGCCTTCAAAGGCGTCCTCCTCGAGGGACTGGAGGTGGCGTTCATCGTGGTTTCGTTCGGTGCGGGCGCTAACAACTATGGCGTGGCGATCATCGGCGGGGCCTCGGCCATCGTGATTTTTCTGGGCATCGGCTTTAGCATCCACCGCTCGGTTCGCCGGATTCCGCGCAGCTTCTTGCAGCTGATCGTGGGGACGTTGCTGACAACCTTCGGCACCTTCTGGTCTGCCGAAGGGCTCGGGGTCGAATGGCCGGCCAGCGATGGCACCATCGTGGCGCTCCTGCTCCTCAATGTGGCAGCGGCGGTGACCTACATCACGCTGCTACGACGCCGGGCGCCTCGCCTGCGGGAGGCCGCCTGATGGCACGGCTCTGGGGGTGGGTGGTCGGCTTTGGAAGATTCTGGTACGACTTCATCATCGGCGACGACTGGACGGTGGCGGCGGCCGTGCTGATCGGGCTGATCGTCACGGGCATCCTCAATGCCAACCACGTTGTGAGCTGGTGGCTGATGCCGATCGTCGTCGTCGTCATCACCGGCGTTAGCGTGCAACGGACGAGCGCTGGGCGATGAGCGTGATTGCCGTCGTCGGGCTGGCCACGATGGGCATGAACCTCGCCCGCAACCTCGCCCGCAATGGGTTTGGGGTTTCGGTCTACAACCGCACCACGTCGCGCGTCGACGACTTCATGAAGCAATATGGCAAGGAGGGCGCGTTCACGCCGGCGCACCGGCCGCAGGAGCTGGTGGCGCAATTGGACAAGCCGCGCCGGATTCTGATGATGGTCAAGGCCGGGCCGCCGGTCGACGAGACCATCGACCACCTCGCGCCGTACCTCGAGGCGGGCGACATCCTGATCGACGGCGGCAACTCCTATTTCCTGGACACCGTGCGTCGTGGCAAGGCGCTAGAGGCTCGGGGCCTTCGCTTCATCGGCACCGGCGTATCCGGCGGCGAGGAAGGCGCGCTGCTCGGGCCGAGCATCATGCCGGGAGGCGCGCGCGACGCGTATGCGGAAGTGGAGGGGATGCTGACGAAGATCAGCGCCCACGTCGACGGCGAACCATGCTGCACCTACATCGGCCCTGGCGGTGCGGGCCATTACGTGAAGATGGTTCACAACGGCATCGAGTACGCGGACATCCAGCTGATCGCCGAAGCCTACGACCTGCTGAGCCACGCGCTCGACCTGGGCGCGGACGAGCTCTCGCGGATCTTTGCCGAGTGGAACAAGGGCGACCTCGAGTCCTACCTGATCCAGATCACGTCCGAGGTCCTGGCCAAGCGCGATCGCGCCACCGGCCGGCCACTGGTCGACGTCATCCTCGACGAGGCGGAGCAGAAAGGCACGGGCAAGTGGGCGTCGCAGTCGGCGCTCGACCTCGGCATCCCGGTGACCACCATCACCGAAGCTGTCTTTGCTCGATTCCTGTCGGCGCTGAAGGCGGACCGCCAGCTCGCCTCCCGGACGCTCGCCGGCCCCAACGGCGCCATGCCCGCGGCCGCGCCCGGATCGCTGGTCGACGACGTGCGCAGCGCGCTCTATGCCTCGAAGATGGTGGCCTACGCTCAGGGCTTCGAAGAGATGCAGGCCGCGTCCAACGAGAACTCCTGGGACTTGACGCTGGGGGCCATCGCTCGGATCTGGCGTGGCGGGTGCATCATCCGCGCGCGCTTCCTGAATCGGATCACGGATGCCTACGCGGCGGAGCCCGGCTTGAAGAACCTGTTGCTGGTGCCCTACTTTCGCGATGCGATGGCGTCGGCGCAGGATGCCTGGCGGCGAGTGATCACCGTCGCCGTCGCGCGGGGGATCCCGGTGCCCGCGTTCAGCTCATCGCTCGCTTATTACGATGCCTACCGGCGCGAGCGCCTCCCGGCCAACCTGGTGCAGGGCTTACGCGATTACTTCGGGGCTCACACTTACAAGCGGATCGACCGGGCGGGGTCCTTCCACACGCGCTGGTCCCAGGATGGGGAGGAAGTTCCGGTCCGCTAGCTGTTGTTCCCGCACGCCTTGTTGACAAGCCAGTCGAAGAGCGTGAACCGGACACCGGCGTAATTGTGGATCTCGTAGTCGCCCCTCGTTATCCGTAAGTGGCGAGGCTCCCTCGATACGTCCAACGCTTCCCATCATCAACAGCTTGGTGAACTCCCGCTGGACGATGCGGCCTTGCTGGAACTGGGCGCTTGCCACGCTCCTTCAATGGAACGCTTAGTAAACCCTGGCGGGTCGTTCTATCTTGGCGAGCACCATAAAGAATCAACGGAGGTTTTCTGACGAATCAGGCACCACCGTACGGACTCACCCGGAGCGGGTCTTCAAGGCAAATGGCCCCCACAATCGGTCATCGGCCGTGGCTGCCTGGATCACCAGTAGCTACGAGGATGTCTCGGACGCTTAGGTATTTTTGCGGACTTGAACTAACTCGAACCCGGAGTATCGTCCGGTTCAGGCCTTGCGTGTGCGCGAGGGGGTCATAACCAGCGTCCGGGATTACTCAGTCATCGTCTGCGCCAACCTGAAAGGAGACCACCGAGATGGCACCGCCAACTGATTCTCCGGATGTCGTGCTAAGCGCGCTGGTGAGCCAGCGGACGGAGGAGATCAACGCCCTGCGGAAGATCCGAGTTGACCGCCTGCGCACCGCCGAGGAGAGTGGGCAGCGACGAATGAATGCCGTCCTCGAAGCGCTCGGCACAGACACGGCGAACGTCGTCCGGAAGCTCGAGCGGGCGTACGGGAATGACGCGGGCGCGGCCCGCACCCGGATCGAGGAGCTACGGAAACAGCTGGCAGCGCCCGACGCCGGCGAGATCACCCCGAGAGAACGCCGGCCGAGCTTTTTTCGGTCGAATCCGGCCCTTTTCCTAACGCCCTACTACGCCACGGTCTATGCCTCTGACGGCACTATCCCGTGGCAGGGATACTACCCCGGCGATCTTCGGGTCTCCGATCTCGCGACGGGCTCTGGTGTCGGCTGGTTCGGCACAGGCGCTCAGGAGTCGGTCGCCCATATCGATTGGTGGTTCTATTTCCACGCCGACGTTTCTCGCTGGTACAGCTACACCATCCATGTTCCGGTCGATGGGTATTACATCGTTTACGCAGATGACGGTTTTTGGACGTCAAAGGAAGCGAAGGCACAGCTGGATATCTCGACGGTTGGCTATCAGTACAACTACAAGGCGACCTCGAGCGTCACGGTCCTCTACCAGGATGGCCAGAATATCGACGTAAACGGGCGCGACGACAATGTCTACCAGGCGTTTTACGGGGACCTGCTCGGAGGCCCCGACTTCGCGTACCTGCGGGTGACGCTCCGCCTTGATGTCTATGCGCGCGGCGACGGCTCAAATGCCCAGATCAATTTTCTGGACGGCGGTGCGAACTATGTTGGTCTTCCGTGGGTGGTTGTGGTCTGATGCCCACCCTGAGCCAGTACTGGTTTCGAAATGGCTTCTTCGCTGGACCGTTCGACGGCTGGAACGTACCTTACGCCGGCTGGGCCTGGATCTCGAATACCGGCTCCAGCGCGGCCACGCTGGTCTGGAATCGTCAGGACAACGAGATCGTGGTCGACGTCGCGGCTCAGCTAAACACGCCGGGGACGATTGCCCAGGTGAAGAAGATCCTAGGAAGCGACGCGAGCATGACGAGTGGAATCCTGGCGGCGGGCGTCTTCTGGCCTTCGGTGCCCTACTACGGCAAGGATCCGAGTCGCCACCATGACTGGGACATGCTCATCCGTGTCTACTTCAACTTCCATGTCAGCACGCCGTGGTACTGCTCGGACGCCGATGGCAACGTCTCCTACTACCTGGTGGTGTACCTGGATGGCAGCGGACACGTCCAGGGTTATGTCGATGGCTGGAGCTACAACTACAGCGGGGGTGGCCCGTTCTGCACCGGCGCCATCAACAGTAAGCTCGACTCCGGAGTGCCGGCCGGGGTGGCAACCGTGCAAGGCCTCTTGAACTCGACCCTCGCCCTTGCCTCGGCGTTTACCTTCAGCAATCTCTATTTGCTGCCGGGGTCCGGCACCAAGGCTGGCGGCGGGTTCTCCGAAAATGCCGATCAGGACGTGGCTATTGCCGTCCTGCCGTAAAAGGAGGGCGCCGTGAATAAGCAGATCGTCGAGCGCGTCCAGGCCATCCTTCGCGAGGAGGGCTTCGACCGATTTTCCGTCCAGGCGGCCGCCCACTCCGTGACGTTGAGTGCGGAGCAGTCCAACGTCCGTGCGGTATTCCATCTGACCGACCAGGACGCAGTGCCGTCCGCATCCGGCCACAACATTGACGTTCCGGCCGCAACGGAAGTAAGGGTAAAGGCCAGCCTTCCCGGGGCCGCGACCTCATACAACCAATCCGGTCGCTTCGGCGCGGGCGGCGAACCGGCGGAGGACCGCACCCAACCCGGTCTGGCGAAGTCTGTCTCCCCGGGAATGATCTTCCCAAGAAAGCTTCGCGACGACCGAACGCGGGGATGATGCAGGTGGTCGGTATCTATCCTTATCAAGAAGCGGATATCAAGGTCGACTGAACTTAGCGAGTGGCCGGGCGTGTCACCGTTTGTGCGACGAGCCGGGGGGCACCGGTCTGCACATGCTTCAGGATGTCGATCATCGCCGGCACCACTTCCACCTCGTTGTCCCAGTAGTTGTGCGCCTGCAGCCCGCCGCCCTGGCTGTGCGCGAGGGTGTCGACCTGCCGATCCTCGATGTCGACACTGAGCAGCTGACCATGGTTGGGGTCGAGGGCCTGGGACATTGCGACGCCGTTCTGGGCTGCGGTCGGATCGGTACCGGGCTGCCAGGTGCGAGAGGGTGCCAGCGGGTCGGCGACCGGATCGCGGGCATCCCAGAAGTTGGTCCAGCCCTGCACCTGCTTAATGGTGACAGCCTCCGTCCCCCAGCAGAAGAAGTCACTGTACTTGCGAAGGGGACTCGCGCCCGTGATGAACCCGCCGCCATGCCACACTAGCTGCGTGGCAGAGCAGGCACCGGCGCTCTTGTTCGACCTCGATGGGACGCTGGTCGACAGCGTGTACCAGCACGTGCTCGCCTGGCACGAGGTGCTGGGGAAGGCCGGCATGGAGCTGTCGGTCTGGCGGATCCACCGGCGCATCGGGATGAGCGGCGGCCTGTTCGTCAACGCGTTGCTGCGGGAGACGGGCAAGCGACTCAGTCCCGAGGACACGAAGCGTCTTCGCTCCCAGCACGCCGAGGCTTTCGTCCGGCGATTAGGGGAAGTCCGCCCACTTCCCGGCGCGCACGAACTGCTGAGCCGGCTGACGCGGCAGCGCGTGCCGTGGGCGATCGCCACCAGCGGCAGCACCCAGACCGCCGGTCCCTCGATCGAGTTGCTCGGCGTCGAGCCCCAGGTCGTGATCACCCGGGAGGACGTCGCCCACGCGAAGCCCGACCCTGACCTGTTCCTGGCGGCCGCCGCCCGTCTGGGTGTCGACATCACCGACTCGATCGTTTTCGGCGACAGCGTCTGGGACCTGTTAGCTGCGCAGCGGGCGCGTGCGCTGGGCGTCGGGTTACTCTCGGGCGGCTACGGGCGGGAAGAGCTGCAGCAGGCCGGCGCCTACCGCGTCTACGAGGACCCGCGCGATCTGATGGAGCACCTCGATGAGGTTGGGGTGCGAGACTCACCGGGCTGAGACCGCAAGCGTCCAGCCCGCCGCCGCGCGTGTCCTCGCTCATCTACCTCGGTCCCTTCGCGACGATGGCGGATCGCTTCGCCGTCGCGCCGATGCTTATCCCGATCGCGGTCAGCTTCCATGTCTCGCTTACCACCGCGTCCGCGGCGGCCAGCCTCTATTACCTCGCCTACGGATTGATGCCTCTGGCCTATGGGGTGCTGTCCGATCGCTTTGGACGCGTGCGGATCATCCGGTCGGCGCTGGTTGGGACCGCGCTGGCCGATCTCTTCTCGGCGCTCTCACCGAGCCTCACTCTGCTACTCATCGCCCGATTCATCACCGGCGCTATCGCCTGCGGTGTCTTTCCCACGACACTGGTCTACCTGGGCGACCGCTTTCCCTTCGCGGTGCGGCAGCAGGCAGTCACCAACGTCCTGGTCTGGATCGCGTTGGGGACCGCGGCCGGCACGATCGGTGGCGGGCTCATCGCCCATCTGCTCACCTGGCGCGCCTTCTTCGTGATCCCGGGCGCCATCGCCATCGCGGCGGCGATCGGCCTCCGCCGCGTGCCGGAATCGCTGACCGCGCGGTCGACTGTGAACCCGGTACAGCAGGTCGCCAGCGTGCTCAGCCATGGTTCGGCGCTGTTCCTGCTCGGACTCGGCGTGCTCGACGGCGCGGTGATGTTCGGCTTCGTGACGTACCTGGCGCCGGCGCTTGAGGCTTCGGGATCGAGCCCGGCGATCGCGGGTGGGGTCGTCGCCGGCTACGGACTGTCCGTCCTCATCGCGACGCGTGGCTTCGGGCGGGTCGCCCGCCACGCACCCGCCGCGCTCCTGCTCGCCGGCGGCGCCTTGATGCTGTCGGCGGGCTACCTGATCGCCGCCGCTGTCCAGACGGTCGCAACCATCCTGGCGGCCAGCCTGCTCGCCGGCGGCGCGTATGCGTTCATGCAGTCGACGTTTCAGACCTGGGCGACCGACGTCGTGCCGGAAGCGCGAGGCACCGCCACCTCGCTCTTCGCGACCGCCATCTTCGCCGGGGCGGCGCTCGCGACCGCAGGCGCGGCCGGCCTGGCGAGTGCGCACGACTACCGGACCCTGTTCCGGGTTGCCGCCACCATCACGTTGCCGGTGCTGGTCGTAGGGAGCGTTGGGCGCTGGCGCTATCGAGGATCGGAGACGGTCGGTGATCCTCAGCCCGGCAGCCAGATCGGCTGATGGCGGCGAGTCGTCGAGCAGCACTGATTGAGACCACGCACCGATTCGGCACACCCTGGTCGCACGCCGGAGGCGGTAGGCTCATCGGCGGGTGTTGAATTTCCTTGCGCACAATCTTGACAGCCTGCTCGTGACCTATGGCTACCTGGCGGTCTTTCTCCTCGTCGGAACCGAAAGCATCGGCGTCCCGCTTCCGGGGGAGGCGATGCTGATCACGGCCTCGATCTATGCCGGGTCGACGCACCGGCTCTCGATCGCCCTCGTTATCGCGGCCGCGGCGGCGGGCGCGATCGTGGGTGACAACATCGGCTACGCGATCGGCCGCATCGGAGGGTACCCGCTGGTGCGGCGCTATGGAACGCACATCCGACTGAACGAGCGCCGGCTGAAGCTTGGGCAGTACCTCTTTCGCCGGCATGGCGCGAAGGTCGTCTTCTTCGGGCGCTTCGTCTCCATACTGCGCACCTTTGCCGCCTTCCTCTCCGGGGTGAACCTGATGCCCTGGCGCCGCTTCGTCGTCTTCAATGCCGCCGGTGGCATCACCTGGTCGACGATCTACGGCGTGGGCGCGTACCTGCTCGGTGAGCAGATCATGAAGCTGTCTCGACCATTCGACATTTCCCTGGTGGTGATCGCCGTGGTGGTGGTGGTCGTGCTGCTCATCTTCCTTCGTCAGAACGAGGAACGGCTCGAGGCAGAAGCGGAGCGGGCGATCCCCGGTCCGCTTGCCGCGTCGCGACGCGTCGGCGCGGCGAGGCAGAGGGATCACGGGCGGGCGACGCGCTAGTGGGACCGGCGGGATTCGGCGTCGAAGATCTTGGCCAGCAGCGCCAGGAGCTCCTTCTGCTCCGCGGGCGTCAGGCGGTCGAGAAACTTCGGAGGCTGGGCGAGACGCTCTTCCAGCGTCGTCCGCAGCCGCACGCCCTCAGGCGTGAGGGCCAGCAGCCGGAACCGACGATCGGAGGCATCCGGCCGGCGCTCGAGCAGGCCACGGGCCTCGAGTGAGTCGGCGAGCGCGGTGATGTTGGATGGGTCGTAGTGCAGCCGCCGGGCCAGCTCACGCTGCGACTGCGGCTGGTGAAGCTCCCGAATCAACTTACCCTGTGACATGGAGAGGCTGCATTCGGCCACCCGGGCCGTGAAATCGTCGCGCAGGCTGGCGAACGCGTCGTCCCGGAGCAGCTTCCAGAGCGCTTCGGCCGGCTTCCGCTCAACCTTGATTGCCATGCGTGGAATATACCCGCCTGGTCGATGGTTTATACATCATGTGAATGGTTCAATGACCGAGACAAGCATTGGAGGCGGAAGCATGAGCTTTGTTCCCTACTGGATCGATCCCGCAACAGCCAGGCAAACCATCGAGTCCGGCCAGGCGATCGTCCTGGACGTGACCTCCCCGTTCATCGAGGGCGCGGTCAGGGGGAAGATTCCCGGAGCCGTCCGGGTGTCTCCGCGTGACATCCTCGACGTGAATCGGCACGCCGCCGACGTGGTCAAAGACCTGCCCGGCCTTTCCCATGACAAGACCATCATTGCCTACTGCACCTGCGCGGATGAGGATGCCAGTGCTCGGCTGACGCGCGTCTTGCGGGGCCAGGGCTATGACGCGTGGATGCTCGAAGGCGGATTGCCCGCCTGGCGCGCGGCAGGCTACCCGATGGAGTTGAACCAGGCCGCCTAGCGCGGTCTCGCGTTGTCCTCGAGCTGCCAGGCGTGATCCAGCGTGTGCCAGGCAGAGCGCCGCACCGCGAAAGCCGGCTTCCAATCGAAGCCGTGGCGCTTTCTCGGCTGGAAGGGCGTCCCTGTGAGCAGCGCGGCCAGCGCATGCAAGAGGGCTGAGCGGGTTTGTGGCTCGATCCGGTCGATTGCGTCGGAAGCCGGTTCGTGGTATGCGGGGCCGAACGCGGACAGGTGCATGACGTCGGTCTCCAGCAGGGGCTGGCGCATCTCGGCCGCTGATCGCCCGATCTCGGCTTGATCGAGCGTGTGCGGGCCGGCACATCCGCGAACACCTCATCGAACGCGGACCAGCAGGCGGATAACAAGCTGGCCAGGCGGTCAATCTCCGGCGTGGTGAGCGGAAGGGTATCAGTGCTGGCAAGTCGTGCGGCGGCACCGAAGTCCGTCGTGGCGGAACCCTGGAGCCGCTCGACGACCCGGAAGGCGTTGGCCTCCGGGCTTCGACGGCGAATCCGGCTCGGGCCGCGACCGCTCGATATCGCGGCGCGTAGGCGACGAGTGCCGCGTGCGCGGCGGCCCTCATCGCGGCCCGCGCGGCACCAACCCGGCCATTCCGTCGCCCACGCGAAGACCTGGCGTTTTGGACCAACCTCAACGGCGACAGAAACGGCGCGCGCCGGGATGCCCACGTCCCTCCTGGCGATGATACCGTCGGGCGAGCGGCCATAATCAGAGGATGGCGAGGGCGGTGTGGTCGGGCACGATCAGCTTCGGCCTGGTCAGTGTCCCGGTGCGCCTCTATCCAGCGACCCGGCGGAAGGACGTACGCTTCCACGAGGTCGACCGGTTGAGTGGGCAGCGCGTCCGCCATCAGAAGGTGATCGAGGTAACCCCCACCCTGCCCTCCCCCAGAGGAGGAGGGGACTACATAATGCCTTCCGCGGCGGAGCCGGGGAGGGGGATTTCCGCGAGCGGGATGGAGTCACTTCCGGCGGTGCCGCGGCCGGTCGCTGCGACCGACGTCGTCAAGGGGTTCGAGGTCGCTAAGGACCGCTACGTGACGGTCGATCGCGAAGAGCTGGAAGAGCTGGCCCCCGAACGAACCCGGACGATCGACGTCGAGCAGTTCGTCGACGCCTCCACGGTCGACCCGATCTATTTCGACGTCAGCTATTACGCCGTGCCGGACCGAGATTACCTGCGCGCCTACGGGCTGCTGGTCGATGCCATGCGCGACACGCGGAAGATGGCGATCTGCTGGTTCGTGCTTCGCCGCAAGCGATACCTGGCCGCGTTGCGTCCGCAGGGCAGGCTGATGGTGCTGACCACGATGTTCCACGCTGACGAAATCCTGCCCACCGCCGAGTTGGAACCCGCCAGGCCGGCAGACCTGAGGAAGAACGAACGCGAGATGGCATCGCTCCTGATCAACACCCTGTCCGGGCCATTCGAGCCCGAGCGCTATCCCGATCAGTACCGCCAGCGGCTCAATGCCCTGATCGAGGGCCGGGCCGCCTCAGCCCGCCCGGCGGGGATCGAGGTGCCGGCGGGCACCGGTGTCCAGGACCTGATGTCGGCGCTGCGGGCCAGCGTCGAGCAAGCGCGGCTGGCGTCCAAGAGGCGCGCGAAGCCGGCGGCGCGGCGCAAGCGAAAGAGCGCCTGAGACTCAGGTCTCCCGCTTAGCGGTCAGTGCGATCGCTGATGTCGCGCTGTAGGAGATCCAGTGACCACGTCGGCCGCCGTGGCGATCGTAGAAGCGCTGGGCATCGTGATTGTCCGCGGCGGTGACCCAGTCGAGCCGGGCGTAACCGTGCTCCGTAGCGTAAGCCAGGCTGGCATTGAAGAGCGCCGCTCCAATGCCATGACTGCGGACGGACGGGTCGACGAAGAGGTCGTTCATGACCAGGATGCGATCGGCAAGCAGCGTGTCGAGACAGGCGTAGAGGCTGGCGAAGCCTTGAAGCCGGCCACCCTCATCGGCCACGAGTTGCACCCCGCGCCCCCGATCCTGCTCGAGGAGATCGAGGAAGCCCTCCATTTTCGGGTCGGGCGGAAAGACGGTTCGGTAGAAGGCGAAGTAGCCCTTGATCAACTCGACGAGCTGCGGGCGATCTTCGCGTTCGGCCGGACGAACCACCACCGGGCCAGCCTAGCATCATTCTTATGACATCTACAGTGAGCCCCGGTGTGGAAAGGCGAGCGCGACAGATGCCGCTCGGCAGCGCGCATCTCGCCGGCATGGCGACGGCGGTGCCGCCGATCACGGCAACGGTCGACCAGGTCTGGGACGCGCTAAGGCGGACACGCGGCCGGCGGATGCCAAAGCTGCACGGTGATGAGGGGGCGCGGACCCGCTATTTCGCCGAGCCGCTGACCTCGCTGATGGAGCGGCGCACCCAGAGTCAGCAAACGGACGCCTATCTCGAACATGCCCGGCTGCTCGCCCGGCAAGTGTGCTGCACGGCGCTGGAACGAAGCGGCATCGCCCCCGCGGATATCGGCCTCGTGATCGGGGTGTCCTGCACCGGCGTCGTCCTGCCGTCGCTCGATGCCGAGCTGATCCCGGTGATGGGCCTGCGGCCGGACGTGGCCCGCCTGCCGATCACCGAGCTCGGATGTGGCGGCGGGGTGGCCGGCCTGGCGCGGGGGCTCGATTACCTGCGCGCCTACCCGGAGCGAAACGTGCTGCTCTTCGCGGTCGAGATCCCATCGCTGACCTTCCAACCAGACGATCATTCGGTCGATAACCTGGTGGCCGCGATGGTCTTCGCCGACGGCGCCGGGGCGGCGGTCCTGCGGCCCGGCGAGGGGCAGACCGGCTGGACGCTCGAGCACTGCGGCACGGTCCTGGTGCCGGAAGGTGCCCGTCATCTCGGCTATGAGCTACGAGACGGTGGGCTTCGCGTTGTCTTGAGCCGCGAGCTGCCAGATGTGGTAGAGGCCCACCTGCGCGGAGCGGTCGAGCCGTTCCTCATGGAAGCGGGCCTCAGCCTGACGGATCTCGACGCGGTCGCCGCGCACCCGGGAGGTCCGCGTATCGTCGACGCGGTCGAACGCTCGCTGGGCCTCCATCCGGAAGTGCTCGCCACGTCGCGATCGGTCTTTGCCAGCCACGGCAACGCGTCGAGCGCGGGCATCTTCTTCGTGCTGGACGCGGCGCGGCGGGCAAAGCAGTCCGGCCAGGTGCTGGCGATCGCCTTTGGTCCGGGGCTGTCGATCGAGCTCGCCCTGATGCGGCTTCGCACGTGACGGCCGGCGACTACGCGCGACTGCTGTTTGCCTTTGGGATGCAGCGTGGGCTCGAGCTGATCTACTCCACCAAAAACGAGCGCATCATCCACCGCCAGCAGCCGGGCGCGCCCGAGGCGGGCCGATCGATCTTCAAGTGGATCGCGCTGGTCAACGTCGGTCTGGTCACCCTACCCGCACTCGAGCGATGGCTGCGCCGGCGCCCACCGCCGCCGCTGGTCGCGGGGCTCGGCTGGGCCGCGGCGCTTTCAGGCGTCGCCTTGCGGCTCAGCGTGCTCGTCAGCCTGCGCGGTTCATGGAACGTGCACGCGGTCGTGCCCAGCAATTTACGGATCGTCGACCGCGGACCTTACCGCTTCATCCGTCATCCGAACTACCTCGCGCTGGGGCTCGAGTTCCTCGGCCTGCCACTGATCGGCGGCGCCTACCTGAGTGCTCTCGGCCTCGGTCTGGCCAATGCGGCGCTCCTGCGCCAACGCATCGTCGAAGAGGACGCGCTGCTGATGGCGATCCCAGATTACCGCGAACGGATGGTGGACAAGCCCCGCTTCTTGCCGCGCCTGTTCAGCGGCCGCTGAACATCCGGATCCACTCTCGCGGGGTGATGCGGTTGAAGCCCCAGTAGCCGAAGCCGATGCCGAGCAGCTTCGTCAGCGTCTGCGGGGAGCGCTGATGGGTGCGCATGGCGCGCTCGACCAGCGCGGGCGTGCGGCTGAGGCGGAGCAATAGCGCCGCCACCCGGCGCGGGTCTTTCGTCAGTCGCCGGTGTGCCTGTCGGTAGACACGCTCGGGATTGGGGGTCTGGAGCGCGGCCACGAAGGCGCGCGCCTGGCGCAAGCCGGCGGCGACGCCCTCGGCGGTGATCGGGTCGGTGAAGCCCGACGCGTCGCCGACCAGGAAGACGCGGCGCCGCGCGACCGGCGACGCACGGTACCAGAAGGGACCCACCGCCGACACCGAGCCAACCAGGTCGGCGTTGCGCAGTGCTGGCCGCAAGGATTGGGCGATCTCTCGATAACGCGACTCGAGCCGACCGCCGAACTCGCGCATTCGATCCTGGTAGCAGAGCAGTCCAACCATGCGCTGGTTGCCCGCAACCGGGCCCTCGTAGACCTCGAGGCCGCGGTCGAAGGTGATCCGCACCCAGGGATCGACGGGACCGTCCATCACCCAGTGCGCGACGATGCCGTAGCGGTGGGGTGGGCGCGGTCCACGAGTCCAGCCCAGGCGATGACGGAGCACCGAGCGCAGACCGTCCGCCACGGCCACGAAGCGGGCTCGGACCTCGCCGGCCGTCGTGACCACGGCGGGCCGCCCGTCGGCGTCCATCCTGACGTCGCGCGCCTCGGTTCGCTGGCAGAACTGGATGCGGGGATGCCGACCCAGCGCGTCGGCGAGACGGGCATCGAAGACGATCCGCCGGATCCCCAGCCCGGCCTGCTCGCCGCCGTGCTCGGGAAAGGGCGCTTCGACCGGTAGCTGCTCGGGAAGCCCGAACTGGATCCCTTTGAGCGGCGGCGCACCGCCCGATACGACGACTTCCTCGAGGCCCAGCTCGCGCAATGCCGGCCGGCCGCTTGGCATCAGGCCTTCGCCGCAGGGCTTGTCGCGGGGAAACGCCTGCTTGTCCAGAACGATCACCCGCTGCCCGGCTCGTGCGGCAAACAGCGCGGCGGCGGCCCCGGCCGGCCCGGCACCGATGACGGCGACGTCTACGTCAACGGCGGCGCTGCCCGGCACGGCAATAACGATAGGCCCCGGATCCAGGTGCGGCCATTTGGCACACTGAGGCCATGTGCCGAAGCATCAAGACGCTCCGCCGCCGCGACGCGAAACCGACCGACCAGGAGATCCACGACGCCGCGCTCCAGTTCGTCCGGAAGATCAGCGGCTACCGGGCGCCATCGCGGGTCAACACGCCGGCGTTCGAGGCGGCTGTCCGAGAGGTCAGTGGGAGCTCGCGGCGCCTGCTGGAGGCGCTGGCCTAGCCGGCATCGGCGACCGAAGGGCGACCGCGGCGCCGAGCATCATGGTGACCGCCGCCACGATGAGCGTCGGTCGGATGCCGATCGCCTGGCCGAGGACGCCGCCGACGACCGTGCCCAGCAGCGTTCCTCCGAGCACCGCAAGCTGGGTCCCGGCGTTGATCCGTCCCAGAAGCTGGGGTGGTGCGATCGCCTGGCGCAGGCTCGACTGATTGATCTCGTAGATCGTGGCTCCGCCGTCGCCCACCGTCTGCTGCGCGACGAGCAGGACAAGCGCGGCAACCCCGCGCCCCTGGCGAGCGGAAGGAACAGGATCCCCAGCGCGGCCAGCAACAGTCCACCGACCATCGTCGGACCGACACCAAAACGTCGGGTCAGGCGCCCGGCGAGCATCGCCGCGGTGAGCGAGCTGACGCCTCCGACCGCAAACACGAGGCCGAGCAGGCCTGGACGGAAACCAAGTTCTCGCAGCGCATACAGCGAGTACAGGGTGCCGACCATGCCGAAGGCCCCGTACATCGCGCCGACGCTGAGGGTGACGGCGCGGAGTGAGCGGTCGGCGTTGAGCGCCCGGAGGCCGTCGAGCATCTCGCGCCACATGCCTCGCCGTTCGCCGGTGGCGATCGCCCGAGACTCGGCCGTTCGAATCGTGCCGACCAGCCCGGCCGAGGCGATGAAGGAGAGGGCATCGATGGCGATCGCGACCGGCGCCGTGAAGAGTTGCACCAGCCAGCCGGCAATCCCGAAAGCACCGACCTCCGCGATCGACTGGGTGGCCGCCAGCTTGCTGTTGGCGTCGACCAATCGGCCACGACCGACGACCGCGGGGATGTAGGACTGCTCGGCGACGTCGAAAAGGACGGTCAACATGCTGACCAGCAACGCCACGGCGTAGAGCTGCTCGATCCGAACGTGGCCGGTGACAGCCACCAGGGGGATCGATCCCAGCAGGATGGCGCGACCGACGTCGGCGGCGATCATCACGGGGCGTCGCCGGAGCCGGTCGATCCAGACGCCGGCGACCAGGCCAATCAAAAAGCCCGGTACCAGGTCGGCCGCCCGCAAGACGGCAATCTGCCCAGGGCTGGCGTTCAAGACCAGGATCGCCATGAAGGGGAGCGCCGCTCGCGTGATCAGTGAGCCGAAGGTCGAAACGGTCTGCGCACTCCACAGCTTGAGGAAATCGGCGTTCCTGACGAGGCTGGGGAGCGAGATCGCTGCGAAGCCGGTCTACGAGGCCGCGACCGGCAAGCGCAAGACGAAGGTCGAGCCCTCCCCGGGCCGGCTCGACTCCAATTGCAGTGATCCGCTCATCTGCTCGGCCAGGCCGCGACTCAGGTAGAGGCCGAGGCCGGTCCCCGGTTTTTCGCCGACCAATGGATCGGTCCCCCGAGCAAATCGTTGGAAGATCCGGCCCTGGTCCTCGGGTGAGACCCCGATGCCATCGTCGGTCACCGTGAGCGCCACCTGCGCGCCCTCGCGCCGCACCCCTACCCGGATGGTCGGCGGGTGCCTGGTGTAGGTCAGCGCGTTGTTGAGCAAGTTGTCAAGGATCTTGCCCACCAGCGCCCCATCGGCGAGCATCACAACATCGTCGCCAATTTCCGTCTGCAACGTTGCCCTGACGAGTTCGGCACGAGGACGCGCCCTGAGCAGAGCCTCCTGTACCGCGTGGTTCACGGAAACCGGGTTCGTCCTGGGCATCAGGACCTTGCCCTCGAGGCGCGCGACCGTCACCAGTTCATCGGCCAGGTCCTTGGCCTCTTCGGTTTTTCGCTGGACGGTTTCAAGGATCCCTCTGAGCGGCTTCGGCAGTTCACCGAAGGCGCCCTCGAGCGCCAATGCCAGGTAGCCGCCAGTCACCGTGAGCGGCGCCCGGAGCTCGTGAACCGCGATGCTCATGAACTCGCTCTTGGCTCGTTCCGCATCCTGGGCCTGTGCGATCAGACGGGCATTGCGAAGCAGGAGCGCCCCCAGGGTGGAGAACTGCTGCAGCGACTGAACCGCGGCCGGATCAAACGGGTCATCCTTCTTACGGCCCATCGCCAGCAGCCCGATCGTCTCGCCGGCCACAACCAGCGGGGCAACCAGGAAACGACGATACGGATGCACGATAGGTTCCAGGCCCTCGGGAGCGCCGGTGTATTCGGTGGGGGTGAGCTCGACCGCCCGCCCCTTATCCACACCCGCGAGCACCTTGGGGGCGACCGGCCAGCGCGTCCCGATCCCCTCGCCGCTGGTGGTGGACTCGAGGACCATCTCGGCGCCCTCCAGTCTCGCGACTGAGGCGCCGTCCGCGCCGACCGAGGCGGCGGCGCGCTGCAGCAGGCGCCCCAGTACCTTCTCGAGCTGCACCGGAGCCGCCACATCCTCGGCGGCGTCGACGGCCGCCCGCCAGCGGGCCGCGGTCTCGTCGGCGCGCCGTCGCGCCGCCTCGCCTTCCTCATAGAGCCGGGCGTTGCGCAGCGCCAGCCCAGAGATCGTTCCCAGCAGGGTCAACGCCGCCAGGTCGGCCGCGGTGAAGGCCCGGTCCTCGTAACGGCTGAGGACCAGCAGGCCCATCGCGCGCCCGCCGTGGACCAGCGGCAGCACGGCAACGTGCCGCACGTTGGCGATCGCCTGACGGAACTCGGGTGCCGCCTCTTCCTCCGCCAGTCGACCGCCAGTCGTCGGCCGTAAGGTGTCGATGGCCTTCTGCACCAGTGGCTGCCCGGCAAAATAGTCGAGCGAGTAGCGTTGTCCCACCCAGGTCAGCTCGCCGGCCCGGCCATAGGTCGCTTCGATCACGACGTAGTCGTCGATCAGGCTGGACAGGGTGGCGCGATCCGCCTGCATCGCGTGCGTCCCGCGCTCGAGGATGCGGGCGATGACCTCCCGTGGCTCGAGGGAGCCGGCGACGTCGAGCGCCATCTGGACCAGCTCGGCGAACTCCTCGTCGGGCTGGGCTGGGCGGCGCGACCTGGCTACCGCCGTGGCTGGCTCCGAGGCCATAACGGCACCATACAGCCCGAAAGGTTACCGCAGACCCGCTCGGGAACGTCATTGGCAAGGATGGGTAATCAGCCGGCCGATCTCCCGGCCGAGGGCTCATCGGCCAGGCTCGCCTCCACAAGAAGGAGCCCGGCCGACGTTCCTCGAAGGTGGGTCCTACCGGGTCGCGAAGGCGAAGAGTGGGTTGCGCTTGCCGCTCTCGGCGTACTCCTTGAGTCGCTCGACGATCAAGCCCCAGGTGTAGTTGGTGGAGCCGAGGTCGTCCTGCGACACGGAGGCCGGCCACTCCGCGTGGCGAAAGAGGACGCCGGTCTCGCCGTTTTCGGCGGGGGAGAGGTCCCAGGTCACGGTCGTCCCGTCCCAGTTCGGGAAGTCCGCGAGCGCCGTCCACTTCACGCGCTTTCCCGGCGTCAACTCGTCGACCCGCATCCGCTGGGTCGGCCCGCCAAACCCGAAGCTGGCGATCGAGCCGACCTTCGCGTCGGCTGCGCTTTCCGAAGTCCAGAAAGCCGAGAGGCCCTTGGCGGTAGAAATGGCGTCGTAGATCGTCTCGGGTGTCGCCTTGACGTTTACCTGGTGCACGAGGGGAGCGGCCATGCTAGCATCCTCCTAAAGGAACGACTTAATTTAGCAGTAGCTTAAATAAGGTAGCCCCAGAATGCAAGCCCGAGCTCGAAATCGTGCGGTCCCACTCGAGAGCGCTATGGAGGCAATCGCCAGCCGACGGCGCCGTAAGATCCTTCGGCTGGTGTGGGACGCCGAGCGCTCCGCCGGGGACATTGCGGCCGCCTTCGACATCAGTTGGCCGGCGGTCTCGCAGAACCTGCGCGTGCTGAAGGACACCGGCCTCATCCAGGAGCGACGCGCTGGGACGCATCGGTACTACCGGGCGGACCAGCGAGCGCTCGGCCCGCTCGAAGCGGTGCTGCGACAGATGTGGACGCGCGATCTGGGGCGGCTGCGCGACCTCGCCGAACAGGAAGCCCGGCCGAGGAGACCGCGGCATGATTGAGGACCTGACCGGCGCCATCGAGATCACCCAGCGGATCGAAGCACCGCCCGAGATCGTGTTCGCGTACCTGACCGACAGCCGCCGCTTTGTGAAATGGATGGGGGTCGGCGCGGAGCTCGATGCACGTCCCGGCGGGCGCTACCGCATCGACGTCGACGGCGAGCACATCGCGCGTGGCGAATACCAGGAGGTCGATCCGCCGCACCGGCTCGTGATGAGCTGGGGCTGGGAGGGCCATCCGACCGTGCCGCCCGGGTCGACCACGGTCGAGATCACGCTGACGCCGGAGCGGGGCGCGACCGTCCTCCGCCTTCGCCACCTCCGCCTCCCCGACGAGGGTGAGCGCCGCCAGCACATCGAGGGCTGGAAACTCTTGACGAGCCAGCTCGCCGCTGTCGTCGCGCCCTGACGGCGATCGGTCGAGACGGCTGAGGTCCGTCAGCGCATCGGCATGTGGACGTTGTCGGCGCCGAGCTTGCGCACGGCTTCACCCACGCCACGGTAAAAGGTCGGGTAGGCGTAGATCAGGTGCCGTAAGTCATCGCTCGGGATCTTGTTCTTGATGGCCAGCTCGAAGATGCCGAGAATATCGCCGCCGCGCGGACCCATGCTGGTGGCCCCGACGAGCACGCCTCGGTCGGCATCTTCGACGACCTTGATCAGGCCGTCGTTGCCCGGGCCGTGGATCCATCCGCGTGAGGTCACAGATGCCTTCTGCACACCGGTGCGGACATTGATCCCCCTCTTGCGCGCCTGCTCCTCGGTCAGACCGGCCGCGCCCACCTCGGGATCGGTGAACGTGACGCGTGGCTTTGCGGAGTAGTCAGCGCCGGCGCCCGGATTGCCCAGGATGTCGTTGATCGCGATGCCGGCCTGGTAGATCGCGATGTGCGTGAAGCCGCCGTTTGCCGTGACGTCGCCGACCGCCCACAGCCGCTCGCCCACCCGCAGCTGATCGTCAGGGGTTAGCAACCGCGCCGCCGGATCCAAGCCGACCGTCTCCAGCGCGATCTCCCTCAGATTGGCACGGCGTCCCGTGGCGACCAGCAGCCGGTCGGCGCTCACCTCTCGACCGTTATCAAGGGTGACCGTGATCTTGTCGCCGCGCCGCTCGACTGATTGCGCCCGGGCGTTGAGGCAGAGCTCGATGCCCTCGCGCTGCAGTACCTCGGCGAGGACGGCGCTGGCCTCGGGTTCTTCCATGGCCAGCACCCGGTTCATCCCCTCGACGATTGACACCTTCACCCCGAATCGGGCGAACGACTGCCCCAGCTCCAGTCCGATGGCGCCGCCGCCCAGGATGATCAGGGTCGCCGGCAGCTCCTCGAGCTTGACCGCCTCGCGGTTCGTCCAGAACTCGACCTCGCTCAACCCGGGGATGGGCGGCACGGCGGGGGACGTCCCGGTGGCGATGACCACCGCGCGCGTCGCCTCGTAGAGGCTGCCGTTGACCGAGACCTTGCCCGGGCCGGCGAGCTTCCCGGCGCCGCGAACGAAATGTCCGCCCTTCTTCTGAAACCGCTCGACCGCCACCCGATCGTCCCAGTCGTCGGTCGCCTCCGTGCGGATGCGCTGCGCCACCGGCCTCCAGTCGGGTCTTACGCTGGCTTCTCCAGCGAAACCCGGGATGCGCCGGCCCTCGGCGACCATGTCGTCGGCGCGGATCATCATCTTGGTGGGAATGCAGCCGTAGTACGGACACTCGCCGCCGACCAGGTTGTTCTCGATGCCGACCACCCTCAGGCCGTTCTCGGCAAGGCAACCGGCAACTTCCTCGCCGCCGACGCCCAGGCCAAGGACGACGGCATCCACCCGCTCAGCCATCGCGCAACGATGCGGGCACAGCGGTGGAATCCAACGCGTAGGCGATCGTTTGCTCGAGGGTCAACGCCTCTCCGCTTCGGCCCAGGCCTTTGCCGCCTCCTTTACAGGGCCTCCCGCGCGGGCTGTGCGGCGCCCGCTGCGACGTCACGCTCGACCGCCTTGCTCGGGTCGCGGATGCCGACCGCGTTCACGATGGCGCCAAGAATGAGGAGCGCGGCGCCGACCATCATCGCCAGGTGGAAGGAGGTGGTCGAGGCGTCACGCACGAGACTGGTCATGCCGGGTAGGCCGGAAGGGTTGAGCGGGCTGACCGCTTTGCGGAAGGCGGGATCGTTGACGTTGACATCGGCGCGCCGGACGGCGATGTAGCTGTAGAAGCTGGCGGTGATGAAAACGAAGACCAGGGCACCGGCGAGCTGCGGGCCGACTCGGGAGATCGCGTTGTTGATGGCGGACCCGAGCCCCGCATTGTGCGCCGGCACGGACCGCATCAGCGCGGTCGTCAGTGGGGCAACCAGCATGCAGAGCCCCAGGCCGAAGATGATCCCGGCGGGCAGCAGATCGATGACATACGACAACGGCGGCAGGAAGGTCGAGGGGTTCTGCGGCTCGAGGTGCCAGGCGACGCTGGTGGCCGGCATGCGGGCATACCACAGAACGCCGAGCGCCATGATCGCCGGGCCGACCGCCATGAACCAGCGCGACCCAATCCGGCCGGCGATGGCGCCGAACCGGGCCGAGAGGACGGTCAGAAAGAGCGAGCCCGGGATGCCGGCCAGCCCGGCCGCGGCGGCCGTGTACCCGATCGTTCCCTGGATGAAGAGCGTGAGGTAATAGAAGGTCACGTAAAGAGAGCCGTAGATCACGAGCGTCGAGATGTTCGTGACGGTGAAGTTGCGCGAGCGGAAGAGCGACAGGGGAATGAGCGGATGCGGCGCCCGCGCCATGTAGAAGGGGAGCGCGATCGTACTGAGCGCGCCGACGGCCAGCGCAACGTAACCAACGGGATCCTGCCAGTCGCGTTGCTGGGCGTAGATGATGCCAAAGGCCAGCCCGCCGACAGCCAGGGCGACGATCGCGGACCCCGGCCAGTCGAAATGCGCGGTGGCGGTTTCGTCACGGCTTTCGGGTACGTGGACGTAGGTCGCCCAGAGCGCAATCAGGATCAGCGGCACGTTGATCAGGAAGGCGGCGCGCCAGGAGATGGTGTCGACCAGCAGGCCGCCCACGAAGGGACCGAGGATGGTGGTTGCGCCGGACGCGCCGGCCCACAGGCCGAAGGCCCGGCCCTGGGCCTCGCCCTCGAAGTTGGCGGTGATGAGCGCGAGCGATCCCGGCACCAGCACGGCGCCGGCGACTCCCTGGAATACTCGAAAGAGCACGAGCAGTTCCATGTTGGGGGCAAAGCCGCAGAGGACCGACGTCACGCCGAACCCAGCGAGCCCAATGACGAACATTCGCTTACGGCCGTAGAAGTCGGTCAGTGCGCCGGCCAGAATCAGCAGCGCGCTGAGGGTGAGCAGGTAGGCGTTGTAGACATAGGATTGGCCCTCCAGCACGCCGAACCAGAGGCGCGGCAGGTCCCGGCCGATCCGCGGCAGGGCGACGTTGACCACGGTGGAGTCGAGGAAGACGATGCCGGACCCGAGCACGGCGGCAACCAGGATCCAGCGGCGCCGGTCAGTCATCGGTCCCTCCTCGGTGTGCGGTCTTGGCAGATTGTAGAACCGGCGTCTTGCCATCGGCAGGAACAGCTTGCAAGAGCATCAGCGAGACGATGGGGAAGGCGACCACCGAGAGCAGGCCGGCGCCCACCAGCGCCGCGCCGGTGGCCGGACCGATCAGGCCCAGCGCGAGCCCGATGGCGCTGGCAGCGACGATGAACGGCAGCGAGGTCGCCTGGAGCAGGCCCGCGGCGACGGCGCGGCGGTTGCCAAGCTCGCGACGATAGAGAATCGCGGGCACGCCGCGCACCGCGAGCAACGCGATGAGGAAGATCGGCAGGCGCAGCAGGCTGGACGGGCTCGCGAACAGCGCCCGTAGGTCGAACTGCAGGCCGCTGCCGACGAAGAATACCGGGATGAGGAAGCCGTACCCGATCGCCTCGAGCTTCACCGGAAAGTTGGGGTGGGTGGCGAACTGGTCCCGGTCGATGAGTCGCAGGCTCGCACCGGCCAGGAAGGCGGCGAGGATGGTTTCGAGGCCGAGCGTCTGCGCCAGCGCCGTGAAGGCGACCAGCAGCAGGATGGAAGCCCTCACCCGGATCTCCGCCGTGGTGTCCTGCAAGCGGACCAGCACCGGAGAAAGCCGCATCGCCCGCTCGAGCCGCTTCACCCCGAGGACCACCAGGACGATCACGAGCGCGAAGCCGCCGAGCAGAATCAACTTGGCGACCGGCGAACTGGCCTCGCGCGAGAAGAAGAGGGAAAGAAGGATGACCGCGCCGAAATCAGCAATGGTTGCCGCCGCGATCACCAGCTGGCCAAAGGACGTGGAAACTTCGCCGGCGTCCTTCAGGACCGGCACGATGAGTCCGAGCGAGGTGGCCAGGAGGATGATGCCGATCAGGATCGGGCTCCGGACCAGGCCGAGCGCAAACGCGCCGTAGCCGGCAACCAGTCCCAGCAGCGCCGACGCGAGAAAGCCCAGGCCGGCTTGCCGCGCCGCCCGGCCGCGCAACCGCTCGAGGTCGATCTCCATTCCGGCGAGGAAGAGGAGAAAGGCGAGCCCGAGCGTCGCGAGGATCTGGACCGGGAGGTCGGCTCGCACCCAGCCGAGAACCGCCGGCCCCACCAGGATGCCGGCCACGATTTCGAGGACGACGGCGGGGAGACGGATCCGGGGGAAAAGGCCGAGCAGGAAGGGGGCGGCGAAGGCGATGACCGCAACCCCCAGCAGGTTCGCGAAGGAGGTCGCCGGCATCAGCGCCGGACGGTGGCGGCTGCTGCAGCTCCTACCGCGATGTGGTCCAGCCGCACGCGTCCCCAGCCCTGGCCGAGATGCGGGTCGATCCGCAGGGCCCCTTCCACGACATCCAGGCCAAGCGCGGTCCGAAGCGCGAGCAGGGGCGCGCCGGCCGCCCAGGCCTGCGGTCGAGAGGCGGTCGGGTACTCGACGGGCGCCCCGGTCTCTTCACGTGGAAATCCGGCAAAGACCTCGGGCAGTCGGTATTCGAACGCCTCGGCGGCCTGGATCAGCATCAGCGCCAGGTGCGATGCCTGCTCCCGATGGCCGTAGCGGCGCATGCCCTCGGCCACGAAGGCGGTGTCGTGCGGCCAGACCGTGCCGTTGTGGTACTCGATCGGGTTGTAGCCCGCGTCGTTCGCCGACATCGTCCGGATGCCCCAGCCGGTGAACATCTCGGGTGACATCAGCCGATCGACCAGCATCGCCGCCCGGTCCTCAGGGACGATGCCGCTCCAGAGCAGGTGGCCGACGTTCGAGCCCATCGCATCGACCCGGCGCTTCTGGCCGTCCAGCGCCATGGCATAGTGGCCGCGGGCGTCGATCCAGTAGTCGCGATTGAAGCGCTCGCGCAGGGAGGCTGCGTCCCGTTCCAGTCGATCGGCCAGCGCCGGGTCATCCCAGACCTCCCGCGCCAGTCGGGCCATCCGGATGCGGGCGTCGTACGCGTAGCCCTGGATCTCACAGGTCGCGATCGGCCCCTTTGCCACGGTCCCGTCTTTGAAGAGGATGGAGTTCCATGAGTCCTTCCAGCACTGGTTGACGAGGCCTTCTTTGGAGCGCGTCTGGTACTCGAGGTAGCCGTCGCCGTCGGGATCGCCGTGTCGCTCGATCCATTGCAGCGCCTTCATCGCGGCTGGCTTCAGGCTGCGTACGAAATCGCGCTCGCCGGCCCAGCGCTCGTATTCATCGATCAGGATCAGGTACAGCGGGGTGGCATCGTGCGTGCCGTAGTACGGACTGTGCGGGCGTTCACCCAGCACGGTCAGCTCACCCAGCCGCAGCTCGTGCAGGATCTTCCCCGGCTCCGCATCGCGGAAGTCGTCAAAGTCGAGCGCCTGCCACGCCGTCAGCGCCTCGAGCGTGGTCCGTGCAAGGTGCGGCTGGAAGGGGAGTGCCTGGTATGCGGTGATCAAGCTATCTCTGCCGAACAGCGCCATGAACCAGGGAAGGCCGGCGGCCGGCAGCGAGAAGGAAAGAGCTTTGAGCGGGCGGAATCGCAGCGCGGCCAGGTCGATCAGGCTCTGGCGGTAGGTATGGCGCAGCACGTCGTTGTCCGTCTCCAGCGTAGGCGCTTGCGCCATCCATTGCTCGAAGCTGGTTGGCATGTCCGGCTTGGGATTGCCGAAGGTGCGATCGCCGTGCTCCAGCCGGTTGACCTCGCCGTCGACCACTGGAAAGACATCGATGCATGTTTGCCATTGGCCGCGCGGTTCCAGGCGCACGTCGAGGTGGGCGCGCTCGGGGCCGACCGCGAACGTCTCGCTGAATTCGATGACGGTGTCGCGCCGGTACTGATCGCGTGTGTAGATCAGGGTCACCTGGCTCGGGCCCAGCTCCGTGCGCAGTTGCCCTCGCTTCGGGCTGCGGTCCTTCACCTCGAAGAGGTCCGCGAAATCACTGCCGTACGCGATCTCAATCGTTACCGCCTGCGCGCGGTCACTGTGGTTGTGGACGGTCAGGTCTTCGTGGATGCCGCGGGCGATGAAGCGGTCGCGCCGGATCGAGATGGGCGGGTTCTCGCCGACACTGACGGTCGGCAGCGTGCCAAACATCGACGCCGAATAGTAGTCAACGGTTCGGCTGGTCAGGACATGCACCGGCCGGCCGTTGACCAGCAGGCGCCAACTGGAAAGATGTCGCATATCGGCGTGGAAGAAGCCGTTGGCATCCTCACCTGGCTCCACGTCGCCTGCCGCATCGGAGACAAAGAAGGTGTTCCCGTCGAGCACCGTCAAGTCGCCGGCCATCGACTTAGAGTACTCACATGTCCACAATCAACGTTCGCGAACTCCAAACACCGATCCGTGAGCAGTACAGGCAGGACCCGCAGGCGGGACAGATCACGCTGAAGGTGCGCAGCGCTGAGAGCGACCTCGGCGATCCACTACACTGCGCCGTCCTCCCGGTATCCACCCCCGAGATCACCTGGTGGTCGGGCGCGCATCCGGCGGTCGGCGGCACAGGCGACGTGCCCTGCTCGGGCGACCTCCTGCTAGGGGCGCTGGCTGCCTGTCAGGAAACCACCATCCGGATGGTGGCGGCGAACATGGGGATCTCGCTCGAGTCCCTGGAGGTCGAGATCGAGGCGGACTGGGACGCGCGTGGGACCCTGGCGATGGGAGACTACCCGATCGGTCTGACGGCCATTCGCTCCAGGACAACCGTCCGGGTGCCGGGCGACGTTCGTGGGGAGCGCGCGGATCGGCTCCTCCGCAGCGCCGAGAAGTATTGCGTCGTGCTCAATACACTTCGATCCGGCGTCCCGGTTGAGTCCAGCTTCTCACTGGAACAGCGTTCGAATGCTTGACGATCGAACGCCGGAAGACCAGGTCTTCGAGCTGATCAACGGCTTCAGGGCTTCGCAACTGATCGCTCTGGCCGCGGATCTCAACCTCGCTGACCTGATCGCCGAAGGGCCGAAGACGGCCGCCGCCCTCGCGCGGGCGATCGGAACTCACGAACCGTCGATTGAGCGCATGCTGGGCGGTCTCTGCGCCCTCGGCGTCTTCACCGAGGATGACCACGGCCGATTTCACGAGACTCCCCTGTCGGCTTGTCTTCGCTCCGGGCGTCGGCTCTACGCCCTGGCCCGCATGCTCCCTCGCGAAGGCGCGGCGGCCTTCGCCCAGTTGGCCTACTCGGTCCGAACGGGCAAGCCCGCTTACGAGGTGGTCCACGGAAAACCGCGCTTCGAACACCTGGCGGAGGACGCCGACGCGGCAGACCGATTCAACAGCGCGATGGCGGTCCAGGCCGAGATCGATGCTCGGGCGCTTTCCGATGCGACCGATCTCTCAACGGTGTCGACACTGGTCGATGTCGGCGGCGGTCGCGCCGCGCTGATGGCAACGGCCCTTGCTAACCACCCACGGATGCAGGGCGTCGTAGTCGACCTCGCCGCGGGATTGGACGGCGCCAAAGAACAGCTGGAAGCGAGCGGCGTGACCGACCGCTGCCGCCTGGTCGAGGAAAGTTTCTTCGAGAAGGTGCCCACCGGCGGCGATGCCTATGTCCTGCGCCACATCCTGCACGACTGGGACGACGCGCGGGCCGGCGAAATCGTCGCAGTCGTCGCCAGGGCAATGGCACCTGGCGCTCGTCTGTTGATCATCGAGCGGCTGCGGCCCACCCGTTACCAGGCCAACCCGGCGGACCTTCGGACGGCCATGGCCGACCTGCAGATGCTCGTCGTGCTTGGCGGACGCGAGCGTACCGAGGAAGAATTCGGCGCCCTCCTGGCGCCCGCCGGGCTCAAGCTGACGCGCAAAACGCCGCTGCCAAGCGGCACCTGGGTGCTCGAGGCTCAGGCCATCGGCTCGCCGGGCGTGACCAACCGCGATTCGTAGGCAGCGACGACGGCCTGCACCCGATTCGCGACGTGAAGCTTGTCGAGGATGTGCGCGACATGCGTCTTCACCGTTGCTTCGCTGACGAAGAGTTTTTCGCCGATCTCCTGGTTGCCCAGGCCGCGTGCGATCAGGCGCAGGACATCGGCCTCTCGCGGCGTCAGTTCTGAGAGATCGCGTGTTAACTCGCTCGGCGCGTCGCGTAGGGCGTAGCGCTCGATCAGCCGGCGAGTGATCGACGGGGCGAGCAGTGCGTCACCGGCCGCCACCAGGCGAACGGCGGCGATCAGCTGCTCCGGCGTGACGTCCTTCAGCAGAAAACCGCACGCTCCGGCCCCGATCGCCTTGTAAACGTACTCATCGAGGTCGAATGTCGTCAGCATCACGATTCGGCATCGACTGGCGCTGTTCTCGACGATCTGGCGGGTGGCTTCAAGGCCGTCGAGACGTGGCATCCGGATATCCATCAGCACCACGTCGGGATGATGGCGCCGCGCCAGAGCAACCGCCTCCGCACCATCCCGAGCTTCGGCGACGACCTCGAGGTCGGGTTGCGACTCGAGAATCAAGCGAAAGCCGGCTCGCACCAACGACTGGTCATCGGCGATCAGGACGCTCGTGCTCACGTTGGCTGGTCGAGCGGCAAACGAACTCGTACCGCATATCCGCGCTCCGGTCGCTTGCCGGCCTCGATCGTTCCATCGAAGAGGGCAACGCGCTCCCGCATGCCGAGAAGGCCTCGCCCCACGCCGTCCGACGGTGTGGTCGCGACTCCCTCATCGACGACCTCCAACTCGATGGCGTCCGGCGCGTACCGGACGACCGCTTCCGTCGGAGCGCCACCGGCGTATTTCAGCGCGTTGGTGAGGGCTTCCTGGAGGATCCGATAGGCGGCCACATTGATTGCGGTCGGCAGCGGCTGCGCGTCGCCTTCGATGCGGAGCTCGACCGGTAGACCAGCGTCTCTGATGCGAGAAATCAAGACGTCAAGATTCTCCAGCCCCGGCTGCGGCGCGAGTGGGGCCTCGCTGCCGTCCTCGCCCAGCACGCCGAGGAGGCGGCGGAGCTCAGCCATCGCCTCGTGACCAGTCGTTTCAACCGCGAAAAGCGACTCGCGTGCGGCTTCCGGCTTTTCGTCCAGGACTTTTCGTGCCGCGCCTGCCTGGACGACCATAACGCTGACGCTGTGGGCCACCACATCGTGGAGCTCTCGGGCGATGTGGCGTCGCTCGTCCTCCATCGCCACTTTGACTGCTGTCTCACGGTCACGCTCCAATCGAAGGGCATGCTCCCTCTGCTCATTGAGTTGCCGCTGCCGGCTCGCGATCTCCCGTCCCGCCAGGAAGGCGGCCCCGATCACGATGAGAGGCAGCACGGCGCCAGGAATCGGCAGCGTCGTTGTTGAGCCCCGTCCGAACTCCAGCGAGATGACCCCGGCGCTGGCCGCCACGATGAAGGGGGCGAGGTTTTGGTGACGCGTGTACAGCCCCAGTGAAACGGCGGCGGTCAGGCCGCCGAGCAATGCCGCAAAGTTGGTCGCGCTGCCGGCCAGCGTGAACCCCGCGATGGCGGCGAGGAGCACGGCGACCGGCCAGCGGCGCCGTACGATCAGCGGCGCGGTGCACAGAAGGACCGCCGGGGAGAAAGCCGAGGAATCCTGGCCGGACCCAGCTACCACGGCGAAGACGCTCAGAAACGCTGCCAGGAACACATCGCCCCAGCGGATTTCCAGGCGGCGCGCGAACGTGCCGAGCTGGCGCACGACACGACTGTAAACGTTCGTTCGCCCTGCACACATCAGCCGTCGGGATGATTCCCATTCGCCTCGCGGGATGAGTGGCGTGTGCAATCGCTCGGTCGGACGAGCCGAATTCATCCCTGGATTGGACGACGCGGGCGGCGACCGGCAATAGGCTCCGGGCATCACCCGTCAGGGGCCTGGGCGCCCCAAAGGAGAGGAGCGACATGGCACAGGTTGTCCAACTGACTGACGTCAGCAAGGTCTACAACGGCGATCGACAGCACGCCGCCCTCGACTCGATCTCGATCGGAATTCTGCCTGGCCAGGTGACTGCGATCATGGGCCCGTCGGGCAGCGGGAAGTCCACGTTGCTGAATGTCATCGGTGGGCTCGATCGCCCCAGTGCCGGCACCGTTATCGTCGATGGGACGGATCTCAGCCGGCTCAACGAGACGGCGCTCGCGCGTTTCCGCAGAACTCGCGTCGGCATCGTGTTCCAGTTCTTCAACCTCCTGAACAACCTCACGGCGTTGGACAACGTGACGATTCCGGCCCAGCTCGCGGGCGTCAAGCCGGCCGATGCTCGCCGGCGTGCCGATGACCTTCTGGAGCGACTCGGCATTGCCGCGCACCGCAACCATTACCCGGCTCGACTCAGCGGCGGCCAGCGGCAGCGCATCGCGATCGCGCGAGCCCTAATCAACAACCCGGCGCTGTTACTCGCCGACGAGCCCACAGGAGCGCTCGATTCGCACGCCGGCCAGCAGGTGATGTCGATCCTCGCCGACTTGAATCGGAGTGGCCAGACGATCGTGTTGGTCACCCACGACGAACGGTTGGCGCGTGCGAACGCCTCGCGCGTCGTCAGGCTGATCGACGGGGCGGTCGTGAGTGATCGCGATCAGGCCGCGCTCGAGATGGAGAATGTCCAATGAACCCAGTGCTGCGAAAGACGCTTGCCGATATCCGCCGCCGCAAGGTGCAAACCGCCGTCGTCACGCTGGTCGTGTTCCTCTCGAGTCTCACGGCAACGCTTGCCCTCACCCTGCTCATCGAATCGGATGCGCCGTTCGATCGGGCCTTCAACCATGTCCAGGGTGCCCACCTGTTCGTCACCTTTGATGCGAGGTCGGTCAGCGAGAGCCAGGTCAGCGCAACCGGCTCATTACCGGCGGTGAGCGCCGTGGCCGGCCCATGGCTGGTGTCTCCGGCGTCAATCGCGTTCCCGGGCGGGCGAACGCGCGTCATCCCCGTTGCTGGTCGCGACCAGCCGGGCGGTGCCGTGGATCGCCTTACGCTCGATTCGGGCCGCTTCGTGCAGCGGCTCGGCGAGGTTGTCCTTTCCCGTCAACTGGCCGACGAGACGGCACTCGGCGTGGGGGACACGCTGACTCCCGCAAGCGACTCGCCGCTGCCGGCGCTCCATGTCGTGGGCGTGGCGACGGGGCTGGGCAACGACGCCGCGGCATGGGTCATGCCAGGTCAGCTGTCGGGGGTGAGGACAGCGCAGTACCTGATGGCCTACCGGCTGCATCACGCATCGACGGCATCCGAGATCGCCGCGGCTGTCGATGCCATCACCCAGAGCGTGCCCACCAATGCCGCTATCGACACGTCCAACTACCTCGACGCGAAGCTGAGTGCCGATCGGACGACCGCGGTGATGATCCCGTTCCTTCTCGCCTTCAGCGTCTTCGCGTTGCTGGCCTCCGCGCTCATCATTGCCAACCTCGTGAGTGGGGCGGTAATCGCTGGCACCCGCGAGATCGGCATCATGAAGTCGGTCGGGTTCACCCCTGCCCAGGTGGTGCGGGTCTTTGCGGGGCAGCTCCTGATTCCCGCCGGGCTGGGATGCCTACTTGGCTTACCGGCCGGCGTCCTGGTCAGCCAGCCGTTCCTGAGCGACACGGCACACGCCTTCGGTCTACCGAGGACGTTCGACATCGCGCCGTGGGTGGACCTGCTCGGCCTCGGGGTGATCCTCCTTGTCGTCGTCGCTACCGTCGTGCTGGCGTCGCTTCGGGCTGGCCACCAGAGCGCGGCCGCTGCCATCGCCGCCGGTAGCGCGCCGTCCGGCGGCAGCGGGTCGCAGTTGGCTGGGCTGGCGGGGCGGCTGCGCGCACCTCGCGCGCTCACGCTCGGACTTGGCGAGTCCACCGCTCGACCGGTTCGCTCGACCATGACGGTGGTGGCGATCCTGATTGGCGTCGCGACGGTGACGTTCGCCCTCGGCCTGCACGAGTCGCTCACCAGGGTCGCATCGGCCCTCGCCCGTGATCGCCAGGTCCAGGTGCAGGTCTATCGCGAAGCCGTGGGAAAGTCGCAGCGAAGCGAGCTATCGGAACAGCAGGTTACCGCCCTGATCGCGTCCCAGCCGGGGACGGCCCGGTTTACCGGAGTGGGTCACGCAGACGCAACAGTGCCTGGCGCGGGTCACCCGGTCCCGACCTTCGCCTACCGGGGTGATGCGTCGTGGCTTGGTTACGTGCCGATCCGTGGTCGCTGGTTTGCGGCGAAGGGTGAGGCAGTCGCGCCCACGGCCTTTTTCACGCGCACTCGTCATCACGTTGGCGACTCGATAAGCGTCTTGTTCTACGGCCAGCCGACACAGCTCACCCTGGTGGGCGAGATCTTCGACCAGCAAGACGACAACGTCATCCTGCGTACCGGGATCGAGACGCTGCCCGGGCGGACCGCCGTTTGGAATTACGAGGTCCAGCTGCGGCCCGGTACCGACGCGTCAACCTACGCCGCCGCGCTCGAATCAGCGAGTCCAGGCCTGAGCGCGCGCATCAATCGGGAGAACGGCACCGACACCGCCTTCCTCCTCATCAACAGCGTGCTGGCCGGCCTGGCGCTCATCCTGGCGCTGATCGCGGCCTCGGGCGTATTCAACACGGTTGTCCTTAATACCCGCGAGAAAGCGCGCGATATCGCCATCCTGAAAGCGATCGGGATGACGCCTCGGCAGGTCGTCGCCATGATCCTGGCCTCGACCGCGGTGCTCGGCATCCTTGGAGCGGTGCTCGGAATCCCAGCCGGCATCGCGTTGCACCGCAACATCTTGATCGTGATGGGGCAGATCGCGTCGTCGACCGGCATCCCCGATCCATTTTTCCAGGTGTTCGGCGGGACGCTCACGATCCTGCTGCCGGCCGCAGGGATCGCAATCGCGATGCTGGGAGCCTTGCTTCCGGCACAGTGGGCGGCTCGCTCGAGGGTGACGGAGGTGCTCCAGACCGAATAACGGCTAGAAATGCGCTCGCAGCTCGCCGAACGACCGCACGATGAGGAGGCGTCCATCGGCGGGGATGACCTCCTCCATTTCGAGGCCCCAGGTGTGCTCGTGGGGAACGAAGACCGCGTTGAGGCCGGCTCGAAGTGCCGGGTTGATGTCGGAGCGCGGTGAGTTGCCGATCATCCAGGTGCGGGCAGGATCGAGCTGGCGCTCCTGAACGATCGCCCGGTACGTGTCCTCCGCTTTTTCACGAACCACCGCGGTCGCGGTGAATAGAGCCTCCAGTCCACATCGCTCGATTTTCAGCCGCTGCTCCTCAGGGTGACCCTTGGTCAGCAGCATCAGGTCGTGGCGGCCGGCCAGGTAGCTGACGGTCTGCGCCACGTTGGGCAAGAGCTGGACCGGCTGGCTCGAAATCCGCTGTCCGAGCTGCAGCACGTGCTCGATGTCTTGCGGAACGAGGTCGCGCTCAGCCAGCCGCTCGTAGGTTTCACGCAAGTTTTTCGTGAAGCTGGCCGATCCGTAGCCATGAACGGTGACATTCATGCGCTCGATCTCATCGAGTGCGGCACGAACCTGCGCTCGGGTCATCGATGAGTGAGCCAGGAAATCGATGAATGCTTCGATCGCCTGTTCGAAGTAGACGTTGTTCTCCCAGAGCGTGTCGTCGCCGTCGATCAGGAGGAACCGGCGGCTCGGGGCGGATGCCATCCCGTCAAGGCTACCGCCCCTCGCCGATGTGGGTCAGTTGGTCAGGGCACTTGCACCTGATGCCAGTGCGCGCCGCCATCGTTGGTGCGCAGCAAGATGTTGGTGTTGTCCGGTCCGGTGATGGCGAATGCCCAGCCGTGCTCAGCATCGGTAAACGTCATCTGCAAGATGGTAGGGGCCGTTTTCGAATTGAACAGCTGCCAGGTCTTGCCCCCGTCGGTCGTACGCGCCACTGCAGGGCCCGCCTGAGCTACCGGTTCACCGGCTGAACGCGCATTGATCGCCGTGAACCACCAGTGCTTCGTGTCCAGGTAGAAGCTCTGCCATTGATAGCCAGTCGGCTGCACGCCGTTCGCATTCAGCGCCACTGGATTGGCCCATGTCGCGCCACCGTCAGCGCTGACGTAGATGTAGCGATGGTCGATGGAAAAGTTGTTCGGATCGCTTCGATGGCCGAAATACACCGGCAGCAGCGCGTGACCATTGGACAACAGGGCAGGGTAGCCGATCACGGCTTGCTCGCCAGCCATCGCGGTTGGCGGCTCGATTGTCACGCTGTGCCAGCTCGTCCCACCGTCTGTCGTCTCGAGTAATCCAGAGTTGCCTGCCCTGCTCTCGAGGCCCGTCGCCAACCAGCCGTGCTTCGCGTCCGCGAACTCGAGGTTGGTTTGGCTTACACCGTACGTGTACCCCCAGATGCCGCTCGACAGGTCCATGCCATTCAGATCAGGCAGGTCACCAACCTTGGTCCAGCTGTTGCCCGCGTCGGTCGTGCGAAATAGCGCGGGAACGGTCGGGGTTTGTCCCTGTGTGTAGTCGACACGCGTAAGCGCCCAACCATTGGTCCCGCTGAAGTACGTCATCGTCATTGAACCGAAGGCACGTGATGGATGTTGCGTCCAATGGAGGCCGGCGTCCGTTGTCGAATACACTCTTACGAGCTCGTTTGACGGCTGGTAGCAGGCGTTCGCCGTCCCGCAGGGCCGGGTCATGTCCTGGGTCCACACCACGCCACTCCGACCGTCAACGCTCCAGCTCATGCCGTTATACGTGCCATCAAAGTGCAGCCGGTCTTGCCAGGTCTGGCCACCGTCGGCGCTGTGATACAGCCCGTTACGCGCCATTGCCGGTAGTCGGCTGGCGGTGCCGTAATCGATGCCGCGAACAACAACCCAATCGCCGCCCCCCTGTGTCCCGATCGAGAGCGCCGTCGTTTGTGGCGACGGACCTGGGCCCAGGCTCGCCGTGCCGTGCCCGCGCAAATACGCCACGCTCACCGCAAGACCCACGGCCAGGACGGCAATCGCCGTCGCCGCTACCAGCTGGCGTGGGGCTGACAGCGGGCGGTTGGACTGATTTCTGACGAGCCGAAGAATTCGATCTTCGAAGCCGACCCCTGGACGGTCGTCGGCGCGTTCCTCGAGATAGCGACGAAGGCGCGGCTCCAACGGATCTCTATTGATCATGGGAAAGCTCCTGTCGGAAAGATGCGAGGGCTCGGGCGAGATGAGAGCGGGCGGTGCCCGGCCGGCAGCCCATCAGCGAGGCGCACTCGTCGAGCGAGTAGCCGTCGTGATAGTGCAGCCGGATCACCGCCCGCTGATGCCGGGACAATCGGTAAAAGGCGCGATCGAGGTCGGGGTCGGCGGTGGGGGAGGGTCGCGGGTCGCGATCGCGTTCGCTCAGCGGCAAGAGACCGAAGAGCCGGCGTTTGACGCGCAGGCAGCGGCGGACACAGATTTGCCTGAGCCAGGCGGTTCGGCGCTGGGGATCTCGCAACGACCGCCATGAGCGCCAGGCAAGCTCCATCGTTTCCTGTACGGCGTCTTCCGCCTCCTGCCGATCGCCGAGGATCGAACGGGCCAGGCTGTAGAGGGGCCGGCTCTGCGTCCGCACTGCCTGTTCGAACGCCGTCAGGTCGCCGACGATCGCCTCCGAAGCCATGGCCATACACAGTAGAGACCGGGAATGGGTGGCTGGTTTACCGCGACTGGAACCAGCGCCCTCTCCAACTGGTATGAAGGGATAGCAATCGATCGGTGGAGGGCCGGCCACTGGACGACGCAGTTCTCGTCGAACGCGCACGGAACGGCGATGTCAACGCCTATGAAGCACTTGTCCAGCAGTACCAGGAGCTGGCGTTCCGGGTCGCCTACCAGGTCACCGGCGACGCCGCCGATGCGGAAGATGCCGCGCAAGAGGGGTTCGTGAACGCCTACTACGCGCTCGGCCGCTTTCGCTCGGGCGCGCCGTTCAAGCCCTGGCTGTGCCGAATCGTCGCCAACGAAGCGCGCAATCGCCGGCTGGCGGCTCATCGCCGGACCGCCCTGGTGGAGCGCGCCCATCGGGCCCAGGCCTCGGGGGAAGCGGCCCCTTCCCCTGAGGCGGCGGCCGAAGCCGAGGAGTTTCGCTCGACTCTCGTCGCCACGTTGCGGCGGCTGCGGGATGACGATCGCCTGATCCTCGCCTATCGTCTCTTTTTTGACTTCTCCGAGGCCGAAATGGCGGAGGCCCTCCACTGCCCGAAGGGCACCGTGAAGTCGCGCTTGTCGCGAGCCCTCGCCCGCTTGCGCGCGGCCTTGCCCGCCGAGGTCCACCTTGCCATGGGAGCGCCGAGCGATGGCTGATCTCGGGCGGCTGAGTGACATGGAACTGGAGCGGGCGCTCCGCGAGTTGGGACCGCGTTATCCGTATCCGCCCACGCCCAACCTGGCGATCGCCGTCCGCCAGCGGATCGTCGCTCAGCCCGCCGCCCCGGTTCGCCGCCTTGCGCTCTGGCGCGATCCCCGACGGCTGGCCCTGGTCGCGGCCGTGCTGCTCGTCCTCGCGAGCGCCGCAGCACTTATCAATCCCACCACGCGCGATGCGATTGCGCATTTCTTTCATGTGCCAGGCGTCATCGTGAACCGGGTGCCCTCGCCGTTTCCATCCTTGTCACCGGGGACAACGCTGGATCTCGGCCAACGCACCAGCATGGCCGACGCCCAATCGGCGATGAGCTTCAAAATCGCCGTCCCGGCCGAGCTCGGCGCGCCGGACGCCATCTATGTCGCCGGCGGGATTCCCGGTGGCGAGGTCGAGCTGGCGTACACGCCGCGCCCGGGCATCCCGCTGGTGAGGCAAACCGGGTTAGGAGTGCTCATCACGGAGTTCCGCGGCGACCTCATCCCAGGCTTCATCACAAAAGTCGTTGAGCCGGGAACGACCCTCGAGGAAACGTCGGTGGACGGCGACCCCGGCTGGTGGATCGCGGGCGAGCCGCACATGGTCATCGTTCAGGTTGCCGGCCAGGGTCAGCCGGAGACGTTGCGCATGGCCGCCAACACGCTGATCTGGGAGCATGGCGGCGTCACCTACCGGATCGAATCGGCCCTCTCAAAGGCAGAGGCGTTCCAGATCGCGGCGGGCCTTCCCTAAGCGGTCGGAGTCGCGTCGGTGCCGGCGGCGACGTGGTCTCCGGGTCCCACGGCCGCCGGCTCCAAACGCGTGAGCGCATCGTGCCGGCGGTCTGCGACAGCTGTCCGTCGCGACCGTCCAACCTACAATCGTCCCGACGATGGGAGGGATGACCGCGTAGGGTGGCCTCAGCCGCTCGAATCGTCGTGCTTCCCGGCGACGGCATCGGCCCGGAGGTCACCGGTGCGGCGCGCCGGGTTCTCAGCGCGGCCGCCAACCAGGCCGGTCTGCGCCTCGACTACGTCGACGACCTCGTCGGCGGTGCCGCTGTCGACGCCTATGGCGTGTCGCTACGCCCACAGACCCTGCGCCTTTGCAAGACCGCCGACGCCATCCTGTTCGGTGCGGTCGGTGGTCCCCGGTGGGACGATGCATCCCCCCAGAGCGCGGTGCGTCCGGGTGCGGCCTTGCTGGGGCTGCGCAAGGGACTCGGCCTTTTCGCCAACTTGCGCCCGGTTCGGGTCGACCCGGCGATGGTCGCCACCTCGGCGCTCCGGCCGGAGCGGGTCCGTGAGGTCGATCTCCTGGTCGTCCGCGAGCTGACCGGCGGCCTCTACTTCAGCAAGCCCAAGCGCCGCTACGAGACACCACGCGGTGAGGCCGCGGTCGACACCATGCGCTACAGCACCCCCGAGATCGAGCGGGTCGCGGTCCGTGCGTTCGAGCTGGCGCGCATGCGTCGGCGTCGTCTCCTCTCGGTTGACAAGGCAAACGTGCTGGAGACCTCCCGGCTCTGGCGCACGGTCGTGACCCGGGTTGCGCAACGCTACCCGGACGTCGACTGCAGCCACATGCTGGTCGACGCCTTCGCCATGGAACTGCTCCGCCGGCCGCAGGCCTTCGACGTCGTGGTCACCGAAAACCTCTTCGGTGACATCCTCACCGATGAGGCGTCGATGCTCGCGGGCGCGCTCGGCATGCTGCCCTCGGCGAGCCTCGGTGGCGGGACGCTCGGCCTGTACGAACCAATCCATGGATCGGCGCCGGAGATCGCGGGCAAAGGCATCGCCAATCCGATCGGCGCCATCCTCAGCGCCGCGCTCCTGCTGCGCTGGTCGCTGAACAACGAGGCTGCCGCGCTGGCAATCGAGCGCGCCGTCTCACAGGTGCTCGCGGCCGGCCTGCGCACCGCCGACATTGCGGGCGCCGGCGAAGCCGCGGTGGGCACGAGCGCGGTCACCGACGCCGTGGTCGAAGCGCTCTCGGCCTAGGCGGGCGCGCCTGCCAGGGTCGGCGCAGCCGTCCGCAGCCGCTGCAGGCGCACCGAGTAGGTGACGATGCCGACCAGAATGCTCCCGCCCATGATCGGCGTGAAGAGCTTCTCCAGGCCGCGCTGATCGGTGGCCAGGGTGAGGACGAAGCCGATCATGCCGCCGTTCATGCCCCAGAACACCACCTGCTCGGCCCACGGCCAGAATCGCTCAGCCCCGCGGCTTGCCTGCTGGATCAGGCCGAAGAGCGAGTTCGACATCACCCCGATGAACATCGTGTGATCGAAGGCGAAGATCAGCCACAAGGGGATCAGCTCGATGCGGGCGTAGGCCTTGGTGACGACGCCGGTGATCAGCCAGATCAGCAAGCCGAGGTTCAGCACCAGGTAGGGAACGACCAGCCCGAAGTGGCGGTCGCTGGTCGGGGCGAGCCAATCGACGCGCCGGAGCTGTGGCCCGAGCCGGACACAATAGATGATGACGGCGGCCAGCTCGGCCGGAATGAAGGCGCCGAGCAGTGCCTGGACGTTCAACAGGGCGCCGATCGTGATCAGGATGCCGCCGAGGAAGAGCAGGCCGACCTGGATGACGCCCGGCCAGGTGAGGCCGGGTGTGTTCTTCAGTCGCCACTCGCTGATCGCCATGCCGATCAGGACCAGGTAGCCGACCACCTGCGCGGTGACGTGCCCACCGATGGCGCCGTCAGGAAGAAACTGGGACTTGCTCGCGAGCTCGAGTTGGATCAGCACCCCGATGGTCGACCCGACCACCAGTGTGGTGATCGCGGCGAGCACGGCGAGTCGCGGCACGGTCATGGTCACCCGGGGAGCCCGGCCGACCAGCCAGATGAGGACGCCGACGATGGCGATCAAGACGGGAAATCCGAAGATGGCTCGGGCCAGCAGATTGCCGCTCAGGAAGGCGAGCACGTAGATCGGGATGCCGATGGCGGCCAGCAGGCTCAGCGACTGAACGACCCGGGGGTTGCCGGCGACCGGCGTGTCCTCACCAAACAGCCAGAAGCACAGGGCGATCACGCCCAGCGTGATCCAGCCAAGCGTGCCGGCGTGAACATGGGTGAGCAGCACCTGCCGCGGCAGCGTGATGAAGTGAAAGCCGTTGAGGATGCCAATCGACACGGTGACCGTGAAGACCAGCAGCGCAGCTTGGAACAGCCAGCGAATCTCCGAGGAATACCTCGACTGGATCGGATTCGTCGCCTCTTCCATGGGCTCCCCAGCCACAGCCTAGCCGATGACGCCGCGCAGGGCCTTCAGGGTCGGCTCGACCGGTCGCGGAAGCCGGAGTCCACGCGTCAGGGCCTGCGGGTCTTTGAGGCCGTGGCCCGTCAGGACACAGACGATGGGCTCGTCCGAGCGCACGTATCCGGCCTGCGCGCGCCGCAGCAGCAAGGCGACCCCGGCGGCCGAGGCCGGCTCGACCAGCAGACCTTCCTCGCGCGCCAGCCGGCGATGCGCCGCCATGATTTCGGCGTCGCTCACGGCTTCGATCGATCCACCCGATTCATCGCGTGCCGCGATCGCGCCGGCCCATGACGCCGGGTTTCCGATCCGGATAGCCGACGCGATCGTTCTCGGGCGTGCCACCGGCTTGCCGCGCACCAGCGGTGCCGCGCCCTCCGCCTGGGCGCCGTGCATTTGCGGCCGCGACCTGCTCTGGCTGCGGGCGAGCTCGCAAAACCCGCGCCAGTATGCCGTGATGTTGCCCCCGTTTCCGACCGGGATGAAGAGCTGCGCCGGTACCGGGCGCAGCTGCTCGACGATCTCGAATGCTGCCGTCTTCTGGCCCTCGATCCGAAACGGATTCACCGAGTTCACCAGCGCCACGCCCGGCTGGTCCGCGAGCTGCCGCACGAGCTTCAGGGCGGCGTCGAACGAGCCCCTGACGATCAGGACGGTGGCGCCGTGGGCGAGCGCTTGCGCCAGCTTGCCCGCGGCCACGCCGCCGGCCGGGACCACGACGACCGCGCGCAGACCACAGCGCGCGGCATAGGCCGAAGCGGACGCGCTCGTATTGCCCGTGGAGGCGCAGAGCAGCGTCGTCGCCCCGGCCTCGACGGCCTTCGCCGTGGCCAGCGCCATCCCCCGGTCTTTGAAGGACCCACTCGGGTTCAGCCCTTCGTATTTGAAATAGAGCTGGTGGAGCCCGATCGATGGGCCGATCCGCGAGGACCGAACCAGCGGGGTCGACCCCTCGCCAAGGGTTACCCGCGGGGTGGCCGCCGTCACCGGCAGAGAGGCCGCGTAGCGCTCGATGATGCCGGCGGTCATGGGCGCACATGCTAGCGTTCCGAAAATGCTGGCACCCTATCGGGTCGGCTTGCTCGGCCTGGGCAACGTCGGCGGCGCGCTGGCGAGACGCCTGGTCGAGGACGCCGAGGCGGTCACTCGCGCCGCGAACCGGCCGATCCGATTGGAAGCGATCGCGGTTGCCCATCCGCAGGGCCGAACCGCGCCGGCGCCGCTCATGTCCGCAGAGCAGCTGCTCGCCTCTACGGGTCTGAATGGGATCGTCGAGCTCGTGGGCGGGCTCGAGCCCGCGCACACCTATATAAAGAGCGCCCTTGCCTGTGGTCTCGAGGTGATTACCGCGAACAAGCAGGTGATCGCCGCCGATGGTCCGGCGCTGGCCCGGCTCGGGCGGCTTCGCTTCGAAGCCTCGGTGGCGAGCGCCATCCCGATCGTCGAAACGCTGGCCGACACTCTCGCCGCTGATCGCATCCGCTCGATCGTGGGCATCCTCAACGGCACGACCAACTCGATCCTCGGGGCCATGGGTGCCGGCGCCAGCTACGCGGATGCGCTGGCCGACGCCCAACGGCGCGGGCTGGCCGAGGCCGATCCGAGCGCGGACGTCGACGCCCACGACCCGGCCGCCAAGCTTGCCATCCTCGCGATGCTGGCCTTCCGCCGCCGCATCGATCCGTCCCACATCGAGCGGCTGGGGATTCGCGCCCTGGAGCCGGCACAGCTGGAGCTGGCGCGCCGGCGCGGATTCGTCATCAAGCTGATCGCGGCAGCGACGACTCGCGACGGCGCCACCATCGAGGCCGACGTGCGCCCGCGACTGGTTCCCCATGATGCGCTGTTGGCGCGCGTCGAGGGTGCCGTGAATGCGATTGCGCTTGACGCCGACTACGCCGGGTCGCTGGTTTTCGAAGGACCGGGCGCCGGCCCGGACGCGGCCGCGAGCGCGGTGCTCGCCGACCTGGTACGAGCCGCCAGGGGCATGCCCGCGTCAGCCGGCTCGCTCCTCGCCAGCCTGGCGAATCAGCCGGCGGCGACGGTGGTGCCGCTCGGGCCCAAAAACCCGTATCCTGCAGCGTCATGACGGCGGGGGCCACATGTCCGTTTCGCTGACGCTCGACCAGGTCAAGGAACGCGCGCGGCGGGCGCCCATGGTGCCGATCTTTCGGGACATGCTGTCGGACGCGCTCACCCCGGTGACGGCATTCGCGGCGCTGGCCACCGACGGCCCCGCCTACCTCCTCGAGAGTGTCGAGCGCGGGGAGCACCTCGGCCGCTATTCCTTCGTGGCGGCGGACCCGATGGCGATCGTCTCGGTCGCGAGTGGTCGCGCCACGGTGCAGGATGCAACCGGCCGGCGCGATCTCGATGGCACCGACCCGCTGCGGGCGCTGGAAGCCTACCTGCAGAGGTTCGCCGCTGAACCGGCCGAGGGTCTTCCGGAAGGGTTTTGCGGCGGTGCGGTCGGGTATCTCGGCTACGAAGCGGCGCGTTATCTCGAGCGCCTCCCGCTGCCTGAGACGGACCCGTTGGAGGTGCCGGACGGCGTTTTCATCATCACCGATACGCTCGCCTGTTTCGACCATGTGCGGCACCGGTTGAAGCTCGTCACCCACGTCCGCACCCAGCGGGCACCGATCGAATCGCGCTACGCGGAGGCGGTGGCGCGGATCGACGACCTGGCCCGCCGCTTGAACCGTACCGTCCGCCTGAGCGCGCTCGAGCCTGCCGACCGGACTTCCGGTATCCACCTCGATGGCCACCTGTCGCTGCCGGATTTCTTCAAGGCGGTCGAGGCGGCAAAGTCGCACATCCTGGCGGGCGACGTCTACCAGGTGCAGATCGCGCAGCGCTTCACGGTGCCGCTGCAGGCCGACCCCTTCGATGTCTACCGGCTGTTGCGGGCTTTGAATCCGTCGCCGTATATGTATTTCCTCAAGCTGCCGTCACTCACCATCCTGGGTACGTCTCCAGAGATCCTTGTCACCGTACAGGGGCGCAACCTGCGCTACCGGCCGATTGCGGGCACACGGCGTCGAGGCCGCGACGACGCAGCGGACCGGCGGATGGAGGAGGAGCTGCGGTCCAGCGAGAAGGAACGGGCCGAGCACGTCATGCTCGTCGATCTCGGCCGCAACGACCTGGGGCGGGTCTGCGAGATCGGCAGCGTCAAGGTCACCGAGCTGATGACGGTCGAGCGCTACTCGCACGTGATGCACCTGGTCTCGAACATCACCGGGGCGCTGCGATCTGAGTACACACCCATGGATGCCCTTCGTGCCTGCTTCCCGGCCGGCACCGTGACGGGCGCGCCGAAGATTCGCGCCATGGAAATCATCGCCGAGCTCGAGCGCGAGCGGCGGGGCGTCTACGCCGGCGCCATCGGGTATCTCAGCTTCACCGGCGATCTGGATACCTGCATCGCGATCCGAACGATGGTGGTCAAGGGCGGGCTCGCCACCGTGCAGGCGGCGGCGGGTATCGTGGCCGACTCGGTACCCGCCGAAGAGTTCCTCGAGACAAAGAACAAGGCATCCGCGTTGCTGCAGGCGCTGGCCGGCGCCGGCCCGCCGCGTTTCCCTCCCCCTCCGGGGGAGGGTCGGGGAGGGAGCTGACGTGGATCGGAAGGACGTCGTGCTGGTGATCGACAACTACGATTCGTTCACATACAACCTGGTGCAGTACCTCGGTGAGCTCGGCGAGCCGGTGATCGTTCGCCGCAATGACGAGATCACGCTACCGGAGATCGCGGAGCTGAATCCGGTCGCGGCCGTGCTTTCGCCGGGTCCGGGTACGCCGGCGGAGGCTGGAATCTGCAAGGACCTCTTACTCGAGCTCGGTCCCACGCTTCCAACGTTGGGCGTCTGTTTAGGACACCAGTGTCTGGGTGAAGCCTTCGGCGGAACGGTCCGACGAGCTTCGCAGGTGATGCACGGCAAGATCTCGCCTGTGACGCACACACAGCAATCAGTCTTCCGTAGCCTTCCCAGTCCATTTGCGGCCACCCGCTACCACTCGCTGGTGGTGGACCGTAACAGCCTGCCTGCCGAGCTCGAAGTCACCGCCTGGACGGATGACGGCACGGTGATGGGACTGCGTCACCGGCAATATCCACTCGCGGGCGTTCAATTTCATCCTGAGGCGATCCTCACCGAGCATGGCCATCTGCTGCTCGCGAACTTCCTGCAGGACGCGCGCGCGTGGAGGCAGCGCACCTGAGCAAGAATGTCACGTTGCGTGACGCGTCATGTGCAACCTGATCAAAGACGCCGTCGGTTTTTTGGACGAGTGTCCGATGTTTTCACGAACTCATTGCGTCAGACTGGGCGTCGTGGAAGAAATCCGCAAACTCTGGCATGCCGCTGGACGTCGCATCGTAGAGTCGTGGAATCATGGGCTGGATGAGCACGATGCGCGCCGCCAGGTCGAAACCCGGGCGCGGCGCATCTTCGACGCCATCATGACGGACCGTTGCGGAGAATGTCTCACGCCCATCGCGCTCTGTCGGCAGGCGCACTGATTGGGTCGAGATCGTTTCGGTGGGCGGGTCGCCGACGTGTTACGGTGGCGTGTGATCAGCTGTGAGAACCATTGGCAGCGGTTTGAGATCGATGCTGTCTTCTGATCGGCCGCGCCTGGCGATCATCGCGCACGATGGGAAGAAGGCCGACCTGGTGGCCTTCGCGACCTTCAACCGCCCGCGCCTTTCTAAATATGACTTGATCGCGACCGGCGCGACCGGAGACCTGCTGCGTGACAAGGTCGGCCTCAACGTCGAGAGTGTCACAGCGGGTCCCCATGGCGGCGATGTGCAGATCGCCAGCCGGGTCGTGGAGGGTGAGGTCGACGCCGTCATCTTCCTGGTCGATCCGCTCGACAAGCATCCGCACGACCCGGACATCCAAACGCTGCTCCGGATCTGCAACGTACGCAACGTTCCGCTGGCCACCAACATTGCGACCGCCGACGTGCTGATCAGCTCACCCCTTCTCGAAAGCCTGCGCGCCGCCAGCTAAACGGGCGAGCGGCTCCCGTTACGGCCGGCCGCGAGTCGTAGCGCTTCGGAGAGATCAAGACTTCCGTCGAGCAACGCCCGGCCAACGATCGCCCCTTCGGCGCCGGCGTCGCGCAGCGCCGCAAGGTCGGTAAGGCTGGCGATGCCGCCGGCGACGATGACGGGAACGCCGAGCGGCTCGAGCGTCTGCAGCCCGCCGAGGTCGACACCTTGCAGGGTTCCATCACGGTGGACATTCGTATGGATGAATCGGACCGCGCCCGCCGCACGGAGGGCCTCCGCCACCGCCAGCAGGCCGCTGCCCGACTCAGCGGTCCAACCGCGCACGGCGAGGGTGTCGCCTCGGACATCGAGGCTTACCGCGAGGCGATGACCGAACCGGCGCGCCCACGGCTGAAATGTGGAAGGCGACTCGATCGCCGCCGTGCCCACCACCACGCGGGCGACGCCGACCTCGAGCGCCGCCTCCACGTCGCGCAGCTCGCGAGCGCCGCCGCCGGCCTGGACCGGCACCCGCACCGCCGACACGATCTGGGCGATGACCTCGAGATTGCCCCAGTGCCCGCTTCGCGCCCCATCGAGGTCGACCAGGTGCAGCCACGGCGCCCCATCGGCGGCGAAGCCGCGGGCCAACGCAACGGCGTCGTCACCGAAGCGGGTGACCTGGTCAAAGTCTCCCTGCCGGAGCCGCACCGGCAGACCGCCGAGCAGGTCGATGGCCGGGAGGATCAGCATGGCATTGTGTTAGCATGCTACCATGCTAAAGCGACGTCGAACCACGTCGGGTGTCGGTGCCGCCGGGTGGAAACGGGCCACGCCTGCCGCAGGCCCTCCTGGCAGCGACTGGGTGACGCCGCAGCTCGTCGACCTGCTGGAGACGATCGTCGGCCTCAGGTCGGTCGACGACGCCGAGCGATTCTTTCGTGACCTCTGCACGATCCCGGAGCTGCAAACCCTGGCGGCACGGTGGGAAGTCGTCCGGTTGCTCGATCAGGGTGTGCATTACGCGGAGATCGCCCAGCGGACCGGAGCGAGCACGGCGACCATCACCCGGATCAATACCTGGCGGCGCTTTGGGACTGGTGGGTACCAGATGCAGCTGGCCCGGCGCAAGGCGCGTTCCCGATGAGCGTCGGGCGCGGCTTGCGAGACGGCCGGTTGCGGCTCGCCGTCCCGAACAAGGGGCGGCTGGCGGAGCCGGCGGTCGCGCTGTTACGCGAGGCGGGCTATCGTTTCGAGTCCGACGATCGCCGCCTCTTCGCCCCCTGCGAGAACTTTCCGCTCGACCTGCTCTTCGTGCGGGCGGAGGACATCCCCGAGTACACGGCCGACGGCGTCGTCGATCTGGGTATCACCGGCTCCAACCTGGTGGAGGAGCGCGGGAGCATGGTGGCGAGCTGCATGCCGCTCGCCTTCGGCCACTGCTCGCTGCAGGTCGCGGTTCCCGATGACCGACCGCTCGCCCGAATCGAGGACCTCCGTGGCCGGCCGGTTGCGACCTCGCATCCGCGGACCACGGCGCGGTTCTTCGGCGAGCGCAAGGTTGCTGTGGAGCTGATCGCGATCAGCGGCGCCGTCGAGATCACCCCGCTGCTGGGCGTCGCGGACGCCATCGTCGACCTGGTGTCCACCGGGAGCACGCTCGCGGTCAACGGTCTGCGCGCCATCGACACCATCCTGGACTCAGAGGCCCAGCTGATCAGCCACCCCAACCTGAACGAGGAGAAGGCCCGCCGCCGCCAGCACCTGCAGACCATGCTGGCCAGCGTGATCGCCGCGCGCCGCAAGAAGTACGTGATGATGAACGCTCCCGCGGATGCCCTTCATCTGATCAAGGGCGTCATCCCGGGCATGCAGTCGCCGACCGTCATGCCGCTGGCCGATCCGCGGATGATCGCGGTCCACGCCGTGGTCGACGCCGACGCGGTCTGGGCGTTGCTCGGTCCTCTGAAGGCGGTCGGCGCGACGTCCATCCTGGTGATGCCGATCGAGAAGCTGATCCCATGATGGCCGCGCGGTCGGCGGTCAGGCAGCGACGGACGAAGGAGACCAACGTCGTCGTGCGACTGGCGCTCGACGGCCGCGGCACCAGCGAGGTCACAACCGGCCTGCCCTTCCTCGACCACCTGCTGCGGGCGGTCGCCGTCCATGCCCGCATCGATCTCGACGTCGAGGCATCAGGCGACCTCGACGTCGACGCCCATCACACGGTGGAGGATGTTGCACTGGTGCTCGGTGAGGCGCTGTCGGAGGCGCTCGGTGACCGCAATGGAATTGCCCGTTTCGGCGACGCCACCGTGCCGCTCGATGAAGCCCGCGCCATGGTCGCCCTCGACTGCGGCGGTCGAGCCTACGCGATCGTCGAGCTGCCGCTCCGGGGCCCGCTCATCGGCTCGCTTCCCGCGACGCTGGTGCCGCACTTCCTCGAGACGTTTGCCGCTCGTGGCGGGCTGACCCTCCACGTCGTGGGCTCCGGTCGTGATGATCATCACCTCGCGGAAGCCAGCTTCAAGGCGCTGGGCCGCGCGCTGCGCCAGGGATGCGCCCTCGATGCGACCCTCGCCAACCGGATCGCGAGCACGAAATGATCGCGCTGGTTGACTACGGCGCGGGCAATCTACGAAGCGTCGAGAATGCGCTCGACGCGCTCGGGGTCGAATCGGCGATCGCCTCGGAGCCCGAGGACCTGATGCGCGCGGACGCCATCATCTTTCCCGGTGTGGGCGCCGCCGCGCCGGCGATGGAGGCGCTCCGAACCCGCGGCCTGGACCGGGCCCTGGTCGACGCCGTCCATCGAGGCACGCCCTTCCTCGGAATCTGCCTCGGCCTGCAACTCCTGTTCGATTGGAGCGCGGAAGACGGGGCGAGCTGTCTGCGAATTTTTGGTGGAACCGTTGAACGGCTGCCCACCCGGGAAAAGCTACCCCACATCGGCTGGAACACGCTCGAGCGCGTGGCGGACCACCCGGTGCTGAATGGAATGGAGGGGGAGGCCATGTACTTCGTCCATTCCTACGTTGGCGTTCCCCAGGACCGGCAGCTGGTGGCGGCGGAAACGACGCACGGCGTCCCCTTCGTCAGCGCGATCGCGGCCGGATCGATGGTTGCCGTGCAGTTCCATCCGGAGCGCAGTGGGACCGCCGGTTTGAAGCTACTCGAAAATTTCGTCGAGTTCGCTCGAGTGCAACCCCCCACCCCAAGCCCCTACCCGGCCCTCCCCAAGAGGGGGAGGCATGTTACCGGCAAGGGGGAAGGTGGATAGAGAGCAGCGCGTGTTGTTCAAGCGGATCATTCCCTGTCTCGACGTGGCCGGCGGCCGAGTGGTCAAGGGTACCCATTTCCGGGAGCTGCGTGACCAGGGCGACCCGGTCGCAATGGCGCGGACCTATTCGGAGCAGGGTGCCGACGAGCTCGTCTTCCTCGATATCGACGCCGCGCCGCAGCAGCGCGCCACGCTCATCGAGGTGGTCGAACGAACGGCTCGCGAGGTCTTCATCCCGTTCACGGTCGGCGGAGGCATTCGCGACGTCGACGAGATCAACACCTTGCTGCGCGCGGGCGCTGACAAGGTCTCGATCCAGACCGCGGCGGTCCAGCGTCCCGACTTGATCACCGAAGGCGCGCGACTGTTCGGATCACAGTGCATCGTGGTCGCGATCGACGCAAAGCGCGAGGCCGACGATCGATGGCAGGTCTATACGCATGGCGGACGGCAGCCGAGCGGTCTCGACGCGATTGAGTGGGCAAGAGCTGCGCAGCGGCGCGGGGGCGGCGAGATTCTGCTCACGAGCATCGACGCCGACGGGACGCGAGCAGGCTACGACCTCGCCCTGACGCGAGCCGTGGCCCAGGCCGTCCAGATCCCGGTCATCGCATCGGGTGGGGCCGGTCATCCACGCGACCTGGCCGCGGTCCTGACCGAAGGCCGCGCCGATGCCGCTCTGGCCGCCTCCATCTTCCACGACGGCGCCTATCCCCTCCGACAGACGAAGCAATATCTCAAAGATCATGGGGTCCCGGTCCGATGACGAGCCCGGACCCGTCCACGCTGCACTTCGATGAGCAGGGCCTGATTGTCGCGCTCGCGCAGGACGGAGCGACCGGAACCGTCCTGATGGTCGCCTACATGGACCGCGAGGCCCTGGCCCGCACGGTCGAAACTGGTGAAGCCCACTTCTGGAGTCGTAGTCGCCAACGACTGTGGCGAAAGGGCGAGACCTCCGGCAACCTGCTCCACGTGGAATCGATCCAGGCCGACTGCGACGGCGATGCGCTGCTGCTAGGCGTGCATCCGTCCGGTCCGGCCTGCCACACCGGACGGCGATCCTGCTTCAGCGCGCCGGCGATTCTTCTCGATCAACTGCAGGCGACGATTCATGACCGAAACGTGTCGCGTCCTGCAGGTTCCTACACGGCGCAACTCCTCGAAGGCGGACGCGCGCAGATCCTCAGAAAAGTAGGGGAAGAGGCGATCGAGGTCATTGTGGCCGCCGACCACGAGAGCGACGACGCCCTGGTCCGTGAGATCGCCGACCTCTGGTACCACGCCTTGGTGCTTCTCGAGGAGCGGGGCCTCGATTCAACCGCAGTCTTGCGCGAGCTGGCAGACCGCCGCGGTTGAGGTTGCTGAACGCCTCCCGGAGGCGCATCATGCCCCTGCCGTCATACACGGCGGAGGAGGTAACAGGATGGCCGATTCGAAGCAGATCGCACGCCAGGCAATCGAGTGGTTCAACCAGGGCAAGCTCGATGAGTGGAGCAAAACCATAGCGGAGGACGCGGAGCTTTTCACGCCAATGGCCGGCACCATCAAAGGCCGCGACGCGATCAAGGGCTACTTTGCCCAGATGCGCGAGACCTTTCCCGACGGCAAAGTCACCGTTCACAAGATGGTGGCGGAGGGCAACACGGTGTCAATCGAATACACCTTCACGGGTACACACAAAGGTCCGATGCTGACACCCACGGGCGAGACCATTCCGCCCACGAACCGCACCCTCGCCGGGCCGGCGTTGGATATCGCCGTTCTTGACGACAATGGAATGTTCACGTCGTTGCATCAGTACTTCGACACGGCGAGCGGACTGCAGCAGCTTGGCCTGATGCCCGCGCCCGCCGCCGCGCGCGCTTAGGAGCCCCACCCTCCCCTCCCCATAGTGGGAGGGAATTTTGAGCGCGCCTGACCCTCCCCCGCTTGCGGGGGAGGGAATTTACAGCCTGTCAGGGGACGGTCGGGCGCTGGCCCGCGTTCTCCTGCGCCTCGCGAGCGGCGCTTTCGCCCTGTTCATGCGTGGCGTTCTCGTTCGGGGTGAACTTCCCCGACCCGCCTCCAGGCCGCTGCCCGGAATTTTCCTGGGCTTCGACCGTGGCGCTCTCACCGGACTCATGGGTCGCGTTTTCGTTGGACTTGAACGTTCCGGCGCTACCGCTCGGGCTCGCCGATGCGGCGGCGGCCCGAATGCTCGTGCCGTTGTTCGCCGCGGTGGCCGCGAGCGGCCCCGCCAGGGTGGCGCCGATCACGCCGCCCGCGATCAGCGATCCGGCGATCCCGGCGACGGTCACGATTCGTTGGGTTTTGGTCAAGCTGCTCTCACCTCCTTCACATCTGGAATCGCAGGCCTGGAGAATGTGCGTCTCCACGGCTGATCCGAGTGTGCAGGCGCCAACCTTTCAGAAGGATTACAGCTCAGGCCGCTGGATCCGGAGCTGACTAACGGAATCCTGCGTGCGGCGATGAAAGCCCGGGACGGATAAGTCGGACCGCTGCGCGGTCGCGGCGACGGCGAGCGTCACCTGTGCTTGAGCTCGCTTTGCGCTTCCATGACGGCCAAGGCCATCGATCGTTTCCATCAACGCCGCCGTCCTGCGGTTTTCAGAGTCGCACCCCCGGCCGCGGCCCTCAGGGTCGCCAGGTCGCCCTTGATTCCCCGTGAGCGGGCGGCTCTGGCCATGGCCGTGCCAACTTCCGCGAGGTTGCGGTCCGCGACCGCGATCACGCTGCCCCCGGCCCCGCTCAGGGCGGCGCCCAGCGCCCCGGCCGCGCGGGCCGCGGCGATGACGTCGTCCAGATAGGGGTAGGCGCGGGTGCGGCCCGGCTGATGCAGCCGGTCGTCCATCGCACCGGCCACCAGGGAGCGATCCTTCCGCGAACAGGCGAGCACCCACTCGGCGACGCGCCCGAGGTTGAAGACGGCATCCTCGCGCGCCGGACGGCGAGGCACGAGGCGGCGGGTCTCATGGGTGGGGGAGACGTCGTTCGGAATGAAGAGGACCGCCCGCCAGCGGGAGGGCCAGTCCAGGCGATGCACGCGGACCCCTTCGTTTTCAGTCACGGCGATGCAGAACCCCCCATACAGGGACGCCGCCAGGTTGTCGCCGTGCCCTTCGAGTGGGAAGGCGAGCTCGAGGATCCGTTGCGCGGACACCCGATAACCGCGCAAGTTCGCGCCGAGCATGATGCCGGCCACGATGGCGGCGGCGCTGCTGCCCAGCCCGCGGCCGATCGGGATCTGATTCCGGACGCGAAGCTCGATTCCATCGAGGGGGCGGCTCCAGCCGGCAAACGGCTCCTGGGCCGACCGCACCAGCAGGTTTCGGCGGTTCAGCGGCACTTCGCGGGCGCCCTCGCCGCTCCACTCGACGGAGATTTTCGAGGCTGCCCTGGCTTCGACCTCGAGATACAGGTCGAGCGCCAGCGCGAGGACATCGAAGCCCGGTCCCAGGTTGGCCGACGACGCCGGCACCCGGACCGTCGCGGCGTTCGGCACGGCTATAGCTTGAACGCCTCGTGCAGTGCCGTCACGGCATCCTTGACCCGGTCCGCGTCGATGATGCAGGTGATGCGGACTTCCGACGTCGAGATCATCTCGATGTTGATCCCGTGGTCGGACAGCGTGCGAAACATCGTCGCCGCCACCCCCGGCTGGCCGCGGATGCCGCTACCGATGACCGAGACCTTGGCCAGGCCGTCTTGCGCGAGCACCGTCCGGGCGCTAATCGTGTGGGAGATGCTGTCCAGGATGCGTTTCGCCTCGCGGCCATCCGCCGATGAGACCGTGAATGACATATCCGTCACGCCTTCGTGGCTCGCCGTCTGCACGATCACGTCGGCGGCGATGTCGGCCTCGGCGAGGGGCGCGAAGATGGCGGCGGCGATCCCGGGGCGATCAGGCACGCCGACAACCGAGAGCCGTGCCACGTGCTCCTCGTGCGCGATCCCGCGCACGCGATTTCGCTCCTCCATGATCGTCTCCTCCGAACAGATGATGGTACCGGGCCCGGCGTGGAAGCTCGACCGGACATGCAGCTCCATGCCGTGGGCCTCCGCGATCTCGACCGCCCGCGGGTGCATCACCCGCGCGCCGGCGCTGGCGAGCTCGAGCATCTCGGGGTAGGCGATGTGGGTCAGCAATCGGGCGGAGGGGGTAAAGCGCGGGTCCGCGGTATAGATGCCGCGCACGTCAGTGAAGATCTCGCACGCCTGGGCCTTGAGCGCGGCGGCCAGCGCCACGGCGGTGGTGTCGGAGCCACCCCGGCCGAGGGTCGTGACCTCCATCTCATCGCCCATCCCCTGGAAGCCGGCCACCACCACGACCCGCCCGGCGGCGAGCTCCCGCTCGATCCGCCCGGGCGTGAGGCCAACGATGCGGGCCTTCGCGTGGCGCTGGTCGGTCTGGATGCCCGCCTGGAATCCGAGGAGCGAGACGGCGGGGACGCCGAGCTCCGTCAGTGCCATCGACATCAGCGGCGCCGAGACCCCTTCACCGGTCGAGAGCAGCAGGTCGAGCTCGCGCGCGGCCGGGTCTTTCGCCACGCGGGACGCCAGGCTGAGCAGCCGGTCGGTGGAGTCGCCCATCGCGCTGACCACCACGACGACGTCGTAGCCCGCCCGCTGGCTGGCAGCGACGCGCCGCGCGGCCCGCCTGATGCGGGCCGGGCTGCCGAGCGAGGTGCCGCCGAACTTCTGGACGAGGATCGGCCTGGGCGAACCTCTCAAACGCTCGGTCGGCACGACGAACCTCTCAAACGCTCGGTTGGCACTGAAGCGCCCCTCGCGTGGGGCGAGGCCCCGGCACCCCTCGCGTGGGGCGAGGCCCCCGCCTCACGTATGGCGCTCAACATAGCCCTCCCGCGTCAGCCACTCCGCCAGGAGGACCGCGCCCTTGCCCGCGCCGAGCTTGGTGTTGTGCGAGAGCACGACATACTTCACGCCCCGCAAGACCGGTTCGTCGCGGAGGCGTCCAACCGTTACCGTCATGCCACCGCCGGCGTCGCGGTCACGGCGCGGCTGGGGTCGAAAGGGATCCGCGTCCACGCGCAGCAGGCGATTGGGCGCCGACGGTAGACCCTTGAGCCCATCGATGGCGAAGGCGTCCATGGCGGCGGTTGCCGCGGCCGCATCCGCGGGACGCTCGGTGCCGACCGCCACCGTCTCCAGGTGGCCATCCTGGACGTTCACCCGGGTGCAGGTGCAGGACACGGCGAAGGGAGCCGGCTCGCCCCAGTGACCGAGGATCTTCCTGGTCTCGTGCTCGACCTTCTCTTCCTCGCCGGGGATGAAGGGGATGACGTTGTCGATCACGTCGAGCGCGAGCACGCCCCCCTGGCGCCCGGCACCCGACACCGCCTGCAGCGAGGTCATCATCACGGTGCGGATGCCGAAGGCATCCTGCAGCGGCTTCAACGAGACCACCAATCCGGTCGTCGTGCAGTTCGGGATCGGGGCGATGAAGCCTCGCCAGTTGCGCTTGCGCCGCTGGTCGTGGAGCGCATCGGCGTGGGCGTCGTTGACGCCGGGGATGAGGATGGGAACGTCCGGCTCGTACCGGAAGGCCGACGCCGTGCTGACGACCGGGAGCCGTTCCGCAAAGCGCGGCTCCCATTCCCGGGCGACCTCTTTGGAGACGGCACTGAACAGGAGGTCGAGCTGCTGCGCGAGGAGTTGTTCATCGTTGAGGCAGGGGAGCGAAAGCAGTGAAGGATCGGGACGGCCCTCGGCAAACCAGCGGCTGCTCCCGGACGGGTCGCGCAGCGCGTCGCCGAGCGATTTTCCGGCCGAGTTCTCGGACGCGCCAACCGCGGCCACTGTGAACCACGGGTGCCCCTCGAGCGCAGCCAGCACCTGCTGCCCAGCCAGTCCAGTGGCGCCGAGGACGCCGGCCCGCAAGCTTTCTGTCATGCCATCACGGCCGGCGCTTCCTCCACCTCGGACAGCGCCCGCACGAACTCCGACGCGCGGGCCTTTGCCAGCCGCAGCCGGTGACCGCCGCCCACCTCGAAGAGCTCGGTCGTCTTCAAGCCATTGCCGGTGATGCAGACCACGACGGTTTCCTCGCGGCGAACGCGCCCCGTAGCGACCAGTTCTTTGAGTCCGGCCACCACGACGCCACCGGCGGGTTCGCTCAGGATGCCCTCGGTCTCGGCGAGCAGCGCCATGCCTTCCTGGACCGCCGGTTCCAGGCAGGCCGTGCCCCAGCCTCCGGAGGCTAAAACGGCACGCGCCGCGTACCGTCCATCGGCCGGGTTGCCGATCGCGAGCGACTTGGCGATGCTGTTCGGCCGTACCGGCGTCACCTGGTCCAGGCCATGCTGGATCGCCGTGCTGACCGGCGCGCAACCCTGCGCCTGTGCGGCGTGGATCCGCGTCGCCGCCCGCTCCAGGAGGCCGACGCCGACCAGTTCCTGGAACGCCTTCGCCGTCTTCGCCAGCAGCGATCCGGCGGCCACCGGGACGACGATGTGATCGGGCGCCCGCCAGCCGAGCTGCTCGACCACCTCGAAGGCCAGCGTCTTGCTCCCTTCGGAGTAGAAGGGTCGGAGGTTGACATTGACGAATGCCCAGCGGTACAGGTCGGCGAGCTCAGCGCAGAGCCGGCTCACGTCGTCGTAGTTGCCGTCGACCTCGACGATGGTGGCGCCGTACGCGCTCGCGGCGCCGACTTTGCCCGGCTCCAGACCGGCGGGGATGAAGACGAGGGCGCGCAGTCCGGCGCGTGCGGCGTAGGCGGCGACCGAGCCGGCCAGGTTCCCGGTCGACGAGCACGACAGGGTGTCGAAACCGTAGGAGAGGGCGAAGTTGGTGGCGACCGCGACATTGCGGTCCTTGAACGAGCCGGTTGGGTTGAGCGTGTCGTTTTTCAGGTAGAGATGATCGAGGCCGAGCTCCTCCCCGAGGTTGCGTGCCTTGACCAGCGGCGTGAAGCCGGTCCCCAGGTCGACCGGCTCACCGTTCGGGGCCGGCAGCAGCTCGCGATAGCGCCAGATCGTCTTAGGCCCCCTTGCGATCGACTCGCGGCTGACCCGCTGTCTGACCGCCGCCAGGTCGTAGGTGACCTCGAGTGGTCCGAAACAGTGCTCGCAGACGTAGGCGGGCTCGAACTCCCGCAGTCGTCCGCATTCTCGGCATCGCAACCGCTTCACCGAATTCCTCCTCGACGCTTGATCACAAACAAAAAAGCCCCTGTGGCAGGGGCCGTCTTGTCCGTGACTGCATCATCTTTCAGACTTACGTCTGACGGACTTTCCACCTTGCCGGAAACCCGGTAGGTTGGCAGGCTTCACAGGGCCGGCCCCTCAGCACACTCTTGATAATCGTCGCTATTCAGTTGTCGGAAAAGACTAACAGTCCCTGCCTTCGCCTTGCAACTCGACTACGTAATTCGCGGCATCCCGCCGTAGACCGGAGTGCACCAGTGCCGGTAGCGGGGATCGTTGCCGCGGACGGCGCGGAAGTAGGCGTCCTGCAGGCTCAGCGTGATGGTGCCGGGCCGGCCCGAGCCAACCGGGCGCCCGTCCACCTCGACGATCGGCGCCACCTGGACCCCGGTCCCGCAGAGGAAGGCTTCGTCCGCCTGGTAGACCTCGGTCCGGTCGACGCTGCGCTCGACGACGTCGAGCTCGAAGTCGAGCGCCAACCGCATCACGGCCGCTCGCGTGATGCCGACCAGGATGTCGTCCGTCACCGGCGGTGTCACGAGCGTCCGCCCTTGCACCATGAAAAAGTTGGCCGCGCTGCCCTCGGCGATGTGCCCGTCCTCCGTGAGCATCAGGCAATCGTCGTAGCCGGCCGCGTTGGCGTCTTCGGTGGCGAGCGCGGTGTTGATGTACGCGCCGGTGATCTTCGCCCGCGCCGGGATGCTGTTGTCGCTGATTCGCCGCCAGGACGAAACCGTGACCCGCAGCCCATCGATCCGCGAGTAGGCGCCCATCGGCATCGCGAAGATGGCGACCGCGTCCTCGGCCGAATGCAGGTCCACCTTGATGATGGCCGAGGCCTTGTACGCGATCGGCCGAACGTAGACGTCGGTGTGGTAGCCGTCCCGCCGGACCACCTCGCGCGTCAGCTCGCAGAGCTGATCGACCGTTTCGTCGAGCTTGATCTTGAGCAGCGCGGTCGACTTGAGGAAGCGCCGGTAATGCTCGGCGAGCTTGAGGAGATAAATTTCTTGGTGCTCGGGGTTCCAGTAGCCGCGGATGCCTTCGAAGCACGCCGTTCCATAGTTGAGGGCGTGGGTGCCGATGCTGACCTTGGCGTCCTCGAAGGGCACGATCGCGCCCTCGAAGTAGGCAAAGCCGTCGTAGACCGCTGTTGTTGGCGGCGGCGCTGCTTCCGGCGGGAGTAGGGGCTCGATCGCCATCAGACGGCGACCCCCACCCTGCCCTCCCCCCGCGGCGGAGGGACCGTTGACTGCACGGAGCGCACGATATCCTCCAGGTCTCGATCGAGGATGTCTTTCTTGCGGTCGGCCAGATCCAGGAACCGCTCCCAGGCTCGGCCAAAGGCGGCCTCCGGCAAGTGGTAGCCGAGTTCGGCCAGCCGGAACTGGAAGGCATGGCGCCCCGAGCGAGGCGAGAGCACGATGCGGCTCTCGCCCATTCCCACATCTTCGGGTCGCATGATCTCGTAGTTGAGTTTGTCCTTGAGCACGCCGTCCTGGTGGATGCCGGAGGCGTGGGCAAACGCGTTTCCGCCGACGACTGCCTTGTTCGGCTGCACCGGGATTCCGGTCTGACGTGCCACCAGCCCGCTGACCTCGGCGAGTCGGGTCGTGTCGATGCCGGTGCGCAGGCCGAGCGACTTCTCCCGGGTCCGCAGGATCATCACCACCTCTTCGAGCGAGGCGTTGCCGGCCCGTTCGCCGATGCCGTTGATCGTGCACTCCACCCGGCGGGCGCCGTTGAGCACGGCCGCGACGCTGTTCGCGGTCGACAGCCCCAGGTCGTTGTGGCAGTGGACGCTGATCAGCGCCTGCTCGATATTCCGGACGTTGGCACGGATCGACGCGATCAGCGCACCGAACTCGTTGGGCAGTGTGTAGCCCGTCGTGTCCGGGATGTTGACCACCGTCGCGCCGGCGTCGATGACGGCCTCGAGGGTCTCGAAGAGGTACTCCGGATCCGCCCGGCCCGCGTCTTCCGGGGAGTACTCGACCTCGTCGCAGAGAGAGCGTGCGTAAGTGACGGCTTCGGCGCCGCGGCGGAGTACATCGCGCCGGTTGGAACGCAGCTTCCGTTCGATGTGGATGTCGGACACGGAGAGCACCATATGGATCTGCTTGCGAGGCGCGTCCTGGACGGCCTGCCACACCGCATCGATGTCGGGGCGCGCCGCCCGCGCGAGCGCGGTGATCATGGGGCCCTCGACCTCCCGGGCGATTCGCTGCACCGCCTCGAAGTCGCCAGGGGATGACAGGGGAAAGCCGGCCTCGATGACATCGACGCCCAGGCGGGCCAACTGCCAGGCGATGGTCAGCTTCTGGTCCGGATTCAGCGATGCGCCCGGCGACTGCTCGCCGTCCCGCAGCGTGGTATCGAAGATGAAGACCCGGTCGTCCGCTCGGTCCGGAGCGAGGGCCATCAATTCCGGGCCTTCCCGTCGGGTTTCAGCCACGGCATCATGGCGCGGAGCTCAGCACCGACCTTCTCGATCATGGAGGCTTTCTCTCGCTGACGGTAGGCGTTGAAGGCAGGCCGGCCGGCCTGGTTCTCGAGGATCCAGGTCCGGGCAAAGGTTCCATCCTGGATCTCACGAAGAATCTGCCGCATCTCCTCGCGAACCGCCGGGCTGATCACGCGCGGCCCGCTGACGTAGTCGCCGAACTCCGCGGTATCGCTGATGCTGTAGCGCATGTAGCTCATGCCGCCCTGATACATCAGGTCCACGATCAGCTTCATCTCGTGCAGGCACTCGAAGTAGGCCAGCTCCGGTTGGTAGCCCGCCTCGACCAGCGTCTCGAAGCCCGTCTTCACCAGCGAGGTGAGCCCGCCGCAGAGCACCGCCTGCTCGCCGAAGAGATCGGTCTCGGTCTCCTCTTTGAAGGTGGTCTCGAGCACGCCGGCCATCGTCGAGCCGATGCCCCGGGCGTAGGCGAGGGTGCGTGCCCGCGCGTCGCCGGTCGTGTCCTGGTGCACCGCGAAGAGGGCCGGGACCCCGACCCGTTCCTTGAAGAGTCGACGCACGATGTGGCCCGGACCCTTGGGCGCGACCATGGCGACATCGACCTCCGGCGGTGGAACGATCTGGCTGAAGTGGATGTTGAAGCCGTGGGCGAACATCAGCGCACTGCCCGGCTTCAGGTTCGGTTTGACCGCCTCGTCGTAGAGCCGCTTCTGCGTCTGGTCCGGCACCAGCATCATCACCAGGTTGCCGGCTTCGACCGCCTTCTCGACCGTCTCCACGCGCAGGTCTTCCTGCTCGGCGGCCTCCCACGACTTGCTGCCCTTGTAGAGGCCGACCACGACGTCGACCCCGCTGTCCTGCAGGTTGAGGGCGTGCGCATGCCCCTGGCTGCCGTAGCCGATCACCGCGACCCGCTGTCCGGCGAGCGCCGACAGGTCCGCATCGGCGTCGTAATAAACCCTGGCCATCAGCTCACCACCTCGAGCTCGCGGTTCGCTCCCGTCGCGACGCGCAGCGTTTCGCTGCGGACCACCTCGGTGACGTCGAACCCGGCCAGACGGGCGAGAAAAAGCCCTCTTCCATCACAGGTACGTCGTGGTCGTGAGGTTGTTGAGGCGGGGGTTGAGCCCGATCACCTGGTCGGCATCGACCGGCACGTCGATCACGATCGACTGCCCGGTCTGCTCGTAACAGGCATCCATGATCTCCGGCAGGTTGCTCAAATCCGGCTTGACCAAAAAACCCTCCCAGCCGTGCGCCCGCGCCGCGCCCACGAAGTCGATCGGGGGCAGCGAGGCGTGATAACGGCGGCGCTCGACGTCGGGGATGACGACCTCCAACCCCTTGTCGACGATCCCGTAGACGCCGTTGTTGATGATGAAGAGGCGGAGATCGAGGTTGGCGGCGTCGGCCAGTGCGCCGCCGAAGAGCCGCCAGCAGCCGTCGCCGGAGAAGACGAAGGTATGCAGGCTCGGGTCGGCGAGCTTTGCTCCGACGCCCAGCCCGAAGCCGCCGCCCATGGCCGACCCATCGTGGGTGGTGTGGAACGGAATGTCGGGGTGAGGCCGCTGGGTCACCCATTGCCGATCTTTGTAGGCGATGCAGACGTCGTCGAAGCCGATGCTGTGTGGCCGCCAGGATTGGTGCAACGCCTCGTAGAACGCGATGAAATCGACGGTGCCGTCACGGACGTCCCGGGAGATCTGCCGGGTGTTCAAGCGCTCGGGCAGATCGACCGGCGGCCGCCGGCCGACGCCCCGGCGGGCCAGCCTCGGAATGATCTCGCGCAGCACGGCGTCGAGGTCCCCGCGCACGATGTCGTAATCGCCGCGAACGCGATGACGGAACTCGCCGGCGATGTGGCCGTATTGCTCCGTCCATCCGGTGAAGTGCCAGACCTGTCCGGCGGGAATCGTCGCCAGGTTGAGCGAGTACTCGCCGGGATCGAAGCCGAGCGCGATGACGCAGTCGTCGGGACCGACGCTCCGCCAGAGCTTCATCGCTTCGTCGTTGCCGCCGAACGAGATGTAGCCGAAGCCGTAGCCGTTATCGGGCGATACGGCATTCGCGCCGTTCACCGACCAGACAGTCGGGGCCTGCAACAGCTCGGACAGCTGGGTGGTGAGCGCGGGCATGCCCGGCCAGCGGGCGGCCTCGCTGCCGACGTAGATCACCACGCGGCGCCCGTCGGCGATCCGCGGAAACTCTTCGATGAAGCGCTCGATGTCCTGGGGGCGAAAGCCGCGCTCCCGCGGGCGAGATGGAACGTCGACGGCCGCCGGCTTCGACAGAACGTCGGGGTAGAAGGCGATGGCGACCGGCTTTGATTCCATCAGGACGGCCTGCGCCCGCTCCAGCTGCTCCTCCATGGTGTCGATGTCGTCGATGACGACGCAGCCGTCACCGAGCTCAGCCTGCAGCTGCGGCACGATGTTCATCCCGTGCACGGAGACGTCCTGCAGCGGAGCCAGGCCGATCGACATCGTCGAGTTGAGCGCGACCAGGTATACCGCCGGGATGTTGTGCAGCTTGGCGTCGGTGATGCCGCTCCCGCCCAGCTTGGTGGCCGCGCCGGTGGTGGTGATGCAGCCGGCGATGCGGCCGGAGGCGAGGTAATAGCCCAGCGGCACGAAGCCGGCGACGTACTCGCCCATGGTGAGCAGCCGGGGTGCGCCGTCGGTTGCCTCGGACGGGTCGCTCAGCGGCTCGATGTGCTTGGTGACATGGATCAGCCCGCCACCATTGACGCCGGCATAGGTGGTGACCCCCCAGCGCCGCAGCGTCTCGATCAGCCAGAAGTTGCCGCTGGTGCGCTCGAGCGGCGCCGCCCGAAACGGCGCCGGCTCCGAATCGATGCGATCAATCATTTGCGTGCTTGTGGCTTGTCATCCGCTGAACATCCGGTTGATGTCATCGGTGACGTCATGGCCGAACCGGCCTGCCGTGGATGGACGCTGGGCGACCGCGGCGGTCAGCGCCTCGGTGCAGATGCCGGCCACGTCGATCTGGTGTCTCCGCTCCTGGATCTCGTGGTGCAACCCCTCGGGGATCTCGATCGTATAACTGGCCATCGGTACCCTCCTTGCAGCTGGCTTGGTCGAACGACATGCTCGGCTGCAAGGACGAGAGGACGTCCTCCCGCGGTACCACCCTGCTTGCGGCCTTCGGCCGCCGCTCTTGTCGAGCCAACCAACTCTGGGGGTGAGTAAGCCCCATCAACGCCGGTTGACTCAGGTTGAGACGCTAGCAGGCTCAGCCGCACTCGTCCATTGTGTAAACCATCCAGAAGTTCTTGGTTCCTTTGGTTCTTCACGCCAGCCCGTCGTTGAGGCATACTAGTGCCTCCCATGGCGCTGACTGTCCGGGAAGCGATGGCGCTGGGGGGATTGAGGAGGGGAGAGGTGCTGGCCGGGGCCAGCGGCCTCGACCGCACCATCACCTGGGTGAAGGTCCTCGAATCTCCCGAAACGATCAGCTGGCTCGCTGAAGGCGAGCTCCTGCTGACGGTCGCCTTCGCCATCAAAGACGACCAGGCGGCCCAGCGCGACCTGATGCGCAACCTGGCCAGGGTCGGCTCCGCCGGGCTGGTCATCAAGCCAGAGCGCTACCTGCCCCGGATCCCGGACGACATGCTCGGTCAGGCGGACGAGTTCCAAATCCCCCTGATTCGGATCCCCTCCGACGTCTCCTACCTGGAGATCATGAACCCGATCCTGGAGCGGATCATCAACGCCCAGAACACGCAGCTCCGGCGCTCGATCGAGATCCACAAGCAGTTCACCCACCTGGCCCTCGACGGCCAGGGCCTGGACGCGATCGTCAAGACGCTGGGCGAGCTGGTCGAGAGCTCGATCGCGCTCGAGGACGTGAGCTTCCACCTGCTGGCGAGCCACGTGGTTCCGGGCGTCACCGACAAGCACCGGCAGCAAACACTGGCCCACCACGGCACCCCGCTCAAGGTCCGGCAGGCGGCCGCTATCAAGAGCATGCTGCAGGAGGTGGTGGAAGGCCGCGCGCCGCACAAGGTCCCGCCCTTCCCGGAGCTGGGGTTGACAGCGCCCCGAATCATCACCCCGGTGCTCGCCGGCCGCGAGAATCTCGGGTACCTCTCGATCATCGATCATCCGCAGCATCTCGAAGAGCTCGCGATGATGGCGATCGAGCACGCCGCGACCGTGATCGCGCTCGAGATGATCAAGCAGCGCGAGGTCGCCGAAGCCGAGGACCGGGTGCGTGGCGAGCTGGTCGATGACTTGCTGAACGGAACCTTCGGCGACCAGGCCAATGTTCAGCGCCGGGCGCGACATCTTCGTTATGACCTGTCGGTGCCGCACCGGCCGTTGGTGGTGGACGTCGATCACTTTCGACAGTTCATCAAGGAGCGACGCTACGAAGAGGGGCGCGTCATCGCGCTCAAGCACCAGGTCTTCCAGGTGGTGACCGGCGCGGTTCGCCGGCAGCATCCGCGGCACCTGGTCAGCGCCCACAGCGACAGCGTCATCGTGCTGGTGCCCCAACCCGCCGACTCGAAGGACCCGGACGGCGAGGCCCTCGCCGCGCGGATCCGCGAGGCGGTCGCCGAGTCGGAGCTCGGCATCACCGTGTCGGTCTCGATCGGCCGGCTCTGTCTGAAGCCTGACGACTTCAAGCCGGCGTTCGTGGAGGCGCAGCGGGCGCTCGACCTGATGGTGCGTTTCGGCAAGCGCGAGCAGGTCATCAACTACGAGCGGCTGGGCGTCTACCGGTTGCTCGCCCAGGTCGAAGATCGCGCCGGTCTCGATGCCTTTGCCGGCCGCATGCTGGCGCCGCTGGTCGACTACGATCGGGCCCGCGGCACGCCGCTCCTGAGGACTCTCGAGGTCTACCTGCAGCGGCACGGCAACCTCCGGCAGTCGGCGCGCGACCTGCACATCCACCTGAACACACTCCATTACCGGCTACGGCGGATCGGCGAGGTGACCGGCCTCGACCTCAAGGACGCCGATGCCCGGCTCGACCTGCTGCTGGCGCTCCGGGTCCGCGCGCTGGCGGAGAGTAAGTAATGCCGGCGAAGACTCCGTCCCCTCTTGCGGGGGCGGGCCCGTCGGCCCACGCGAGCGGGGGGTCGACGAGGACCATGGCGGCGAAGATCTGGGAGGACCATGTCGTGGTCGCGCACCCGGGTGAGCCGGACCTCCTCTACGTCGACCTGCACCTGGTGCATGAGGTGACCTCGCCGCAGGCGTTCGAGAGCCTGCGGCTGAACAACCGGCGGGTCCGCCGGCCTGACCTGACGCTGGCGACCATGGACCACGACGTTCCGACCCTGGGCGGACGCGCCGCCGCCGACGAGATCGCGGAGCGGCAGATGGCGGCGCTCGAGGAGAACTGCCGGCGTGAGGGCATCCCGCTCTTCGGCATGGGCAGCTCGCGCCAGGGCATCGTCCACGTCATCGGGCCCGAGCTCGGGCTCACGCAGCCGGGGCTGCTGATCGTCTGCGGCGACTCACACACATCGACCCACGGCGCCTTCGGTGCGCTCGCGTTCGGGATCGGAACCTCGGAGGTAGAGCATGTCCTCGCCACCCAGTGCTTGCGGCAGCGCCGGCCGAAGGTGATGGCGGTGACCGTCGAAGGAGAGCTGCCGGTGGGTGTTACGGCCAAGGATGTGGCGCTCGGCATCATCGGCCGCATCGGGGTCGACGGCGGCCGCGGGCACGTCATCGAGTACCGTGGCTCGACCATCCGCGGCCTGTCGATGGAGGGCCGCATGACGGTCTGCAACATGACGATCGAGGGCGGCGCGCGCGCCGGGATGATCGCGCCGGACGAAAAGACCTTTACGTACCTGAAAGGGCGCGAGCATGCCCCGCGCGGTCAGCAGTGGGATACGGCCATCTCGCGCTGGAGCGCGCTCGCGACCGATGCCGACGCCCTCTTTGACCGCGAGGTCTCGATCGATGCGGCCCGGCTCGAACCCTACGTGACCTGGGGGACCAATCCGGGTCAGTCGGTCCCCGTGACCGGGAGGGTCCCGGATCCGACAAGCGAGACCGACCAGCGCGCGCTGCAGTACATGGCGCTCGAGCCCGGCACCGCGATCGAGTCGATCCCGATCGACCGGGTGTTCATCGGCTCGTGCACCAACGCGCGCCTGGAAGATCTTCGAATCGCCGCCACAGTGGTGCGCGGCCACACCGTGCACCCGAAGGTGCGGGCGATGGTCGTGCCAGGATCCGCGAGCGTCAAGCGCCAGGCAGAGTCCGAAGGGCTCGATGCCGCCTTCCGCGAGGCCGGTTTCGAGTGGCGCGACGCCGGTTGCTCGATGTGCCTCGGCATGAACCCAGACATCCTCGGGCCGGGCGAACGCTGCGCCTCGACCAGCAACCGCAACTTCGAGGGCCGGCAGGGGAGTGGTGGTCGGACCCACCTGGTCAGCCCGCCGATGGCCGCCGCCGCCGCCATCGCCGGCCACCTCGTCGACGTTCGCGAGTTCAACTGATGGAACCCTTCATCCGTGTCACCGGCGTGCTGGCTCCGCTCGATCGAGCCAACGTCGACACCGACCAGATCATCCCCAAGCAATTCCTGAAACGCATCGAGCGCTCGGGTTACGGACCGTTCCTCTTTTATGACTGGCGACGCCAGGGCGACTTCATCCTCGATCGAGCCGAATATCGCGGCGCCACCGTCCTCGTCACCGGTGCCAACTTCGGTTGCGGATCGTCGCGTGAGCACGCGCCATGGTCGTTGCTCGACGCCGGCTACCGCGCCGTCATCGCGCCATCGTTTGCCGACATCTTCAAGAGCAACAGCTTCCGCTGCGGCCTGCTGCCAGTCGAGCTCCCCGAGCCGGCGGCGCGTGCGCTGATCGACCTGGCCTTGCAGGAGCCGGGCATGGAGATCACGGTCGATCTGGACCGGCAACGGGTCGCCGCAGGCGGTTTCGAAGCCTCCTTCAGCATTGACCCCTTCTTCCGAGAATGCCTCCTCAACGGCTGGGACGAAGTTGCGCTCACGCTGCGCCAGGAAGCTCAAATTGCTCGCTATGAATCGACTCGGCCCAGCTGGTTGCCGATAAGCGGCTAAACGCGAACGAGGACTCCGTTTGCCTCGACGAGGATCGTGCCTGGTCCGTCGTCGACAAATCCAATTTCCACGTGACCGCCCGCCTCCAACCTCAACGTCTTTGGAAAGGGGAGATGGAGGGTTTTGTGGGGCTCAACGTAGATCGCCTGGATTCTCCACATGGCCGTCCCCGTTCCAAGGTCGGGAGTGTCGCGTCGCGAAATGTCGAGCCGGCCCAGCGTCCCTCCAGTGTCCTTCGGGAAGTAATTGATCGTCAGCGTGGCAATTTCGAGGGTGTAGTGATCCGGGACGGTGGAACCGTCAGCGCCAAATCCCTGGACCCAGAACAGCTTCTCGTAGTTACCGAAGTCCACCTCTTGCGCCGAGTAGACCTGTTGATCAGCCATTTGCCCCTCCTTGACTCGAGCGTCCTGGTCGCCGGCTCGATCGTCTTGAACGTCGCCAGCAGCTTGTCATACGAGGACGGTCTTACGCCGGCCGGCTACCAGCTGGTCGCGATGTACTTGGTTTCGAGGAACTCCAGCAGTCCCTCGTGCGAGCCTTCGCGGCCCACGCCGCTCTGCTTGACGCCGCCGAAAGGCGCTGCCGGGTCGGAGATGAAGCCGCGATTCAAGCCGACCATGCCGGACTCGATCGCCTCGGCGATCGCCAGCCCTTTGGCCAGGTCGCGTGTATAGACGTAGGACGCTAGCCCGCGGTCGGTCTTGTTCGCGAACTCGATGGCTTCATTGACCTCGCGGAACGTGACAACCGGCGCGATGGGCCCGAAGATCTCTTCCTTGAGGATGTGCTCCTCCGGCGGCACCTCGCTCAAGACCGTCGGCGGGACGAAGTAGCCGGGCCGGTTCGGCGCCTTGCCGCCGGTCAGCACCCGAGCGCCGTGGCCCGCCGCCTCCTCGACCAACCCGAGCATCTTCTGGCGGGCCGGATCGTTGATCACCGGGCCAACCTTGACGTTCGGGTCCAGCCCCGATCCCACCGGCAGGGCACCCATGGCGCCCGCCAGCATGCTCGAAAATTTCTCGGCGACCGGCACCTGCGCGTAGAACCGGTTCGCGGCAATGCAGGACTGGCCGGTATTGCGCATCTTGGCGACCATCGCGCCCTCGAGCGCGGCGTCGAGGTCGGCGTCCGCCAGCACGATGAACGGCGCATTGCCGCCCAGCTCCATGGAGCAGCTGATCACGTTCTCCGCCGCCTGCGCCAGCAGGATGCGGCCGACCTCGGTCGAGCCGGTGAACGACAGCTTGCGCACCGTCGGATCTTTCAGCATTGCCTTGACCACCTCCGACGATCGCTTCGAGGGGATGACATTCACCACGCCCCTGGGCACGCCGGCCTTCTCCAGCAGGTCGGCCACCGCGAGCGCCGAGAGCGGGGTCTCGGAGGCGGGCTTGAGGACCACGGTGCAGCCGGCGGCGAGCGCCGGTCCGATCTTCCGGGTCGCCATGGCGGCCGGGAAGTTCCAGGGCGTGACCAGCACCGAGACGCCGATCGGCTGGTGCTCGACCAGGATCCGGTTGGCGCCACTGGGCGCGATCGACACCGAGCCGATGTTGCGCACCGCCTCTTCCGAAAACCAGCGGAAGAACTCGGCCGCGTAGGCAACCTCACCGCGCGCCTCGGCCAGCGGCTTGCCGTTCTCACGCACCATCAATTCCGCGAGCTTGTCCCGGTCGCGGATCATCAGCTCGAACGCCTTGCGGAGGATTTCGGCGCGCTCGCGTGGCGGACGGGCGGCCCAGCCGCGGAACGCCTGGCCGGCGGCTGCCACGGCCTCGAGCCCATCCTGCACCGACGCGCTCGCCACCGTCGAGATCACCTCGCCGGTCGCCGGGTCGGTCACCTCGATCCGCTGGCCGTCCGACGCCGGACGCCACGACCCATCGATGTAGAGGTCGGTGTGGCGAACGGAGATCAGCTCACTGACGGGGGTCATCGCATTGATTTTCGCACGGTCTCGACAATCCGGTCGACGGACGGCATGGCCGCATCTTCGAGCACGTCGGCCGCCGGCAGGGGAACATGTGGGGTCGTGATCCGGACGATCGGGCCGTCCAGGTCATCGAAACACTCGTCGGCCACGAGGGACGCGATCTCGGCGCCCCAGCCGCAAAGCCGCGGGTTCTCCTCGACCGTGAAAAGCCGGCCGGTTCTCTTGACCTCACCCAGGATGGTCCGGGTGTCGAGTGGCACCAGGCTGCGGACGTCGATCACGCTCGCCTCGATGTCCATCTTCTGGAGTTTTTCCGCCGCTTGCATCGCTTTGGGGACCATCGCCGCCAGCGCGACGATGGTGCAGTCCTTGCCATCCGCAAGCACGGACGCGGTGCCGAGTCGATCGACGTGCTCGCCGTCGGGCACCTCACCCTTGATGCCGTAAAGGGATTTCTGCTCGAAGAAGAGCACCGGGTCAGGATCCCGGATGGCGGCTGCCAGCAAGCCCTTGGCGTCGGCGGGGTTCGACGGGGCCACCACCTTCAGGCCCGGGACGGCCATCCCCCAGTTCTCCAGGCTCTGCGAATGCTGGGCGCCGAAGCGCGTGCCGCCGCCGTTGGCGGTGCGGATGACGAGCGGCAGCGAGACCTGGCCATCGGTCATGTAGCGCGTCTTGGCGACCTGGTTGGCGACCATATCCCAGCAGGTCGCGAGAAAGTCCGAGAACATGATCTCCGCGATCGGCCGCAGCCCGGTCATCGCCGCGCCCATGACGGCGCCGATGATCGCCTGCTCCGAGATCGGCGTATCGCGGACGCGCTCAGGTCCAAAGCGTTCGAAGAGCCCGACCGTCGCCTTGAAGACGCCGCCGGCCGCCCCGACGTCTTCGCCGATGAAGTAGACCATCGGGTCGCGCGCCATCTCCTGCGCGATGCCGGCCGCGATCGCCTCCCTGAAGCTCAGTTCCGCCACGCGGCGCCTCCGTCGCTCCACACCTCGCGCTCGACCTCGTCGATGGGAGGAAGCGCGCCGTTACGCGCCTCTTCCGTCGCCGCATCCACTTTCTGCTGCGCCCGAGTCTCGATCTCCTTCAGCTCACTCTCGCCGATACCACCGGAGAGCAGTCGCTCGCGGTAGCGTTTCACCGGGTCGCGGCTCAACCAGTCCGCCACCTCGGCGACCGGCCGGTAGCTGGCCGGGTCCGCGCGCGAGTGCCCGCCGTGGCGATAGGTGAGCGCCTCGACCAGCGATGGCCCGCCCCCGTCACGGGCTTTGCCGATGGTCTTGCGCGCGATCTCGTACATCACGTCGGCATCGTTGCCGTCCACCAGGATCGACTCGAGCCCATACGCCGACGCCCGGTCGGCGGCGGGATGCTCGACGGCGGTGACCGATCGAATCGGCGTGTACTCCATGTACTGGTTGTTTTCGCAGACGAAGACCACGGGCAGCTTCCAGACGACGGCCAGGTTGAGCGCCTCGTGGAACGCCCCGATGTTGGTCGTTCCGTCGCCGAAGAAGCAGACCGCGACCTGTCCCGACTTGCGGACCTGCGCCGACCAGGCGGCACCGGCCGCGATCGGCAGGTGCGCGCCCACGATCGCGTAGGAGCCCATCGCGCCGTGGGTGACGTCGGTCAGGTGCATCGACCCGCCCTTGCCATGGAGCATGCCGTTGCCGCGCCCGAGCAGTTCCGCCATCGCGGCCGCCATCGACGCGCCTCGGGCGAGCGTGTGGTCGTGCCCGCGATAGGTGCAGAAGGTATAGTCGTCCGGCCGCATCGCCACGGCATACCCGGCCGCGATCGCCTCCTGACCGAGCGCGAGGTGACTCGTGCCGCGCACCAGGTTCTCGAGAAACAGCTCGTAGGCGCGCTGTTCGAAGTCGCGCAGCTCGACCATCAATTGATAGAGGCGCAGGCGCGTCGGGCGGTCGACCTCCCCAGTGGCCGGCGTCTCGACCTGGGTGCTCAATAGGCGTTCGCGATGACGAGCTCCTCGGCGGGGAAGAGGGTGATCACCTCGTGCCCCGTGGCCGTCACCACGACTTCCTCCTCGATGCGGGCCGCCGAATGGCCGTCTGACGCCGGGCAATAGGTTTCGAGCGCGAACACCATCCCCTCCTTCAGCTCGACCGGGTGTTCCAGTGAGTTGAGCCGGCTGATGATCGGCCGTTCGTGCAACGCCAGGCCCAGGCCGTGTCCGAACTGCAGGCCGAAGGCCTCCATCTCGCTGTCGAAACCGAAGTCCTGCGCCCGGGGCCAGGCTTTGGCGATCAGGTCGGTGGTGAGCCCGGGCCTCACCATGTCGATGCCGGCGTCGATCCACTCGCGCGCCTTCCTGTAGGCGTCGCGCTGGCTTTCGGTGGCGCGGCCGACGTTGAAGGTCCGGTAGTAGCAGGTGCGATAGCCGTTGTAGGCCTGGATGATGTCGAAGAAGGCCTGGTCACCGGGCCGGATCAGCCGATCGGAGAAGACGTGCGGGTGCGGGCTGCAGCGCTCACCCGAGACCGCATTGATCGCTTCGACATCGTCGGACCCCATGTCGTAGAGCTGCTTGTTGGCGATCGCGACGATCTCGTTCTCACGGATCCCGGGCTTGAGCGCCTCGTAGATCGTCTGGTACACACCGTCCACCAGGGCGGCCGAGATACTCAACAGCGTGATCTCATCTTTCGACTTGATCTGGCGCGCGTCGAGCATCGCCTGCTGCGCATCGACGACGGTGATGCCGCAGTGCTGCAGCGCGAAGATCATCGGCAGCTCGGCGATGTCCACGCCGAGCGGCTCGCCGGTCAGGCCCTGTTCACGCATCAGGTCCTTCACGGTTCTGGCGACATCATCCGACAGGCCGGCCTCCGGTGCGACGGACCCACGCAAGCCGGTCATCCCAGCCCGCGAATTCTCCGGCCGCAGCCACGGCGCGTGCAACCGATGCGCCTTTGCCGCCGAGCCGAAGTCCCACAGGATGGGGTCGCCGGTGCGCGTCAGCAGCGCGAAGCGCGCCACCTTGTCGCGGGCCCACTCGCCGATGGTGGTGCTCGTGAGGTAGCGGATGTTGTTCATGTCGAACACCAGCACGCCACCCAGGCCCGCGCTCGCGATCGCGTCGCGGGCGCGCCCGAGGCGGTACTCGTGGAGGCGGCGGAAGTCGACCCGCTCTTCCCAATCCACCGCCATCCGGCCGGGCGCCGGCACCGACGTGACGGTGAACTCAGCCTTCGTAGGTGCCATCCGCGCCTTTAGAGTAGCGTGCCCGTCCCGAACGAGTTGATTGGCGTGCGCGTCAATGCGGCGCGGTGGACTCCCGGACCACCAGCGTCGGCGCGAGGCGATGCCATTGCGGCGGCGGCTGACCGTCGAGCATGCCGACCGTCATCTCCGCGGCGGTTCGGCCCAGTTCCTCCTGCGGTTGCCGGACCGTCGTCAGTGGCGGCGTGATCCGGTCGACCTGGGGTAGGTCGTGATAGCCGATCAATGACATGTCCCCGGGGCATGTCAGGCCGCGTTCCTTCAAGACGGCGAGCGCTCCGAGGGCCATGAGGTCGTTATGCGCGAAGACGGCGGTTGGAAGGGGGCGCTTGCTGTCGAAGAGGCGGCGCATCAAACGGCTGCCTTCTTCGGCCGTGGGAGTGACCCCGGTCGACGGCGGCGGGTTGACCTCGACGGCCCCAGCCGCCGCGACGGCTTTGCTGAAACCTTCGGCGCGCTGCACGCACGAGTAGATATCCGTCGGTCCCCGCAGTTGGGCCACCAGCCGGTGGCCGAGTTCGAGCAGGTGCCGGGCGGCCAGCGTCCCGCCGAGCACTTCATCGTTGGTACAGGCCGGCAATCGGATGCCTGGAACGTTGCGGACCGCCAGCACCAGGGGCACACCCTGCCGTTTGAGCCTTCGGAGCACCGGGCGATCGCCGACTCTGGCCGCCGTCAGGATGATCGCGTCAACCCGGCGGCTGAGCAGGTGCTGGAGGATCCGCTCGAGGCGCGCCGGGTCATCCTGTGTCTCCCCGACCAGCGACATCAGGCCGGCCGACTCGAGCCGGTTGGCGATCCCCCGCAGGACCGGAGCGATGAAGGGGTTGCCCAGGTCCGCGACCACCACGGCCACGGTGTGGGTCCGCCCTCGTTTCAGTCCGCTGGCCACCATGTCTCTCTGGTAGCCCATTCGTTTCGCGACCGCCTGGACGCGTTTTCCGGTCACGACGTTGACCCGCCAGGCGGTGGTCGGATCGAGGGCTCGGGAGACGGTCGAATAATGCACGCCTGCGGCGCGGGCGACGTCCTCCAGGGTCACGATCGTCCGCTCCCCGCGATTTTCGCGTCCGCCCGCCGCTCCGCCCCTCGGTTGCATCGCCCAGGCAGTTTGCCGCCTGACCACCACGTTAACCCCTTGTTAACAAGGTGCGCCACCGCAAACGTTTGGCATCGGTCCCTGGGCACCCCGTGCTTCACTTTCGGTCAAACGTTTGCAAACCTTTGACAGGGCGCCGCGCGATGACTAGATTCAAGGCAGGCGGGGCGGCGGTGCCGAAGCTGGCGCAGACCGCGGAGGCCACGTCGCTCCGCTTGCGCGTCGACCGCGGCCGGCGGCCGCCCCCGCCGCGCCGGCTCAGCCCTGTCGGCGGGGCTCGTCCGTCGCTTCGAGGCCGTCGGACACATCGCGGCGCTCGGGCTGCAGCGTGAGGTTCGCCCCGCGGGCCTCGAGCTCCAGCAGCGCCGCGAAGTCGACGTCGCCCAGGCCCTGGCCGATCAGGCTCACCACGATCTGGTGGGTGAGGGCCGCCACCGGGAGCGGCACATCGAGCTGGCGGGCGGCGTCCAGCCCGAGCTCGAAATCCTTTCGGAGCAAGTTGCCGGTGAAGGTCGGCGTGAAGTCGAGGTTGACGAATGCGGGCGTCTTGTAGCGGGTGAACGTCGACCCCATCACGCTGCCGTTGACGAACTCCAGGTAATCGGCCCGGGCGATGCCGCCGCGTTCGGCCAGCATGGTCGTCTCGGCAAGGACCTGGGTGACGACGCCCAGCAGCAGGTTGTGGCAGATCTTGACCAGCCGGGCCGCCTCGCCCTCGCCGACGTAGGTGACGCTCTTGCCCAGCATGCGCAAGTAGGGAAGCGCCTGCTCGAACGCCTGGCGCGGTCCCGACACCGCCAGGCTCAGCTGGCCGGCGCGCGCGACCCTGGGGTTGCCGCTGACCGGCGCCGCGAGCAGCGCCGACCCCAGCGCGGCCGCCTTCTCCCGGATCTCACGCGAGACGTCCATCGAGACGGTGGACGTGTCGATCACCATCGAGGGCACCCGCTTGCCGTTCGCCAGCAGACCCTGCGGCCCGGTCATCACCTCGGCGAAGTCCCTGGATCCGGCGACCGAGGTGATGACGATGTCGCGATCGCTCAGGTCGGCCGGCCGGTCGACGAGGCGCGCGCCCCGTTTCGCGAGCGGCTCGGCCTTCGCCCGGGTGCGGTTGTAAACCGCAAGGTCGCAGCCCTGATCCAGCAGTCGCGAGGCGAGCACGGATCCCATGCGTCCGGTCCCGATCCAGCCGACGGTGCGGCGGTCAAGTTTCGCTCCTGTCATCGCGTTCCCCTCCGATCGCGCTCACGCCGCGTGAACAAACGTTTGTTTACGATAGCAGTCTCCCGTCATTCGGTGGCAAACGCCGGCGCGGCCTGGAGGCTCGCCTGGCGGTCATCGGCGCCGGCAACGGTCGATCCGCGGACGATCAGCTCCGGGTTGAAGACCACCCGCCGCCGGCTGGGCTCGCCGGTCTCGATCTGCTGCAGCAGCAGCCGCGCGGCCGCGGAGCCGAAATCGTGGATCGGCACGTGAACCGTGGTCAGTGCCGGGACCATCCGGCTGGCCAGGGGGATGTCGTTGTAACCGACGATCGCCACCTCGTCCGGGATGCGCAAACCCATCCGGCGAGCCGCGCCCAGGGCGCCGACGGCGGTCATGTCGGTCACCGCAAAGATCGCGGTCGGGCGATCCTCGAGCGCGAGCAGGCGCTCGGCCGCCCGTACGCCACCCTCCTCCGTGTAGCCGGACTCGATGACGAGTCGCGGATCCGGGCTCAGTCCGCCCTCCGTCAGCGCCGCCAGGTAGCCCCGCCGTCGCATCACTCCGGTGCTGACGGTCGGCTTGCCGGCGAGGTGGCCGATGCGCCGGTGGCCGAGCTGGACGAGGTGCGCCGTGGCGATCCGGGCGCCAACCAGGTCGTCCGATCCGACGAACGGATCACGGTCCTCGTCGCTGAACCGATTCACCAGGACGTAGGGAATGCCCTGGTGGCGCAGCCAGCGAACCGTTGGATCCTTGAGGAAGCTGCTGGCGAGGATGACGCCGTCGACTCGGCGGGCATGCAGACTCTGCACGTGCGAGCGCTGCCGCTCCGGACTGCCGTCGGTGTTGCAGAGCAGGACGTTGTAGCCTCTGGGCGAGGCGCCGTCCTCGACGCCGCGAAAGAGGGCGGCGAAAAAGGGGTTCGTGATGTCGGGGATGACCACCGCCAGGACGAAGCTCTGCCGCAGCTTCAGCCCGCGCGCGACGCCGTTGGGGCGGTATTCGGTTTCGCGCAGCAACGCCTCGATTCGTTGCCGGGTGATGGCGGCAATCCGCAGGCTCGGGTCGTGGTTCGCAACGCGCGAGATGGTGGAGGGGTGGACGCGGGCGCGGGCGGCCAGCTGCTTCAACGTGACCGGCATGCTGGCGTCCTCATTGACAAGGGTTTGACCCGTGCCTAACATAGAACAATCGTTTGTTCAACGCAAGGGACGAACGCGCCAGCCAAACAGCGACCGAGTCGAATCGGCAGGAAGGGAGGGAGTATGCGCAAGCCCGTGTCGATGATCGCGGCGGGATTCGCCCTGGCACTCTCGGCGTGTGGCACATCGGGAAACACGAGCGGATCTCCGCAGGCCGCGGCACCGATCACGATCGGGGTCTCCGTCTCACTCAGCGGCGACTTCTCGGGCGACGGGAAGGCGCTGCAGCAGGGGTACGACCTGTGGGCCCAGGACATCAACGCCAAGGGCGGGCTGCTCGGGCACAAAGTCACGATGAAGTACGCCGACGACGCCAGCAGCACGCAGCAGGTCGTGACCAACTATCAAACTCTCATCACCCAGGACAAGGTCGCGCTGGTCTTCGGGCCGTTCAGCAGCAAGCTCACCATCCCGGCCTCCGCCGTCGTCGATCGTTACGGGTACGCCTTTCCCGAGCCGGCCGGCGGTGGGCCGGCTGTCTTCCAGCAGGGACTTCACTCCATCTTCTTCGTCCAGCCCGCCGCGGTCGAGGACAACCTCGTCAGCTACGCCAACTGGGTCAAGTCGCTGAGTCCGAAACCGAATACGGTCGCCTATGCGACCGAGGATGATCCGTTCACGCAGCCGCAGGTCGACAAGGCGAAGAGCCTCCTCGAGGCGGCCGGGTTGCACACCGTCTACTATCACGTTTACAGCTCAGAGCCGATCGACTGGTCGCCCTTCGCGCTGGCGGTCGCGCACTCCAACGCCGACGTCGTCATCCTTGGCACACAGTTGCCGGATGCGCTGGCGTTCGTCAAGACGTTCGCCCAACAGCATTACAACCCGAAGACCCTCGTCGAGACGACCGGTCCCGACCAGGGATCGCAGTTCTCGGATCCGTTGGGCAAGAACACCGAGGGCATCATGGTGCCGGCCGGTTGGACCCCCGACGCCAAGGCCTATGGCAACGAAAAGTTTGCCATCGAGTTCGTCGCGAAGTACGGCGGCCAGCTCGCCGACATCAGCGCCGACTCGGCCGAGGCCTACAGTGTTGGCCAGGTGGTGGAGCAGGCCGCGAACAAGGCGAACAGCATCGACAATAAAGCCCTGATCAACGCCTTGCATAGCGGCACCTACCAGACCATCCAGGGGCCGATGTCGTTCGACAGCGTGGGTAAACCGCAGGGCGGCGTCGGCGTCTACATCGAACAATGGCAGTCCGGGCAGGCCATCTTCGTCTACCCGTCGAATGTTGCCGCGGCGAAACCCGAGTATCCCAAGGCGAACTGGCAGCAGTAGAGGCAGGCGGCGCCCGGTGAAACGGTGAGCCTGGTCCTTCAGGCGGCGATCCTGGGCGTCCTGACCGGCGGCGTCTACGCCCTGATGGCGTCTGGCCTCACCCTGATCTTTGGCGTGATGCGCATCATCAACGTCGGACAGGGAGCGCTGGTGATCCTCGGCGCCTACCTGAGCTTCGTGCTCTTCCACAATTGGCACATCGACCCGTTCGTCGGGCTGCTACTGACCATGCCGGTGATGTTTCTCATCGGCGCCGTCCTGGAGGTCGCGTTCATACGGCCGCTGAAGAACGACCGGGAGGCCCTATCGGTTCTTGTCACGTACGCACTCGCGCTGGGCATCGAAGGGGTGCTCGGTTATATCTTCACCGCCAACTATCGCGAGCTCAGTGTCTGGTACGACACACAGTCGTTTCCGCTATTCGGTTTCCGGATCACGTTGGTCTACATCTTTGGCTTCGTGCTGTGCCTGGCCATCCTGGCGACGCTGTTCTTGGTCCTCTACCGGACGGCGTTCGGCGCCGCGATCCGTGCCACCATGCTCAACCGGACCGCCGCGCAACTCGTCGGGGTCGACGTCGAGCGAGTCTCCGCCATGGCGTTCGGGATTGGCGTGGCTACGGCGGCGGCCGGTGGGGCGGTGTTCGGCATCACCAACGCCTTCAACCCTGGCAGTCACTACGACCTGATCTCGCGGCTGCTGACCATCATCGTGCTCGGCGGATTGGGCAGCCTCCGGGGTGCCATCATCGCGGCGCTCATCATGCTCGTCACCACGGACGTCGCCTCGGTGATCATCTCGCCCGAGTGGTCCTCGTTCGTCTTCTTCGTGATTCTGGTCGGGGTCCTGATCGTCCGACCCCAGGGGCTGTACGGTGTTCGGGTCCGGGAGCGGATTTGAGCCCGACCGGTCTCCTGCGATTAGCGAGCCTCATCCTGCTTGCCGTGGTGGCCCTGGCCTTTCCTCTGCTGGTGTCCGACCCGGCCTCGACGAACATCGGCGTTTTCACGCTGATGTATGTGGGTCTGGCGACCTCGTGGAACATCATGGGTGGTTACACCGGTTACATTTCCCTGGGCCACGCCGGCTTCTTCGGATTCGGCTGCTACGCGCTTGGCCTGCCACTCGCTCACCTCCATGTCGGTGGCGGCTACGCCCCTTTCTTCCTGGTTCCGCTCGCCGGCCTGCTCACCGCGCTGTTCGCGATTCCGGTCGGCTGGATTGCGCTTCGGACCCGCGCGGCAACCTTCGTCATCGTCACGATCGCGGTGATGTTCATGCTGCAGCTGGCAGCTTCGAACCTGATCGGGCTCACCGGAGGAACGGGCGGCCTTCGCTTCCCGAACCCCGGATGGAGCGGCGACGTCTTCAACGATCCCTTCTACTACGCGATGCTCGGGCTGGCGGTCGCGGCCATTGCCGCCTCCTGGTGGATCCGCCGCTCGAAGTTCGGGCTGGGCCTGTTGGCGATTCGCGACGACGAGGACAAAGCGACGGCGGTGGGCGTTCCGACCCGTGCCTTCAAGCTGACCGCGTTCGTGATCAGCGCCGCGCTCGTTGGCATGATAGGCGGCGTGTATGGCTACTACGTGACCTACGTTTACCCCGAGTTCGTCATCGACCCGACGATCGGCATCTCGATGGTGCTCATGGCGTTCCTCGGTGGTCTCGGCACCGTGACCGGCCCGGTGCTCGGTGCCCTCCTTCTTGAGCCGGCCCAACTGTGGCTCGCTTACCATTTTGGCGCGATCCGCCTCTACCTCGTCTTCTTCGCGGCGACCTTTCTGCTGGTGATCCTCGTGCTGCCGCGCGGCATCGTGCCGTCGCTTGCGGTGCTCCTCCGTCGGAGGCTTGCCCTGACGTGAGCCTGCTGGAAGTCGAGCAGCTCTCGAAGCGGTTCGGTGGCATCGTCGCGCTCGACGAATGCACGCTGTCGGTGCCTGAAGGGAGCATCACGGGGCTGATCGGTCCGAACGGCTCGGGAAAGACGACCCTCTTCAACCTGGTGACCGGCTTCATACCTGCGGATGGCGGCGAGGTGCGATTCAAATCGCAGTCGATCGCGGGCTTCGGCCCCGATCGTATCTACGGGCTGGGTATCGGGCGGACTTTCCAGCTGGCGCGCATCTTTCCCAGGCTGACGACACTCGAGAACATGCTGGTGCCGGTGCGCCGGGCCGGGCTCCGGGCGCTTCTCTCGCATGGACAGTGGGGAGCGGAGAAGGCGCGGGCCATGGAGATGCTGGCGTCGATGGACATCAGCCAGGTCGCTGGGACGCTCGGCGGCGCGCTGTCCTACGGGCAGCGCAAGCTGCTGGAGCTCGGGGCGGTGATGATGGCCCGGCCGGAGCTGGTGCTGCTCGATGAGCCCGCCGGCGGGGTCAACCCGGCCCTGCTGGAGCGGATCGCCGGGCACATCCAGCAGCTCAACCGTCAGGGCGTGACCTTTCTGCTGGTGGAGCACAACCTGGGCTTCGTGATGAACCTCTGCCACGAGGTCGTTGTCCTGCACCAGGGCCGCGCAATCGCGAAGGGCACGCCAGGTGAAGTGCGCGAGAATCCCGCCGTGCTCGACGCCTACCTGGGGGCCTGAGGTGGGCGCGCTGCTCGAGCTGGAAGGGGTGACCGCCGGCTACGGTGGCGGCGACATCCTGCACGAGCTCGACCTCCGAGTCGAGCAGGGCGCCATCACCTGCATCGTCGGACCCAACGGCGCCGGAAAGTCGACCGTCCTGCGCGTCGTGAGTGGATTGCTGCGGCCGCGTCTCGGCCGCATCCGCTTTCAGGGCGCATCGATCGTCGGGCTCAGCCCGCGGGCGATCCTGCGCCGCGGCATCGTCCAGGTACCGCAGGAGCGAAGCCTCTTTTCCACCATGACGGTTTGGGAAAACGTTCGCATCGGCGCCTACACCGTGAGCGACCGGGCGCTGGTGGAGCGGCGGCTGCAGGCCGTTTGCGAAACCTTTCCCCTTGTGCGAGAACGCCGTCACGAACCGGCCGCGTCTTTGTCCGGCGGGCAGCAGAAGATCGTGGAGTTCGCCCGGGCGTTGATGCTGGACCCGTCGCTGGTCGTGCTCGACGAACCGTCGATGGGCCTCGACCCGAAGACGCGCACCATCGTCTTCGACATGATCCGCGCCATGAACCAGGCGGGGCGAACCATGCTGCTGGTCGAGCAGAACGCGCGGTCCGGGCTCAACCTGGCCAGTCACGGCGTGGTGATGGAGAGCGGGCGCGTCCGGCTGGAGGGGGTGGGCTCAGCCGTGCTCAGCAATCCCGAGATCGGCCGACTCTACCTCGGAGCAACAGCGTGAGCCGTCTCTACCTGGGAGCAACGGCGTGAGTCAGTGGGACATCGTGGTCGCCGGCGCCGGCCACAACAGCCTGCTGACCGCCGCCTACGCGGCGAAGGCCGGCTTCAAGGTGCTGGTGCTGGAAGGCCAGGGTCGCATCGGCGGCGACACCACCTCGGAGGAGCTCACCCTGCCGGGCTTTATCCATGATCCCTGCTCCACGGCGCACAACCTGATCCAGAGCAACCCGCTGATGCGCAACGACGAGCTGCAGCTCGACCGCTACGAGCTGCGGTACCTCTATCCCGATCCGGTCTTCACCATGCCGTTTCAGGACGGCCGCAGCATCACGATGTGGCGCGACCGGGAGCGCACCTGCGCCGAGCTGGCCCGGTTCTCGGCGGCCGACGCGCAAGCGTACCGAGAGCTGCTCGATGATTGGCAGGCGATGGCGCCGATCGTCAACGACGAGCGCGAGAATCCGCCGCGGCCGCCGCAGGAGGTCGCGACCCGCACTGCGGGGAGCCGGCTGGGCGAGCGGATGCAGACCATCCGCCGGTCGAGCGCCCTCGACATCATCACGCAACGTTTTACCGATGAGCACGTGCGCGCCTTCCTGGCCTGGATGGCGTTCATGACACTGCACCCGCTCGATGAGCCGGAGACCGGGCTGCTCGCCTTTTCCCTGGTTGCCGGACGGCAGCGCTTTTCCTGGATCCTCCCCGAGGGCGGTTCGATCCGCCTGCCGCGCGCGCTGGCCAACGTGATCGAGGAAAACGGCGGCCAGGTGCTGACCGCCAAGCCGGTGACCCGGATCGTGGTCGAGGGCGGGCGAGCGACCGGGGTTGAGACCGCCGACGGCTCGACCTACTCCGCGTCGAAGGCCGTGGTCTCGACCATCCACATCGCGCATCTCCCGGGCATTGTCGGGGAGCAAAATCTGACGGCCGACTACCGAGACGGCATTGCCCGCTGGAAGCCCGGCCTCACGATGTTCGCCGCCCACTTCGCGCTGAACGAGGCGCCCCGTTTCAAGGCCGAGGGCGGTCCGATGGAAAGCGTGACCATGGGCGGCATGGAATCGCTGGGTTCGCTGCGTCGAATGCTGCGGGCCTACCGGGCCGGGCAGCTCGACCTGGACGACCCGGTCGTGCTGGCGATCACGCCAACTGTGATCGATCCGTCCCGCGCGCCGGCGCACAAGCACACCTTCAAGCTGATCAGCTTCCTGCCCTATGAGCTGGCCGAAGGGCCGGAACACTGGGACGGGATCAAGGAGGACGTGGCGACGCGCCTGTTCGAGCGGCTGGCGCCGCTGACGACGAATCTCTCGGAGCGCATCGTGCTGGCGCGGCACGTCGACAGCCCGCTGGATCTGGAGCGGCGGAACCCCGCCAACTGGCGCGGGTCGTGTCACGGCGGCGCCGGCACGCCGGACCAGAGTGGATACTTCCGCCCGGTCGAAGGCTGGTCGACCTATCGAACGCCAGTGCAGGGGCTTTACCAGACCGGCGCCTGCACGCACCCCGGGGGCTCGGTGTCCGGCCTGCCCGGGCGGAACTGCGCGGCCATCCTCCTCCAGGATCTCGGCTCGAGCCTGGAGGATGCCATACATCTGAAGGAGACGGTCAGATGACGGTGGAAGCCAACCCCCCACCACGACCCGAACGTCTCAAACGCTCGCGTGGCACTAAGGCGCCGCTCGCGTGGGCCGACGGGCCCGCCCCCGCAAGGGGGGAGGGAGATTTCCCCACAAAGGGGGAGGGAGATTTACCGAGTAACCGGGTCCAGGTCGCCGCGCATCACTGGCGGGCGCGCTTCGTGGCCAACGGCATCGACGTCAACGATTTCGACACGACGGTGGAAAAGACCACCGAGTGGAAGGACTGGGGGCCGAACTGGCAGGCGATGGGTGAGATCCACGAGGCGCTCGGCCGCGAGGCGGAGGCGCTCGATCGCACCGTGTCGGCGACCGCGGCCTACCAGCGAGCCGCCTGGTGCTACCACCTCGGGAAGTTCCTCTGGTTCGAGGATCTCGAGCTCCACGGCGAACTGCGCGACCGCGCCGTCACCGTCTATCAAAAGACGCTGCCGCACCTCGATCCACCGGCCGAGCGTCTCGAGATCCCGTTCGAGGGTTATGTCATTCCTGGGCATCTGCGCCGCCCCAGCGGGCTCAACCGCGCACCGCTCGTCCTGCTAGTCCCAGGGTTGGACTCGTCCAAGGAAGAGCTCTTCGCCATCGAAGAGGAATTTTTGCGTCGCGGTCTGGCCACCCTGACGATCGACGGCCCGGGGCAGTCCGAGAACTCGGTGCACTTCCCGATCCGCGTCAACTGGGAATCCGTCATCACCCCGTTGATCGATGAGCTCGAGCGCCGGGATCCGGGCGTCGACCTCAAACGGATCGGGCTGATGGGCATCAGCATGGGCGCCATCTATGGTCCTCGGGCGGCGGCCTCCGAGAAACGCCTGCGAGCCGTGGTCGGGCTCGCCGGACCCTACAACCTCGGCGACTGCTGGGACGCGCTGAATCCGCTGACGAAGGGCGGCTACATCTTCTACACGAAGTCTCACGACGAGGCGGAGGCGAAGCGTAAGGCGTACACCCTCAACCTCGAGGGCGTTCTCGGCAAAGTCGACCAACCGTTGCTGGTGATCCATGGCGCCCGCGACCGGCTCTTCCCACCAGCGCAGGCGGAGCGGATCGCGCGCGAGGCGCCCAGCGCGACGCTCGTCATGTACCCGGACGGCAACCATGTCTGCAACAACATCGCCTACAAGTACCGGCCACTCATGGCAGATTGGCTCAAGGAGCGGCTCGCCTAGCTTCACGCCGGGGTTCTCAACCAATGAATGGGAGCGACGGCGCCGAGTCGTCGACCAGCTCTGCGCCGATCGGCGTCTCGACGTCCTTGTGGTCTTCGGCAGCTCGGCCAATGCCAGGCAGGGGCAGGCGCAGGTCCATTTCCTGACGGGATTCCTCGGCCACCAGGACACCTACGTGGTGTGGGCGCCCGGACGCGACCCGGTGCTGTTCGTCCAGTACTACAACCATGTCCCGCACGCTCGGCGCGTTGCCCATGCCGACGTCCGGTGGGGCGGAGCACGCTCGGTCGAGGCGGTTGCCGATGAGCTCGCTGGCCTTCCGCGTGCCCTTCGGGTGGGGCTGGTCGGGCCGGTGCCGTACCGCGAGCACCAGCGGCTGATCGGTCGCCTGGGCGAGCGGACCTTCGTCGATACGACGCCAGACTTCCTCGGATTGCGGCTGGTCAAGAGCGAGGAAGAGCTCGAGTGGATGATGCGCGCCGCGGCGATCACCGACCGGGCGTTGCGCGCGCTGGTCCAGGCGGCCGTGCCGGGCGCATCCGAGCTGGAGTTGCAGGCAGCGGCCGCCGCCGCGGCGATCCGCTCCGGCGGGCAGCCGCATTTCCTCTATTTGAGTTCGACGCCGATGGTCAATCCCGACCGGATCGTGCCGCAGCAGGATCTCACGGATCGTCGACTGCAACCTGGCGACGCGATCATCCTCGAGTTGAGCGCGGCCTGCACCGCCTACTCGGGCCAGATTCTCCGGACGGTGACCGTCGAGGCCGAGCTGACCGATGACTATCGGCGACTCCACGACGTGGCCTGGCAGGCATTTCACGAGGTCTCCCGTACCATCGCCCCAGGGGTCTCCGCGGCGGCGGTCGTCCAGGCCACGTCGCTGATCGACACGCAGGGCCTGACGATCTGCGACGACCTCGTCCACGGCTACGGTGGTGGCTATCTCCGGCCCGTCCTGCGCACTCCTGGCAGCAGCCATGGGCCGGTGCCGGATTTCGTCTTCGAGCGGAACATGACGTTGGTCATCCAGCCGAATGTCGTGACGGTCGACCAGCGGGCCGGCGTCCAGGTCGGCGAGCTGGTGCGGGTGACGGACGACGGCGTGGTCAGCCTGCACGGGATGCCGCAGCGTGCGCTGCGCGGCGGTGAAATCCTGGCGGACAGCCCGCGATAGCGCAACAGCTGAGCCGCCGGCACCCCCACCCTGCCCTCCCCCGGAGGGGGAGCGAAATGATTGCAAAGCTCAGCCCGCTGATCACTTGTATGGAACGTACGATGGTTGCCCGTGCTTTTCGTGTAATCGCCTGTGGCGCGAAGGGGCGGTTACCCGATACGGTGGTAATCCTGTGCGCCACGCGGGCCTGTACGACTCTCGTTTCGAGCACGACGCCTGCGGGATCGGTTTCGTCGCTGACGCTGGAGGGCGAGCCAGCCGAGGGATTGTCGATGCCGCGCTCGCCGCGCTTGGTCGCGTCCGCCATCGGGGGGCGGTGGCCGCGGATCACCGTTCGGGCGATGGCGCTGGTCTCTTGCTGGCTCTCCCTGAAGCGTTCTTTCGCGAGTGGACGCAGCGAGCCGCCAACAATGTCGGTCCAGCAATCCGGCTCGGCGTCGCCGCCGTCCTCCTGCCCAACGCGCCAGGCGAGGACAGTGATCACGAACGACGCCTCACTCGCCGGCTCCTCGATGCGGCGTGTCGCGCCGAGCAGCTCGACCTCATTGGCTGGCGGCCGGTGCCGGTGCAGCCCGGCGCGCTCGGCGATCTAGCCCGCTCCAGCGCGCCGCGGATCGAGCAGGCCATCATTGCCAGCGAGGCGTCGGTGTCGAGCGCTGATGCCGAGGCCCGATGTTATCGGTCCCGGAAGCGCGTCGAGCGCGCCGTCACGGCCGCGGGGTTACGTGCCTACATCGCGTCGATGTCGTTTCGCACCCTGACCTACAAAGCGATGTGCGCCGCCGACCAGCTGGCGCCTTTCTACCCCGACCTCCGCGATCCGCGATTCATCGCCCCCTTCGCCATCTTCCACCAGCGTTACAGCACGAACACCGCCCCCTCGTGGGAGCGGGCCCAGCCGTTCCGGATGCTCTGCCACAACGGTGAGGTCAACACCATCCAGGGCAACGTCAACCGGATGCGCGCCCGCGAGGGGCGTCTGGGTGCCGACCTGCTGGCTGACGAAGACCTGCTTGTGCCCGTCATCGATGAGCGCGGCTCCGACTCGGCGATGCTCGACAACGCGCTCGAGCTGCTGGTCCGGGGAGGCCGCGACATCCGCCAGGCGCTGGCGATGCTCGTGCCGGAAGCCTGGGAAGGCTTCGACGTCGACCCGGCGGTCCGTGATTTCTATCGCTACCACGCCTGCCTCATGGAACCGTGGGATGGGCCCGCCGGGCTGGTCTTCACGGACGGGACACGGGTCGGCGCCGCCCTGGACCGCAACGGCCTGCGGCCGCTGCGCTACGCCGTGTGCGAGGACGGACTGATCGCCTGCGCCTCCGAGGCCGGCGCGGTCGAGCTGGGCGGTCATGGACGGGTGCGCCGCGGAAAGCTCGGGCCCGGTCAGATGCTGTGCGTTGATCCGGAGCGTGGCGGGCTGGAGGAAGACGAGGCCATCAAGGCGCGGCTCGCCGCGCAACAGCCGTACGGATCGTGGCTGGACGACCAGCTACAGTCGATCAGCACGGGCGCGCCGGACCAGCATGTTCCGCCTGATCTGGTGGCGCGGCAGGCGACATTCGGGTACACGAAGGAAGAATTCACGTTCGTGCTGCGCCCGATGGCGACCCAGGGCCATGAACCGGTCTTCTCCATGGGCGATGACACCGCGCCCTCCGTGCTCGCCCGGCAGCCGCGGATGCTCTATTCCTACTTCAAACAGCGATTCGCCCAGGTCACGAATCCGCCGATCGATCACCTGCGCGAGCGGCTGGTCATGTCCTTTCGCACGATGCTCGGGCCGCCGGCACCCCTGCTCCTCGAAGGCCCGGCCGCGGCCAGGCGCTTGCAGCTGGATTCATTTGTGCTCTTTCCCTCGGGCCTGGCTGAATTGCGGCGCCTTCGCCAACCGTTCCAGGCCGCCGAGCTCGATGCGACCTTCCCGGTCGCCGAGGGTGCGGCGGGCGTGAAGCGCGCATGCGAACGTTTGGCCGGCGCCGCCGAAACGGCAGTGGCGGCAGACGCGCCCATCCTGATCATTTCGGACAGCGCCGCCGACCGAGACCGTGCCCCCGTTCCGGCATTGCTCGCCGTCGGCAGCGTGCACCACCACCTGATGCGCGCCGGGCTGCGCAGCCGGGTGAGCCTGGTGGTCGAGACCGACGAAGCCCGCGACATCCATCACGTGGTTTGCCTCCTCGGGTACGGGGCGCAGGCGGTCTGCCTGCGCCTGGCCCTGCAGTCGATTGCGAACCTCGCCATCCTGGGAGGGGCGTCCGGCGAGGCAGGCGGACGTCAGGTCTCACAGGAGCGCTTCCTTCGGGCCATCGAGGAGGGCACCCTGAAAGTCCTCGCCAAGATGGGAATCTCAACCATCGACAGCTACCAGGGGGCGCAGATCTTCGAGATCATCGGCCTCGACGACGAGCTGGTCGACGCCTGCTTTACCGGAACACCATCGCCGGTCGGCGGCGCGACATTTGCCGACGTTGGGGAGGAGGTCCTCGCTCGCCATGCGGCCGGCTTTCTCCAGTCAGCCCCCGCGCTGGCAAGCCCTGGTTTCTTCAAGCATCACAAGACGGGAACCGAGTACCACGCCACCAACCCCGATGTGGTCGACACGCTGCACGAGGCGGCATCGACCAAGGAGCTGGTCGCCGCCTCGCCGCGGGAAATGGCCGCGGCACACGCCCTCCACCGCGCGGTCGCAACCGGACCCGGCGACGGCGCGGCCTCATACGAACGATTCGCCCGGCTGGTGAACGACCGGCCGCCTACCTTCATCCGCGATCTGCTGACGACGCGGCCCGCCGGTCCGCCCGTTCCGCTGGACGAGGTCGAACCGATCGAGCCCATCCTGCGGCGGTTCTCGACCGGCGCGATGTCACACGGGTCGATCGGCGCCGAGGCTCACGAAACGATCGCGATTGCGATGAACCGGTTGGGCGGCAAGAGCAACACCGGCGAGGGAGGGGAGGACCCCGCTCGCTTTCGCACGAAACGCCTGCCGATCGATCGGAATTCCCGCATCAAGCAGGTGGCGTCGGGGCGTTTCGGGGTGACGCCCGAGTATTGCGTCTTCGCGGACGAGCTCCAGATCAAGATGGCGCAGGGCTCGAAGCCGGGCGAGGGCGGCCAGCTACCGGGTCACAAGGCGACCGACGAGATCGCGCGGCTCCGGCACACCCAAGCGGGGATCGCGTTGATCTCGCCACCGCCGCATCACGACATCTATTCCATCGAGGACCTGGCCCAGCTGATCCATGACCTCAAGCAGGTCAATCCCCTGGCGGCCGTCTCCGTCAAGCTGGTCGCCGAGGCCGGCGTCGGGACGATCGCCGCCGGAGTGGTCAAGGGCCTGGCTGACATCGTGCACATCGCCGGCGCCGACGGCGGGACGGGCGCCAGTCCGCTGTCCTCCATCAAGAACGCGGGCATGCCGTGGGAGATCGGCCTGGCCGAGACCCAGCAGACGCTCCGCATCAACGGACTGCGCGGGCGGGTTCGCCTGCGGGTCGACGGTGGCATCAAGTCCGGTCGCGACGTCGTCATCGCCGCCTTGCTGGGCGCCGACGAGTATAGCTTCGGAACCGCGGCGCTGCTCGCCGAAGGCTGCATCATGGTGCGGACCTGTCACCTTGACACGTGTCCGGTCGGGATCGCCACCCAGCGACCAGAGCTCCGGGCCAAATTCGCCGGCACGCCGGAGATGCTCGAGACCTACCTGACGCATGTCGCGCAGGAAATTCGCCACCTGCTCGCCGGACTCGGCCTTCGCAGCCTCGATGAGGCGATCGGCCGCACCGACTTGCTGGTCAGGCGGATGACCGGCGACGCGCGGACCGATCGGTTGGACCTCTCGAGGTTGCTGGCGGATGATGGACCAGAGCCTCGCCGTTTCGTAAGGGCATTGCCGTTGCAGCGGCCGACCTCGCCATTGGGCGATCGCGTTTGCACCGATGCACTCTGGTCGGTCCAGACAGGCGACGTGATCGAGTGCAGCTACGCAATTGAAAACGCCGATCGCTCTGTCGGAGCGCGGTTGGGCGGGGCGCTCGCCCTGCAGTTCGGCGCCTCGGCACCGCCGGGTTCCGCGCGCATGATCTTCACCGGTGAAGCTGGACAGAGCTTTGGCGCGTTCCTGACCGAGGGGATCGAATTCGTCCTGGTCGGCGAGGCCAACGATTACGTGGGCAAGGGGATGGGCGGAGGGCGGATCATCGTTCGGCCGCCGTTAAACGACGCCGGCGATCCGTACCTTGTCGGCAACACCGTCCTCTACGGCGCGACCGGCGGCGAGCTGTTCTGTGCCGGCAAAGCCGGTGAGCGGTTCGCGGTGCGCAACAGCGGAGCCTCGGCGGTCGTCGAGGGAGTGGGGGAGCACGCAGCAGAGTACATGACGGGTGGCACCGTCGTCGTCCTCGGGCCCGTTGGGCACAACCTGGGGGCCGGCATGACAGGCGGCGAGGTCTTCGTGCACGACCCCGGTATCGGCGTACCGGCGATGGTAAATCCTGAGCTCGTCGATGTGCACCGTCTCGGCGGCGAGCACCATCTGCTGGCAGAGCAGGGCCTACGGTTGCGCGCGTTGGTCGAGCAGCACGCGACCTGCACCGGCTCGCCAACCGCCCGTGCCATCCTGGACGACTGGCATGTGGCGCTGCATCGGTTCTGGCGGGTCGCGCCCAAGGCAGACGTGGCGCGGATCGAAAGCCAGCACGAGGGCACGGTCGCGGCCCGAGCCTAAACCGAGCGGCCGCCACCCGACCCTCTCCCGGAGGGAGAGGGAGATCCGTTCAGGTTGGCGCGGCGTAGATCGGCTCGGCGAGCGGCGAATCCATCGGGGCCTGCCGGTCGCCGCGAAGCTGCTCGACGAAGCGGCGGGCGGCCTCGACCGGATCCGGGACATCGGCGGCGCGCGCGAGTCCCGGTGGGTGAGGCGGCACGGTCAGCACTTCGCCCTCTGCGGTACGAACTAGCTGCCAGCCGCCCTCGTGCGCCATCCAGTGGTGCCGGTGACACAACAACACCATGTTCGCGAGGTCGGTTTCTCCGCCCTTGGTCCAGTGCACCACGTGGTGGGCATCGCTCCAGGACGCCGGCCGATCGCAACGCGGCCACTTGCAATGACCATCGCGGGCGTTGAGAGCACGACGTGCCGGACCGGCGACCACGCGACGCGCGCGCCCGACGTCGATCACGACCGACTCCGGTCCGAGGACCACCCGGGTGATGGTACCGTCGCACGCCAGCCGCTGCACCGTCGCGGCCGAAACGGGGAGCGAGTACTCCATGTCACCGGCGGGCGACCCGGCAAGTCCGCGCAGGGTGTCGAGCGAGGCCGTGACCTGAAGGTGAGGCCGCTGCGGCAGCGAGCCGGCGTCCTGCGCATGGGTCACGATCTCGACGAGCGCATCGGCGTTGCGGCGCTCTCGGCAGCGCTCATCGTGGTCGCCATGCGGGAGCGCCAGCGGTTCGAGCGCGCTGCGGAGCGCGGCCCCACCGATCGTGTCCAGCCAGCCCTCGAGGAGCAGCGTGCCATCCTCGCAGGGGCTCAGCTTCAGGCTGCGTGCCTCGGTGGCTCGCTTCTGCTCGGCCGCAAACCCTTCGGGGTCGAGCGCGTGCCGCAGGTGATGGCAGAAGTGCCAGAGGCGGCCAACGCTGAACTCGCGGGCTTTCTCGAGCAACTCCACCTCTTCGAAGGGCGCGGCGGTGGCGGATCCCTGGAGCGCGTCCGCTGTTCGGGCCATCAGCGCCAGGTGTGCGTAGCCGATCTCGCCGCTTTCAACAGCCTCGACGCTCCGCGACAATTCGGCCAGGTGCTGGCCGACCGCCATGCTGCCCCAGACGGCGGAGCTCGACATCCGGCAGTGGTGACGGATCCAATCGATGGGGCTTACCGACCCCTGCTCCTCGTATTCCTCCGTCTTGCCGAACTGGGCGGTGGTCTCGGAGAAGTCCAGCTCGAGTAGGTCCTGGCCATGCCGGATTCCCCTCAGTTCGGCGGCGAGCTCCGCCGGCTGCCGGTTGCCTTTGGGGCGCCCGCGGAAGCGTTCGATGGCGGCGAGAAGATCCGCCACGTAGGGGCTCGGCATTCGGATCGCGTCCTCTTCTAACACAGATTTGTAGTCCTCATTATACGAACATACGTTCGCAATGTCAACGGTCCGCCATCGCCCCTGACCCTCCGCAGAGGCGGAGGGAAATTACCAGACCTCCCTCAGGCGGACGGAATTACGGAGGACCTAGCTGAAGAGGGTGATGACGCCGGCCGCCAGCAAGGTCACCGTCCAGAGCAGGTCCACGTTGAGCCAGGCCCGGCGCAAGAAGGCGACGCCGACCCGCTCATAGACGACGATTGCCACCAGCGCCATGACAACCAGCAACGCCACCGTATGGAGCGTTGCCGCAGCCAGCCCCTCCCAGGGGGAGAAAGTGGCGGTGTACGCGATCAAGGCAGTGTCCTGGCCGCCGCCACTGGTCGGCGACAGCTTCAACAGGATCGGCACCAGCATCAGCCCGGCACCGTGTGCCGAGGACATCAAGAAGGACCAGCCGAACAGGCCGCGCGGCCCGATCCGCATGCCGAAGCCGCGCGGATGCGCGTGCTTGCGCCAGAGCCGGTAGAGCGCGAACGTGAAAAGCACGACCGCGCCCGCAGTGCGTAACATCTGCGGCGCGATCAGGAATTGCACCCCCGCCACGAGGGCGACGATGACAGCGATCGCCGCCTCGTGGCCGACGGCAATCGGCAGAAACGACGCCCAGACAGCGGACCGCCGGCGCTCCTGCAGTCCGCGCGCGACGGCGAACAGCCAGCCCATGCCGGGGTTCAGGCCGTGGTAGGCCCCGAGAATGATCAAGACATCCCAGGGCCACCAGGCTGTCATGCCATTTCAGTGTCCCGAATCAGAACTATCTTGATTCGGGGACACTACTCACGCGAAGCAATACGAATCCGACGAGGCATCGCCGCCCTCCAGGTGCACCTGGTGGAAGCGCTGCTCCGACTGCACGAAGAACTTGCGGTCGAACTCGATGCCGCCGTTCTCGCCCGCATCGAGCTTCGCGACCCAGCCCTTCAACCCGTCGGGATAGAACTGATCGTCCCAGGCCTTGTACAGCCCGTTGGAAACGTAGATGCGCTTGCCGTCGCGGCTGACCTCCACCATCTGCGGCCCACCGTTGAGCGGGCCAGTGTTCGGATGCGCGGCGCGGCGGCCGATCCCGCCGAGGTGCACCGAGCCGGTCTTTACGGGGCTGAACGGATCGGAGACGTCGTACTGCAGGAACTCGCCGGTACCCCAGCACGAGACATAGAGGAAGCGGTCGTCGAGGGAGAGGTTGATGTCGCTGACCAGCGGCGGCACCGCCTTGAACCCTTTGAGCAGCGGTGGGAGATCGTCGGGATCGGCCGGCTCGGCCGGGATCTCGATCACCTTGCGCGCCTTCCACGTATTGCCGTCGAGGTGCCAGGCCCAGACGGAGGCGCTGAGGTCTTTCAGGCTGGTGACCACGCCGACGAAGCCGTACGCCTTGCTGGGATCGTGTGCCGGGCGCAATTCGAGCACCATCTGCTGTTCGGCGCCGAGGTCGATCACCTGGCGATGCCGGCGCTTCGGCAGATCCCAGATGTGCAATTGATGGCCGTAGCCGCCCTTCAACAGGATCTCTGGGTTTACGCCGTTCTCGATCATCCTCGGCGTGCCCCATTCGCTGCTGATCATGGTGTCGTAACCGAGGTGCCACCAGAAGTCGTACGCAAGGTACTGGGGCCCGCGGTCGAGCTCCCAGCGACCGCGCACCTCGAAGGTGTCGTGATCGATGATGAAGATGCCGCCCGGTCCGTCGCCGGTGGGGGAGCCGAGCGCGCTGACGTAGATGCCGTCGGGTCCGCAGTGGCTGGTATGCGGGCGGCTGTAGCCGGCACGGTTCGCGATTTCCTCCGGCTCGATCGTCTTGACGATGCGCGGGGCCCGCGGATCCGGCTTGGTGTCGATGACGTAGATCCGGGACGAGCGGATGCCCGGCGCCAGCAGGTAGCGGCGCTCGACATGGGGATGAGCGGCATAGGGGCAGAGGGAGGAACTGCAGGCGTTCCAACCGAAGTGGTGGAGCTCGTCGCCAGCATGCGTCGTCGCCAGCGTGTTGAGCACTGTGCCGTAGGTCTTCGAGCTTCGATCCGCGTCCAGGGTGGCCAGGCCGTCGGGGCCCTCGCCGGGGTCGACGATGATCACGTACGCCAAAGTTTCTGGAGGCGCCTGCATCGCCAATCGGGGTGAGGCGTAAAACGTCGGATCGGCTCTCAGCAGTGTCGCCATGTGCTTCCCTTCCTCCTTCGGCTCCAAGGACGATTCTTTACTAACTAGATCGACTAAGTCATGAATTTGGTTGAGGGAAAACTCTAGCGGAACGGAGGCAAGCCGTCAATTTTCACCGTTCGACCGGATTCGAGACCCGACAGCGACATCACTAGAATCCGCAAATGGGTCCGCTCCGAGGATCGACTCTCGGCGTGATCGGCGCCGGGGTGATGGCCGAGGCGATCATCGCCGGCGTCCTGGAGCGCAAGCTGGTTGACGCCGGGTCCATCGTCGCGAGCCACCCCCGTGCCGACCGGCGGCACGGACTCGCGGAGAAACACGGGATCCAGGTGACCGCCGACAACGCCGAGGCGGCCCGCCGTGGTGATGTGCTGGTGCTCGGGATCAAGCCCCAGGTCATGCCCGGGGTCCTGGCCGAACTTCGGGGAAGCCTCGCGCCCGAGAAGCTCGTGATCTCGATCATCGCCGGGGCGACGACGGAGACGCTTGGCAAAGGCCTCGACCACGCTGCGCTGGTCCGCGTGATGCCGAATACACCGGCCCAGATCGGGGAGGGCGTCAACATCTGGTATGCGACGCCGGAGGCGACCGAGGCGCATCGCGAGCAGGCCCGCGCTCTGCTCGGCGCCCTGGGCCACGAGCTGCAGGTTGCCGACGAGCGATTCGTCGCGATGGCGACCGCCGTCAGCGGCACCGGTCCGACCTATGTCTTCCTGGTGATGGAGGCGCTGATCGACAGTGCCGTGCACCTCGGATTTCCTCGCCATCTCGCGCACGACCTGGTGCTGGAGACGATCAAGGGTTCGGTCGCCTTCGCCGAGCGGACCCAGAAGCATCCGGCGCAGCTGCGCGACATGGTGACCTCGCCCGGCGGAACGTCGGCGGCCGCTCTTCACGAGCTGGAGCGCGGGCGGCTGCGCACCGTGCTCGCCGACGCGGTCTGGGCCGCCTACCGCCGAACGATGTCGCTGTCCGACAGCCTCAGCGCCGGAAAAGATCCAGAGCCGATGCCGCCGCGCAGCGACGCCTAGGCCCACGTCGGGTCGTCCGACTCCTTGACCTGACCGTCGGAGCCGAAGACCAGGAAGCGCTGAAAGGACTTCAAGAGCCACCGGTCGTGCGTGACAGCGAGGATCGTGCCCTCGTACTGCCAGAGCGCATACTCGAGCGCGTCGGCCGATGCGACGTCGAGGTTATCGGTCGGCTCGTCGAGGACGAGCATGGTCGAGCCGCGCACCTCGAGGACCAGGATCTGCAGGCGCGCCTGCTGGCCGCCCGAGAGCTTCTCGAACGGAACGTCGGCAGCGCCGTCGAGCTCGTAGCGGCGCAGCGTCCCCATGGCGGCGGTGCGGTCGAGCCCCTCACGGGTGAGGACGGCGAGCGGCGCGGCGCGCGCGAGGTGGGGCGAGTCGTGGAGCTGCGAGAAATATCCGACGTTGACGCGCGCACCCAGCATCCAATCTCCCGTATGTTCGACAGGGTGGCCGGCCAGCAGCCGCACGAAGTGGCTCTTGCCGGTGCCGTTCTTCCCGATGACGCCGACGCGCTGACCGAAGAGGACCTCGGTGTTAAATGGATGCAGCAAGCCCGAGAACGCGAGCTGCTTGACGCGCAACGCGATGGTGCCGGTGCGACCGCCGCCTAAGCGGATCGTGACCTTCTGCTCGCGCGGCCGCTCGACCAGCTCGGCCTTCTCGTCGAAGAGGCGAAGCCGGCTCTCGGCGGCCCGGACTTTCGGGCCCCACACATCAGAGGTTTGCGCGCGGCGGCGGTACTCCTTGAGCGTGGCGATCAGTGCCGAGCGCTGCTCCTGGTAACGGCGGTGATCCTCCTCGAGCCCGGCGATGCGTGCCCGCCGAGCCTCCTCGTAGGTCGAAAACGATGCCGGATGCGTCCAACTCCCCTTCGCTTCGAGGGTCACGATCTGGGTAGATGTGTTGCCCAGAAATTCGCGGTCATGGCTGACATAGAGGATGGTCTTGTGGCTGGCCGACATGGTCCTCTCGAGCCATTCCTTGCCGACCACGTCGAGGAAGTTGTCCGGCTCATCGAGGAGCAGCACCTCGGCGTCCGACCGAAACAGGGCCGCGAGCAACACGCGTTTCAGCTCGCCGCCGGAGAAGGTGTTGGCCACGCGCGACCCGATCACGTCGAATGGCTCGCCGACAGCCGCCATGCAGGCGGCGTTCCAGCTGACTTCCAGGTCGTAGCCACCGAGCTCGCCCCAGCGATGAACGGCATCGGCGTAGGCGATTCCGGCGGCCTGAGTCGGGCTGGCCTGCATGCTGCGCTCGTGCCCCACCAGCATCTCGCCCGCACGCGCCAGTGCGACGGGGGCCTGGGCGATCAAGAGCTCGCGAAGTGTCGCTGGTGATTTCGGATCGTGGATGAGCTGCGGCATGCGAGCCAGCCGGCCGATGACGCGGATCACGCCCTGGTGCGGTTCGTTCGCGTCGGCGATCAACTGCAGCAGCGTGGTCTTGCCCACGCCATTCGCGCCGACGAGGGCGACCCGGTCGCCATCGGGGACTTTGAAGGACACCTTGTCGAAGAGGGTCCGGCCACCAGGAAACGCGTAGCCGACCTCGACGAGCTCGATGAAACCCACGCGCCTAGCGTACGGGCCGCGCCCTTACGTCTGGTACGCTCCGTGCGTCACCATCGAGTCGACGCGTTCTGCAAGGAGCAGGGTGTGATAGGACAGGACGTAATTCCCCAGATCGACGCGGTCATCTCCCGCCGGCGCCTCCTGGCGCATCCCTTTTATCAGCGCTGGCTCATCGGCGACCTGACGATCGAGGACCTTCAGTCCTACGCGGGCCAGTACTACAAATTCGAGGCCGCCTTCCCGGGATACCTGACGAAGGTGCTGGCCAAGCTCGACACGGCGGCGGACCGCAAGGTGCTGCTGCAGAACCTGGTCGATGAGGAGGGCGGCGCCGAATCGCACCTCGAGATGTTCGCCCGCTTTGGGCGAGCGCTCGGCCTGACGCGCGACCAGCTGGAGAGCGCACCGGCGAAGGACTCGACCAGGATCCTTCTCGATACCTTTGCGATCGCGACCGCCAACGGCTCGCCGGCTGAGGGTCTGGTCACGCTCTACGCCTACGAGTCGCAGGCCGCCGAGGTCGCGGCCAGCAAGACAGAGTCGCTGATGAGCCACTACGGACTGCACACGCGCGACGGGACCGATTTCTGGGCGGTGCACGCACAGGCCGACGAGCTGCACAGCGCCTGGGAACGCGAGCTCCTGGAGCGACTCATTCAGGACCCGGATCCAGTCGTCGCTGCAGCCGGGCGTGCCAGCGATGCGCTCTGGGGATTCCTCGATGGTTGTTCGAAGGTTGCCTAAACGCCTCGTTCCAGTAGCCGCCTAGCGGTCATCGTCGCGCTGGCGCTCGTCCTCACGGTGGGCCTGCTGGCCGTCACAACCTATTACTGGGTGCAGATTCCCTTCCTGAAGTTCACGCTTCAGGCGGGGCAGTGCAAGTGGGGGCCGCCACTCGCCGGCGTCTACCTGTCCGACCGCCTTCGCCTGCTCGATCGCTGCCGGACGGTGAGTGGCACGGTCGACTGCACCAAGGTGGAGCCAGACGGTGACGTCCATGTCCGCCTTCGGGTCGACCCACAATATTTCGGCCTCCTGAAGCCCGCCAACGAGTTGCAAACCTGTTCCGGACACGCCGGCCCGCATTTGGTGGTCGAAATCATTCCCCAGCACCCTCAGGGCATCCTGTTCCGGACCAACAACGCCGACGCCGGCGGCTTTAATGCGCCGCCCACGCCGGTGGCGGGAGACCACATCACCGTGAGCGGACCGTACGTGATCGATACCAACAGTCTCCACCGAATCCTCTACCAGGGCCGGGCAGCGGAAAACTGGGCCGAGATCCACCCAGCCTGGGGGATCAGGGTCGACCAGCCGGCGACACCAGGCCAACCAAACAACTACGGTCCGGCCTTCGGCGAGTCCGGATAAGGAAGCCCGTGCGCCGAGAACGGTAGGAGAAAGACCTCGCTCGGCTCGATCGTTGCACAGAACGTGACGGAACGCGAAGCCGCCGACTTCATCGTCTGGCTGCGAACCAAGCACCCAGCGACGGCCGCGGTCGTTCGGGAGTTCTACGGGGCGGATGGATCCTTCGCCGGACGGTACGTGGAACTGAGTGGCCCTTCTGGACGAACCCACCTCTGGAGTTCAAAGGCGGAGTATGTTGCGGCTAAAGACGTTTGGCTCGGTGGATGGGCGCCGGCACTGCTCATCGGCATCGGCGCGTTTCTCCTGGGTACGGCCGATCCGCGTTCCATCATCGCCGGTCTGCTCTGTCTCGGTCTCGGGGCATATTGGGTCGGTCGGCTGTTTCTCTGGCGCTAAGCCAGGGCTGGCCAGCGCAGCCGCCGACCGTCAATCGATAATGTGCCGATGTTGCGGATTGGAACCGTTGTCATGGGGGTCCGTGACCTGCAGCGAGCGCTTGAGTTCTGGCGCCGGGCGCTTGGCTATGTGCCCCGGAGCGGCGAAGTCGGGCCGGACGACGACTTCGTCGTGCTGGTGCCCGCAAACGGCCCGGGAACAGCGCTCGCGCTGGGCACCAGCGTCTCGCCGGTACAGGAACACCCGCGGGTCCACCTGGACCTCTACGTCGATGGCGCCGATGAGCAGGCGGCCGAAGTCGAGCGACTGGTGCCCCTCGGTGCGGAGCGAGTCGACTGGGACCTCTATCCGGAGGATCCGGACTTCATCGTGCTCGCCGACACGGAGGGCAACCGATTCTGTGTAGTCGACACTCGCCACTTCACGAGTGCGGCGGCCGGGTGATCGCTCCCTCACTAGCCGACGAGACCAGGGCGGCGTATTTCGCGAACACGCCCGTTGCGTAACGGGGTACCGGCGGCTTCCAGTCCTCTAATCGCCGACTGATCTCCCCGTCGGGCAATTCGGCATTGAGCTGGCGCTTGCTGACATCGACGAGGACGGTGTCGCCATCGCGCAGCGCAGCGATCGGACCGCCCCGCGCGGCCTCCGGCGCGATATGGCCCACCATGAGCCCGTGTGTCGCGCCGGAAAAGCGGCCGTCAGTGATCAGCGCGACGGCATCGCCGAGGCCTTCGCCGACGAGCGCGCCGGTCACCCCCAGCATCTCGCGCATCCCTGGGCCGCCGACCGGTCCCTCGTAGCGAATCACCATCACGTCGCCGGCATTGATCTGTCGAGCCCGAACCGCGGCGAACGCCGCTTCCTCGCTGTCGAAGACGCGAGCCGGGCCGCGATGCATCAGGCGCTCGTGGCCGGCGAGCTTCACGACGCATCCCTCGGGTGCGAGGTTTCCGCGCAGGATCGCCAGCCCGCCTGTTGGCTTCAGCGGCCGGGACAACAGTGTGACGACCTTCTGGCCCGGCGTCTCCCTGGCGGCTTCGGCCACCTGGGCCATCGTCCGTCCATCGACCGTTCGGGCCGCGCCGTTGAGCAGCCCGCCTTCGGCCAGCCGTTGCGCCACGAGCGCAATCCCGCCGGCATCGTGAAGGTCTTTCGCGACGTACTCGCCGCCCGGCTTGAGGCTGGCGACGACCGGGGTGCGCGAGGCGACTCGTTCGAAGTCATCGATGCTCAAGGGCACGCCGGCTTCGCGGGCGATGGCGAGCAGGTGCAGGACCCCGTTCGTCGATCCTCCCGTCGCGGCGACGGAGGCGATCGCGTTCTCGAGCGCTGCCCGCGTGATGATCTGCCGTGGCCGAACGTCCTTCGCCACCAGTTCCATCACGAGCCGGCCGGCTCGCTCGGCGACATCATCTTTACCGGGGTCCAGCGCGGGGACGTCATTCGCCCCCGCGGGACTGATGCCCAGGAATTCGATCGCCGTCGACATCGTGTTGGCGGTGAACTGGCCGCCGCAGGCGCCCGCGCCCGGACAGGCGCTGTCCTCGATCTCACGCAACTCGGCCGGGCTCATCTTGCCGGCGGCGACCGCGCCCACCGCTTCGAAAACCTCCATCAGCGTGATGTCGCGGCCGCGATGGCGGCCCGCAGCGATCGTGCCGCTGTAGAGCGCAAGGCCCGGGATGTTCAGGCGGGCCAGCGCCATTACGGCCGCGGGAATCGTCTTGTCGCAGCCGACAATCACCACCAGGCCGTCGAAGAGGTGCCCGCGCGCTACCAGCTCGATCGAATCGGCGATCACCTCGCGGCTCACGAGCGAGGCCTTCATGCCTTCGGTGCCCATCGAGACGCCGTCGGAGACGGCGATGGTGTTGAACTCCATCGGCGTGCCGCCGGCGGTGCGGATCCCAGCCTTGACCTTTTCCGTGAGGTGGCGGTGGTTGAAGTTGCAGGGCATCGTTTCGATCCAGCTGTGTCCGACGCCGATCAGCGGCTTCCCCAGGTCCTCGCGACTGAACCCGATGGCGCGCAGCATGGCACGGGCGGGCGCACGGTCGTCGCCCTCGGTCAATCGCGCGCTCTGCCGCTTCAGCGGGGACGCGCCGTTCGGATCTGGCATGGCTTCACCCTCCTCGAAGCCCCGATTCTACCGCCCGAACCGGTACGATGCGACGACACGGGAGGGAGGACGACGCCATCCATGAGCACCAGCACGACCGAGGCAACCCTGGTTGAGGACGGTCTTCGCGCCGAAATCCGGCTGCTGGGGCAGCTCCTGGGTGAAACGCTGCGCGAGCACGAGGGCGTGCCGCTGTATGAGCTGGAAGAGTCGATCCGGTTGCGGACCAAGGCGCTCCGCCAGCAGTACGACTCGAGTCAAGAGGCGGGGCTGGTTGCGGAGCTTGATCGGATCTCGTTGGAGGACGCGGCCCGATTGGTGCGGGCGTTCGCGACCTATTTCCAACTTGTCAACCTGGCTGAGCTGGAACGCCAGGCGCGATCGGTCCAGGAGAGCGGCGACGCGAGGGGAGAGTTCGACCGGTTGCTCGCCGGCTGCGCGGAGCAGCACCTCCCGGCTGAGCAGCTGGCCCGCATCCTCGAGCGGATCGAAGTCCGGCCGGTGCTGACGGCGCATCCCACCGAAGCGGTTCGCCGCAGCATCCTGGACCACCAGGATCGCATTGGGCACGAGCTGGCGCAGCTCCGCGCGCCGCTCTCCAGCCGAGAGCGCGATCGGGTCCGACAACGGATCGCCACCCAGGTCGAAGTCCTGTGGCATACGGATGAGGTCCGATCGGTGCGTCCCCGCGTACTCGACGAAGTCGGAAACGCGCTCTTCTACCTGGAGCGCACCTTCTTCGACGCCATTCCCGACGTGCACGAGCAACTGGCCGAGACGCTGGCCCGGCATTACCCGGCCATCGGTGTGCCTCTCGATCCCTTGATTCGCCTCGGCTCGTGGGTCGGTAGCGACCAGGATGGCAATCCGAACGCCGACGCCGCGATGCTGACGCAAACGCTTCGTCTCCAGCGGCGCACGCTGCTCACGCTCTACCGCGAGCGAGTCCGAGCCCTGGCGCGCGACCTCAGCCAGTCGACTCGCTTGACCCCGGTTAGCTCGGAACTCACGTCCTCTATCCAGCGGGACGAGCTCGAGCTCGCCGCCTATGCGGCCTCCCTCAACCCCGGCACCCGCGAAGAACCCTATCGCCGAAAGCTCTCGCTCATCTGGCAGCGCCTCGGGGCGACGCTCGAAGACGAGCCCGGGTCCTACGCCTCGGCCGACGACCTGATCCGAGACCTGGACCTGCTCGACCACAGCCTTCGCGGCCATCAGGGCCGCGCGGTCGCCGACGGCGATCTCCTCCGGCTGCGTCGCCAGGTGCGGAGCTTCGGCTTCATCGGCGCCCGCCTCGACGTCCGCCAGCATCGCGCGGTGGTCCGGGCCGCCGCGAGAGAAGTCTTCGCTCGCCTCGGCTCCGGCCCCGACCTGCTGCAAGCGGCCACGCTCAACCCGCCGCCGATTTCGCTGGTCGCCTCACGCTGGTCAGGGGACACCGGCAACCTGCTGGCGACCCTGTCCGCGATGGCGGAGTCGCAACGCACGGCGCCCGGCTCGGCGCAAACCTTCATCGTCAGCATGACGGAAAACGCCGAAGACATCCTCGAGACCCTATTCCTGGCGGGACTCGCGGGCCTTCACGATCTGCGCGCCGACCCGCCGCGCAGCGGTCTCGACATCGTGCCGCTGTTCGAGCGTCTCGAGGACCTCGAACGATCGCCGTCGACGCTCGAGACCCTGCTGCGTGACCCGGTCTATGCGCGCCAGCTCGACGGACGGGGTGGCGTCCAGGAAGTGATGCTGGGCTATTCGGACAGCAACAAGGAGGTCGGCTACCTGTGCGCCGCGTGGGCGCTGGACCGCGCCCACGAATCCATCGCGTCCGTCGTCGCCCACCACGAACGGACGTTGCGCATCTTTCACGGTCGCGGCGGGACGGTGGGGCGGGGCGGCGGACCAACGCACGAGGCCATCCTGGCCCAGCCCGCGGGCGCGTCGGATCCAAAGATCAAGATCACCGAGCAGGGCGAGGTCATCCATCGCAAATACGCTCGCCCCGAGACAGCGCGACAGAACCTCGAATTGGTATTGGCCGCCGTGCTGGAGCACACGCTGATGCCGGCGCGCGGTCGCCGGCCCAGCCCGCTCTGGGGGGAGGCGATGGGCATCATGGCGGAGGAGAGCCGCCGCCGCTACCGCGCTCTGGTCTACGAGGACGCGGGCTTCCAGACCTACTTCCAGCAGGCGACGCCGATCGAAGAGATCGCCCAGCTCAACACCGGCTCCCGGCCGGTGAGCCGCGGCGGAACACTGGCCGTCGAAGACCTGCGCGCCATCCCCTGGGTGTTTGCGTGGATGCAGAACCGCCATCTGCTGCCCGCCTGGTACGGCGTCGGATCCGCCTTCCACGACCATGCCCAGCGACCGGGCGGGCTCGAATGCCTGCGGGACATGTATCGGAACTGGCTGTTCTTTCGCTCGGTGGTCGACAACCTCCAGATGGTGCTCGTCAAGGCCGACATGCGGATCGCGCGGCAGTACGCGATGCTCGTGGCCGACGAGCGGGAGCGCGACCGGGTTTTCTCGATCATCGAGGCGGAGTTCCAGCGGGCGCACGACACCGTGCTGGAGATCACCGATCAGCGCTCGGTGCTGCAACGGCAGCCGCAGCTCCTCGCCAGCCTGCGCCTGCGCGATCCCTACCTGGACCCGATGAGCTACTTCCAGGTTCGTCTGCTGCGCGAGCTCCGCCGCCTTCCGGCCGGCGATCCACGCCGCGCCGCCCACCTGCAGGCGGTGCTGCGGACGATCAACGGCATCGCGGCCGGTTTGCAGAACACGGGGTGATCTATGGCTCGGCCGGCGAGCGCCGCTTCCGGCTGCGCCGGCGTTTCGGTGGGGCAGTGAGCGGAAGCGCCCGCGCGTAGGTGCCCAGGACCTGCAGGAAAGTGGTGACGCGTCGCGCCGCTCGCAGCGAGGCGGCGACCGGCTTCTCGGATCGGCCGCCGTCGAGGTCCAGGTAAAAGAGGTATTCCCAGGGCGGGTCGCGACGCGGCCGCGACTCCAGCTTGCTCAGGTTGACCCCGAACTCGTTGAAGCACGCGAGCAAACGGTACAGCGCGCCCGCCTCGTTGGGAACGGCGCAGACGAGCGAGGTCTTCTTCCCGTATCGCGGCCGCTTGATGCGGGGCGGCTTGGGCCGGCGCGGTCCGCGCCGGGTGATCAGGAAGAAGCGAGTGATGTTCTCCTGCACCGTCTGGATGCGCTCGGCGAGGATTTCCAGACCGTAGAGCTCGGCTGCACGCCGACCGGCGATGGCCGCCTGATCGGGGCGGGCTTCGTGCTGCACCTGCCGCGCCCCGCCGGCCGTGTCGTAAATCGGCACCGGCTCCAGGCCTTCGCGCACGATGAACGCCTCGCACTGCGCCAGTGCCTGTGGATGGGAGAGAACGCGTTTCAACTGGGCCCGGGTCGTCCCCGGCAGCGCCAGCAGGCAGTGATCGACCTGTAAGGCAACCTCGGCCACCACCAGCGCCCGGTACTCGAGCAGCAGGTCATAGGTCTCGAGCACGCTGCCAGCCTGCGAGTTTTCGACCGGGACCAGCGCGAAGTCGACCGTCTGGTCGGCGACCCGATGGAAGGCATGCCGCAGGGTTCGGAACGCCTGCGGGGTCGCTAGGGGGAAGGTGGCATGGAGCGCCTCTTCGGAGTAGGCACCCGGTTCCCCCTGATAGCCGATCGTGATCTCGCTGACGATGCTCGCCACTTTAATAATTCGCTTCCCTTTGCCGGCGAGGGTCAGGCTGGGGGGTCGGCGACTAGCCTGTTGGTATGAGCCAGATCAATGTGCTCGTCATCCACGTGCGAGCCAAGCAGGCGGCGGAGTACGAGAAACTGTTTGCGGAGCGCCAGCAGCGATCGCTGGCGGTCTATGAGGCGCTGGCATGAGCCTCGCCTACGAGCGGGTGCAAGCCCATCTCGACCGCCTGAAACTGAAGCGGGTGGCCGAGCTGATCGATCCGATCGCGGAGCAGGCCAGCAAGGACAAGCTCTCCTACCTCGATTTCCTGGACCGCTTGCTCGAGGCCGAAGCGGCGGCGCGCGCGCAGCGGCGCATGCTGGCCAAGACCCGACTGGCGCACTTTCCTTTCGTCAAGACCTTGGCCGATTTCGACTTTCACTTTCAGCCCTCGATTGATCGCAAACAAATCCAGGAGCTGGCCACCTTGCGCTTCCTGGCCCACGGCGAGAACGTGATCTTCCTCGGCCCACCGGGTGTCGGCAAGACGCATCTCGCCGTGGCGCTCGGCGTCGAGGCCGTGGCGCATGGTGCCAACGTGTACTTCATCACGATCCCCGATCTGCTCGACCAGTTGGCGCGCGACGTCCAGGAGAATCGCGTCGCCGAGCATTTGCGGTCGTTGCGTCATCCGACCCTGCTCATCCTCGACGAAATGGGGCTACTTGCCCTTGGATCATGTGGCTGCCAGCTTCCTCTTCCAGCTCGTCTCCAAGCGCTACACCAAAGGCAGCATCATCATCACCTCGAACAAGTCTTACGTGGAGTGGGGTTCGGTCTTTGGCGACGAGTTCGCGGCGGCGGCCGTGATCGACCGGCTCCTCCATTACTCCACCACCGTCAACATCCGCGGCGAGAGCTACCGGCTTAAGGACAAGAAGCGAGCCGGCGTCTTCTCCACCCCCCCCTCCCAAGCCGACCTCCTGAACGTCTTGACTGGGGAATTTCAAACCGTGGATCTGTTAAGGACACACCTCGGGTGGGGAATTTGAGACCGGGGGAGACTGGGGAGTTTCAAATCGTGCTTGACACTGGCGTCGTTCTCGCCGCGGTTTTTCCGCACGGCAAGGTTCAGAGATGACCGCCTGAAGCCCCAGAGGCCGGTCAGGGCGTGGCCTTGCGAATGGGCTCCTCTGAACGTCTCAGGACCTCGTCAACGCTAGATATAGCGGCTCGCACCGCGGACTTGCTCATGGGAGTAACCGAATTTGCCCGTGCCATCATCTCGGCTAGCTTCGGCTTCCCCGCCGCTCGCAACTGAACCGGCAGCTCCTGGCGAGACAACGGGAAGATTCGACGACGGAGTAACTCGGCTCTCGCCAAGTGCGACAAGGCGAACCTAATCTCTTCCTCTGCTGCAGCCAGATCGCCCATTCGAAAGAGGTCGGTGGCGGTCTCGAGTTTCTTCCGCGCCTGTTTAAGTTGCAAGGCTGCTTTTGGCCAAGGAGCCTCAGAAAGCAGTTGTTTGCGCAGTTCGTCCCAGGCGTGACGGCCTGCTAGCGGTGCTCCAAAGCGCAAGGCCCACTGAGCGAAATCGTCACCGGCATGAACTCGACGCCTCAGCTCTTCTTGAGTGATGGTAATTAGTTGGATTCGAGGGGGCGGAAGTGGTCCATCATGCTCTCCCATCACGAGAACATCGATGTCGCTCCAACGGACATTGGCGGTGCCCCTCGCCCATGAACCCACGAGAACGACCGGACTGCCAGGCGGGGATGACCATAGGAGACCGCGAAGGTATTTGCGCTCAGCTAAGGAGTCGATAACTCGAGCCCGATCAGTACTTGCCATACATGACTTCAGAAGAGAGCTGCCACCGAATCGATAAACTGTTCAGCCTCGATCGCGACATCCTCCGCGGTCATCGAGCGAGGTGACGGCGACTCACCATAAGCTTCACTCTTCCGAAGAGTGTTCAACGTGGTTAGAAGGCTCGAGACATCCGGAAGACCATGCTGCGTATGGAGTTCGCGGGCAGCCGCAACCTTGCTTGGGTGGGTAGTCTGCCAGCGGACCGCATAATGATCTGCAGCGGCCACAACGGCATTCTCGAGAGCATAGAAAGCGTAGAGCGCCAAGTCCGACCAGTCAACCGGGTCATGGCTAGCGACTTGGACACGGGCGAGTTGCTGGCGCGCTAGCTGGAGCTTCCGAGGCTCTGCCATGTCGCCAGTCTACGGCTAAGTTCTCGGCCAAAATCGCATACCGCTTGGCTAGCTCGTGGCCAGAGGGCGGCCATGACTCAACCTTTCCTTTAAACGCGGTGGCTGGGGCGCGAGGATTCGAAGCTGGGGTCACGGATCCTAAGCTCGCCGTGCGCTCCCCATCACCGAGTGCAAAGATACTGTATAGATCTCTTATGAATGCCGGCAGCGACCCACGGTGACACCGGACGATGACGCGTTTGTCGCCGCCTTTCACGCCGGGCAGATTGCGAACCAGGCCTTCCATCACCGAGACCACCTCCGTCTCGCATGGATCCAGATCCGCCGTCTCGGACTCGAGCGCGCGTCCGAAGCCGTGACGAGAGGCATCCATCACTTTGCCTCACACCACGGCCGTGCCGACCGCTACAACGACACGATGACGAGGTTCTGGGTGCGCGTGATCAGTCTTGGCATCAGCCGCCACCCAGAGCTGACGTTCGAGGAATTGCTGGCGGCGGAGCCGCATATGCTCGATAAGGGCCTGCCCTTCCGGCACTGGTCGCGTGAGCGGATGGGCAGCGATGCAGCGAAGCAGCAGTGGGTCGAACCCGACCTGCGACCGGTCCCCGCGTCATAATTTCACCCCGTGAGCGAGCTGAGCCGCGCCGTTCAGGCCCTTCGAAAATTCGCGTTGCGCTATCCGGAGGCGAAGGAAGACTTCCCCTGGGGTGACCGGACCATCAAGGTGCGCGGCAAGATCTTCGCTTTTCTGGGACAAGGTGACGGCACGCTGAACCTGACCGTCAAACTCCCGCAGAGCGCCGAAGCGGCGCTGGGTCTTCCGTTCACCTCGCCAACCCGCTACCGGCTGGGCCGCAGCGGTTGGGTCTCGGCGAGATTTGCAGCGGGTTCAGCAATCCCGCTCGACATGTTTTTTGACTGGATCGACGAGAGCTACCGGGCCGTTGCGCCCGCTGCGCTCGTCCGCAAGCTGGCAGAAGCGACTGGTGCGCCTCACCGCTCATAGGATGAGGCAGAGGTCCCCGAATTCATGCCAGAGGTATCGAGCATCGATGGCCTCCCGATACGCCTGCTCCAGGAGCGGCTCGTCGACGAAGGCTCGCAGCAAGTCGAAGTGGCTGGCCTGCGGTTCGTGAAAGCCGGTCAGTAGCGCGTCGACCGCGCGCAGCCAAGACTCCGGTCCCAAGCGAAGCCGCGTCCAACCCTGCATCGGATGCACCCGCCCATCGTCGCCCGCGGCGGTCTCCAGCGCTCGGACCACCGTGGTCCCGACGGCGATCACGCGTCTCGCGCGGTTGACCGCGTCGGCCGCGTCCGAGCCGACGGCAAACCACTCTTCGAACAGCGGATGCTCGGCGTCGACGGCATCATCCTGGAGTGAGCTCAAGCCGGTATGCAGCAGGATGTCCACCAGCTCGATCCCGCTGCGCCGTAACGCGAGCAGGAGTTCCCAGCTGAAGGACCGTCCGGCGGAGGGCGTTTCTGCCGAGCCGGGCTCCGTCGCGTAGACCGTCTGGTAATGCGACAGCGGCACCGGTTCCGGGACGTACGAATAGCGGACCGGTTCACCGCTGGCGAGGATGCGCTCCAGCCCGTTCGGCAGGGCGTCGATGCGCCACAACAGTGGAAGATCGGCGCGGCGCCCCCGCACGACGGTGGGCACCCCGTCAACCCGTAGCCGCTCGCCGGTCCGGAGGGCGACATTGGCATGGGGCGGCGCCGGCTGCACGCAAAGGACGTGCCACTCATCGGCATGCCTGACACAGACGCGGAGTTGCACCGCGTCACCGCTCTCGCGCCGCGCCGGGATGGCGGCCGGGATCGTTCGGCTTCGGTTGAGCACCAGCAGGTCGCCGGCCTTGAGGAACGTGCCCAGCTCGGTGAAGCGCGAATGCCGGATCGTTCGAGCGGCCCGATCGATCACCATCAGGCGAACGCAATCGCGGCGTAGCCCGCGCAACTCGGCCGGGAGGCGGGCGCGAAGCTGCGCGGGGAGCGCCGGCAACGGCATGACGGGACTACTGACCAAGCGTTGCCGCCTCCAGCCGCCGGCCGGCAATGGCGGGTTCGGTCGATGTCACCAGCTCGACGAACGCGCGCGCCACGTCCTCGGGCCGTTTCAGCTCTGATCGATCGGCGTCGGGCACCGCGGCCTGGTGCATCGCGGTGTCCATGTCTCCCGGGTCGATCGCGTAGATCCGGACGCCGGTTTTCGCCAGCTCCGCGGCCCAAGTTCGGGTCAGTCCTTCGAGCGCGGCCTTCGAAACCGCGTAGGCGCCCCACCCGGGATAGCCGGTCACCGCGGCATCCGACGTGACGTTGACGATCACGCCGCGATCGCGCAGCAGCATGCCGCCGATCAGCGCCTGCGTGAGCCGAAACGGCGCCGCGATATTGACCTGGAGCACATCGTCGAAGGCGGCCGGCGGATAGTCGGCGAGATAGGGGAGCGGCGTCGGGCCGAGCTCGGAGGCATTGTTGACGAGGATATCGACGCGGCGAAACCGATCCAGCGTCAGCGCGACCAGGCGGTCCAGGTCGCGCGCCGAGCGCACGTCGGCTGGAACAGCGAGCACCTGGGTGCCCAAGGCGGCAACCTCACTCGCGACCTGCGCCAGCGCCTCCGGTCCGCGAGCGCAAAGCGCAAGCGCCGCACCCTCACGCGCGAACGCCAGCGCCACCGCCCGCCCGAGCCCGCGCGACGCTCCGGTGATCAGGGCGACCTTGCCCTCAAGCTGCATCAGTGCCTTCTTCAGCTACGCAGCACGGCTCGATGCCACTGGCTGCATCCGCCGGCGTCGCGTTCCAGGCCAGCGCAGCCTGGCGTAGCCCCGGCGCGCGGCGCTGCCCCACCTCCAGGTCGATCAGTCGATCTGCGGCTTCGGGATCGATCATCCTTCCATCCTGACGCGGTCCGCTCGCCACGCCATCGGGCGGTGGACCGAAGTCCACTTCCGTCGTTAGGCGGAGGCCGTCAATGGATCGTGCTATTGCACGAGCCCGCGCCGGACCGCGAGCAAGGCCGCCTGGGTGCGGTCGGCGACGCCCAGCTTCTGGAGGATGTTGCTGACGTGCGTCTTCACCGTTTTCTCCGAAAGCGAGAGGCGGCGGGCGATCTCTTTGTTCGCAAAGCCTTCAGCCAGCAGCCGCAGCACGTCTCGTTCACGGGGCGTGAAATCGGCAAAGCTCGATGGTTGGGCCGTGTGCTGAACCAGGCGCGCGGCCACCTTCGGGTGTAGCGCCGGCTCGCCCCGGCGGACCTGGCGGATGGCGCGCACCAATTCGTCGGGTTGAACGTCCTTGAGGAGATACCCGGCGGCGCCCGCCTCGAGGGCGGCGAAGACATGGACGTCGTCGAGGTAACTGGTCAGCACCAGCACGGCTGATTCGGGAAGCGCGGTGTGCAGCCGGCGGATGGTCGCGATGCCGTCGCCGCCCGGCATCACCAGGTCCATCAGCAGCACGTCGGGCCGAAGCCTGATGGAAACCGCTTCCGCGGTTGGACTGTCGACGGCCTCGCCGACCACCTCGATGTCCGGTTGGAGTTCGAGGAAGGCCCGCAGGCCACGGCGCACCACCGCGTGATCGTCGACGATCACCACGCGAATGGGTCCCGTCACGTCGAGGCGCGCTGGCGCTTCGGCAGAGTGAGCCGAATGACGGAGCCGCCTCCCTGCCGGCTTTCGATCGTCAGGTTGGCGCCGATCGCGCGCGCCCGCTCGCGCATCGCGTGCAGCCCAACGGTGCGCCGGGTTCGCGCCATCGTCTTGACGTCGAAGCCGGGCCCCTCATCGCTGACGACCATTCGGGTGGCGTCGGGCGTATGGCGAAGGTCAAGCCGGATCGGCACCGGGCCTGCGTGTTTGATCGCGTTATGCAGCGCCTCCTGGGCGATGCGCAGCACCGCCAGCTGTTCGTCAGGCGCTAGTCGATCAGCTTCATCGATCCGCGCCTCGATCGCCGCCTGGTGAATCCGGCGAAGCCCATCGACGTGGTCGCGGAGGGTCGCAGCCAATCCGTCGCGGTCGAGACTCCTGGGCTGCAGAGCGAGCACCAGGTTGCGCATCTCCTCGAGCGCACCCGCCGCCTGCTGCTGAACCTGCGACAGGTGCTCCGCGGCAGCGGCGGGATCCGTTCCGACCCGGTCAGCCGCTGCGCGGGCCTCATAGACCAGGCTGAAGAGTGTTTGAGATACGGCATCGTGCAATTCACGGGCGATGCGACCGCGCTCCTGGAGGATGGCCAGTTGCTGGGCGTCGGCGTAAAGCCGGGCGGTCGTGATCGCGACGCCCGCATGCGCGGCCAGCATCTCGACCAGCCGCTGGTCGTCTGCGGTGAAGGTGCCGCGCCGCGTTCCGGAGAAAAAGAGATTGCCCAGCACCTCACCGCGGTGACGGATCGGTACCCCGAGGAACTCGACCATCTCCGGATGATGGGCGGGATACCACGAGAATCGGGGATGGCGGCGGATGTCGCGCGAGCGGATCGGCTTGCCCTCGGTGACGAGGGAACCCAGCACGCCGTGGACGCGCGGCAGCGCCCCGATTTTGTCCGCGCGGGCTTCAGAGATGCCGACCGAAAGGAATCGTCCAAACCCACCCCGGCCATCCGGGATGCCGAGTGCCCCGTACCGGGCGCCGACCAGGCGGGCGGTCGTTCTAAGAATTTTCTGGAGAACCCGATCGAGGTCGAGGTCGCCGGCGATCGCCAGGGCCGCATCGTTCAAGGCGGCCAACCGGCGTTCAATCCCGCCTCCCTTCTTGTTCATCTAGGTTCGAGCGAGCGGAGTTTCCTTGAGGGGCGGCCGCGGGATGCGGCCGTGCACGATCTCGAATCCGGTGGTATTGGAAACCACCTCAACCTGGTCCCGCTTGAGGCGCAGTTCGGTCGCGCCCTTGCCGGCGCGAAGATTTTTGAGTGTGAGGTCGGGCAGCCAATCTGGCAGGTCGGGGTTGACGTAGATCGTCCGGCTCTCGCCCGTGGTGTGGATCCCGCAGAGGATGGCGATCAGCCGGAAGACCGCAGCGGCAGACCACGCCTGCGGCACATTCGTGCCGAGGTAGGGGACCGGGTAGGCACCCGGCTCGCGGGTCACGCCGGCCCAGAGCTCTGGGATCCGGTAGCTCTCGAACCGCTCGGCTGCCGCGAAGATGCCTTCGGCGATCTGGTGTGCCTCGGTGTGCCGGCCCGCCCGACGGAACCCGCCGGCGATGGTGGCGTTGTCATGCGGCCACACTGAGCCAAGGTGATAGGAGTACGGGTTGTAGGACGGATGCTTCGTCGACAGGGTGCGCACGCCCCAGCCGCTCCACATGTCCGGTTGCATCAGCCGATCGACAACCCGGTTAGCGCGATCCGGCGGCACGATACCGCTCGCCAGGCAATGCCCGGCATTGGACGCCACCGAGCGGATCGGCCGCTTGTGGCCGTCGAGCCCCAGGTAGTAGGTTCCCTCCTCTTCCCACCAGAAGCGCTCGTTGAAATGCTCGTAGAGGCTGACGGCGCGCTGCCGCATCTCTTCCGAGCGGGCACCATCACCCCAGATGTGGAAGGCCTCTGACATCCGCAGCAGGGCGTCGAACTGGTATCCCTGCAGCTCGCAGAGCGCGTGCGGAAGTGGCGCGATCGTCCCGTCTTCATGCTGGATCGCGTCGTGCGAGTCTTTCCAACCCTGGCAGTAAAACCCGCGCGGCGAGCGCGTCTTGTACTCCTGAAACCCGTCGCCGTCTCGGTCGCCATAGGTCAGCATCCACTTGAGCGCAGCTTCCGCATTCGATCGGTACCGATTCAAAATCTCGCGATCACCTGACCACTGGAAGGCGTACGAGAACACGATCAGGAAAAGGAGCGTCGCGTCGGCGGTTCCAAAGTACGGTGCGAATGGCAGCAGGCCGAGGCTGGCGAGCTCCCCGTAGCGCAGCTCGTGCGGAATTTTCCCCGGCTCCTTGTCCTGCTCCGCGCTATCGTCCGTTGCCTGCACCCGGGAGAGCCGGTCGAGGGCACCGAACGCGAACTCCGGGAAGCCGCTGATACTTTCCATCGCGACCACCAGCGTGTCCCGCCCGAACAGCGTGACGTACCAGGGGATTCCGGCGGCGGGGATAAAGACGCTGCGCCGGACGGCGAAGTCGGACATTCGCAACGCTTCCATGTCGGCGACCGCCTGCCGCCAGATGACCGGCAGGGTGGGATGGCTGGTTTCGATGTCCACCGGCGGCAGCTCACCGGTGGCCATCTCCGCACGCCGGTTTTGGATGGCGCTGCAGGGCAAGACTCGGGCCCGGCGCTTGCCGATCACCGGCAGCCACTCCACGCAGGCGTGCCAGGTGGCCTTAGGAGTGAGATTGATGACGAACTGCATCCGCCCGTTGGCGAACTCCGGGTGCGATCCGGCGCGCTCGACCATGATCACCAGCTCGCGCTTGAAGGCGCCATTGACGTAGGTGGTCCGAAGCTCGCCGGCTTTTTCACGCCAGGAGCTCTGCAAGTCGCCCCGACGGACCAGCCGGCGACGCCGGACGTCGAAGATGTCCGCGAAGTCCGACTCGATCGCGACCTCCAGGATCAGCCGAATCGGATGGGGCGCATAGCTGACCAGGTCGTAGTCTTCGTGGATCCCTTCGAAGATCGTCCGGTCGAGACGGAAGCCGACAGCGCGTTCCTCGAGGATGACGTCGTGCTCGGCGCCGTTACGGGTGCCGGCGAGCGGCAGCTCCGGGCTGGTGAATTCCCAGCGTGCCGAGAAGTGGTCGATGGTGCTGGCGTCGAGGAGCAGGGGGACCCGGCCGTTGATGGTGATGGAATAGGCGGACACGAAACGGGTGTCCCGGGCGAAGAAGCCGACCGGGCCCGTCGCCGCCAGCGTGGCGTTCGCTTCGCAGACCAGGAACTGGTGGTCGTGGTTGATGGTGATCGTCGGCACGCCATGAGTGACCGGCATGTGGTCTCAGGGCAATCTTAGGCAACGACATACCTGCCACACCCGGCCGCACGCCTTGAAAGGCAGCTGTCGCAAAGCAGGTGGGTGTCAGTCCTCTTTGCGGGTTTGCGGAGCCACCTGCATGTCAATGTAGGACTGCGTCTGCACGATCTGATGCTTGACGAACTCAAAGCGGGCTGCGCTATCGCCGAGCCGGCATCGTCCGTAGTGGTGAGTGCCACCATCCCAGAAGGTGCCGGTCTCAAGATTCGCGCACGACCTCAGCATCTGAGCCGGGACATCCGTTGATGGGGCCGCGTTGAAATCCACCGGCTCAAACGCGCTGCAGTCGGCAAACGCCTTCGGAAAGGGACGCGGATAGGGACAGGCGTCGGGTGGCTGCTTCCCCATCTCCTCATGCGAACACCATAAAGGCGTCTCTGTCAATGCGTCGAGATCGAAGACGGCCTAATTGCTGAGCTTGGTGAGCATGAGCGTGGCCGCGAGCACCTCGGGCCGCAGGATGGCATGGAGATGCTGGTCGTCCGGGTACTTCCCGGCTGAACCGTTGCGAGACGAGCGCGACTTCATCGGCGCTCACCGGCGCCGCCGCAGCGGCCACGCGCTCGCTGCCGGCCACGATGCTGGGCTGAGGATGAGCGATCAGCCGCCGGTACCAGTTGCCCTTTTCGCCGCGAACGGAGCGGACGTAGCAGCAGCGTCGGCGAAAAGCCCGCAGCCATGCGGACCCATTGTCGGGGAGGTGCCGGCCGGTCTACGGCCTAGCGCTCAGACGAGCGATCGAACGACGCCACCGTCGCGGACCGCGCGACCAGGTGATAGAGATGCTCCGGGCGTCCTGGCGAGCCGTAACGCATCACGACTTCGACCCGGCCCAGCTGCACCAGGTGATCCACGTACCGCCGGGCCGTAACCCGGCTGAGATTGGCGAGCTCCGCCACCTCCAAAGCGGTGAGGTCCCCTCCGGCCTCCTGCAGGATGCGGCTGACGAGCTCCAAGGTCGGCCGTGATAGGCCCTTTGGCAGCGTCTCAGCCGAGCCACCGTGCCGGAGGATGTGATAGAGCGTGTCGACCGCGTGCTGGTCCGCCTCGGCGAGTTGTTTGAGCCGCTGATGCATGGCGGCGTAGCTCTGTAGCTTCTCGTGCAGCGCGGCGAATCGGAACGGCTTGATCAGGTAATGGACGACGCCGCCGTGCATGGCTGCGCGCAGGCTCTCGACGTCGCGGGCGGCGGTGATGGCAATCACGTCAACGCGCGAGGCGCCAGCCTCACGAATCGTCCGCATCACCTCCAGCCCCGAGATGTCGGGCAGGTAGATGTCGAGCAGGACCAGATCCGGCTTGGCGGATGTGATCAGGCGCAGCGCCTCGGCGCCGGTCGCGGCCTCACCGACCACGGTAAAGGCCGGGACTTTCTCGACATACGCCCGATGCAACGAGGCGACCCGGAAGTCGTCGTCGACGATCAGGGTGCGGATCATGCCATCGCCACTGGCACGGGCTTTAAGGCCAGTGGCAGCCGGACGCTAAAGAGCGCGCCGCCCTGGTTGATCACCGTCACCTCGCCGCCGCGACGCGCCGCCACCTGTTTGACCAGCGCCAGGCCGAGCCCACGACGTGAGCCCGGACCCGCCAGCTTCGTGGTGTAGCCCTCGGAAAAGATCCGTTCGGCCTCACCGACGCCGATGCCGGGGCCAGAGTCGTGCACCTTGATCACGACATCGCTCTCCTCCTTGCGGATCGAGACCTCGACCCAGCGCGGCCCGCCATTTGGTGACGTCGCCGCCGCGTCGAGCGCGTTGTCGATCAGGTTGCCGACCACCGTGATCAAGTCGCGCGGGTGCCCCGCGTCGCCGTCGAGGCGGCTGTCGGGCGAGAGCCGGAACTGGATGCCTCGCTCGGCTGCCACCGCGGACTTGCCGAGCAGCAGCGCCCCCAGCACCGGGTCGCCGACGCGCTCCAGCAGTGACTCGGTGAGCTCCTGCGAAACCGACGACGACTCGGTGGTGCGTTGGATCGCTTCCTCGTGACGGCCCAGTTCGATCAAGCCGGCGATGGTGTGCAGCCGGTTGGAAAAATCGTGCGCCTGGGCCCGCAGGGCCTCGCTGACGCTGCGGGCGTTGTCCAACTCGCGCAGCAGACTCTCGAGCTCGGTCCGATCGCGGAACGTCGCAACATAGCCGATGGTCCGGCCGCGTACCGCCACCGGCATCCGGCTCACGACCAGTACCCGGTCGGCGGCCAGTACGACCTCATCGGCGCCGGTGACCTCCCCGATCAGGACGTCGCGCACGCGACCCGGCGGGAGCACATCGATGAGCCGCCGCCCGACCGCGTCGGTCGACGAGCGCAACAGGCGCCGTGCCTCGTCGTTGATCAGCGTGATCCGTCCATCGACATCGGTCGCGATCGTCCCTTCGCGGATGCCGTGCAGGCTGGCCTCCCGCTGCTCGAGCAAGGTCGCGATCTCTGCCGGCTCGAGCCCGAAGGTCTGCCGCTTGAGCCGTCGCGCCAGCAGCAACGAGCCGATCACGCCCAGGGCCACCGCGACCAGCAGGTAGATCCCCAGCTGCGGTAGGTCGTCGACCAGCTGTTTCGATACCTGCTGCTCCAGGAATCCAACCGACACGATACCGATGACACGCCCCGTCCCGTCGAAGATCGGCGCCTTACCCCGGGCGGAGATTCCCATCGTTCCCTTTTGAATGCCCACGTAGGTGTGACCGGCCAGGACAGTCTGCGGGCTTTCATCGATCGGCTTGCCGATCAACGCCGGATTTGGATGCGAGTAGCGGATGCCATTGGCACCGGCGATGACGACGAAGCTGGCGCCGGCGGCCTTGCGCATCCCTTCGGCTAGCGGCTGCAGGGTGCGCGACGGATCGGAATCCCGCAGCGCTTCGCGCACGGACGGCATCCCCGCGACCGACTCGGCCACCGTCAACGCTCGCTGTTCGTACTGCGTGTTGAGCCGTTGCCGCTCGACGACGATCGAGACAACCGCGCCCACCAGCAACGCTCCCAGGATGATCGCGAGCTGGAAGGCCAGGATTCGTGACGCCAGGCTGAACCGTAGACGGCGCACCGACCTCATCGTATCCGGTCTCTGCGGTCGAGGGTGGCGACCACAACGACCAAAACGCTCGCAAACTCCGCAAGCCTTTTCAAGGGCCGTTCGCCGGGTTTACGGTGCTGCTGATGGCCGGCCCGGCGATCGAGCTGCGTGGCGTTACCAAGCGGTTCGCCACCCCCAAAGGCGGCATCTACACCGCGCTCCACGACCTGACGATGGAGGTTGCCCCGGGCGAGTTCTGCGCCGTCGTCGGGCCCACCGGCTGCGGCAAATCGACGACCCTGGCTCTGATCTCGGGGCTCGAGCGGGCGAGCGCCGGCGAGGTGGCGGTGATGGGCAAACCCGTCGACGGCATTCCCGACGGGATCGGCTATGTCTTCCAGACCGACGCGGTCTTTCCCTGGAAGACGGTGCTGGAGAATGTCGCCGCGGGGCCGCGGTACCACGGCGCGTCGACCAGTAACGCCCGGGCCCGAGCGCGCGACTGGATCGTGCGCGTCGGGCTGGCGGGCTTCGAAGACCGCTTTCCGTATCAGCTTTCCGGCGGCATGCGCAAGCGTGTCAGCCTGGCGCAGAGCCTGATCAACGGACCACGCATCCTCCTCATGGACGAGCCGTTCTCTGCCCTCGACGTGCAGACCCGGACCCTGATGGAGAACGAGCTGCTGACGCTGTGGTCGTCGACGTCGGCCTCCGTGGTCTTCGTCACGCACGACCTCGAAGAGGCGATTGCGCTCGCCGATCGAGTCTTCCTCCTGACCGCCGGACCCGGAACGGTAAAGGGCACCTACGAGGTCGACCTGCCGAGGCCCCGAAACGTCGCGGAGATCCGCTTCCAACCGCGGTTCACGGAGATTTATCAGGCGATCTGGAGGCAACTACGCGACGAGGTCCTCGTGAGTTATGAGCGTCAGAAGCACGCTGCCGCTGGCTAGCGTGGGCGCGCAAGGCCCCCACCCTGACCCGCCGCCAAGGGGGGAGCGAAATCCGGTCGACGCCGACCTCGTTGCGCGCCGGGCACGAGCCGTGCGCCGGCGGCGCTACATGGTCTACGGCCTGCGTGTGCTGTTTGCGGTCGTCTGGATCGGCAGTTGGCAGGTGACCACCGAGCTCGGCTGGATGGATCCATTCTTTTTCGGCATGCCGTCACGCATCGTCGCGCGGCTCTGGGAATGGGTCACCCAGGGAACGGCGCTGGGCCCGCTGTGGCTCCAGGTCGCCGTCACGATGGAGGAGACGGTTCTCGGGTTCATCGTCGGCGGGACGCTGGGCGTCGCGGTCGGCATCCTGCTCGGCCGTATTCATCTCCTGGCGGAGGTCCTTTCTCCGTACATCAAGGCCGCCAACTCGATCCCGCGGGTGGTGCTCGGGGCGCTCTTCGCGATCTCGCTCGGACTTGACATCAAGTCCAAGGTGGCCACCGCCTCCATCCTCGTGTTCTTCGTCGTCTTCTTCAACGCCTTCCAGGGCGTGCGGGAGGTCGACCGCAACCTGATCGCCAACGCTCGCATTCTCGGCGCTGACGAGCGCCGCCTGACGACCGAGATCATCATCCCTTCGGCACTCTCGTGGATCCTCGCCAGCTTGCACATCAGCTTTGGCCTCGCCCTGGTCGGAGCCGTCGTGGGTGAGTTGTTCGGCGCGACCGCCGGGGTGGGCGAGCTGATTTACAACGCTGACCACCTCTTTGATGCCGACGGCGTCTTTGCCGGCATGTTGCTGCTTGCCGCCGTGGCCATCGTGGCTGAATCCTTGATCACCGCGCTCGAAAACCGGCTCATCAAATGGCGACCAAATCAAGTCAGCGGCGGAATACCAATTTAAGAAGGGAGGTTCGTATGCAGTTAATCAGTCGTAAGGCGATTCTCGCGCTGGCAACGATGCTGATGCTCAGCGCATGCGGGGGAACGTCGACCGCATCGACGAGTGCCTCGGTGCAGCCCGTTTCGCTCAAAATCATGGTGGGTGGTCTGAACAAGCAGATCTACCTGCCGAACATGCTGGCCAAACAGCTTGGCTACTTCGAGGCCGAGAACCTCGATGTCACGTTGATCGACGAGGCTTCCGGGCAGGACACGGAGGAGGAGGTGGTAGCGGGCAACGTGGACGCCGGGTCCGGCGCCTACAACCACACCATCCAGCTCCAGGCCAAGGGGAAGTTCATCGAGACGATCTGCCAATTCGGGATCGCGCCGGGCGAAGCCGAGATGGTGGCGTCGAAGAAGGCCGACTCGATCACATCGGCGGCTGACCTGAAGGGCAAGAACCTGGGCGTCACCGAGATCGGCTCGGGGACCCATACGATCACGATGGCGCTGCTCGGCAAGGCCGGGATCAGCCCCGACCAGGCGCACTTCATTCCGGTCGGCGCCGGCAACACCTTCATCGCGGCCATCAGGCAGGGGACCATCGACGCGGGAATGACGACCGAGCCCACCATCACCCGGCTCCTTCAGGCCGGGGATGCCAAGGTGCTGATCGATCTCCGCACCCCGGAGACGACGCGTGCTGCCCTGGGTGGCGATTATCCCTTCATAGGAATCTTCGCGAAGAACGATTGGGCCAATAGCCATAAGGACGCCGCCCAGCGGCTGGTCAACGTCTACGTCAAGACCCTGAAGTGGATGAAGGCCCACACCGCGGGCGAGATCGCCGACAAGATGCCGGCCGACTACCTCGTCCCCAGCCGGGACCTCTACGTCGCGGCACTTCAAAACCAGCTGTCCATCTTCGGGACTGACTGCAAAATGCCGTCAGCTGGTCCGCAGACCGTCCTCAGCGTGCTGCAGAACTACGTCTCCTCCTTCGGGAAGAGCACGACCGTCGACCTCAACAAGACCTACACGAACGAATTCGCCAACAAGGCGAGCTGACTCGCGCTAGCGAAGGGAGAACCGGACCGTTCGGGTCTCCCTCCGCTATTCCGCGACGTCGGGGAGGGAGAAACCGGCTGCCTACTTCAGGTCGTCGGGCGGTCCGAGCGCATCCTGCAGCGCGGGCAGATGTTCCACCAGGGCGGCGAAATCCTGCCGGGCCAGGCTCAACACGCTGGTATCGGTCAGCGTACGCACGGTCGCGGTTCGCCGCCGGTTGCTCAGCGCCGCGATCTCGCCGAAGTGATCGCCGGGCCCGAGCTTTCGAATCACCCGCTCCTCACCGTCGACCCGCTGGAGCACCTCGACTTCGCCTGAGGTGATGACATAGAAGCGTCCGCTCATCTCGCCTTCGCGCACGATGGTTTCCCCGGCGCCGAACCGCATCGGGATCACCGTGTTGCTCCGCCCGATCGGGAGCGGCGTGAGGTGGTCGGGCAGCAGCGCGCTGCCCATCCAGTGGAGCGTAAGCGCGAAACGGCGGCGCCAGGTCGGCATGAAGGAAAGGAACAGCGTCCGCGAGACGAGCGACGCGGGCCACCCATGCAACGCGATCCGGCGGACCTGGGCGACGCCATACCGGCGGCTGAGCAGCGCCACCTCGCCGAATCGTGTCGGATGGCAGGGCTCGGGTGGCTGCCCGCGGACGTCGGCGAGGATGTTGCGCGCCGCCTGCCGGCCCTCGCCGAACGCCACCATCACCATCGCGCCGTATGGCTGGCCGCTGCCGGGATCGGGAACCGCCGCGTTATCGCCGACGGCATACACGCCGGGCCAGCCCGCGACTCGGCAGAACGGATCGCAGGGAATTCGCCCCCGCTGCAGCTCGACCGGCAGCGCCCGCACCAGGGGGCTCGTCCCAATGCCGACCGTCGCGATGATGCTTCGAGTCTCGATCCGCGAGCCGTCGGCCAGCACGATCGCGCCCGCGGTCGCTTCTTTGATGCCGACGCCCAGCCGAAGCTCGATGCCGCGTTGCCGCATCCGGTCGAGCACGCGCTGGGCGAGCCGATCGTTGAAGGTGGGCAGGACCCGGCTGAGGATGTCCACCGTGATCACCCGCAGCTCCGCCGGCGAGATCATTGGATAGAACCGGAGGGAGGCTCGGAGGAACTCGTTCGCTTCGGACGCGATCTCCACACCCGCGTAGCCGGCGCCCGCGACGACGAAGGTCAACCGGCGCTGCCGCTCGGCGGCATCGGTCGTCACGCTGGCCGCCTCCAGCATCTCGATCAGGTGATTGCGCAGGTGGATGAAGTCGCCGATCGTCTTGGTCTGCAACGCGTGCTCGGTCAGGCCCGGAAAGCGCGAGAGATCGGTCACCGACCCGAGCGCGATCACCAGGTAGTCGGCCTCGAGCGTGACCTCGTCACTCTCGCCGCCGAGACTGAGCACGGCCCGCCGGTGTACCGGGTCGATCGACTCGATCTCCCGCGTGTAGATCGTGACCCCGGGAAGGATCTCCCGCAGCGGGATGAGCACGTGCTGGGCCTGCAGCGCGCCGGAGACGATCTGCGGCATCAGGCCGTGCCAGACTTCGACGTTCTCGCGGCTGACGAGGGTGATATCGATCTCGTCGCGCGATCTCCGGTGTTTGATCAGCTCGCGGGCGCAGCGGACGCCGCCATGCCCGCCGCCCAGGATCAGGACACGGCGCCGCGTCATGACCAGCGCGCCCGCCGCAGTGCCGTGCGCGCCGCGAACACGCCGCACATCCCGTGGACGCCTCCGCCCGGCGGTGTCGCCGCCGAACAGAGGTAGATACCCCGGTCCGGCGTGGCATAGAGGCGCGGCGTCGGCCGGATGAAGAGCTGGCGCAGGTTCGCCAATCCGCAATTGATGTCGCCGCCCACGAAGTTCGGGTTGTGGCGCTCGACGTCGGCGGGGAACATGACATGGCGTGCCAGGATTCGGTTTCGGAAGCCGGGCGCGAACCGCTCCACCTGGGCCTCGATGCGCGCCGTCATGTCGACGGTCGATCCGTTCGGCACGTGGCAGTACGCCCAGCCGGTGTGCTTCCCGGCGGGTGACCGGGTTGAGTCGAACAAGCTCTGCTGGGCGAGGATGACGAATGGCTGCTCCGCAACCTGGCCGTGGCCGATCGCGGCCTCGGCCGTTTCGAGCTCCGCGAGCGAGCCGGCCAGATGCACCGTCCCGGCGCGCGCGCAGGCCGGCGCCCGCCACGGGATCGGCGCGTCCAGCGCCCAGTCCAGCTTGAACACACCCGGGCCGTAGCGATACCGATCGAGCGCGCCGCGGAAACGCGCCGGGAAGCGATTGCCGGCGATCGTCACCAGTGACCGCGGAGCCACGTCGAAGAGCGCGACCGTGGCGTTTGCCAGACGGTCGATGGTCTCGACCCAGGTGCCGGTCTCGAGCTGCCCGCCGAGCGATCGAAGGTGCGCCGCGAGTGCCTCAGCGATGTGTTTCGAGCCGCCCCTGGCGAGTGGCCATCCGTAGGCATGGGCCATCATCGCCAGCATCAGGGCGAACGCACCGGTGCCGGCGCTCGTCGGGGGCAGCATCGAGTGGGCCGCCAGGCCGGCGAACGCCGCTCGAGAGCCGTCGTCGTTGAAGCGGCTCCGCGCGAGGCTGTCGGCGGAGCGCAGCGCATGGAGACCAAAGCGCGCCATGATCACGAGATGCCGGCTCGGCCGCAATGGGCCGACGAATTCCCTCGTGAGGATCACGTGCTGCTTGACCAGCGGGCTCATCAACCGGGCATAAGCCGCGCCGTCCGGGCCGAGACCGGCGGCGGTTGCCTCGATCGACCGTTCCACGACAACCGCCCGGTCACCGTCCAGTGGATGTGCCAGGGGGGCATCGGGCTGAATCAGCTCGAGACCCAGGCGGCGCAGCGGCAGCGTCTGAAAGAACGGTGAGCCCGCCGCCAGTGGATGGATGGCCGAGCAGACGTCGTGGAGGAAGCCCGGCAGGGTCAGCGCTTCCGTGCGGGTCCCACCGCCGATCGTTGGTTGGCCCTCGACGACCCGCACCGACTTGCCGGCGCGCGCCAGCGTGATGGCGGCGGCCAGGCCATTGGGCCCGGAGCCGACCACAACGGCGTGGGTTCGGGCGTCAGCCAAGGTCGATGATGGTGCCCTCCGCAGCCGCCTCGACCGGGATCGGCCTGCCGCGGAAGCCGGCGAGGATCGCGTCGATCTGGTCGTCGGTGCGTGCCGGATCGTGATGAAAGAGCAGCAGCCGCTTCGCTCCGGCCTCCTGCGCGAGGCCGACGGCGTACTCGACGGCGGAGTGCCCGTAGGGGGCACGCTCCTTGAACTCCGCGCTGGTGATCTGACCATCATGGATCAGCAGATCGGCGGATCGCGCCAGGGCGACGGCGGCGGTATGATACGCGCCCAATCCATCGGGTCCCGGTCCAAAGGCGATCGGGCTGTGGTCGGAGAGGTAGGCGATCGTCGCGCCGTCGCCGGTGATCCGATAGCCGTAGGCAAGCCCGCCCTTGTGCGGGATCTCGCGCGCGACGACCTCAAAGCCTTCGACCAGCCTGGGCCCTTCCTGGATCCCGAGGAACCGCCATTTGCCGCGGAGCTCGGATGGCCGGATGGGGAAGTGGGGGGGCGACATGACGCGCGCCAGCACGTTGACGGGGTCACCTTGCGCCGGCATGAGCAGGGTGACCTCGGCGCCCTGGCGGTCGCCCGACGCAAAGAACGGTATTCCGTGGGTATGGTCCCAGTGCAGGTGGCCCAGGAGGATCGAACCTTTGAATGGCGCCCCGTCCAGCAGCGGGCTCACCCGCTGCAGCCCGGTTCCCGCGTCGAGGACCAGGCTTGGCGGCTGCGCGCCGTGCGCGAGCGCGACGCACGAGGTATTGCCGCCGTATCGCACGAACTCCGGCCCCGGCGACGGCGTCGATCCTCGTACACCGCAGACGAACAAGCGCACCGAGGGGGAGTTTACGGGTTGCGAGCCCGCCGCTCCGAGGTGGTCAGTACGAACCGTAACCTCGTAGCTACCTCCCTTGACCAATTGGACTGCGGGCGGCTCAAATAGGGGGGATGCCCGATACCAAGATCTCCGTCTTCCTGGCCGACGACAACCTGATCGTCCGGGAAGGCGTTCGGGCGCTGATCGCCACCGCCGGAGACATGGAGGTCGTCGGCGTCGCGGGAGACTATGACGGGCTCGTGGCCGGAGCCGAGCACGCCGCGCCGCAGGTGGTCGTCACCGACATCCGTATGCCGCCAACCTTCCAGCGCGAGGGCATCGAGGCGGCGAAGCAGGTGCGCAAGCGCCACCCGGGGACAGGCATCGTCGTGCTGTCGCAGTATGACGAACCGGACTACGCCATCTCGCTGCTGAGCGAAGGAGCGGCGGGCTACGCCTACCTCTTGAAGGACCGAGTAGCGGAAGGGGACCAGCTGTTCCGCGCCATCCGGGCCGTGACGACCGGGGGATCGATGCTCGACCCGCGGATCGTCGAGGCGCTGGTCCGTCCCGCGAGCCAGGGGACCGACCTGACGCCCGATGAAGAGGTGCTGCTCCAACTGCTCGCCGAAGGCCGGCCGATGAAAGCGATCGCGGTTGCCCATGACACGACGCCGGCCGCGGTCGATGACGCCATCCAGAAGCTGTTCCTCAAACTGGCGCAGGCTGCCAGCAGCGGCGCGACCGGTGCCCTCCGGCGCCTGAAGCTGCTGCACCAGGCGATCGTAGATCGTGAGGAGCAGGGCGAGAGCCTGAGCCGGCTCCTACCGACCGGAATCGCCGAGAAACTTCGGCGTGAGGGTCGCAACATAGGTGGAACGGAAACCCTGACGGTCACGGTCCTGATGTCGGACATCCGTGGCTACTCGACGATCGCCGAAGACGCGGACCTGACCGTGCTCGCCCGTCAGCTGAACGAGCACCGCGCCGAGATGAACCGCGCAATCCTTAAGCAGGGCGGGACCGTGATGCAGTTCGTCGGCGATTCCGTGATGGCGGTTTTCGGGGCACCGCTGCCGGAGCCCGACCATGCGCAGCGCGCACTCAGCACCGCGCGCGCCATGCACGACGCCCAGGCGGCGGTCAATGCCCGGTGGTCAGCGGAGCGGCTGCCCGCGTTTCATCTCGGCATCGGATTGTCAACTGGCCAGGTTGCGGCCGCGCTGCTCGGCTCGGTGGAGCGCATCGAGTATTCGTTGGTCGGGGACAGCGTGAATCTCTGCCAGCGGCTGCAGCAGTTCGCGCGGGGAGGGGAGACGATTCTGAGCGAAGCGACCTATCGAGCGCTCGACGGATTGGTGGAGGCGGAGCCGCTGCCTCCGGCGCAGGTGAAGGGCCGGCACGCGTCGGTCCAGGCTTACCGCGTCGCGGCCCTGGGACCGGCCTGATGATGGTCACGCGGCCGAGATCCGTGCCATCCAAGCGAGAGCCGTCCTTTTACGTGGCGTCTGTGCTCTGGCTGCTGGTCCTGGTACTGACGGCGCTTTGGCTCCTCGCGATCCTGGCCGTCAACTGGCGTCAGGCGCGTGCGGATTTTCGCCCCGCGGCGTCAGATCTCGTCGGCGCGCTCCCAGTCATGGCCTTCGCGACCGTCGGCGCGCTGATCGCGTGGCGCCAATCGCGAAACCGCATGGGATGGTTACTGCTGGCGACCGCCCTTGCGGCGACGTTCCTAACGTTGCCGAAGCTGTATGCCGGGATCGGGATCGACATCAAACCAGGGTCATTGCCGGCGCCACTATTGGTCTACGCGACCAGTCAAGTCTTGCGGATCGTGCCCATTGAGCTGTTCCTGGTTTTCCTTCCGCTCCTTTTCCCGAATGGCCAGCTGCCCGGCCGCCGCTGGCGCATTGTCGTCTGGCTGGCCGGCCTGATGGCGGTGATCACCGTCGCGACGTTCCTCGATCCGAGCGCCGGCGCGAACGGGCTACGAAATCCGGCCGGCCTGAGCGCTCTGCGCGGCATCTCGAATGTGCTGAGGATCCCCTTTATGATTGGTTTTCCGATCACGTCGGCGCTGGCGATCGCCTCACTTGTGGTGCGCTATCGGCGTGACGCCGATCGCGAGCGGCAACAACTGAAGTGGCTGGTCGTCGCGGTGATCCTCGTATTGGCTGCGTTCACGCTGCAGTTCTTCATTCCGCAACTTCAGAACGGTTTCCTCCTGCCACTGGTTGCGACGGCCCTCCCCATCGCGGTCGGGATCGCGGTGCTGCGCTATCGCCTCTACGACATCGACCTGATCATCAACAAGGCGCTCGTCTACGGCGGGCTTGCTGGTGTCATCACGGTGGTCTACGTCCTGCTGGTGGTTGGTCTCGGAGCCATGATCGGCAGCAACCAGCGGTTCTTGCTCTCATTGGTCGCGACTGCCGTCATCGCGCTCGCCTTCCAACCGCTGCGAGACCGTGCGCAGCGCCTGGCGAACCGCCTCGTTTACGGCAAACGCGCCACGCCTTACGAGGCCCTGTCACAGTTCAGCGAGCACCTATCGGAAACCTATTCAAACGAAGACATCCTCGATCGGATGGCGCGGATTCTGGCGCAGGGCACCGGCGCCGAGCGGGCCGAGGTCTGGGTGCGCGCGGG
>Ga0070707_100000028_pt1 | contig 123368 bp, 137 predicted proteins | sample KBSK5502metaG_FD_65468 | JGI IMG/M metagenome (GOLD analysis project Ga0070707, IMG submission 65468) | Corn, switchgrass and miscanthus rhizosphere microbial communities from Kellogg Biological Station, Michigan, USA - KBS K5-50-2 metaG | ecosystem: Host-associated > Plants > Roots >... | reverse complement strand
GCTTCGTCTAGTGTGAGTATGATGTGTAGGTTCTTGCTCTCTAGCTGGTCTAGGAGTATGTGTAGTAGTTCTTCGCTGGAGAATCCTCGCTGGGGGAATTGGGGTGTGAAGTTCTGTAGGACTCGTTTGAGGATCATGAAGAGGCTGCCGCGGAATTCTCGGCAGTTGATGTGGATGTACTGGAGGTTCAGCTTCAGCGTCTTGGCTGTCCGGGTGATGTCTGTTCCGAAGCGTTGTGTGAGGACCGTTTTTCCAGTTCCAATGTCTCCGGTAACCAGGATCTTCGGGCTGGTGGTTCCTGGCCGGTCTATGACTGATCGGAATAGTTCTGCTAGAAATCTGAGCTGGGTCTCCCGGTGGGGTAGTCGGGAGGGTAGCCATTCTAGGCTTAGTGGTTCTTCGTTTTTGAATATGGTGGGTTTGGTTAGTGCGTCTCGGACTATCTCGCTCGGTGGCATGAGCGTGTTCTTCTGGGTCAACATAGATTACTTCCGGTGAGTAAGCTCTCAAACTATACTGTTGAACGTATAAAATGAGCAGAGAGCAGCGAAAGTAATCCTTCGAAAGAGGAAGAGACTGAAAGAGAAGCCTACCCGACAAGCGATATTACTTTTCAGAGTAGAAAAGATAGCATTTCAAGAGCCAGAAGGAGACAAAACTCGAAAACCCAGCCCTCACTGTTACCATTCACGGTTACCAAACCCGTTACCAATCGAGAAATCTCCAAAAGCAGTTGCTCCTCGCGACACGAAACAGCTGTTTGTAAGAAATCTTCCTAGGAAATCCGCACGTTCTAACTATCCTTCTTTTTTTCGCTAACTATTCTTTTTCGTTATCTTTCTTTTTCTACTAACTATTTTTTTTCTGTTATCTTTTCTCGACCCCCCCGGGGTACTGCCCAACAAAAAAACTCCTCCACACTTTGAGAGCTACCTAAGATTGGGTGATAGATCGGACGGCAGCTTTAGCCGAAGTATTTCCGGACCATCTTCACACCAATATCGCTGGCCGCCCATTTCTCGCCGTTGAACTTGACCGCTCCCAAACGCTCAAGGTTCGCCAGATGCTCACCAAGCTTCTCTGCGGGGAACCCTTTCTCTTTGTGACCTGGATAGATGTCCCCAAGACCCTTGGAGATCTCACGAGCCGTCTTCGGACTCTCACAGATCCTTACAATTTGAATATTGGTCTCAGTAGTAGTCAATATCCGGAAGATCTCCTCCTCTGACAACCGCGGCTTTGTCAAGCTGAAATTCACCGCACCCGCGGTCTGTGACGGACCCACCTTCGGACCGTGCTTCCGGTGCCGCATGAACGAATAGCTCAACGCACCCCAAGTACCTAGCAATAATGCCCATAGAAATCCAGCATTCGCTAGCAACCCAATTACTTCGTCGATTTGCAGAACGACAGTTGTCATCATTTTACCTCACCCGATGTAATGCAGCCATCTCGATTCCAGATGTTCCGACGCGATACGCGTACACCTTCATATCAGCGAAAGCCCCCGGCATTTTCAAGACTCGCATTTTTCGAGCGTAATCCTCGCTGCCAAAAGGCTCGGTTGACAAGTCAACCACCCCATCGCTGAGATGCTTGACAGTATTCTCAATATGCTCATTGTGAACTCCCTTATTGGCTAGGAGAAGATACAATCCCGATGATTCTCTTACATGCGTCTGCAGAGCCTTCAGAGTCTGCTCTACAGCCGGAAACGGCGCAGAACGAATAACATCACTCAGACTGTCAACAACAACAGTGCAAGCGCCAAGTGGCGCAACAACATGCGGGAACTCTTTCGCCAAGAGATTCGCAGGACCAATATCCCAGTTAACAACGCCAGACGCTTTCTCCTTCTTCATCCCAAAACTGTCGATGAACCACATCTTCTTCGAATCAAAATATCTCTCAAGACCCCACCCGTACAGACTCATCTCCGACACAATATCCTCCCAGGAACGACCAGTCGTGAAATAGACAGCCGGCCGGCCATCGAGTAACCCTCGATACATGATCTGTTGAGCACACGTAGTCATCCCAGTATCTGCCTCACCGAGGAATAGAATGATACTGCCGGACGGAAGGCCGCCCATTGACTCGTCGAACGCCGATATCCCGCTGGACAAGTTCTGCATTCTTTTACACCCGTGCTTGTGTCTGCTGTCCTCTGCCCTCTGCGAATCCTTGCTGGTCGAGTGCTTGGGCTTGCCCTTGAACCCCTTGTTCCACTACCTCTGACCCGTCGGATACTGGAACCGTCCCCGTAACGATCTCTTCGAAACCCAAGTCAGCCGCTTCGGCGCTTTCTCCGTTGAGTATGGAGGCGCCTACGCGCATGACTCGCGCTTCTGACACCGATAGGTCCCTTGATGTTCACTCCCTCGGTCCCGATCGCAAAGGCAAAGTCGTTGAGACTATGGCTGGTTCCACGCATCTTCCGGACGAAGAGCTTTCGAAGCGGCGAGCTCTGCTTGACGAGCGAGAGCACCATCACACCGGTAGCCAGAAACTCCTCAATCCCATACCGGCTGATGAGACCGGAACCCTCCACGATCTCCGTCGTCATCAGTGTCGTGCAACCAACGTCCTTCAGCAATAGCCCGACTTCAAGGAATATTTCCCGTAGAGTATTGAGGTCCGTAACCCGGAATCCAAAACCCGGCAGCGAATCAACAACTAGCCTAGTCGCTCCGAGTTGTTCCACTAGTATCTTGACCTCAGAGAGCTTCGATCGTAGGTTGTACAGTATCGACTGCAGTGATTCCTGTTCAGCCATCTCCGACTCGACGCGTTGGTAGACTGCGTCAACCATGCCTATCTTCTTCTCAGACTCTAGCTTCTTGAAGTCCCAGCCAAAGCGCAGCATGTTGGCCCGAAACTCCGTCGGAGGTTCTTCTGTCGAGACGTAGACGCCTGGTTCGCCGTATCGTGTCGCGCCCTTGTACAGATACTGTCCGCAACAGATCGTCTTCCCACATCCAGCGCCACCCGCGAGTAGGACGCGTGCGCCTTTGGGAAACCCGCCTTCAAGCACGTGGTCCAATCCGGGGATACCAGTATGGACCCTTTCAATTGCTTCTTCCATAATGTCCCGTTCCTACTCGACGGAAAATCGGCGATAAGCCTAGAGTAACCTCTGACAGAACTCCGCAGTAACATCGAAGAACGAATAATCGTGACGGTAATCGTTCGACAAATTTCCCGGCTGATGGATCTCACCGGTCGAATTTTTCCAATTGCGACCAAGGAACCTTTTTAGGGCAAGATACGCCGGAGTCGGTCACTTCCGTGAGCAAAAATGCCAGAACGGGGATACTCGGTCACTGGACTGGATCCAGACCGCACTGTGAAGTGCGCGGGCCGAGAACTACGAATCTCCCCCAAAGCATCAGTCGAACTCTGTCGGACGATCCGAGGAATGAAACTCCCGGACGCCAAGAAGCTTCTAGAACGTGTCATCGAGAAGAAGGTCGCAGTAGCGTATCGACACTACCACAAAGAAGTTCCTCACCGCCGGCAACTCACCGAGCCATTCTATGCTGGAAGGTATCCCCAAAAAGCGGCCGGAAAACTCCTCAGGCTCTTGGAAGAGCTTGAGGCTAACGCCGAATATCGCAATCTCGACACTGAGCGTCTCAAGATCATTCACGCTGCGGCTCAGAGGGCCAACAAGATCCCTAAAAGAAATCCAAGAGCGTTTGGGCGCTCGGATCTTCTCCAAGGAACAACAACTCATATCGAACTCGTCGGTTTCGAGGCCGAATAGTTGTCAGTAACCAAGTATTTCATCAAAGACGTTTCTCGACGTCTCGAGATCGACGAACTACTTCAGAGAGATCTGAAACGAGCCGGATACAGTCGAGTCGAGCTCACAAAAAGCCCAGTCGGGACTAGAGTCGTAATCTATGCCGCAAAACCAGGAATGGTTATCGGCAGAAGAGGCCAGAGTATCAAAGACCTTACGAAACTCCTCGAGACGAAATTCGGCATAGAAAACCCGCAGTTATCCGTAGCAACCATTGAGATACCAGAACAAGATCCCAAAGTCGTAGCATCACAGGTCGCACAGGCATTACAGAGAGGAGTACACTTCCGAAGAGCCGCCTACTGGGCAATCCAGAGAGTCATGGAATCACAAGCGCTAGGCGTCGAGATCATAATTCGCGGAAAACTCACAACTGAGAGATCAAGATTCGAAAAATTCCGAGCCGGCTATCTCCCAAGAGTCGGAGATCCAGTTCTAAAAAGCGTGAAAGTCGCAGTAGCAGACGTCCAACTGAAACAGGGCCTATTTGGTATCAAAGTCAGGATCCTGCCTCCGACAGTAGATTTCATAGACAAGCCCACCATGAAGACTCCACCACCCAGCGTCACGCCATTACCAGCTGCGCCAGCGCCTATTGTGGAGCCCGTTGTGGTAGAAACGGAGAAGGAGGAGCCCATTGGCAATACTGCGCAAGCGTGAGATGAAACAGATGCTTCCCGAAGAACGGAAGAAAAAAGTCTCAGAGCTCAGAGCTGAACTCACTACGATAAGAACCTCCGTGAAATCAGGAGGGACGGTTGAAAATCCCTCGAGGGTGAAGGAGCTTCGCAGAACCATCGCACGACTCTTGACCGCAGAGAATATTCCAGTCTTCGCGGAGGAAGCTGAATAGGTTGCCTATAACCGGACAGAACTTGCTAGCCCACGAATGGATAGGCCTCAAAGTATTCGTCAGATTCTCTCCTGACCCAAGTTTAACGGGCATCCTCGGGGTCGTGAGAGACGAAACAAGAAACACTCTACTAATTGAGGCTCGAAATCGGCTAGTCAGCGTACCAAAGTCTAAGGCTCAATTCGATGCGACGCTCCCTACGGATGAGATGGTCCAGGTTGAAGGCACGCTATTGAGACATCGACCTGAAGACCGGGTAAAGAAAGGGCTGGCAAAATGGTAGTGCGGAACATCGGACTAGACGTCAAGGCCCCCAAGACTGGGTGCAACGATCCGATCTGCCCATTCCACGGAAGCCTCTCATTGCGAGGAAGAGTCTTTGAGGGGACGGTGTCCACATCAAAATCGCCAAAGACTGTGTCCGTTGAGCGAGCTTACTTGCACTACTATCCAAAATACAGCAGATACGAACGGCGGAGAAGCAAGACCCTCGCCCACAATCCACCCTGCATCGCCGCAGCAACCGGAGATCGAGTGACTATCGCGGAATGCCGACCTCTCAGCAAAGAAGTCTCATTTGTAGTGATAGATAGGACACCGGTAGCAGAATAGACATGCCAGCACCGAAGACTAGAGCGGTAAGCGCCCGCGGAATGGTGGAATACAGGCCTAGAATCGCTCGAGGCCTACCGGTCGGCTCTCGATTGACGTGTGCTGATAACACGGGAGCTAAAGAGTTGAAACTGATTAACGTTCGAGGATATCACGGACGTCTCCGACGGGTTCCCGCAGCCTGTGTTGGAGACATGATAATGGTCTCCGTCTCCAAGGGTAAGCCCGACCTAAGGAAGCAGGTATTTCCAGCCGTCGTGGTCAGGCAGGCGCGCGCTTTGCGGAGGCCCGACGGGACAAGACTTTCATTCGAAGACAACGCCGCAGTCATAATGACCCCTGAGGGGGAACTGAAAGGTACAGAAATCAGAGGGCCGGTCGCTAGAGAGGCGGCTGAAAGATGGCCAAGAGTTGCCAACTTAGCATCAACGGTGATCTAGACTATGACTAGCTCTAAACCTTCTAAACAGCGGAAGAGATTCTTTCAAGCTCCAAAGCATCGACAGCGACGGATGTTGTCCGCTCGATTGTCAGACGATTTGACTTCGAGACACAAGGTTAGACGTATACCGCTTAGGACTGGAGATACGGTTCGTATAATGAGGGGCGAATTCGCCGACCTAGTTGGAAAAGTCGAGAAAGTGGAATATTCAACGGGAAGAATTTTCGTAGAAGGCATGACTCGCGAGAAGGCGGCGGGTGTTTCATCAAAACTCCCTGTTCACTCTAGCAAAGTCCTAATCACGAATCTCAACTTGTCTGACAAGTGGCGAAGCGGACTCCTTTCCGAGAAATCCAAGGGCGTGGAGGAGTAGACAATGGCGCGCAAGTCGGGACCGAGACAACTAAAGCGCGAGCCAGCGCCGGGATTCTGGCCAATCAAGCGAAAAGAACGGACATGGGCGCCAAATACTAGACCCGGCCCCCACTCCAGAGAGAAAAGCCTCCCACTAGTGATAATCATCCGCGAAATTCTAGGATATGCTAGGACAGCGAAAGAGGCGAGCCGGATCATTAGCACCGGCAAAGTCAAGATAGACGGAGTCGTCAGGAGGGACCACCGATTCCCCGTGGGACTGATGGACGTTCTGCAAATCGAAGGCGCTGGACAGGTCTTCCGCGTTCTACCCAGACCCAATAGAGGGCTGGTTCCCACTCCGATCTCAGAAAAAGAAGCTGGATTCAAACTCTGCAAAATAATCGGAAAGAGGAATATCGAAGGAGGGAAAATCCAGATCAACCTTCACGACGGTCGAAGCCTAATTCTTCCGGGCCAGACTGCTCGGCAGAAGACCGACGTCGAATATGCTCCTGGAGGAGCAATGCAGCTTGGCCTGCCCAAACAGAACTTGATGGGCGTAGTGCCATTTCAGCCAGGCGCTCTTGGGTTGGTCATTGACGGTCGAAATCAGGGGATCTTCGGCAAGATCACTACCATAACCCCTGGAACTCACGCCCGCCCCAAGATAGTAAAGATCGAGACTGCAAGCGACGCGTTCGATACACCGGCAGAATACGTGATACCGGTAGGGATCCAAGCCTCACTCGTAGGATTAGGAGAGAAGTAGAATGTCCCAACCCGCTGTCGCAGAAGACTCGATGAACCCCCTCAGGGTGGTCAGGATTCTGAAAGTAACACTGAACATCGCAACCGGCAAGTCAGGCGAGCCTCTCGAGAAGGCAAAAAAGGTCCTGACTCAGCTGACCAATAAGACTCCTACTACCAAGCAGGCAAAGAAGGCGATCAAGGACTGGGGAGTCAGGAAAGGGGAACCAATTGCAGCCGTCGTGACTCTTCGTGGAAACGACGCGAGCGAGTTCCTCAAGCGAGCACTGGACGCTGTCAGCAACAAGGTCAATGAGAGCAGCTTCGACGACTATGGCAACTTCTCGTTTGGAATCAAAGAGCACATTGAAATTCCCGGAACAAGGTATGTTCCCGAACTGGGAATATTCGGTGCGACAATTCACGTAACCCTTGGGCGCCCCGGCTATCGTATCCGGTCGCGCGCCATCCGTCCCTCGAAGATCGGGCGCAACCATTACGTCTCAAGAGAAGACGCTGTCAAGTTCATGCAGAACAACTTCGGACTCAACGTGGGAAGCTGAGATCACTCATGGCCAAGATCAAAGCGAAGAAACAGAGAAAGTATGGAAAGGGAGCGCGTCCGTGCAAGCGCTGCGGCCAGTACGGACCCATAGTCAGAAAATATGGGCTAAACTTCTGCAGACAATGCTTTAGAGAAGTAGCGGTAGGCCTCGGATTCAAGAAGTACATGTGACCTAGAATGGAACCAATCTCCAACATGTTCTCATCCATCCTCAACAACGAGCGCAGACACAAACACGAATGCATAGTCTATCCCGCATCGAAACTGATGGGTCAAGTTCTGCGCGTGATGCAAAAGTACGGCTACGTTGGAGAGTTCGAATTCGTTGATGACGGAAGAGGCGGAAAATTCAAGATACAACTCTTAGGAAGAGTCAACGACTGCGGAAGTGTAAGACCAAGATTTTCATCTACCATCGGTGAATTCGAAAAATGGGGAAAACGCTATCTCCCGTCTCGAGACGTTGGGATACTCATTCTCACAACACCAAAAGGAGTCCTGGCGCACAAGGAGGCGCGCGAGGCCGGGGCTGGGGGCCAGCTCCTAGGATACGTCTTCTAAAAGGCGAAGCAAATGACAAGGTTTGAGACTCTCCAAAGAACGGTGCCGATTCCGGACCAGGTCGCAGTACAAGTCGAAGGACGAACCGTGAGGGTCAAGGGACCCCTCGGCTCATTGCAAGAGGACCTCTCTCATTTACCAGTCTCAATCAACGTGAACGATAACAAAGTACGATTGGAAACAACCTGGCCAAGAAAGAGGGAGATCGGCATGCTAGGAACCGCCGCCGCGCATGTCCGAAATATGCTCAGAGGAGTAACCCAAGGCTATAGGTACGAGCTGCGCACAGTCTACGCTCACTTCCCGGTCACAGTCAAGGTGGACGAGAAGGCAAAGGTGTTGAAGATCGAAAACTTCACTGGCGAGAAGACCCCGAGATATGCGAAGATTGTCGAAGGGGTGAAAGTGGAAGTCAAAGGCGAAGATATCTCAGTAGAAGGCATCGACTTGAAATCGGTCAGCCAGACTGCGGCGAACATTCAAGATAGCACGAAGATCAAGAAGAAGGATCTCCGAGTATTTCTCGACGGAATATACGTATCCGGAAAAGGACCCGCACAAACGCCCAAGGCGGCAAAGTGAGATAGATGGTAGATTCAAAACCCGAGTTCAGACGCCAAGAGAGCTGGAGGTACAAACGGGTCAAGGAGAACTGGCGCAGACCACGTGGTGTTACAAGCAAGATGAGAAAGGAAGAGAGCGGATTCCCAGCAAAAGTCAAGAACGGATACGGGACAGCCAGCTCGACCCGCGGGCTCCACCCTCGCGGTCTTATCGACCTGCTAGTATGGCGAGAAGTCGAACTGGAGAAGCTGGATCCAAAACTTCACATTGTGAGGATCGCCGCGCGGGTCGGAGAGAGGAAGAGGCGTGGAATCCTGGCCAAGGCCAAGGATCTCAATTTCCACATTGCAAATCCTGGAAAGGAAGAAGGACGCGCAGTATCGCCAGTTACAGAGGAACCGGCTGTAGAAGAGGAGAAAGCGTTGCCCCCGGAGACAGAAGAGCAGAAGACGGAAGAGAACGCTGAGGTCGCCGTGGACGAGGATATGGACAAAACCGAGGAGAGTTCTGAATGAGCCTGAAGAGCCAGAGGAGACTCGCTGCAAGCCTTCTGGGTGGAGGGCTGAATCGGGTCTGGATAGACCCGGAAGAGAACGATCGCGTCCAGTCAGCCATCACACGGGACGAGATCAAGAACCTCATTCGAGAGGGCAGAATAAGCCTCCTGCCGAAGACGGGTGTCAGCCGTGGAAGACATCGGGCCAAATCGGGACGGAGGAAAAAGGCTGGAAGCAGAAAAGGAGGCCAGAAGCCCGGAAAGGAAGCCTGGGTTCTCAAGATAAGAGCCATCCGGAGACATCTTCGATGGTTGAGAGACAAGAGACAGCTCTCACCCGGAAGCTACGCGACCCTGCTGGGTATGGCGAAGGGTGGAGCGTTCCGCAGCGGCTCGCACGTCGATGAGTATGTAAAGGCCCGACAGCTAGTAAAGAAGCGTTGAACAAATGGCTGACAGTCCGCGCTACGCGCTCCCATACCGGCGACGCAGAGAAGGCAAGACAGACTACAAACTACGCCGCGCGCTCGTCAAATCGGGCAAGTCTCGCGCCGTCGTCCGGCTTACAAACCAGTACGTCACAGTCCAAATCACGGACGCAGCTATCACCGGGGACATTGTAAGAGCATCCGCCTCATCTAAGGAGCTTCCGAGCTTAGGCTGGAAGGGTGCTCTTGGAAACCTTCCCGCTGCATACTTGACCGGTGCCCTCGCAGCTCGGCGTGCGACCGCGAAGGGGATCAAGGAAGCGATACTGGATATTGGACTGAAGGGCGCGACGAGGGGCTCGAAGCTCTTTGCTACTCTGAAAGGATTAGCTGATGCAGGTCTCACAGTTCCGCACTCTCCGGAACGCCTTCCATCGATGGAACGGATTGGGGGAAGTCACATCGCTACCTACGCAAAGTCTCTAGCTGGTGAGCATGATCTGTACAAGAAGCGTTTCAGTGCTTATCTCAGTCGAGGATTGAAGCCTGAGGATTTGTCTGGACATTTCGAAGAAGTTAGGAAAACGGTCTCATCTGCACCACTGGAGGTAGCCAAATGAGCCAGCGTCCGGGTCAAGAGGTTGGATGGGTCCCGAAGACGAAGCTTGGCCGACAGGTCCAGCAAGGTGAGATAATTTCGATGGAGGAGATCTTCACGCAAGGATTAAGGATCAAAGAGCCGGAGATCGTTGACACACTCTTGCCGAGTATTCAGCAAGAGGTTTTGGGAATCGGGTTTGTCCAGAAACAGACAGACGCCGGAGAGAGATCAAGATTTCGCGCCGTCGTCGCTGTCGGTAACGGTGACGGGTTTATCGGGATAGGCGAGGGAAAGGCGCGCCAGGTCCGGACGGCGATCGACAAGGGCACGGTTCAAGCGAAGTTGAACATTATTCCCGTCCGTCGGGGCTGTGGTAGCTGGGAGTGTCGTTGCGGTACTCAGCATACTGTTCCGTTCAACGTTACCGGTAAGACCGGTAGTGTCCGGGTGGAGGTTTTGCCTGGGCCGCGCGGTCTCGGACTGGTTGCGGGTGAGATTCCCAAACAGGTGCTTCGGTTGGCCGGTGTGAGGGATTGTTGGACTCGGACGTTCGGGTCAACATCGACTCTGTCCTCGTCTGCGCTGGCCGTCTTTGATGCGCTTACACAGACGTATAATGTTGTAACTCAGAGCGACTGGGTGAACTAGATGGACGCGACGAGTAAGAACCCGATTCTGGCGGTTAGGCTTCGAGGAACGGCCTCGGATAATCCCGATGTTCAACGGACAATGGAGTCGTTGAAGCTTGAACGGACCTTCCAAGCTAGACTGTTAGCTAATACCCCGTCTAATCTGGGAATGCTGCGATCAGCCAAGGTTCTCGTCGCTTGGGGTGAGGTCAGCCCGGACCTTCTTGGCCGCGTCTTAGAGAAGCGTGGTGAGCGTGACGGCGCCGATGGATTAGACGATAGTTTTCTGAGAATTTTGGGAAAGTCGAGCTTTGACGATCTGGCCAAGTCGATAGTTGCTGGCGAGACGAGTCTCCATGAACTACTGCGGGCGGGTTTGAGGGTGCCTTTCCGGTTTCATCCTCCGCGCGGAGGATTCAAGAGGAGTCTGCGCCGTGCGGCGACTGACGGTGGAGAGCTGGGCTATCGGGGCGCGGACATCAACGTTCTGGCCAAGCGTATGATCTGAGACGGGCCGGGTAGGAAAACTCCAATATAGTCTCAGATTCCATTCTCTCTCGGGCTGTACTGGTTTTGGCTCCTCGCAAAGAGGCTCGGAGGCGGCATACGCGTTCGGGCTGGTGGTTCGACGTGTTTGACGAGATGGAACGGATGGACCGGTTGATGGATGATATGATGCGTAAGGCAGTGGAGATGCCGAAGGCGCAAGAGGGAGCCTCACCCTTCGTGTATGGGTTCTCAATGTCCGTCGGTCCGGACGGGAAGCCGGTTATTCGCGAGTTCGGGAATGTGGAGCCCGGGGCGCGGGGTCCGCTTGTGAAGGAGGAAAGGGAGCCGCTCGTCGATGTCATGGATAATGGGAGGGAGGTTGTCGTGGTTACAGAGCTTCCCGGGGTCGAGAAGGACGCGATCAAACTAGAGTCGACTGACCGAGCCTTGAAGATCAGCGTCGACTCTGAGAAGAGAAGGTATCTGAAAGAGCTTGAACTGCCCCACATGGTTGATCCGAAGACTGCGAAGGCGACCTACAAGAACGGAGTCCTAGAGGTACGGTTCGCAAAGAGCGACGAGAAGAAACCGACGCGACCAATACCAGTAGAATAATACGCTCGTGAAGCGTCTCCCCAAAACAGCTGTCTTGTGTTGCGGGAAATATTTTTTTTCTAAATTCTGGGGAGGGTCCATTTGCTGTCTGAAACGTGTCCGGGCGAGATTACCGGTTTCTCGCGCAGAACAAGCCAATTAGCAGTTCTTCTACAAGGCACCATCTGAAGCCATACGAGTGTAAACTCGGCACCGTATGAAACCCAGTTCCCAGATCCCCGATCCGGGGCTAATTTCTCACGGATTTTTTCTCTTCAACTTCTTCCAAAGAGCACTCTTGCGTCGCGAGGAGCAACTACTTTTGAGAATTTTCAGAGAAGCGTCCGCAGACTGAAGCTTTTCCGCTTCAGTTTTCCCTTATAGGGCGAATAATGGAACAGTCGGCCAATTTAGTGGGCGCAAAATATCAGCATGATTCAACGTGAGAATCCGGCGGATTCAAAATCGACCTCCCCGATCCGGTATCAGGGCTTGTTCTGCGCCTAGCCGGAACGAAGAGCAATTGAAGAAATTACCCATTGTTAATTCCCTCCCAACTGCTTTTTCATGTCGCTAGCATCAACTGCACTGAGATTTTGAACAAACCAATCCCAGGCTAACGCGCTTTCTGCGGGAGACGAGCAGTTCAGGGCTTAGAATCGGCGAGTCCGGCGTTCTAGAAAGTGCTGGTTTCTAGCAAGGAAAGCACGTGAAAACTGCTCGACCGTCGACAGATCCCGGATCAGGGCCTAACCTGAACAGATTACCCTACTATCCTTTCTACTCTGAAAAGTAAAATCGGAATCACTTATCGGCGATCTTTCACGGGCCTGTGCGTCGCGCTCGTCTGGTCACGGTATACCGAGCATGTGAGCGAACAACTTCCGCTCAGCCTTCCGCCGATGAACGACCAGTGTCGGCTCACGGATACCCAGCTTCTTCGCAAGAGCCTCAGAGCCTATCTTGCGCGGAAAGTCATAGTAGCCGTTCTTGAAAGCGTCGATAATGACCGCCTTCTGCTTCTCCGTCAAATGCTCAAGCGGCGAATTGAGCGAGAAGACCGCGTCGGTCAGAGAGACGATTCTAGGGTGCAGCTTGACCTCTTGAAGGGTCTTGAGGAAGACCTTCATGCTCCTGGCATTCCCTAACAACGTGATTCTGAGACGCCCGTCGCGTACCTCGTACGGGGTAGAGAGGTATCCTCCAGGGACTGATGATACGATGCTTAGGAGGCGCCGTATTGGACGGTTTCTGTAGAAGCAGACGTAGGTGTCCAGAGCCTCCTGGTGCAGTACAGTTACCTCTTCAGATGAATGGGCAAAGACCTCGCCGATACTCGTCGCCGGATCGTTAAGCTGAACCCTACAGATCTCAACGATCTCGTTAGGGGTGCTCTTGAGAAAGGTGAGGACCTCTAAGGATCTGATCTGGTCGTGGAATCTGTGGGACTTACCGAACGCATTGGTAATGTCTGCCGCGGTAAGCTCGACAGTGATCCTACGCATCGGAACCTAAGAAGGCTGTACGGGTATACTAGCTTTGCCCCTGAGGCTATCGTAATAGCCCTAACGCTAATCCGTCCGCAAAAACGCATCCTCTAAACGTGGCTGCCGTTCGGCGAACCGTAGAACGGATCATAGAATCCGACCCTACAATCAGGACAGGCCTACAACGAGGCATCATAAACTCCAGAGCACTCTCACGATACATACTAGAAAACTGCGCTGTCGATTCGACGCCTGACGCGGTCCTTGGAATTCTCAGACGCTATCCACTAGACGGCACAAGCGGGACCAGCGCTGGACTAGCCCTCAAAGACTGCCACATATCCATGAGAGGAGGAATGGCCTACCTAACAGTCGAGAACGCCCCCGACATCATGAAGAAAGTAGCCGAGTTCGCAAGCACGATCAGATCGATGAGAGGCGAAAACTTCAGAGTAATAGTAGGCTCAGACTCAGTCCGCGTAATAGCTGGCCAAGAAGCACTCGACAATTTCAAACAGAGCTTCCGCGCAAAAGAGATCATAAGCTACTCGTCAGAACTCGCCGAAATCTGCCTCCTACTACCCTTCGGAACAGAGAGACTTGGGGAGATTGCAACCGCGGTCATTTCCCAGCTGACATTGAACAGGATAAGCCTCGCCGGAATCTTGGTATGCCCCCCCGAAGACATCATCATAGTCCCACAGATCGAAGCAGCCCGAACCTTCGAAGCCCTACAACAACTTCTCAGAGAGGAAGATCAGAACCACCCGCCCAAGCTCCCGAGAATGAAAAAGGGCCTATCGAAACCAGAGAAGCTTCTAGAGATCCTGCGGCTAGACGAGTCCCTCATGAACCCAATCCTCGCAGCCTGAGCCTAGCCGACACAAATTCAGAACAAGAACCACAAGCTCGTGCGCTAGCCGCCTCTCTGATAAGAGATACGCCTTTTACTCCAAAATGTAGAGTGATGGAAACAGTGAAAATCCTGTTCCTCAAGAGGACAGTCGATCAAGTTGGAACCTCGTAACCCATACGATCCCTTACGCCCCATGCCAATTGAGCCGCGTCCGACTCCACTCAGACCTCCCCGCGAATATCCGGGGTCAAGAGAAGCAGAACTGGGAAGGATACTCAAAGAGATACTGGACAGACTAACGACAATAGAAAGCAGATTGAAGACCATCGAAGAACAACTCAAAACCAAAAGATAACGGTCCCACAGCAATTGAACCTTTGAGTCCTTTGTCCAAATTGCCAAAAAACCTTTATCGGGCTAAGCATCGACTCGATCGAAGAATCTTATGAAAAGATTCCCCGTCACCGTAATTTTGCTGTTCTGCCTGTCGTTGATGATATTTATTTTGCCTATAACAAGGTCGACTTCAGCAGAGGCAACGCCGCCTCAAATTCAACAATCGCCATTTTTCTCGGACAACTTTAACGGCTCGTCAATTGATTCTGCGAAATGGAACGCTACCTTCGCAACTTCAGGTCTGAGATGGTGCTCCTCAACCGTAGCAAACCATGAAGACGCGCCTGGGGTTTGGCTCAACCCCTCGGTCACGCTATGTCAAGGTGGAAGCCAGAATCCGCCTTTTGGATCCGTCTCAGTTGGCGGCGGGTCTGCGACACTTAGCGCAGCTGCTAGCCAGACTTTTCCATACATCTGGAGTGGTCCTCCGAGCAAATCATCCCCCTTCCCTGCCTCCGGCAATTTCGTACTTGAGGTAAAGATGAGGTTCAACTCGATAACAGGTAGTGGAGACGGTTTCTTCGTCAACAGATGGAACAACACTGATCCAGTAGGGAACAATCCTCCGGGTGGCCACCCTCGTGTGCTCCTAATTTGGGCAGATAGTAACGGGCTCATTGTTCAACTTCTAGGTAATTTCACTTTCAATGTCTACAATGAGGTCGGGCTCCACGACTATGCTCTCGCGTACACGGATGGCAAATACTCGGTGTTCATTGATGGATTTCCAGCCCTCGGGCCTGTGGCAAGCAACGTCAGGGCGAATGCGATGTGGATCGGTAACCCAGTATTCACTTGGTGGCTGTCCCCACACGACTGGTCCTCGTTCAGCCTAAACCAAGTTCGGGTTACAAGCCCAACCTTACAGACCACCCCGCCTGATGGACCAATCGGAACCAAAGTTCTCGTTCAGGGAACAGGTGTCCCGACCTCGTTCGTAGAAGTAACCTTCGATGATATGTTCATAGGTACAATGTCCATCACCGACGGCAGCTTCAGCTTCACCTTCAACGTTCCATTAGCCCAGGTCGGGGCTCATCAGATCAAAGCCGTCGACGAATCCTCTAATGTCATTGCCAGCGCGCAGTTCACGGTAACCCCAAGCGGTTCGGCTGGTCTCGCGGTCACATTAACCGTCGGAACAGTCTATTTCCCTGGAGACACGGCGGTTGCGAACCTACTGGTGACGTCTAACGGAGTCCCTCTCAGCTCGTCTGGACTACAGACACATCTCAACTTGACAAGACCCGACGGCTCGACTATCGTTCTAAACACCACAACCATCGGTGGTGGATTGTTCAAAGCCTCATTCTCGATTCCGAAGACCGCGCAGATCGGTACCTATTCCCTGCTCGCATTGGTCCAAACTCCATCCATGGGCAGTGGTTCTGCTCTAGCAGTTTTCGAAGTTAAGTTATCATGGCTAAGTTCGCAATCATCGACTCTAGCGGTTGTAGGATTGGTCTCTACTGGCACAATTGCCGTCGCTCTCGTCAGCTGGAAGAAGGGCTACTTCAAGAGAAAGTCCGGCGACCCTTTCTAGGGTTCTGAAGAGCGACTTCTCTATCGGTTGTCGTCTCAACGAAAGATTCTAACGCTCTATAAACCCCGGTATTCAAGCTCAGCTTTCGCGGCCATAATGAAATCGTTCTGACTCAAACCTTTGATCGCATGAGTTGACAAAACGACCTTAACACGACGCCACCCGACAAAAAGGTCCGGATGATGATTCTCCAACTCAGCAATCTTGCCAACGGAACAAGCAAAATCAAGACCTGCGAGATATGACTTGAAACGGAATTCCTTCTGAATAGAACCAGACTGAAGAACCCATCCCGGAAGATCCCTCAAACGCGTATTAGCTTCCTCGATCGTGAAAGGCTTCGCATCTTTGCAAGGGACAACGCTTCCAGACGCCAAACCGCGGATTCCTTCTGCCACCGTTCCATGATCCATAGGAAGATGAAACTCCGCGACACGGAAAAAGCTTCCATTAAATCGTCCATTTTCAAAGGGAAGAATTATCTTAGAACCGCTCGCCGATTCTCAAGATGCTTGATGTTCAGAAGATGAGCGGATAAGACCCGTGCGGGCCAACACGCCAAGGCACCCTAGTCTTCTGAACAAGGAAGAGATGCATTCTGCTCCAACAGAAATCGATGTTCTGGTGCCAAGTCTCAAAGGGCTCCGAAGCGAATTTGTGGCACACCTGCGCAGCCGAATCCCAGTTCACCATATTCTAACCTCTTCAGTAGAAGGGCTCGGGAGAGCGAGACAGGAGCTCATTGAACGCGTCGACACAGAATGGTTCGCCTTCGTTGATGATGACGTTAGACTGAGATCCGACTGGTGGGCTACGGTGACCGGAATGATAGGTCCAAACGTGGGAGGGGTTGAGGGTCTGTGGAGCTACCTCGCAGGGGACAAGAGGGTCGATGACTACACACGAGCGATGGCCCAGCTATCCAGATTGTTACGACGAGAATCCTGGAGAGACAGAATTGACAGAGCCTTCACCGGAGACACTCTCGTCAGGACGGAGGCTATCAAGAACATTCGAATGCCCAACATTCCTCTCTGGGAGGATGAATACATCCGACGCTGGGTCGAGAAGAGCGGATTCAAATGGCTCAGAACGGCTAAAGTGGTTTGCGATCATCTTCGTAGCTACAATTTGAAACAGTCTAACAGCACAGGCAAGTACGGCTATTACCTGGGTCAATTGAACGTGAAGACCCAGTTCAAGCGAATCGCTCAGCTCCCGGTAAAAATCCCGTTCGCTGTGGCCTACACCGGCAACATTCACGCGGGAACCTTTGCCGCTAAGAAGGATCTTGGCGTCTTCAAGGGCGTCCTTCAAGCCTACGTTCACCGGAAAAGCGGATCACCACTCTACTCCTTGGCACTTCCATGAGAATCCTCCACGTACACCCACGAATGAGCGTAATGGGAGGCGGAGAACGGGTCGCAATACACTCGATGAAGGCTGCACTGAGAGAGGGACACGAAGTCTATCTTGCGTGCGAGAGATTTGATGTTGATGCTTTCGAGGATTTCTTCGGGGTCCAAGGTCTCTTCAAGAATGTTCGACTGCTAACCTATCCTCCTTTTCGCCCGCTGGCTCGCAGGGGCGTACTATATCAGAGGCTAATCTATCATCAGTTGCAGCTGCGACGCATTGTTTCGAAGAAACAACGCTTTGACTTGGTTCTGAACACCGCAGAGGTGGCTAATCAGCCAGGTGCCCGAATACCTGCAGTTGAGTACTGCTACTTTCCAAATTATTTCAGCCACTTAGAGTCGAACGCTCTTCCGAAACTCTGGGGATTATATTATTGGCCTGCTAGAGTATTCTATCACTCGCGAGTCAGCCAGATTAATCGCCTCCTCGCCGTCTCAAATTTTACCCGGGAATTCGTAAAGAAGAGGTGGGGCCGAGAATCGACTACTCTCTATCCCCCATGTCCAGTGGAACTGTATAACGATCTCGTGAATCGGCCAAAGGAGAACCTTGTCATAACCGTGGGCAGAATCGGACCGGAGAAGCGCATGGAACTGTTCTTGGACATTGCTCGGAGAATGCCCCACGTCGACTTTGCAATAATTGGAAGCGTATCGCCTGAAAAAAAGTCATATTCTGAGATGCTTAGGATGGCAGCTCCAAGCAACGTCTCGTTTGTACTCTCTCCTCTGAGAAAGGTGAAGGATCTTCTTGGGAAGGCGAAGGTCTACGTTCATTGTGCTCTGAATGAGCATTTTGGAATCACCATAGTTGAAGCGATGGCTGCAGGATGCGTACCTGTAGTTCACAATAGTGGTGGGGCTCGGGAGATTGTTACGAGCGATATAGGTCACAAGTGGGAGAACGTTGATGAAGCGTCAATGCAGATCCGGAACTTGATGGAGAGTGACGTCGTGAGGAGAGGATTTTCGAAAGCCGCCGCTACCCGTTCAAGCTTGTTTGCACCCGAGGAATTTGAGTCAGGAATCGCGAGGGTGTTCAGCGAATTTCGATAATCACTCAGATTATCGCTGTGAAAGAGTTGCGAAGACCCTGCTAACCACCGCGCCGGGGGCGAAATCCAGCCACTTAGTTTTATAGTAACGACTCGTCAAGAGAGATTCCAGCTCATCCTTTCGGTCCGCGTTATGGAGTTCTATCATCAGATTGGCGATGCGTCTCTCGTCTAGGGCCATCATTGCGCCGTTGAGAACCATGAATTCTGCGCCTTCGACGTCGATCTTCATCAAGTCGATGCGTTCCCTACCCAATAGATGATCGACTGTATCTGTCTGGACTTCCACGAATGGCAGGGCACTGAAATTGTTCCTTTCGTCGCTTCCTGCAATTGTAGCGTTGGACGAAGGAATCAGGCTGTTGCTGGACCCGATAGTCTTTTCCCGAACCTCGGTGTGCAAGTATAGTCTAGAATTTCCGATAGAATCAGAGAGCGCAACGGGGACAATCTCCACATTCTTAATATGCTTCTTGGTGATCTTACGTCTCAGTATCTCGATGGCGTCAGGGTTAGGTTCGAACGCCCTAACACGATCAAAGTTCTTGGCAAACATAAGGGAGTAATATCCTGTATTTGCCCCAACGTCCCAAAACTCACGTCCGGAGAGCGGCAATAGGGCCGCTCGTACGCCAATCTCGTAATCGCTAGTGTAAGAGTGGCCGTGGCGAATGGGATAGATCAGCTTCCATTTCAAAATCCACCTCCAGTCAGGAATCTTCAACCGTTAATCTCACAACTCGAAAGCCAACGATTCGCATTTCCATCTGCATGTATCCTCCATTGGGCACGAGTGTCGGCGCTTCCCTCGTCATCCTCTCTTTTCCGCGCCAATAAAGAAATCATAAGACAATATCATTGGAACTGGAAACCGAAGGAGCGCCATTTTCACGTTAGCGAATGGTATCCAGCGAAATAATCGTCGGCCCGAAACTAGACCGGTAAAAATTCCCTTCGTGTAAGTCACATCGAGTCCCAGCTGTCGAAGGGTTCTGCAGAGATCGTGAGGGCCGAACATGCGTTTGTGCTCGGGATTTCCCGAATAGACATTCACCCTGAGGCCGTTCGGAGTAGAGATGATCATCTTGCCTCCATCTCTCAGGACCCTGACCCACTCTCTCAGCGCCCGTATGGGTTCTCTCAGGTGTTCGATAACTTCCCCCGCAAAAACGAGTTGAAAGGATTCGGTCCTAAACGGAAGATATTCGGCCGACGCGAGAACAGTCACGTTTGATCCTTCAACGATGTCAATTCCTATCACATCGGAAAACCCCATTATCTTCAGTATTCCCGCGGCACACCCTACATCCAGTCCCGAGGAGAATTGGCGAGGGACAAGCTGTCTTAGAATTTCGAGGCGTCGAGCATGAAGGTAGCTACCGAATTGATGAAACCAATCCTTCCAAAGGAATATGGTTCGTTCTGCCGAAACATCTTCGGCAACTGCCACGTTCCGCATTGTCTTCACCTCAGATAGGTTCTGACGCCACGCTTGGGCGTTGCCGTCGAAAGTCCGCATCATTGTGCTCGTCCTGAGATCCAGCTCAGTTCTCTGTTCCCAACGACGAGAACTCAGAGTAATATCGCGTCGGGTGAACGAGAATTAATACACTCGAAGCACCCTCAGCATTGAAGGCGAGCATGCCGTTTTCAAGCAACTCCGAATTTGATAACCATTCCTACGAGGGGGGAGCAGACAGTCCAATATACAATAATTAGGTTAGGAAGAGACTACGAAGGAGAGATCGAAGACTTCTCCAAGGCGAGGAACAAGTTTCTAGCTGAACATGAGTGGGTACTCTTCATAGACGATGATGAGGAGGCTTCTCAAATGCTATTGAGCCACCTAAACAGCTTATCGCCGAAGTTTCCGTACTATTGGGTCCGACGAGTCAACCTACAGAACGGAAGATATCGGGAAGCATGGAATCCCGACTTTGCCCCTCGGCTAGTCTCAAACGAGGTTAAGTTTGTCGGTCGAGTTCACGAGAGAATCATTCCCAAGAACCCTCACGGCATCATAGACTTCCCTATACTTCACAATCACGTGGGTCCGTCAACATACAAAAATTACTGGTACCAAAACCATCCCATGTATAGGGTCTGGATGGGAATCAAGAAAGCCATGGAAGTAATCAGAGATCGATAATACATGCTTGCATTGGCTGCCCTACCGACTGAAGAAAACTTTCTGTGATAGACGCGAGATTGAACTCACCTTCCGAATTACTGAATATTGATTTCTCCAGTATGAGGATTACCGCTGTATGCATCAGTCGGAATACTGAAACTTGGAAGATTCCAGATATTCCGTTCTACAATTACACTGAAGGTTGGAAACCGTTCCAACACGAGAAGACAACTGACAGAGTAGCATATCTAGCTGATAGACGGAATGTCGCTGTCAATAGAGCATTGAACCAGTTTCCGCAGACGCACCACATATTGATGATAGACAGCTACTATGTCCATCAGGAAAAACAAATCACCAAACTAGTCCAAGAATACGCGACTATGACACAGACGGAATTTCCTACAGGTTGTATCTTGGGAGCAAGCACTTGGATTCTTGACAAGACGAGAGTAGGATCTAGGTCAAGGTTCTATGACGGTTGGACAACACCTGAGGCATTGGATTTGGACCCTCATGAAGTTGAGAAAGAAGGAGGAATGATCAGGGCACGAGCAGTTGGGGGATGCTACCTATATCCGAGAACGGTGTTGGACAGGACACACTACGACGTTCCCAGAGACCTTCACGGTTGCGAGCACAACTGGCTGTGCGAGAACAGTGGATTACCTGTGTTCCTTAGTCTGAACGAAATGCTCTGGCGCGAGCCAATAGTCTATCCACGGTTAAAAAGAATGAGAGTATCTCTTCACCTTGGCAGATTAGTAGGTCGATAGATAGTGGTGTTGCGCTGAAGAGGCAAATGGGATTCTTGTGAATTTATCTTCCCAGAATTTCCAGCATCTTACCGTGAGCCAGGGGACGCTCGATGATTACAGGCGTTTGTATTAGCGAAAGAGAGCAAAGTCTCGCCCTCGATATCCCGTTCGTCTCCTATACTGAAGGATATCGATCTATGGCTTCGCGGGACAGTAACGATCCTTCACGAATCTCTTACCTGAGCGATCGGTATAACAGCGCAATCGATTATGCCCTTAAAAGATACCCGGACACCGAACATCTCCTAGTCATCGACCACTATTATCTACCATTTTCCAAACAGGTAGAATTTCTGATACAAGATTACCTTGAATTGGACAGAACAATACTTGGTGCTTCGATTTGGTACTGGGCAAAAAGAAGAATTCGACCGTGGATAGGGTACTATGACACGTTGTCCGCGCCCGAGTTCAAAGGGAAGACATGGAAGCGTGTGAGAGATTTGCCCACCGGCGTAATCTCCGTCTCCGCAGTAGGTGCCTGTTGGATCTTCCCGCGAAGGGTGTGGGAGAGAACTGATGGGTTTCGCATACCGTCTCCTCCTCAGGCTGGCAGTAGCAGGTGCTTAGACACTTCGGGCTACAGAATAATGCTCGACTGCAACTGTAGGTTGTGGAGGACCCACGAAACCAACCCTGCGATCCCTAACGATCATGCCGTTCGACGGATACTTAACAGCGTAGTGCACGCCAAGAGAAAGTTGGTGAGAGTTGCATTTCACAGGTAATGCTCTCGATGTTCGACCCCTAATCTCCGTCGGAGCTCAAGTAGGCGACAGCCCGGGAAAATAACTTGTCTAGAAGGAAAATTGCCTGCAGAATTGATGGGTAAGACCAGTCCCGGGCATATTGCATCATGCCTCGTTTCATTAATCGTAGATACGCGTCTTTCGAACGCTCCCTGATTGAATAACCCTCCCCATGGAGAAAAGTCAGATTTCCCAGATGTACTATTTTGATATTTGCCTTGGTCAGGCGTTTTGCAAAATCCGAGTCAGCTAGATACAGGAAATATCGATTTGACAGGAATCCTGCCTTCAGAATAGCGTCTCGTTTGATCAGAATGAAACTGGCCAATGGATGATCAACATACATTGGCAATCGACTGAAATTGTAATAGAAGCTTTTGACATAGTACCAGGAAAATAGCCTTCTGTCGAGCCACTTCCCGAGAGATGTCCACAGGAAGAACATTCGTGAAAGGGTTACTTCCCTGTTTGCTGATTGAATGCCCGTGTTGGTTCTGAGTCCGACACTCAAGACTTGATGACCAGTTCTTGACGCAAATCTCCAAAGTGGAAAGAAATCGTGTGTAAACACCAAATCCGGATTCGTCAATGCGATCCACTCACCTAGCGCCGCCTTTAGTCCCTCGTTAGCGGAATAGGGCCAGCCAAAATTGGGGCAAGAGAGAGCTCTCAAGTTGAGCCTAAGTTTGGTAAGTTCAGGAATGGTCTTGAGGTATTCCGTAGTGCCATCATTTGAGTCACCGTCTGCTACTATGACCTCATGCGCCGGGAATGATCTATCTTCTGAAAGCATCTCAATCGAAGCGAGGCACTGTTTCAAGTACACCAGACTATTCCAGGATGTTATTATGAAAGAAATTTCCGGAATCGCCTTTCTATTCGACTCTTCGAGATCTTTGTCTTGAACATTGGGTCGTTGTTCCGTGTGCGGCTCTGGATCGATCAAGGCGTTCGCGACCGTTTCCTAAACGTGAACCTTTCGAATCTTAACGTCTTCGTCCTAAGATCTCACGCTTATTCTGGACATCGTTGACACTAAATCTTGTGCCTCGCTCAGGGTGAGATGTCTCCAAACGCCTGATGGCGATGGTTCTCGAAGGGACATTTTCAGCGGCTCCTGCCCAAGACTCCTTTGGATCTCGGCATGATAGGATGAGGTGTGGGGTCTCGCATTTGCCCAGTCAGGAGATCTCATGGCTGACGAATGCCAGAAATATCGCGGAGAACAGGCATCCGAACGACCTTGTCGAATACATTCGCAACCGTCGCCAAGAATTGCAGAGTCTGCCGGTCAGACAGGTTGGACAAAGTCCTCTCCCTCGGCGATCAATATGTATCTGACTTTGTCGCTTCAGACGGAAAGAGCCCACGGGTCCCTCTGGAACTCACGAGGTGTCAAAATTGTGGCCTTGTACAGTTAAGACACACCTTCTCCAGGTCAAGACTGTACCAGCATTATTGGTACAGGTCTGCAATAAGCCGAACCATGCAAAACGCTCTAGCCGACTTAGTTTCTAAGACGTGCGAGATCGTCGTGCCAAACGAAGGTGATCTTGTGTTGGACATCGGGTGCAACGATGGAACTCTCTTGCGTAGTTATCGGCAAAAGGGTCTAATTCTAACCGGTTTCGAACCCGCCGAAAACCTTGTTGATGACGCAAGGAAAGGAACTGATTGGATTTTCAATGAATTCTTTGGTGCAGCGGCATTCAAAGAAAAATTTGGTGAAAGGAAAGCGAAAATCGTAACCAGTGTGGCGATGTTCTACGACCTAGACGACCCCAACGATTTTGTTTCCGGAATTGGAGCGATTCTGGCTCCGGAAGGCGTTTGGGCAGTCCAGCAAAACTACCTTGCAACAATGTTGGAGCAGAACGGGTTCGACAACATCGGACACGAACACTTGGAATACTATTCACTGGGGACAATCAAGAACCTTTTGGATCGACACGGTTTGGAAGTTTTCGACGCAGAAACAAATGATGTTAACGGGGGAAGTTTCCGAACCTTCGTTTGTCGCAAAGGGAAATACCCTGTTCGGGACACCGTAGTTCAATTGGAGAAATATGAAGCACGACTCGGGTTGGATCATCATTCGACCTACCAAGCCTTCGCTAGTAGGATTCAGTCTATTGGGTCGCGGTTACACGATTTCATCGCCTCCGAGGCTGGCCGTGGAAGGCGAGTGTACGTTTATGGAGCCTCGAATAGAGGCAACACAATTCTCCAATACTGCATGTTAGATCACTCAATCGTGAAAAAAGCTGCTGATGCTAATCCCGAAAAATGGGGTCGTAAGACTGTAGGTACTCTCATTCCAATAGTGTCGAAAGAGGAAGCGCGAAAAGATCGGCCGGACTATTTCCTAGTATTGCCTCATCACTTTTTCGATGAGATACGGCGTGACGAACAAAAATATCTAGACGAGGGGGGGAAGTTCATCGTGCCGCTACCCACTTCTCGGGTAGTGTCTCGGGAGGGCGAAATACCCCTCTGATTTATGGACCCTGTTTCGAAGTTGAACGTTTTTTGATGCCGGACTTTCAACCTTGAATGCTGAACCGACCCCCCATCGGCCGCGCCCCAGAAATTGTTTCTAGGAAGTTATTGGCTCTGTCACGAGACAGCATTATTTCTGCACAAGCCTCGATCTCCTCAAGAGCGATCGTCGGTTAGCTGAGTGGCTTTGTGTGATCTGTGATCCAAAAACTTGCTTAAGGCATGTTCCGAGTCTACTTGTCGCCATCAGTAACTGTGAACCGCCGCGCCTCTAACTGTCCAGGGCGTCCAACGTATTCTCCTTCGAGGAGAGAGTTAGCCTTGCTCAAGATGTCTTCTAACTCCTTCCTCTCGCCTATCGTCATGGTCTTTTGCTGATCCAGCATCCTAGCCAATGCTTTAGCGGTAAGAATCCACAACGGCAAAAATACCTCTCTTTCTTTCCCCGGAACGACTTTGTAGATGTAAGGGTTAGCTTCCGTCGCTACTGAGGCGTCGGCTGCATACGCTCCTGTCCTCTTCATGTGGTAGAGACCGGCAAGAATGCCGATAGGGATCGCTACTAGAAGCCCCACCGCGGTGAATATTCCCAAACTCGGGAAGATATCGTGGAGGGGCTTGTTCGGTTCCACTCCGAGTCTGAATAGGACTACTATGTTGCTTGCGAATCCGATGAGGAAGGCAAGGTAGAGATTGTAGCCCTGTCTGAAATAGAACCAAGCACGGAACAACAGTTTCCATAAATTCACCTAAGTCAGCTCCAACTCCGGTCGAATTCCCGACAATCCTTATATCAATATGTGGCAAAAACGAATACGTTTAGGCTTTGCAAAAACGGACTCTACTGCTGCCACTAATTTGGGGCATATTCGGGCTCGGAGAGGTAGCAGGTCTCACCTACCTATACGGACCAATCGCCACCAGCCTCCCCTTGCCCTCCAACGACAAACCAATTGGAGGCTCTTACCTCCCAGTGCTTTTCTTCAATTTCGCAGCGCTCGTAGCCGTGATCGGCCTCAGCCTCTATTCCCTCGGAATCTGGAGTATCGATTTTTCAAGTCGGAAGGTTAGGACAGACTTCGTCGCTCTCGGTGTCATGTTAGCCAGCGGTATCTTGGTTTTCTACTACGCTATCTTTCTCTTCCCATTAGTCATAGCTTTGGTCTATTTTCTGGCGACAAACGTAGACTAGCCTGATCTCCGAACATACGATTGACGATGTAATGGGAACATGAGCAGCCCGAGTCTTGCTCTGCTCGCCAATCGAGGATCTAAGCCAACCTCGAAGCTATAATCAGCCAAAGGTGCGACACGGATGAAAGAGATGTCTAGCTCCTCTCGTCTCCTGCTTGTCGCTTGGGCTCCTTTCTCTCCAACACTTGTCGAGGTCGGAGCCCTAGTTGGGGGAAGGGTCGTTTTTCTGAATGTCCTTTTCGGGAAAAAGTTGGCTGCGCCCTTGCGTTACATGTTCCTGGCTCTTAGAACACTCTCGCTTCTGGGCAGGGAGCGACCAAGAGTTGTTCTCGCTCAGAACCCGCCGATCTTTCTCCCGCTTCTGCTAGTTCTCGTAAGACCCCTCTATGGATTCAGGTTGATAGTTGACCATCACGCGGTCTGGAGCATGAAGACTCTCCGTCAACCGTTCTTGTCCCAGGGGATTGGAGCGTTGGAGGCTTTCGTCTCGAAGAAGGCGAACGCTAACATGTCACCGAACAACAACTGGACAAGAGAGCTTCGGGCGAGGGGAGCGAACGATGCTTTCACATATCACGACTTCATTCCAAAGCCAACGATAACCAAAGGCGAGAATCGCAAGTCTGATTGGGCTCCATTTCCCCTCCCTCCCTATCGTTTCTTGGTTATCGCCGGGCATGGAGGTCATCCACAGGAACTCTTGGAAGAAGAGGTCGATGCAATCAGGGGACTCGACAGCTACATTCTAGTGATCACTGGTAAACGCGAAAAGCTAGCCCATAGGATTTCCAAGACGAATCCTCCTAGGAACTTGATTTATCCGGGATATCTCAACGATGCCCGCTACGAGGCGCTAAAGAGGAGTGCCGATGCGGCTTTGTCGCTCAGCGCTGAACTGAACACCGTTCCTCACGCAATACACGAGTACTTGGCAGACGGGATCCCTACAATTGTTCTCAAGGATCCGCTTCTGCGCTCTCTGTTTAACAGTGCAATCGTAGAGATCGAGAACGGCCGTCCGGAGACCGTTAGGACAGCGTTGAGGAAAGTAACGGAGGACCCTGCTTTTCTCGCCGAGCTTCACAAGAATAGGGATCGCAATTACGAAAAACGTTCGAGAGCTTATGAAGAAGAAGTTTCGAAGTTGAAACAAGTCCTGACAACCTAACCTCTCGACGCGTCTGGCGAGGGTCTCTATCATAGCCCTATTCGGTATTCGTGGAGTTGATATTAATAGAAGCAAATATTCGAGCTTGGCGCTATGCTTCCCGGCGTCAGATCTTTAGAGATCAAGAAGAACGTCGATGAACGAGGTTTCTTCGCCGAAATATTGAGGCAGGATTGGAAGGATCTCCTCAACGATGACTCACTGGTTCAGGCCAACGTCTCCTTCAGCTATCCTGGAATGATTCGGGCCTGGCACAAGCACAACCGGGGCCAAGTGGACTATTTCATTGTCTTGAAGGGGTCCATGAAAATCTGTGCGTACGACGACAAGCCGGGGTCTCCCACAAACGGCCAGTTAGACGAAATTGTGACGAGCGAAGAGAAGCTGCAGGTTGTTCGAATTCCCGGCCACTACTGGCACGGCACGAAGGCCTTAGGCGACAAGGCTTCGTTAACAGTTTACTGCGTAAACCGCCTCTATGACGCTAAAAATCCTGACGAGGAAAGAAGAGCCTGGAATGATCCGACGATCATCGATCCGAAAACGTCCAAACAGTTTGACTGGAACAGGCCCCCTCACAAATAGGCTCTATGCAAAGCGCACCGGCGCAGACGGCAGCTGCCTTTTCATTTCTCTAATGCCTTCATCGGCCGTCAGAAACTTCATCTTGAGAGCCTGCTCCGCTTTGTCAACGCGGAGGCAACTGTTCTTCGGCCGATTTGCTAGCTGCTTGAAATCTGACGTGTAGACGGGCTGTACGAGCGAGGTAGGATACCCAAAGATCTCGGCAAGCTTGATCGCAAACTCGTGTCGGCTCATGCAGGATCGACCTGCAGTGTGATAGACGCCATTTTCAGAAGACCTCGCGAGCCTCAGCAAAGCTTCAGCCAGATTGTCCGCGAAGGTCGGTGAGCTATACTGATCACGTACTGCCTTCAGAATTTCATTCTTCTTCAGCTTGTCAAGCACGAACATCGCGAAGTTGATCGTCTTGCCCGAACTTGAAGGGACCCCGGCTGCCTCTAAGGGGTTCCAACCGTAAATGACACTAGGTCTGGCGATGGCGAAGCTTGGTAGATCGGCTGCAATCTTCTCGGCTTCCAGCTTCGTTTCGGCGTAAAAGTGGAGAGGATGAGCCTTGTCCAGTTCGGAATAATGCCCCGAGTTTCCATCGAAGACATAGTCGGTCGATAAATGAATCAGCCGGCTATCAGTTTTCAAAGCGGCGTCGACGATATTCCTCACTCCTTCAACATTTACCCTCGTGGCTTCTTCTCGATGGGTCTCGCAGTAGTCCACGTTGTGGAGGGCGGCAGTGTTTACTATGGCTTCTGGATGGACGTCCTTGATCAGGCGCAGCGTCGCATCTCGGTTGGTAATATCCAGTTGGACCGAGTTCGGCAGAGGGGACGCGCGCGCATTATGAGTATTGTGAGCTTCGAACCTATGCTTCGGCGCTAATGAGGCGACTTTCGAACCGACGAGCCCGGTCGATCCGATTATCATTATCTTATCCAAAGCTAGATTTGTGTTGGCGAGCGTATGCTTTTCAAGCTTCAGTGGGGGAGAAGGACTCAAGGTCAGGCGTAATGGTTGTACTCGTGACGGGCGGAGCTGGGTACATTGGCTCAAGGTTGATTCGGGAACTAGCCTCGGACTCGAGGCTTCAGGGGGAAACCGTTAGGGTTCTTGACAACATGTTGCGCGAACGATATGTTGCCATTATGGACCTGCCTAGAACCGGGCACTTTGAGTTTCTGGAAGGGGACATTCGCAAGGATGACGATTTGAAGGCCGCCTTCCGCGATGTGGACAAAGTCGTGGACCTGGCTGGAATTACGAATGCGCCCCTATCGTTTGAAAGGAAGGAGCTTACTTTTGATGTCAACGTGAAGGGTGGAAGGAGAGTTGTCGAACACGCTGTCAGAACTGGAGTTGAGAAATATGTCTATTCATCTACTGCTAGCGTCTACGGTCCTACGGGCGGAGTGGTCGATGAGAAGTACGCGTGCAAACCGATAAGCCCGTATGGAGAATCTAAGCTTCAGGCCGAGAACGCTTGCCTGGAAGCGTCAGAGAAAAGCGGCCTCAATGCGACAGTCCTGAGACTCGGAACGGTGTTTGGATACTCAATCGGCATGCGCTTCGACACCGTGGTCGATCGGTTCACTTATCTCGCGTGCATCGGCATGCCGCTTACTGTGTGGGAGTCGGCTCAGACTGAAAAGAGGCCTTACCTTCATCTTCAGGATTCGGTTGATGCGTTATCCTTCGCGTTGACCGAGCCACGGATGAAGCAAGAGGTCTACAACGTAGTTGGAGAGAATGCATCAATGAACAGAATCACTTCAGTCATTTCAAGAGAAGTTCCTCAAGCTCGCGTGGTGATTACGCCCACACCGAATCTCAATCAGGTCTCTTACGAGTTAGACGAATCCAAGATCGAACGAGTCGGATTCAAACCACGTCATACCCTAGAAGAAGGAGTCAGGGAAATAGTGGACAAGTTCCGAACACTGCTCAAGGGTCGAGGGCCAAAGAACGTTGCAAACGTTGCAAGCTCTATGCCGGCATTATCCGAGGCATGAAATGTAGACTCACTAGTCAGAGACTGACGAAACTACTCTCGCCGACAACAAACCTTCTACCAGTGGGGCGGTAGCCATGGTCTGAAACTATCTTGGAATTCTTCCCAATGATACTATCTACAATTCTCTCCCGACAGTCAACAACTGTCCCGTCCAGAATGATACTGTTCTCGATTTCAGCGCCGAGAATCTTCACACGACTTCCCACCGACGTGTAGGGTCCGACGTACGCACCACTTCCGATGTCAGAATATTCTCCGATTACTACTGGGCCCCTCAACGCCGCCCCCCGATGCACAACGGTTCCTTCCCCGATCTCAACGCTCCCCGAGACGGAGACCTCCTCGTCGATCTTGCCTTTGATTGATGGCTTGAGATCCTTCAACACTAGCTGATTGGCTTCGAGGATATCCTCAGGGCGCCCAGTATCCTTCCACCAACCGGACACTTCATGGTAAGTTATGTTTCCACCCATGTCCAACAGGTTTTGAATGGCCTCGGTAATCTCCAGCTCGTTCCTCCAGCTGGGTTTCAGCTTCTCAATAGCCGGGAAGATTGTCGGCCGGAAGAAGTAGATCCCCGCTAGCGCTAGATCGCTGATGTACTGTCTGGGTTTTTCAACCAATTTCACAATCTTGTGATTTTCTATTTGGACTACTCCGAATCGACTCGGATCCTTTACGCGACTAACAACAACGCTGGCGTCCGAGCTGGAATTCTGAAACTCGCGCGCGAGTTCAGGAACGCTATCTTTGAGAAGATTGTCCCCGAGATGGACGATGAATGGAGTTGCTCCTAGGAATTCCCTCGAAATCTGGACGGCGTGTGCTATTCCTTTCGGGTCTGGCTGATTCAGGTACGTGACCTTGACTCCAAATTTTGAGCCGTCGCCGAGAGTTTCAACGATTCCTTCTTGCAAGGGGCCAAGGACGACGCCAATGTCGCTAATACCGGCGCTTCTCATCTGGTCGAACCCGTACATGAGCATCGGCTTGTTTGCAATGGGGAGCATGTGCTTGTTTCCGGTGTAGGTCAACGGTCGGAGCCGCGTCCCGTGTCCGCCCGCCAATAGGAGACCCTTCATGCTGCTCAGCGCCTAGCTCTCCGGGGTGGCGCTCATAGGCATGGAATAAATGAGTTCAGTTAGGATGTCTAGCCGAAATGTACGTTTGGTCGACTTGCCTTCCAAACGGTCTATGCGACCGGAGTGATCTGTTGAAGGCTGGCATTGTAGACCCCGGAAGAGTCTGACTCGAGGAACACGCTTAGAGTTACTTGCTGGGGAATCGCCCAACCCTGGCTCGACCAAATTGACTGCGGATTAATGCTGATGGTATTCCACTGGGACTCTTGAATCGGAACAGTGATCGTTACGTTTGTTGAATACGAAGCCACGATCTGTTGCGATGCAAGATTCGAGAAGAGGTAATAGGTGGTGTGAATCCCGTCAGTAATACTGGCTCCAAGGAAAGTCTTGGTCGACATGTCGGTCACGAGAGACTGATTGAGATGAATGTTCACGTTAGTAGCGTTGAGTAGCATCTTTTGAGATAAGGCCAGCAGTTCCAATTGTCCATTCGTCGACGTATTGTTCAAAGTCAACGAAATGCCGCTCGTCCCATTAGTTCCCAGAGGTTCTACTCGCGACGTGCTTAGATCGGTATTCGAGAGAGCCATCTTCCAGCCGAAAGGCACTTTCTTCCCGACAGTCTGGTCAAGTACCCACCATTTCAGCTCAGGATTCGTTAGACTAGGCGCCGCGATGTCCGCTTTCGATGATGCTGATTCACCGAGTAGTTGACCGGTAACTTTGTCAAATATTACGATGTGGAACGGGTAGCCATGAGGAACAGCGCTAAGTGCATCGGGCGCGTTGATGATGTAAGAGCCAGTTGAGTTTCCGGTAAGAATTCGAGTTGAATTGGGGGTCCAGAGGAATGGGAGAGGGCCGAATTTTACGAAAAAGTTGGGCGAAATTGGAGTCAGCAGTTGGTTCTTGAGGGTCACATTGATCACAGTAACCGATCCTATCCTGTCAGGGTCCATTACGCTGTTAATTTGGATGGCAACCTTCGGGTTGGCGGCTTGTGAAATGTATGCTCCGGACACACCAACGAATGCCAGAGTTAGAACCAGTATCACCAATACCGTCGGGCTGAGTCGACTGCGGAAGACTCTGAGAAACGTTCCTGTGGGTGGGCGCCAGGAAATGCTGGGGAACTTGATAATCGAGAGATGCCTGAAATTTGGACCGCCGAGCGTACATAGTTCAAGGGCTAGAGGGAAGATCCAGTAGGCCATGTAGTTCGGGAACGATCGGTAATAAAGGAAGAATAGTAGGATTGGGAATGCGAAGATCAGACTGTTTAGTCCTTTGTAGTGTCGGGCGTAGAGGTATAGGAGGCAGCTCGAAGCTCCGAGCATCATCACGATGAAGAATGAAGATGGGAGGGCAATTCCGAGGTCCAGAAGGAAGTTTGAGAGTCCGATCCCGCCTGGAACTTGCGACGGCGCATTTGGCAAATAGGGCGCGACTATATCGGTCCACCACGCTCCCGGTGTCGCGAGAATGAAGGGAAGATTTGGCAAGAAGAACGCGGCAAGCATCAAGCCAGTGGCTGTAGCGAGGGACCGAGTTTTGGACTGCGCACGTTCATGCCAAAAGCGGATGATGAGGAACGGGGCGATGACTACGGCAATCTGTTTCACGGCTATTGCAAGGCCGAGGGTAACCCAGCTGGACTTTGGATGACGATACCAGAGAAACGCGGTCAGGACGAGGAAGAAGGCCCATACGCTATCGGTCCAGCTACCGGCTATCACGAAAGAAAACAAGCTGAAGGGAACTAGGCTGACACTCTTCAGTCTGGAAGGTGCTACCCCGAATATGACGAGAACTGACAAAACATGGAATATGAAAACACTGTCTCGTACATCATGAACGCCGATCACGTAAAATGGGAGTACTGACAGAAAGCTGAGGGATGGGTAGGCAAGTCGAAAGTCAAACGAGCCGTCAACGCCGGGTGTATAGAACGAGGGCGAGAAGCCAAACTGGTCTAGGAGCGGTTTGATCGAGAAAAGATATGGACTCTGCAACTGGAGAACTTTCAAGACACCCATGTAGGTCCCCACAATGGTGTCTGTTGAGTAGCCGATCATCAGTAAGCGTGTCAATACCAAGTAGAAAGAAAACAGCGCCAGCAGGTGACCAACTAGGGCGAGTTGATTTACTCGATCGAGAGCGAACCTCTTCCGCAACGAGGAAATCGTGTTAAAGAGCCCGAACCCAAGAAGACCGACCGATAATACTTGCCCCAATAGTAGAGCGGGCTCAACTACAAGCAACCAGAGACCCGCTAGTATCAGAAGACCACCCGAGAGTCCAAGACCGATTCGAGATGCAGTTCCGACAGTTGCAGAGTCGTCAGTTTTGCCGAAGAACTTTCTGACTTCGTCAACACTCCAGTTGAGTGCGGCAGTCAGTGCAGAAAGGGCCATATCGAATCAGATTCCTATCCGTTGTCTCGATAGTCGGAATTCGGGAAGGTTTGTCTTAAGAGTTATGTGGAAACGCACCGTATATCCGGTAACAACCTATCTCACGTCGTACTGACGATATCTATCACTGTTTTCGTGCAACAACTTCAAAGGAAAAGTTAAGAGTCTTATGCCCATATCTTCCAGCCTCAACGGTGGCCCACGGATTCTCCTTGAGTTTCTCCATTAGAGTGTCTGTTCGGAGAATCTCGAATGAGCCAACCTTCTCCAAAGCGTCGCGCGCATCTTGGGGAAGAAAGTCGCGCTTGTGATCGCCATTGGCTCCTGGACTTCCGACGACCGGATATCTTTGCTTATGAGGGAGGATCAGCACTAGGTGCCCTCCGTTCTTCAATACCCTATGCCACTCACGCAAAGCTAACAGGGGGTCGGCGAAGTGTTCTAAGCAGTGACTTGAGAAAACGAAATCTAGAGATTTTTCCGCGAACCAAGTCAAATGATCGCCCTCAGCTCGAATCTGGGCGCCAAATGGATAGCCAAAATCTGAGGGGCTCATTCTCTTGTCGATCCCTATTGCGGTGCTGTGGATCTTGTTGAGACCACAACCGACGTCTATTCCAATGCCTTTGGTGTAATCTATCACTTCGTTCATTTCATATCTTCGAAAGATAGACTCACGGTCAGCTCCATTGGACTTGAAAATTGAGAGCATCTCTTCGTCGCTGATCTCTTTTCCGTAGGGCGATATCTTGATCATTAGCAGTCGACCTTTTTCTGAGTAGTGGAAGCCTCTTCTAATGCTGCCAGGAACGTCGTCGTAGTCTGATTCCAATCGCGACCCTGAGCAAGTTGGACGCCACGCCTGGAGAGTCTCTCAAAGATGCTGTTGTCGAGGAGGATCTTACTGCACGCGTTGGCCATGGCTTCGACGTCTCCGAACGGCACTCTGAACCCATTTACATCGTTTGTTACCACGTCGGAAGGGATGCCATAAGTTGCCACAACGGGGGCGCCGCAAGCGTTAGCTTCGCTCGCGACGTTTGCGAAGCCTTCCACGGGCGAAGTAATTAGTAGCGTTTTCGTTTTCAGAAGTAGCAACCCTTTTTCTTGCTCGGAAATTCGAAACCGGAAGATTAAAGCATTATTCAATTGTAGTTTACTACTTATCTCCTTGAGATGATTTAGATAGCGCAAGTCTTCGGGGTACCCGGCGATTACGAGGGTACAATCAGGAACTGATTTCCTAATTCTCTCTAGTGCGAAAATAGCGTGATGTGGACACTTGAATTTTCGAATCTTGCCGATCCAGGTTAGGATGTTCTCCCTTTTTGATTGAAAAGCCTCGGAGGATCGAGCGAGTACGCTCTCGTCTATCCCTGGGGTATAAGTTCTAATTAGAGGTCGGTCGAAGCCCATTCCTTCTAAGTCGGATTGAGTTCTCTTTGAAGGACAGAGAACTAGTTTGTGTCTGTGTGCTCCGGCCAAAACGTATTCGAGAAGGTGAAGAAATGCTGCAACAATTCGGTTGTATTGGTACCGAAAGATTCGATCGTTCCTCTGATACCAAACTCCAACCAAAGGCCTCCGTACATAATACGCCGCAAAGTATGGAACTCTAAGACCACCTAGAGCTTCTTGCAGCACTACCTCGTATTTTCCCCGGTTCTTAAGATAATGGAAGAAAGCAAAGAGGGAAGCGGTCCAGACGCTCCCAAAGCGGAGGATTCTAACCCCGCGAACTAAATCTTCATGATTCAGCTCAGGAAGAGAACTGCAAAGATAAGTGACAGAGTGGCCCATTGTAGCGAGGCGCTCTGAGACTTCAGTGAGAGTAAGATCTCCTCCGGCGAAGTTAGGATTCTTTCTATCCCTAGATGCCATAACCAAGATTTGCAAGGTAACTTCTCCGCAAGATCAGAATCCAGAGCAACATCTCAGGCAAGAAGTCGCCCTACGCTTCGACCCTCTCAATTTCCATGACGGTAACGTCGAACGTCGAGGGCCAAACCAATCCGCCAGAAAAAGCTTGTTAATGTTTTCTGGGATCGGGACGATGGAACAGCACCTTTGGAGATTCTTGCCAGCTCTCCCTCGTTTCTATGATCAATTGCACCGGTCGAGAATCGAAAATAATCCAATATAGAGAGATCTCATACGGCAGGGAAGGCCACGCTTTGATAGCCTTGCCGTTGACTTTTGGAACCTCGCGAAGTAGCTTTCGATCAAGCAGAGTCCCGAGAAACACTGCATGACAATGCGAGAACGTATCCATAGGCTCAGAGCCTACTTGGCGTCCATCAAACGCTTTCCGGAAAGACTGGGATTCTTCTTCTCTCGGGGTCGAAATGCCGAGATTTTCGTAGTAGGCGCTGTCGTCGCATACACGGTTTTCTTTTCAGTTATGACGATTCTTCGATATCTCTCGCTCAACGCGTCGGCATATGACCTAGGAATTTACAACCAGTCGATGTACACTGCGGCACGCTCGGGGCGTTTCTTCTACTATACCGCGGATCTTCCCGCGAATCCTAAAGGAAGCATATTCGGTGCTCATTTCTCACCTGTCTTCTTTCTACTCCTGCCCGTGTATTTTCTCTTCCCTCGAGTTGAGACTATGCTCGCGATTCAATCCTTCGCCCTAGCACTTGGCGCCGTACCAGTCTTTTTGATTGCGCGGCGGCTGATCTCAGTAAAGGTGGCTCTGGTTCTCGCTGTCTTGTACCTCCTCAGTCCCTTGATTCAAGGCGTAAACTGGTTCGACTTCCACCCGGAGGCTTTCATCCCCGTGAGTTTCTTGACGGCAATTTACGCGATGGAGAGTAGGAAACCCCTGCTCTATTTTGCATGTATCCTAGTTGCCGTCTCTTCGCTGGAATTCATGCCAGCATTGACGGCCCTTTATTCTCTGATTATCTTGTTAGACAATAGAATCTCTCTAGTGGCTCTACTAAGGCATCGCAAATTCACGGAGCAGGGTCCGATGGCGTTGATAAGTCTCCTCATTTCGATCGGGTGGGCAATACTAGCGGTCTTCGCGGTCGGATTCTTCAACCCAACCCAAACGTTCCTTTTCGGCGGAGCCAACTTCTGGACAGTTCTGGGAGCATCAAGCCTAGTGACGGTGCCGATTCAAGCGGTGCTCAACCCGGTCAGAGCCTTGAGTGCTCTAAACTATGAACTCCCATTGAAAGTCGGGTTCTTGGTTCTCCTCTTGGCCCCTTTCGCTCTGTTTCTAACAAAAGCAATCCGATTCGTCATTCTAATCATTCCCTGGACCTTCGTCCTATTGATGTCAAATCAGACATCATACTATCAATTCAATGACCAATACGTCGCACTTTTCGTACCATTCTTATTTGCAGGCATGGTCTATGGATGGAGCAAATTACGTTGGAAGAATCCATCCAATCGAAGGATCATCCGAGGCCTCAAACTATGTAGCATTGCTCTAGGGATAATCGTCCTTTTACTCGTGACCCCTTTTTCGGGTGTACCATTCGTCGGCAGCAACGTCTTCGGCTATCGCGGATTCCCGACCGTTGGATCTCACGAACAGCTCGTCGCCAAAGTCATTTCGCTAATGCCTCCAGAAGCCTCTGTTCTAACCCAGGCCAACATTTTTCCTCTCGTGTCAAGCAGGCTGAACGCGTTCCTATTTCCCTACCAATCCTTCTATCCGCCAGGAACTGGATTCAATTCGACCCTGTCACTGTTCATGAACGAGTCTGAGTACATTCTGGTCGATACGAAGACTGATGCGGTTACACCAACGTGGCTGATCAATCTGCTTAACTCCTCTCCTACGCACGGAATCTACGCTGCTGCGGACGGGATACTTCTCTTCAAAAAGAGCTACGTTGGACCCTTAGCCCTCTTCGTCCCTATATCGGAAACTTGGGCGGCAAAGGATCTCGTCCCCTTGCGAAGCACTCTCGTAACTGACACTCTCACTACCCAAGGAAGCTCTCTATTCCACTCTACCAATAATTTGAACGATACGGGTTTCTGGTCGGGACCGTACACCGTCCTTGCTCCCGGTCGCTACCTGTTAGATCTCTCACTCAGAATAGCCTCACCTGCATCAGGGTATCTAGTCCAACCGGAAGTTGATGCCTACTTCTTACAGGTCAGAACCCAGTTGCAATCAGGCGTCGGTGGAGGCTACTACGCGTTCTTTTACCCCTATCTGTCGCCTCAGACCGTTCTTGCTTCGATGAGTGTTTTCGGGGGTAATTTCACAGGGCTCGGATACCAAGATTTCAAATTGGAATTCACGACCACGCATAATGGCTACTTCAATTTCGCAGGCACACACGCATCCAGCGTAACGGGCATCTACCTTGAGAGCGTGAGAATATTGCAAGAATCGGGTTATGCATAAGCTGAGAGTAGCGGTAGATGAATCGCGCTGACGAATCTAGTGGTGCCAAGGCCCTCTAAGCCTCCGTCGCCCCGTTGACATTTCCCCTGTTAGAAGCGTCATCGATTTCTGACTCATGATAAACTGCTCCCTGCAAAAAAAAATGTTCCTTTCAGGTCGTGTTATCACTCTGTTAATTAACGTCCAGCCCATCACTATTATTGTGAAGGAAGCTGATTCGCAAAGCGCTATCAAGGAAGATCCCATTATGGATCCTTCTGGTTGGAGTCATAGCCTCCGCCTCGGTCGTCGCCGGGCTGTCGATCCTTCCCAACTTTCTATCCCCAAGACCTAGTTTCAGCATTTCAGTTAGTGCCGATACGCTTGTGTCCCAAGCCAACGCGGAAAACCCTCTCAATATCACTCTAAAGAGCGAAAACGGATTCACTGGAGTTGTCCTCTTGGAAACGGTCCCTACTCCAATGGTATCGGCACGGCTTAGTCCGGATACGGTCCCTCTCGCCCGAATCTCAAACTCGACGCTTTGGATCGACCCGCTGTCGGCAGGCAATCGCACGATCACAATCGTCGCAAGCAGCCTAGGAGTATCTCATTCCATACAAGTCTCGATAGTTGCACAAAGCCTTCAGATGGCCTTCAACCCACCGTCCTTGACTCTTGCACGGAACACGTCAGCAAACGTGACACTTACGCTCACAAGCTTGAATCGGTTTACTGCCTATCTGAACTTGCCGGGAACTTATTCTCCAGGCGTGGTATCTGCCAATGAGTTCCCCTACAGGGTCTTCGTGCCTCGAGGAGGATTTGTCACTACCACTATGGGCGTGTATGTTTACTCGTACGCGACAACGGGGCCCTTTTCTGTAACCGCGCAGATCTGTCCTGACTCAAGCTCATGTTTCTATCCCGGACCATCACCCCCCGGCCCGCTTTGGACTTTTTCGGCGAGCTACAACCTCACAATTATTTGAGAGTCCTTTCGGGACTTGGATTCACGCGTGATCAGAATCCTATTTGTTCGCGAAGTGAACTCCTGAATCGTTGAGGCCTCCGGGCGAGTCGACGAAGAGACGGAGTGCTAGAATGAGAGAATGTGCCACATCATGCGGAGTCCTACCAAGAAACCAATCTTCTTGTTTGCTCCGGCGCCTTTTGAGGCACCCCATCTCTTTCTGAAGGTGACCGGAATCTCCACCAGTTTCATGCCCTCGGACATCGCGACCATCATCATGTGAGGGGAGAAGTGATGGCCTCCAACATCCAACTTGTCGATGATCTTAACGAGAGCCTCTGTTCGGATGGCCCGAAAGGTGCAACCGACATCTGTCAGTCTGACTCTTCCCCAGTGCCTCACGTCAAAGAACTTGACTTGTATCATCTTTGCGAGGAACAGGTTGCCCCAAACGAAGAACCAGTCCATCTGCGAATCCTCAGCTACTAATTCCTGGGTCGTTCTAGTTCCGACAACCATGTCCACATTGTCAAGGTACGGTATCAACTTAGAAATGTCTCTACCGGCAAACGTCATGTCCCCCTCGACCAGAACGACCACATTGGTTTCTCTATCTTGAATAGACTCCTTCAAACCTCTCATGCAAGCGTAGCCATATCCTTGACTCGTTTCGTGGACAACTCGCGCTCCTGCATTTGATGCTAGTTCAGCCGTTCTGTCACTGCTGTTATTGTCGACCACTACTACCTCCCTCACGTCAGGCTGCGATTTGAATTCTGAGACTGCATCTGCTATCGACGCTTCATCATTATAGGCAGTCATCGCGACCACGATATTGTGGTTGGGTATCACCTGCCATCTTACCGGATGGGGAATCCCACTCCATCTACGTCTGGAGAAGAGAAGGAAGGCAACTGCTTCCACTACCAAGAGTAGAGGGAGAATCGTAGCCAGCCAAATGAGAAACTGGGGCATTGAGAAAAATAAGGACGAGCTGATTCCCTTACCAGTTACAACAGATGAAATGGCAAAGCCGAGGGTCCACACGATGATAGCGAGAAAACTCAGAACTGTACCGACAGCCAAAGCAAACAGGGAAATGTATGCTTTTCCCAGCTTTGACCCTCAAGCCCGGATGGCAATAGGACTATTTTAGAAGTGGCTCGAGCAACGACTGACCAACCTCGCCATCCCGACGAGAGTTAGGTGAGACTCCGGTTTACGTGTCGAGGAATAAACTATGCTCAGCCGTAAAGAACATCTACCTAGACTTCGGGCTTGAGACGTAATGAAAATCAGCGCAGTAATCCCGCTTTACAATGAGGAGGAGGTGATCGACGAGTTTTCAACTCGGCTGGTTCAATCCCTCTCTGATCTCAACTCTGACTACGAAATAATTTTCGTCGTTGAAGGCGACGATGCTACAATGGAGAAAGTAAGTAAGTTGTCTAGTGAGAATCCGCGGATCAAGGTGGAATACAACCCAAAGAGGCTGGGCCTTGGAAAAGCCCTGAAAAGGGGATTCTGCATGGTTGATCACAAATCGGATTATGTACTGACTATGGATGCAGATCTAAACCACGACCCCGACGAAATCGGATCTCTAATCGAGGCGTCCAAACAGGCTGACGTTGTCGTAGGCTTTCGATCGAAGAGTCGAGGTTTAGTGCAGGAGCTTCCGTTCTTCAAGAGGATCGTCAGCGCGGGTACGAATTGGTTGTTGAGAAACACGTTTGGTATGGATTCCAGTGATATCACGAATGGGTTCAGGCTTTATTCAACGAAGACGGTTGAAAGCGTTAGGGATGATCTCAAGGCGAAGAATTTCGAAGTGACCGCGGAAGTACTGATCAGGATCAAAAAGAAGGGTTTCACGATCACTGAGGTCCCCATTACTTTTACCCGCAGGCCCAGGGGAACTAGTAAGCTTAGTTTCGTTCGAAGCGGGATCGGATACGTTGTGCTCTTTCTGCGTTTGGGACTTTAGAATTGGAAAGTATGATTCTTGCGGCTTCGTTAAGGTTCTCAGCGACAAAATCAGGTGCGTTCAATTCTGGTTCTGACCGTTTAGGACCGTTTGAGACGAGGATTGTTCTGGTGCCGGCAGTTTTGCCAGCTAGTACATCCAAGTCCCTGTCTCCAATCGTGTATGACGATCCTAGATCGATCTGTAGCTCGGATGCGGCTCTCAAGAATAGCCCTGGTTTGGGTTTGCGGCAATCGCAATCATCCTCAGGTATGTGTGGACAGTAGTAGAGTGCGTCATAATCTGCTCCATTCTTACGAAGCTCAGATCTCAATCGATCATGAACTTTCTCGAGGGTCTCGGTGTCAAAATACCCTCTGCCCAGACCGGACTGATTAGTCACTACAACTATCTTGTATCCGGCGCTCTTGAGAGACCGTAGTCCTTCAGCCGCTCCGGGAAGCAATTGGACTAGGTCAGGATTATCGCAGTATTTGACATCGACCATCAAAGTGTCGTCGCGGTCAACGAAAACTGCGGAGAGCTTATCCGAAGAGATTTTCCTCCACGAGGAGGCATAGCAAATGGCCTATCGAGATGTGCACTTCTTGTATGAGAGACGTTTCATCGCTCGGAACTGAGAGGAGGACATCGCAGTAGGGTTTCATTTGTCCTTTCTGCCCAGAGAGTCCAATAGTTTTGGCGTTCGCCTTTCTCGCGGCTTCTAAGCCCATCAGAACATTCTTTGATTCGCCGCTTGTAGATATTCCGATAACGATGTCTCCCTGCCGGGCGAGAGCCTTTATCTGTCGAGCGAATATTTCCTCAAAAGAGTAATCATTTGCAATAGCGGTTACCGCAGAAGAGTTTGTTGTCAACGCTTCAGCGGGCAAGGGCTCGCGTTCTTTTCTGAATCTTCCCGTGAACTCGGCCACAATATGCTGGGCGTCGGCCGCACTACCGCCATTACCAAACGCGTACAGTCTGCCGCCTTTCCGGAAAGTGTTCGATATCTCATCAGCAGCCCTCGCAATATCGGATGATAGGGCCATTGTTTGCTCTCGAAGCCTTGCCCCACGTTTGAGATAGGCTTCAATCGTAGCAGACTTGGAATTCGCCGTTTCCGAAGCCTTAGCCGCCAACAGAGTCATCCATATCCCCTGAGAAAGTTCGACAAATGTCGGTTGGCCAACTTATCAAATAAATGCTTAGGCCGTCTGTCAGAGAGCGTACGAGGCGGGCCTGGTCTCACTGATCTGGGGTTTCTGACCCGCTCTATCCCGCTCTTCCCGGTCTCGATAACCCACTTTCCAGGTCTCGAGGCCGATGTCTTCGAATCTAACATTCTCTACACGGGAGCCTGCCCTTATCATTGCGGAAGAGAGTCTCTTATGTGAGCCGTCTTCGGCGAAGAGTAGAAGGTAACCTCCACCACCTGCCCCCAATAGTTTGCCGCCAATTGCTCCGTTTGCCAAGGCAGTCTTGTACAGCTTGTCAACCTCCTCGTTGGATATGGCTGGGTCCAGCTTCTTCTTCAGATCCCATTCCTGACCGAGAAGCTCACCAAACTCTTCGACTCTGCCTCGCACTAGTTCATCGTTTAGGTCCATCGTCAGTTTCTTGATCTCATGAAGAGCGTCTATGACGGTCGGGTTTCCTTCTCGGTATGACTTGATCTGTCTGCCCAGGATTCCACCTGAGGGACGGGTGGTTCCAGTGGAGCATAGTAGTAGACGGTATTCTAGTTCGTTTCTGACGGCTCCCGAAATTGCGAGAGGGTTGACTGTCACTCCTTTTTTCTCAAACCGGATGAGGTTGAACCCGCCCATCGCTGCAGCATACTGGTCTTGCATTCCTCCAGGGATTCCCACATCAGACCTTTCTATCGTATAGGCCATCTCCGCGACTCTATTCCTCTCCATCGGTTTCGCGGACCATTCGCAGAGACCTCCGAGGATGGCAACCACGAGTGCCGATGATGATCCAAGCCCCGAGCCGGGAGGAGCGTCGGAACACGTATTGATTTCGATCCGGTCAGTTACTCCCATTCTCTTCACGGCTGCTCGCGCAAGTTCCGCGTCACCGTTCAGGGATTTGGCATGACTCGACTCTGCCACTATGCCAGTAGTCCAGCCCATGCTGTTCACCTGCAACCCATCCTCGACTCGAGGACGGAGAGAGCAGTAAGCGTACTTCTTGATGGTCGAAGACAAGACGAGTCCACCGTACTGTTCGGTATAAGGTGGAACATCTGTTCCTCCCCCAGAGAAACTTACTCGGAGAGGAGCCCGTGATCGTATGATCAACTCAGGAATCAGCCCTCGAGGTTCATCCCAGAAGCCCATGGTTGTCGGTCGGCAGCGAACCAGTCGGATACAAACGATAGGACACTACAACAATCCAGTTTAAGGGATAAGGGCTTTAATAGGCTTATAGCAAGAGCCAACACGTAGCGACTACGGAGTCTCCAAGAAGGCTCCAATGTTGAGCCGATTTGCAACCCAACTGGATTTGTGATCAGGTTGCATCTTTGGAATCCTTTTAGGCCGAGATACCAGCAAGAATGCGGAACGAGGCCTTTCGCGCTAGCCTCACTGATGACAGTTCTGTTTTCCTCAGAAACTTTATCATGAAAGCAAACCCGAACCACAGATGAGACTACGCGGTTGGTCACGGGTACACCTGATGAGTCGTTCTGGAACGGAAAGAACGTCCTAGTTACAGGATCCAGCGGCTTCGCCGGTCGCAACCTTACACACTTCCTTTCGTCACTGGGAGCCAATGTGAGATGTTTCGTTAGAACAAAGAAGGACTATTCCAACAACGACCATGGCACAACTGTCGTGCTGGGGGACGTCCAGGATTATCAGAGCCTAGTAGAAGCGGTGAAGGACATTGACGTGGTATTCCATCTCGCCGCTATCACATTAATCCCCGAGACCAGAGCGAAAACCTTCAACACTTTCAGCACCAACGCTCTCGGAACCCTTAACCTGTTAATGGCTGCGAATGCTCAGAATGTCCCAAAGACAGTCTATGTAAGCACTTGTCACGTTTACGGGAAACAGGACAGGTTCCCGATCGTTGAGGATTCGACGCCGAAGCCCATCGACATCTACTCGGCCAGCAAGCTAGCCGGAGAAAGCCTCGCATTATCATTTGCGGAAATGCATGGAATGGACATTTCCATAAGCCGCGCCTTCAACCACTATGGGCCGAATCAGCGACCTGATTTCCTGATCCCTTCGATCCTGTCTAGGCTCTTGAAGGGGGAGAATATGACGATGGGCAATCCTACGCCGACTAGGGACTTCGCATATGTTGACGACATTGTCAAGGGCTACGCGTTATTGGCGGAGAAGGGTCGAACAGCCGAGATATACCATTTCAGCAGCGGGATAGAGCGGACCGTTAAGGAGATTGTCGAGACGGCAATGAAGGTTAGCGGCGTCAAGACTGAAGTCCACTGGAATCCAGATGCGCGACGTGTCGACATTCCACGCAGTGTAGGAGATTATTCCAAGGCGCGTAAGGAGCTTGGCTGGAAACCGACGGTGGACTTCGAAGATGGAATGAAGAAGACCATAGCCTGGTACCGATCTCAACCCGCACGCTGACAAGCAAGGTACGATCAAATGTCCCAGACCCTCGACAAGATCAGACCCTACATACGAGACCACTTCAAGAGCCAGAAGAGAGACTTCGTTCCAGGAAAAACGCGCATCCCACTAAACATTCCCACCTACGGCTCAGACGAGGTTGAGGAGGCACTCGAGAGTCTACTATCCACCTGGGTAACGATGGGCAGCAAGGTCAAGAAGTTCGAACAAGCGTTCGCCGAGTACAACGGGTCAAAACACGCGGTCATGGTCAACTCAGGTAGCTCAGCAAACCTACTAGCCCTATCCGTCCTGACAAATCCCATGCTAAAAGGCCACATACCAAAAGGTAGCGAGATTATCACTCCCGCAGTCACATGGGCAACAACCGTCTATCCGATCTCCGACGTCGGATGCACCCCTGTCCTGGTTGATGTGGATCCGAAAACCTTCAACATACTCCCAGACGAGATAGAGAAAGCGATCAGCAAGAAGACCCGAGCAATCCTCCCGGTCCACCTTCTGGGAGGTCCATGCCAGATAGAACGGATCAAGAAGATCGCCGATATCCACGACCTGTACCTGATCGAGGACACCTGTGAGACTACAGGGGGAGAGGTTCACGGGAAGAAGACGGGAAGTTTCGGCGATATGGGAACGTTCAGCTTCTTCCTCTCCCACCACATCTCAACCATCGAAGGCGGAATCATAGTCACTGACGACGACCAGCTATACGAGTATCTCAAGGCCATGCGAGCCTTCGGCTGGGTAAGAGACCTCAAAGACAAGGAAAACTACTCGTCAGCCAACAAGGGAATAGACCCTAGATTTCTCTTCATAACCCACGGCTACAACCTCCGCCCCACAGAGATACAGGGCGCTTTCGGAATACACCAGATCAAGAAGCTCGACAATTTCATCGAGACCAGGCGGCAGAATGCGGATTACTGGAACAAGAGGCTCTCATCCTACAGAGACTTGGTCATTCTGCCGGTCGAGGAGGCCGGAACACGACACGTCTACTTCGGCTACACACTAACCGTCAACCCAGGAGTATCCTTCACTCGAGAACAGCTAGTGGATCATCTCGAAGGTAGGATGATCGAGACTAGACCAGTTATGGCTGGGAACATGGCCGAACAGCCAGTGATGAAACAGCTCTCCCACAGAACCAGCGGCTCTCTTCCCAACTCTCGGATGATAATGAGACAATCATTCTTCTTCGGCAACCACACAGGCATTGGTGAACCGGAACGAGAGTACATCGCCGACTCGATTGAAGGATTTCTAGACTCTTCGACGAAAAAGTAAGACTCTTACGCAGTCTCTCCAATCTACATCGTGACCGCCTTCAATTCCATTCGCAAGACTCTGAAAGTTCAGAGCCCTATTTTCGGGACTAGGTATCCTCTCGTTTTAGAATTGGTATTGAGGATGAGGCGCCGGTCGTATCGCCCGGAGAAGTCTTCCTAATCATCTCAATCAAGTGCTGTTCTACGTGAGGCGCGAGAATCGTCTTGGAACCTGGCTCTTCCGTGGTCGCATGCTCGGTCAGAATCAGTTGCTCCAGTTCTTGATGTGTGCGCCGGAGCTTCAGATAGAGACCCATGGCCACTGCGCTGAATATTCCTACACTGCTCAGTGCGACTACTGTGAATCCGCTTCCCTGTAGTGACGAGTTTACGTAGGCCTGGAAGTAGAAATCGTTCTGATAGTTTTCATACATCCAAAATCCTAGATATGCGATGATAAAGGACTGGACTAGTATCAGGAGTTTAACAGGGCTTGGAATGTATCTTCTCGCAGCCTCGGCATGCTCGCTCGTACAATACCACCGGTTCTAAGAAGCCCTCGATTTCGAATACAGGCAGATCTAGATGGCCGGTCTGATAAGGGCGAATTGTGCCCTAGGGCATGAATTGACAGTATCCGAGCTAGGGCCATCGCCCTTTTTTGGACGTAATGCCTGCCAGTTGGAATGGAGGATTGGGCAGCGCCTGACTCGAGCCTTACCCGACAGGTTGAGTGGACGTGGCTGTCCGCGTTTTCTGTCTGCGTTTTCTGTTTCCGAGATACCATCTGAATCCTTGAAAGACTCCGAGGGCGAGTATTCCGCTGAGTAGAATGTGTCCGAGAGTGATCACTGTCAGTGCTCTTCTTGAGAATGCGAACTCGGTCAATGGGATGCTCCTGTCGCCTGCGAATAGAAGCGTGAGCGTGACAAGGGCGAAGAGCGGAATCGCGAGCAGTAGACTGTCACGTGAGGGCTTCAGAACGAGTTTGTAGTCGCTGTTCCAGTAAGAGTAGATGAGTACTAGTGCGAATGCGCCGACCTCCAGGATCGTGTCTGCGAGGCTGGGGATTCCGAGGTTCAGTCCAACATCCCAGTTTGGAAGTATTGGATAGAGGAGTGGTATTGTTCCGACTATGGAATCGCCGAGTAGGTGTGATAGTATTCCGATCGAGAAGGCGAGGCCTAGTCTTCCGAAAAAGTAGGTCAGCACCAGTACGACTGGGATGATTACGGCTAGGGAGTGAGTGTAGGTGTGGTGTACGAGGTATGGCTGGAAGTAGATGTCGAAGTCGGGCAGTATGCCTGAGAGGAGTGCGAGATATGCGGGGAGGTTGAGATTTAGCCTGCGCCCGGTCGCTTTCGAGAACAGGTAGCTCCAGCAGCTGTGACCGAGCAGAAACGTAGAGCCTCAACTCCTCTTGTCTTACTAATCCTCTCGGAACTCGGACCCTTAGAAATGATTGATGCTGAACATTGAAAGATAGGGGGAGGATTTCAAAAGTTGGCGATTACGGAGATATGTGAGGTTCTTACTGGACTGTCAACGTTATCGAGACACTGTTCGCCAGAGTGCCGCTAACTCCTAGAACCACGATGGTGTAGGCTCCCTTCGAGGTCGTGCCTGTTGTGTTGATTGTGAGAACGGTGTTTCCTATGCCTCCTGACAGCAGTGTGACTTTGTTCGGGTTGATTGTGAGAGTCGGGCTCGAGCCGCTGCTGGGCGAGATCGAGATTGCTAGGTTGACTGTCCCAGCAAAGCCGCCGATACTCGTGAGCGTGATGGTGCTGCTGGTTGACGACCCCCTAGTGACGTTCATCGCGGCCGGTGAGGATACGATTGAAAAGTCTGGGGCTGGAGGCGGGGTGACTCTAAGAATGCTTATCACGTTGTGGCTTAGTCGTCCACTAGTCCCGTCGATCGTGATCGTGTAGGTGTTCAACGGAATGGATGCGGGAACAGATACTGTTAGCGTGCTTGTTCCGGTTCCGGTGAGGAGGGAGACGGAGCTAGGGTTTAGTGAGATGGTGACGTTTGTGATTGCTGGGGACAGCGTGTAGTTCAGGTTGACGCTTCCCGCAAAACTGTTCAGGCTTGTCAGTGAGACTGTGAGGGAAGCTAGACTTCCCTGAGGTGTTGTGATGCTGGCGGGGTTCGTTGCGATTGTGAAGTCGGGGCTTGTTGACTGGCCTAGTCCGGAGACGTCGCTGAATATTGTCGGGGCGTAGAATCCGATGCTTGCTCCGAGGAGTAGCATTATGAGGAGTGACCATGCTGGGAGCGGCTTCCTCAGCCGCTGCGTGAGTTGTACCTGTCCAAGGCCGTGATGGACGACTGTCCGGAATGGTCTGGTGAACCCTACGATTATTGGCCATAGAGCGAAGGGCTTCTGAAGACTCTTCAGAGCGCGAACCATGCGCAGTCTTAGTGGTCTAGGGATGATCCGTGAAGGATTAATGGGCATGGCTCAGGTCTCGAATAGGCTGGTGCGTGTTTGGGGCTTCTGTTCCGCTGGGATGTCTAGTAGAGGAACTAGCACCGGAGCTGGTCGGATCGAACCATGATCTGGTATTGATTTGTTGAGCGTTAGCTTATAGCAACAAATCGACTTCCTCAGCGCTCGGTAGTTTGGATCTCGGAGATCAAGGGATAGCTTTGAGCGGTTCATTGGTGGCTGTTCTGTCCTGACAGTCACAGGTCTCATCTTCGACACTATTGTGAATCTTCTCAACCAGACAGGTTATCTTGGGGTCTTTCTCTTGATGGTGGCAGAGAGCGCAACTCTGCCGGTCCCGAGCGAGGTCGTTCTTCCTCTCGGAGGCTTTCTCGTCTCGCAAGGCAAGCTAGAATTCTGGTCGACTGTGGCGGTGGCGACTGTTGGGAGTCTGGTGGGGACGATGGTGGATTTCGGGATAGGCTACTATCTCGGACGACCCGCGGTCTTGCGATATGGACGGATTGTGCGGTTCAGCGAGAAGCGTCTAGAGACGACTGAAAAATGGTTCGCATCTCACGGCAAGAGTGTTGTTCTGCTGGCTCGGTTCGTGCCGTTACTTCGAACTCTGATCGCTTTTCCTGCGGGTATTGTCCGGATGGAAGTGAAACGGTTTCTTGCATACTCGGCCGTTGGGATCGTGGTCTGGGACATTGCACTGGTCTATCTCGGGGTCTTAGCAGGCCAGAACAGCACAGCAATCGCGAATACTCTACAAGCATATTTTCTGCCATTAGGCGTTGCTGCGGTTGTGATTGCTGGAATACTAGTCTATCGAGAACTCCGAACACCACAGAATTGACCTGAATCCCGGTTCTGCGTCGCGAGACCAACACGTATACCCTAATTTTCTGGGAGGTCTCTTGCTAGCGAGATCTTGACGGCGACCGCTCAACCTGTCCGTATTACAGATAACGAATTTTCTGCTGACCTGTACATCGTTATGGAGCCTCAGCCGTTTCCAAGGCGATTCCTAGGCGGAATCAGGTTCGACCAATCCTACTGTCTGCAATTAACCGGTGATAGAACTTCCTAAACACACGGTTTGCGTCGCGAGGAGCAACTACTTTTGACATTTCCTGATGGTAACGGATCTGGTAACCGTGAATGGTACCGTGGAATGAAGCGGGAATCCGTGGAGGGTACCGTTTTTGTCTGGGATGGTACCAGCACAGGTCTACTGGCGGTTTGGAGGATTCATCGAGACACGGTAAGCCGGTATTCTGGGGTTTTTGGGTCTTGGCTCGGGATCCAGGAAGCGGGGTTTCTCCTGTCGAGTTTGAATGTTCGGGGCCGATTTTTAGTCGGTCGGGAGAGCTATCGGTAGGCTTGGCTTCCCATCGAGCTGGCCGCTTGCGCGATCCTGACCAGTGCGTCCGGCGTTCTCGACTTTAGCTGGTAGAGGTAGGAGGTTACTCCTTTGGCGACGAATCGTTTGATGAACTCTGACCTCTGGAGATCACCCTGACGGTACCGATAGTCATTGTATACTGACTCTAGAACCGCCCAGTCCTCCTCCTGCATCTTAACCATCTTCGAATAGGGCTCCCAGACCTTGCTAGGCTTATCCGCCAAATTCCATCAACCACTCCCTTTACGAATACGAAACAACTGCGTGGGATGAATAGAATGAAAGGATACTGTAACCGACGCAGCCCAAATATGCTCACTTGGTCAATCCACAGTGCTATTCCAAATGCCTAAGAACCGGCCCATCGACTAAAACTCCTCGAACCCTAAGCAGAAGCCATGAAGACAGTTGATCGCTTGAAATGAACGAACTCTACGCTGTTCTGCTGGGTCTGGTCCAAGGAATATCCGAATGGCTGCCTATCAGCAGCAAGACCCAGATCATCTTCGCCTCGACCATCCTATTCTCGCTACCTCTCGCTGTCGCCTACGCTTTCGGCCTCTTCATGGAGATCGGCTCAGTAGGCTCCGCAGTAACATACTTCCGGAAAGACATCCGCGCGCTCTTTAACGATCGACGACTCGTCACCTACCTGCTCGTTGTCACACTGGTCACTGGTCTTGTCGGAGCCCCATTGTTCTATCTGACCGACAAGGTTCTGACCAGCAGTCCCTACAACATCGGAATCCCGATGATACTACTCGGACTCGTACTAATAGGAATAGGATTCTACATCCGATACTCCCGCACCAAACCTAGACTCATCGTCGGCCTCGAACAGATGAGACTCAAGAACTACATCGCAATAGGCATCGCTCAGGGAATAGCCGCGCTGCCCGGAGTAAGCCGATCCGGCATGACAGTCTCGACCATGCTGCTGATGGGAGTGAAACCCGAACAGGCCTTCCGACTCTCATACCTAGCCTACATCCCCGCGTCCCTCGGCGCCTTCTTCGTAACTCTACTGCTCAGCAGGTCCCAGGTCGATACAGCGATACAAGTCGTCGAGCCTACCGGCATCCTAATTGCAATCGCAACCTCTGCAATTGTCGGGATCATCGTAATCTCGTACTTGCTAAAGTTCGCGAAAAGGAGCAGAATCTACATCATCGACTTTGTTCTCGGAGCAATCGCGCTAGTACTGGGGATCATAGCGACACTCTACGCGCCAACATCGCCTGCCTTATCATAGACCGGATAGTCGTGAAGAGACGGCGCTCGAGATCATAGTATGACTTGTTTCGTGCAGGGGCTCTCCTGTTCAATGGTTGACTATTTGGAGCGCGAGCCGCCACGTCGTGACTCCTTCAGCATCCTTGCCAGCCTGCGATTTCGCGAATGATACTGTGCTAGATACGCGATCACGCTGATCGCGCCTCCACCAATCAAGCCAATGTATAGGAGCGTAATGGTTGACAACGCACTTGCGGGAGTTCCGGTCGGAACTTGCGGCGCGCCTCCGAAGAGGTCGGACATTGAGGAGTCGCCTGAGACAATATTTGTGACGTAGGGAAGACCCCAGTTGGCTTCGATAGTGTGTAAGCTGTTGTACTCGGTATAGCCGCCAGTGGACGTGTATCCTACTTGGATCATGCTACCGTATTCCACATTCGCACTGATTCCACTAGAATCGCCACTCTCGTCCCACCAGAGATAGAGAAAGGTTCCAGGAGTCTTGAACAGGTCGCTTCCCAGCACTGAGTTCGAGGATGGGCTGCTGATGGTGCCGGTGCCGACGAGTAGAGTCTTCACGTAGGAATCTCCGCTAGACACCGAGTTGTCATGCATGTTGTGGGAGTCGCTTGGTGTGAACCAGATGTAGCTTGCCGGACTCGCACCGTTCAGATAGTTGATGAATGCGCTGTTGCCGTTCGAACTCAGGCTGCCGTAGAGTACATTTCCCGCTGAGCCTGTCTGACTGCCATTGCAGGTGAAGCTTCCAGTCACGCACTGGTTCCAAGTGCTGGTGTACGCGATCCAGGGGAAGTGGTCGGCCCCGCGTGGGCAGCCGTCCTCGCAGAACATCGCCGAGGTGAGCCCTGCAGTGTGCAGTTGGTCTGCGATATTGGAAATGTTGTAGCATGGACTTGAGGCTCTAGGACACCAACCGTCAGAATGTGACTGTTGGCCCGATGTGAAGGCCTCGTAGCAACCAGCCGAACAGCCGCCTATGTTCTGTCCGTAGCTGTGATAGTTCGATATTGTTGAGCCTTGAGCAGCTAGGCTGTTTATGAACGGTGCCGAGCTGGAGCCGATTACCGAACCATAGTTCTGATTCTCCATAGCGATAATGACAATGTGGTCGAAGGTGGTGCCGCTGGGAGCAGCTGACGCCGTGGAGTGCAGGGAGAGAAGAATGAGGGCGATGGAGAGCGACGCGAGCGCCACAGGTAGGAGGGACCTATCTAGTCTTCGAAACATCTTCACGCGTTTCTCAACTCAATTTAGTCAGAATCTGGTCGCCGGGCCCAGCGAGGGGATAGCTCGTTTACGATCGACGATGCAGACGCATCTCAGGGCGCATCGCTTCGTGATATACTGACACTCTGCTCTGGATATAATAAAGAATCCTGATACTCTGCCTCTCAATCACGGGGTCCGGTCTCGATGCTCTTTATCATGTTCGGAAATCGGGTACTGGGGATTGTCGTCACTGGTTTCATTCATCTTAACAGAGAATCCGTCAGAGGTTCAAGTGGTTACGAAGGCGCTCAGGTTGGTTTCTAGCATAGGAGCAGAATCCGCAGTTAGACATCGATCTCTCTCCAAGATCGTCATCACGATGCAGTCGCTTGTTATCCTCTCACTATCGATCTGGATTGTGCAGGAGTATCTGAACAACATGTACCTCCGGGAATATGTTGACGGCGTCATCCAGGCAGATGGCTTGATCTTCGGAGCTTTAGGAACTCTACTACTACTCGGATCAGTCTCGAGTCTAATGTTCATCCGGAGAAGGCATGGAGAGAAGAGGTTCGGAGCAGTCTCTCTTGACATGACTCCGCCCGCCGCTCCAATAATCAAGACGGCATCCAAACCAAGCTCAAACCCGACTGAAACAAGTTCGAAGCCTTCTGAGCCGTTCGCTAAACCGAGTCTGGACTTTCACCCAGTGGTCGCGGCTCTGAAGGCCGACATGGCTGACAGACGATCAAGCTTCGGCGCGATGACGGGGTCCACAGGCGAACAACCAACAACCGGTCCCGCCCCCAGCCTACAAGCTCAGAAGCCATCAATTCTCGATCAGCTAGCCCCCAACCGTCCGGCTCCTATGATGGCTCCTAAGCCAGGGCAGACAGCGCCACCAACCGTTCAGACCCCGTTCCGCGACCTTAGACCCCAGCCCCAAACAAGTCCTAGGACGGACCAAGTCGCCCCATATCCTCAACGTCCGATGCTAGGTATTCAGCCTCAACAGGGTCCACAAGCTGTGCAACCTATCCAACCTTTACCGCCACACATTCCAACGAACGTCACGACTGTCATAACTGGAATAATGCCTGCTCAGAAGAAGAAAGGCCCAAACGATCCTTCAGAAGAGAAGCCTACCTCGCAGTAGAATCCGAAATCCCACCAGACGATAATTAATGCCGAATTCTCGGCGAAGCAAGAAATACGCGGAACTAGACTAGGGTCCTCATGGAGAATTATTCCGACAGAATCTCCGAGAGAATCCTAGAGTCTGGGAGGGTCTCCTGAGAGTTGGCCGATGGCGCTTCTTCTCTGGGGGACAAGATTTCCAGCAAGAACGCAACGGTTTGTGTTATTGGATTGGGCTACGTCGGGGTCCCGCTTGCTGTCGCATCAGCCCAGGCCGGCTTCAACGTTCTCGGGGTCGACGTTGATAGTTGGAAGGTGGAGCAGATCAACAAGGGGGTCTGCTATGTCGAGGACAAGTACAGCGAGGAACTCCTGCCCTCCCTAGTAAGCTCGGGGAAGATCAAAGCCTACTCTACACTGTCCGAGGCTATTCGTCCGTCGGACATCGCTATCGTCTGCGTGCCCACACCGCTGAAGAAGGATAAGGATCCCGATCTCTCTTTCCTGAAGACTGTTGCTAAGACGCTGGCAAGCCAGCTGAATGACTACAAGCTGATCATTGTCGAGAGCACGAGCTATCCAGGAACTACCCAGGAGGTCTTCCAGCCGCTACTCGAACGGGGAGGAAAGACTGCAGGCAAGGACTTCGCGCTGGTCTATTCTCCTGAGAGAATCGACTACGGAAACGCATCGTTTGGGGTTCGTAGCATTCCGAAGGTCGTCGGTGGCGTCAATGAGGAGTCTACGCGACTAGGGGCAGCCTTCTACGGCGCGATTCTTCAGGCGAAGGTTGTGGCAGTCAGCGGACCGTCGGTTGCGGAGGCGACGAAGATGTTGGAGAACGTGTTTCGTTACGTGAATATTGCGCTGGTCAACGAGCTTGCGGTATTGCATGAGTCATTGGGAGTTGATTTTATTGAGTCGATCGATGCGGCTGCGACGAAGCCTTTTGGTTTTATGGCGCACTATCCGGGACCCGGGGTTGGCGGGCACTGTATTCCTAAGGACCCGTTCTACCTGGTGTACAAGGCGAAGAAGGCAGGCTTCCCGTTACGAATGGTCTCGACTGCAGAGGCGTTGAACAATGGAATGCCAAAGCATACGGTCGAGAGACTACTCAAGACGTTCAGGCGGCTAAAGAAGAATCCGCGGAGAGTCAAGGTCGCGCTGTGGGGTCTCGCGTACAAGGGTGGGGTCAAGGATACGCGTAGAAGTCCCAGTGTCGACTTGTTGAAGATATTCCAAAGATCCGGAGTCAAGGTTGTTGCCTACGATCCCTTTGTCGAAACGATCAAGGTGGGCAGTGTACATTACAAGTCTGCAGGCTCAATTCTTGATTCAGTCAAGGGAGCCGACGCCGTCGTTATCGCGACGAATCATGCAGAGTTTCGAGATGTGGATCTTACAGAGGTGAAGGCTGGGATGAATTCTGATCCTATCTTGTTTGATACGAGGAATCTTAGAACTCGAAAGGACTCTGAGGATGCGGGTTTCACGTATCTCGCGACTGGACGGCCCTAACGCTAGCTCGGATCTGTCGATAGAATTATCCGAGTTGGGTGGGAGGCCGCCGAAAGAGGATCGATCGGAGTGGACCTCAACGACTTCAGGACGAAGACTAGTGCTGTAATTCCTATGATGCGGATGACAAGGCTGGCCAACAAGGGCCCGTAGGTTTCCGCCACCTCTGGTATGGGGCTGCTGTCGGGAGAGGAGGACCAGTAAGCTAGCGTATCTGCTAGTTGTAGGAGGCCAACTATCACGAGTGTCTGTTTGAGTTGTCCTCGCATGAGGAAGGGTATGATTGCCCAGATGATGTAGTGGGCGTATACAATCTTGAGAGGAATGAGCCAGGCGATGAGTCCCAGTAGCACTACGTCGATCGGGCTGAGATTTTTCGCTTTCGTCCAAACCACTCCTAGAATTATCACGTACAGTGTAACCGCGGTTGTGATCCAAGCTTGGTTGATGAACAGTTCTGTCAGAGTGAACCTTAGCGATGTTGGCAGGATTGAGTTGACCAGGCTGATCGCAGCGATTGTCGTCCCGTTTCCTTGGTTGGCTAGGTTGAAGCCCAGTAGCGATTGCTGGTAGCCAGGAATGATGAAGGGCAGGATTAGACCGAGGGTCGTAATGGTGGCGGTGGCTGCAAGAGTTGGCAGTGTTTTGCGAACGCCTTGGGTCCGGGCTAGCCAGATCAGGACTAGAGGTAGGGCTAGGATGGGATGGATCTTGAAGATGGTGGCAGTGGATAGGAGAGTTGTCTCGGTGAAGTAGTGCCGCCGTGTTAGTGTGAGTGCTGAGGCTGCTATTATCGGGTAGCCGAAGGTGTCGCTGTGGAAGAAGTAGAGAGGTGAGGTACTGATGGCGGGTAGGGCTAGGAAGAGGCAGGCTGGTATGAGCGCGTGAAGTGGGTCAGAGGTTCGCGCGCGGATTGCGAGGTAGATGATGAGTGCGACTGCGGTGTCTGCGAAGAGGCCGAGGAGTCTGAGTTGCTGGCTGATCAGGTCAAGCGAGGTCTGGACGGCGAAGAGTCCGCTCAGCCGGATCAGCGCGGATACAGTCAGTAGCAGTAGTGGTGGGTAGGGTGAGGCCCAAGGTTGGCTGGAGTATGGGTTCTGGCCGTTTAGAAGAATCAGACTCTTCGGGATATCTGCGCTGATTAAGTCTGAGCCCCCGTTGCTGTCTTGGATGAGGAGGTAGCCGTGGAATATGACGAGGCTCGCGAGTGTTGTTAGAATGATTGGTGAGCTTCGGTTGATGAGAAGGTTGACTCTCTCAGGGTCAGGGTTGAGCCTTAGCTTCGGTATCGCGAGCATTTTTCAAGAGAAACGGCCGGCGGGCGTTGGCTACATAGGCTTTCAGACAATCGCGTTGGATCTCGATCAATCGAGTATTTCGCCTGAAGCTTCAGCTTTCCTTTGGAAGAGCCACGGGATCTAGTCCGTGACTCTGTTAGCTCACTGGAGTGATGTGAGCTGACTTGGTGGGCTTCCCCCTCAACTGCTCGGTTCAAGGGTTCATCTCAAGCCGGCTTGGCTCTGTGTAAATGAATCACAGGATATAGTCGGATATCCTTTGCGACCGCATGAATATAACGAGGCGGGCCTTTGACGCGAGCGTTATGCGAAGTCATACTCGTGTTCTGAGTCTGTTAATGTTTGCTCTGATGAGCCTGTCAGTTTGGCAGGTGGCGAATCTAGCTTTCGGCCTAGGCTCCCATCAAGTTGCCGCGACCACGACCGCTGCACCTCCTGGAACTTATTTCGATCATGTAGTGATCATTGTTGATGAGAATGAGGGCATCTACGACATCTGCCTTTCTAGCCCACCCCCCTGCTCGACTAGTGGGCCCGCTCCTTACATGGCGGGGCTGGCGAATACGTATGGTATCGCGTCGCAGTATCTCTCGCTGATCAACACTAGTCAGCCTAACTATGTTGCCCTGATTGGAGGGTCAACTCTGGGATGTACATCGTCGGGCTGTCCTACGATAACAGCGCCCAATCTCGTTGACCGGTTTGAATCTGCGGGTCTAACCTGGAAAGGTTATTTCGAGAACCTGCCCGTTGCCGCTGGCTGTTACAATAATTCTCAGCCGCCGTACGAGCCTATTCACAATCCTTTCATCGTCTTCCAGGACATTACCAGCAACGCTGCTCGTTGTAACAATCTTGTTCTCGCGAATCCGAGCACTTGTGGGACCGTCACGGACTGTGCTTTGATCAACGATCTCAACTCTGGTTCTGCGCCGAATTTCATGTGGCTCACACCGAACGACTGTGATAATATGCGGGGTTCAAGCGTCTGCGGCACAGGCTCGCTAATTGGACCTGGAGACACGTACCTATCCAGGCTCGTCCCGCTGATCCTAAAGAGTAGCACGTTCGCAGCAGGCCGCTCAGCGATCTTCATAACGTTCGACGAGGGCAACGGTTACTGCCCGCTCAACGGTAGCAGTGAGAGCTGTGTCTATTCAGTCTGGGCGGGACCCGCAGCTAAGACCGCTTTCGGCTCAACTAACCTCTACAACCATTACTCGTTCACTAAGACAATAGAGACGAACTGGAACCTTGCCACTCTGAGCACAGGGGATGGCAGCGCTACGCCGATGACCGAATTCTTCAACCCCTCATCGCCTTCACCTGATTTCACTATCTCAGCGAGTCCATCTTCGCTCAGCATCAACGCGGGATCCTCCTCTACGTCTACAGTCACACTTGCAAGTCTCAACAACTTTGCCGGAACGGTAGCCTTGTCTGCAAACAGCTCACCTAGCGGACTCAGCCTATCATTGAGCTCGACAAGCGTCTCCCTCTCGGCAGGGGGAACTGGCACATCGACGCTCTCGGTGAGTTCTTCAAACCCGGGAACCTATACTGTCACGATTACGGGAACAAGCGGTTCGCTATCCCACCAGACAAGCGTCTCGGTCACCATAAACTCGGTTAGCTCAGCCGATTTCAACATAACCGCAAGTCCATCTTCGCTCAGCATGAACCCAGGATCATCCTCCACCTCGACGATCACCCTGACGAGTCTCAGTAGTTTTGCTGGAACAGTCAGTCTGTCCGCGACAAGCTCTCCGAGCGGACTTGGTCTCTCGCTGAGCCCGTCGAGTGTCTCTCTGTCTTCTGGAGGCACAGGCACGTCGACGCTGTCAATCGGCGGTTCAACTGCGGGCACTTACACTGTAACGGTCACGGGATCGAGCGGCTCGCTGTCCCATCAGACAACCATCACAGTATCGATAAACCCGGTGAGTTCGGGAGATTTCAGCATAGCAGCCAGCCCGTCGTCACTCAGCTTTTCGAAAGGCTCATCCGCCACCTCCACGATAACCCTTACTAGTCTGGGCGGGTTCTCCGGAACAATAACTCTCTCAGTCACAGTCTCCTCCAACTCTGGTCCTAGGACATCGCTGAGCACCTCATCGGTAACCCTGACCTCAAATGGCCAGGGCACTTCGATTCTGACATTGAGAGCAACGCACAAGACGCAAATTGGCAGCTACACGATAACTGTGACAGGAACAAGCGGGTCCGTTTCCCACTCTGTAACGATTACCGTGAACGTGACCTAGGCTCGTTCGTATAGGGTCTGCGAACGACTCGCTTCAGCCTAGTCTGGCTTCCCCTGAGCTTGATAGGTTCCTGAAGTCGGGATCGCAAGTAATCGACGGCGGCTGCAGAATCATTTCCCAGTTCCCTCAGGTCCATCGTGAGCAAAGACTCATCTTCAAACGCGCGTGAGCGACGGACATCCTTCTGGGCTGAGCTCGATATCCATCGATTGACCGAAGGTGCTGAGACGATGGTTTATGTTGGTAGACGACTTTCCGTGTTCCAATATTATACGTCGAGGGGTGCAATGAGACTCGGCCCATGGATATTTGAACGGCGGTCCAGCGGACACTCTGTCTCGCAGGAGCAGAATTCTCCTGTGCGGGCTGCTCATATTGAGTCTGTCGCTGGCAGCGGTGGGCGCTGGATCTCTCGTACAAGACCGCAGCATTCTCAACTATCATCACTCATCTACGACGAATTCCTCAACGTCAATTCTCAACAGCTCCTACTTTGATTACATCGTCACGGTTGTTTTGGAGAATCAGGGGATCAACAATACCTATGGGTCTCACTGCAGCGGTGACTGCTCCTACATCACGCTCTTGGCGGACACGTTCGGGCTTGCCCAGAACTATTCAGCGGTCGGTCATCCTAGCCTACCGAACTATCTCGCGCTGACAAGTGGAGACAACTATACCAGGCCTCCCTTCGACAGGGACTGCTTCCCCCAGTCCACTGACTGCTTCGTTACGGCGCTCAACATTGTTGACAGTATCGATAGCTCTGGGAGAACATGGAAGGCGTACATCGAAGACTATGCTGGAGGATGTTCACATACTGGAACCGCATTCTACGCTAATCAGCACAACCCGTTCGTCTACTATACTGACATTAACAACAATGTTACCCGGTGCAACAGAATCGTAGATGCGAATCCTGGGGCAAGCGGATATCTCGCCCTACCATCCCAGCTGTTCTCTGATCTCAACTCTACGTCTAGTGCTTCGAACTACATGTGGCTGAGCCCTAACCTATGCAATGATGGGCATGATGTGTGCGCGCCTCTGAACAATACCGTATCACAGCAGAACCAGTACCTGTCCCAACTAGTGCCGAGGATCTTCAACAGCACGATATTCAGGACTCAGAGGGCGGCGCTCTTCATCGTATGGGACGAATCCGCAACCACCAAGAATGATATTGTCACGGCCATCTGGGCGGGGCCAGTCGCAAGAACTGGCTTCACGACCAAGTTGCCATACAATCACTACTCCGCTGTCAAGACCATTGAGACGGCATGGAGCCTACCGCCCCTCGCAGCCTATGATTCTGCAGCGCTCCCGATGATCCCGTTTCTTACCACATTCCCAGTGAACAATGTGGGTGGAGCAGGAGGGCGACCTCCATTCCAAATGTAGGCTAGAGTTGTTGATGGTGATGGTGGGGCTGGTGATGGGTCACTGTTAGGAGTAGGCTCGAAGCGTGGCTCGTGGATCCGCTGTTGTCAGTCGCTGTCACGGTTATCGTGAAGGACCCTGCCCGACTGTATGTATGAGTGTCTAAGGCGGCTGAGGCTGCGAGAGTGTCGGGTGCGGACCCGTCTCATCACGTAACAGCCGCCGTGTTTGGGAACTGACAGGGGTAGAGAACGATGGTTTCGACGGATAGTTCCTTTTTTGCCTTGTCGGGGAAGTGTACCCCTTCCCCCTTTCCTGAACGGATTTCATGAAGCAAGTTTCACTCTCCTAGGGGAAGTTGGTCATTTTGTGCGTGTTTGAGCCGGGTTTTTGACCAGATCGGATCTTGGAGGAGGATTCGACTGTTGACAGTGTTCTCGCTCAGTATGTGTGGAATCGCTGGGTGTTCGGGATTTGTTAAGGGGGGTCTGTAATTGTCGCGCTTGCACGGGTTTCGTAGGGGATTGTTTAAATGAGATGTATACAAGTGTATACAGTATGAGCCGAGTTGTGCCCGCTAGGTTGCCCCACGATCTCGTCAGGGGAGTAGATGGGCTGGTGGGGTCTGGACGCTACGCGAACAGGTCAGAAGTAATCAAGGAGGCCACAAGGCTTCTGGTCTCATCAGGCGGGCTCCAACCAGCTCTGGCACTGGCCGAAGTCGCGGTGCGTCTGGTCTCCATGTTGGTCGCTTGGGATTCACTCGGCGCGGACTCCGTCACCCTTTACGGTTCAGTCGCCCGCGGCGAGGCGGGTCCGAACAGCGACATCGACATTCTCGTCGTTGCTGGTAAAGGCGAGCCTTGGAGGATAAGGAGGGCTCTGTACGAAACCATCTACCCGTTAATCGCGGCCCTCGGAATCGACATCTCACTCATGGTTGTCCGCAGAAAGGATTGGCTTGAAATGGCGGGGAGTGGAGATCCTTTTGCAGTCTCGGTTCAGAAGGAGGGCAGACCCTTATGGGGACAGCTCACGCGTCCACCGTAGCAGAGAAACTTCTCGCAAAGGCCGACGTGAAGCTCGGCGCAGCACGCGAGTTGTTCTCGCAAGGGTTCTTCGAGGATTCCGCGTCACGAAGCTACTACGCAATGTTCCACGCGGCACGCGCAGCCCTGACAAAGATAGGAGTCGCAACAAGGACTCACGAGGGCACAGTCTCCGAGTTCGGCCGAAGACTCGTTCTGAAAGGAATATTCTCCAGGGACTTGGGAAGAGCGCTGGCCGAGGCAAAAGCGGCCAGGGAGACATACGAGTACTCCGCCATATTGGAAATTGACCGAGAAGAGGCCGAAGCCCTACTCAGAGACGCAGAAAAATTCGTCGCTCAAGTCAAAACCCAACTAAGATCTATACAGCCACAAAAGACCGCTGATCTCGCGCCCGGCTCAAAGGCCACGAAAAGCAAAGAGCTCAAGCGCAAGTAACCACGCGTCCACACGTCTGCGAAAAGAACCAGTAGAGACGTGTGGTGATCAAATGCCCGGATTCCTATTTGATGGGGACATGCCCAAACGAATCTGCCCAGTATGCGGGCACAAGTACATTCCTGAGCCCGGAAGGGGGCAGTCCATGCAGACACGTCAAAGCAGACGGCACAATAATAGTACCTTAGGAAATCTCCTGAATAGATATGCTGAAAGAGACAGAAGGTCTTGCTTCGCTCTTTGAGCCATCTCAATCATAGTCTGCAGAGCCACCCTGCTGAGATATTGTGAACCTAGAGCCTCGATTGAAGATTAGAATGACGGACGATACCCAAGTTCATCCTGTTAATGGGTGGAGCGTTGCGATACTTTTGCTCTGAGTTCGATGCTAATCGTTCTCTTAGGCTCAACTCCAACGACTACTTCCATGAGGGATCGAAACTCGTCAGACAAATGTGCACCTAGAACGTTCGTTTCGTACAAATTATAAGCTCGGTTCAGGCAGAAGCGAGCGATTCCAGTGCGCGGAACAAATCAAAATTGATGGACCCCATTATCCGCGAGGATCTCGCCACAATCAGGAAATCTATTCGTCCCGAGCTTTTCGACGGAAAAAATGTCCTCGTAACGGGCGGATCTGGTTTTCTTGGAAGTTGGATATGTGACGTCTTGACAATGTCGGGATCTACGGTCGTTTGCCTCGACAATCTCTCAACCGGGGTCTTTGACAACGTCGAGCATCTGAAGGGGACCAAGAATTTCGTTTTCGAAAAGACCGATACCTGCGATTATTCTGGTCGGAGGAAGTTTGATCTCATCTTTCACATGGCAAGCAGGCCTGCTCCCGAGGATTACCAGAAACATCCTGTAGAGACAGCACTTGCCAACTCAGTAGGAACGCAGCAGGTCCTGGAGAGGGCGAGAAAGTCTGACGCCCGAGTATTCTACGCATCCTCCAGCGAGGTCTATGGAGACCCCGAAGTGTTTCCAACTCCAGAATCCTACGTGGGGCGAGTGGACCCTCTAGGTCCGAGGTCGTGCTATGAAGAGGGCAAGAGGTTTGGTGAGGCTTACTGCAAAGCCTACTCCGACGAATATGGGGTTGACGTAAGGATTGGGCGAATATTCAACAGCTATGGTCCTAGGCTGAGAGCTGAAGGATTCTACGGAAGAGTCGTGTCCCGATTTCTTCTTCAAGCATTCAATGGGGATAGTGTCACAGTCTTCGGAGATGGGACTCAGACGAGGTCGTTTTGTTACATTACGGACACAATAACGGGTCTTCTCCGACTTGTCGCGAAAGATGGGATCTCAACGCAAGCGGTCAATATTGGAAGCATGGAAGAGACCAACATAGTCAACTTGGCCCGCAAGATTATTGAGATTTCAGCTTCAAAGTCGAAGGTGGAATTTCTGCCTTTTCCACCCGGGGACCACCACAGGCGGTTGCCTGATGGTGCAAGGGCGAAGAGGATGCTCGACTGGGGTCCAACCGTCGGACTCGATCTAGGCTTGCAGCGGACAGTTCGATGGTTTCAGGCCCAGGAACCGGAATGAGCAGCTTCCGCGCTTAACCTGCGGCGTCTACGTCAAGAGTCAATTCTTGGTATGACGGCGGCGTTGGGTCTAAGCAAGCGCTGTAGGAGCGCTAAGGGTCTGCCCAGAAATCCTGGTAGGGCGTTCTCTAACAGTTCGAAGTCATCTTGAGTAAATGCTGATATTGCCCTACTTGCGGCGAAGAAGCAAATTACGAAGACTCCCAAAAGTGCTGGGACTCGGGACAACGGTTGTAGGCGGGAGTCGACTGTCAGGAAATTGTCGATTAGAACGAGAGGGATCGCCGAAACTATGGCAAGGATAAATGCTTTCGACAACCCGTTTGTTATTGGAATGTGTGCGAACTTGCGTAGCGACAACCAAGCTAGCGCTGTCATCGATATTGCCATGAGCGCTCTACCGATTGCCCCAGCGGTTGTTCCAAGGGCGGCGGCCCCGAGGCCAACTGTCGAAAAATCGATCAGGACTGCTGCCAAACTGATCCCCAAAATGGGCTTCGTTCTACCGATGGCTTGAAGCGTTGTTATGAGGAGCAAGCTGTGCGCGGGGAAGATGATTGTTGCTGCCAATATTGCAAACGGGATGGCTTGATTGCCCAAAGCGTTTCCATAGACTGCTTCTAACGCTGTCGGCGCCACCGCTGCAAGCGCAGTACCAGCGGGAAGAACTGTTAGGTTGACCAGTCGCATAGCCACCCCAAGTCGTGATGTGACTGCAGTGGGCCCACTGCTGGCATAACTGTGGGACAGTGCTGGGTAGAGAGCGCCTGCGACCGGGGTCCATAGGATGGACAGGAAAGTGACACTTGATATGACAATATAGTAGGCCCCTGTGGTCCCGAACTCGCCGACTATTCCTTGCAAGATGGCAACATCGCCCCAGTTTTGCAAGAGTGAGACGATGGCAGACGCGAAGAGTGGAAGCCCGAAGACGAGCAGAGGGCGCACCGGGTAACCATTCGCGCCCGATGGATTGCCTTTCCAGAGATAGAGGGAGAGCAACAATGTCGCGAAAGCGCTTATCACCCAGCCGACTGGGATCCCGAGAAGCCCCAGACCTCCGTAGGCGAGGACTAGTCCCAACCCTCGGCTGAGCGGGGCATAGAGAATATTCTGATAGACCATGTCGGCGTACCGTCCGAGTCCCAAAAAGTAAGCGCCGTAAAGCGAAGTAAGGTCGAGAAGGAAACCCGATGCAAATGTCACTACCAAGAGCAAGCCGGCATCAGCAGTCTTGAAGACCGTCAGACCAATCCATGGAGTGGCAACGAGGGCGAATACCAGTCCGGGTCCAGCGAAGATAAGCAGCAAACGAAGACTTGTTCTTGTGATTGCTGTCGCGGCTGACCGATCTTGGGATCTGACATTGGCCGAGATGAACCGTGTTGAGGCTTCAGGGATCGAGAGTTGAGTAATAGTAGTGAATACGTACAACACCACAGCGAGAATAGAAACCTCCCCGATTTCGGCTAGATTCAAGACATGAATTAGAAGGACGTAGTAAACGAATGATGCCGCTAAAGTCGCAACTTGCTGATATGTAATGTAAGCGGTTCCTCTAGGAACGTTGAAGAACGTGGAGTCAGTCAACGCCTGGTCGTTCAGAAACCGGACGAATAGTTCTTGTGCGTTGTGTCTCGACATGCAAGACAATTCTTACAGGGTGCGCACCCAATCTTCGTTGAGACACGGAAGGGCGCCGGAAGGGTCAGTATGATGATTTTGTTAGGTTAGTTGTCGTAAGTTTTGCACACCCGTAAAGCCTCTTAAGACTATCCTTAGCCCATCCTCAATGCGGGAAGATCCATGAAGCTGAAGGTCCCAGCCGAGGGCCTAGCGATTGTTTTCTTATGCTTCATCGCTCTACCAGGATTCCTCTTACCATCTCAGTATCAGACCCGGCCCGGTGCAGAAGACTTTTCGGCGCGCTTTGCTGTTTCTTCTTCTGTCGTCACCGACAGACCTTTCGACTACGTTTTGATCATAATGATGGAGAACAAGAATTTTAGCCAGATTAATGACAGTGCTTCAGCCCCATACCTAAACCAACTGGCTCGTAACTACTCTCTAGCAACACGTTACACGGCATGCGATCACCCAAGCCTCCCGAACTATATGTGCCTGACCGGTGGCAACAACTATTTCACGGGCACAGATTGCGCGCCCACGTCGTGCACTACAAGCAATCCCAGCATAGCGGATCGAATAGAGAATGTTGGGCTTTCATGGAGAGCTTACTTTGAAGATATGCCATCTCCCTGTTATAAAGGGGCATTAGGAAACTACACCTATGCAACCAACCCTTTCATTTACTACGCCTCGATTGGCGGCAACTCGACCAGATGTAGAGCGCATGATGTTCCGGCGAACTCAGGTGGAAAAGGTCTACCCGATGACAACCTTGTAAAGGATCTCGGCTCGACGAGCACTGCTTCCAACTACATGTTTCTTAGCCCCAACATTTGTGATAACATGCACAGTTGTTCAATCCTTCGAGGCGACGATTACCTCAAGCAACTCATTCCATTGATCCTGGACAGCTATATCTTCAGGGTTGAGAAGGCCGCTCTTCTCATCACCTTCGATGAGGGATACGGGATATACCCTACGGACTACGTCTACACAGTATGGGCGGGGTCAACTGTCAAGACTCACTATGAGTCTTCAATCAAATACTCGCCGTACTCCGTTCTCAGTACAATTGAATCAGCTTGGGGACTTCAAGCACTAACTGCAAAGGATGGTGAAGGGCCCTCAATGATGGAATTCTTCCCCAATAACCTTGGGCCTGCTGCGCCGCTCCATGCAGGTTTCGAGTTCTCTCCAAGTAACCCGGGTCTGGACCAAACAGTAAATTTCTGGAGTTCTGTTACCGGAGGAACACGGCCCTACGTTTACGAGTGGTCGTTTGGCGACGGTGAGCGAAGCACAGGACAAACGACTAACCACATCTATCTACTTGTTGGAAACTACACAGCAAGCATCGCTGTAACAGACGCGTTTGGACAGATGGCGAATGTTTCCAAAGAGATTTCTATCGATATACAGCCCGTGCCGCTTGGAACATGTCTAAGGTGTCCGAGAACAGATTTCCCCAGGGAGACAGGACTGATGATTTTCTTTGCGATAGGATTGGCATTGCCTTTGGCCGTCTATACGATAGTCTCTTGGAGGGGTCGGAGATTTGTTTAGCCGAATAGAAAAAGTACACACGCCTCTGACGGTGAGTGCAGACCCGGGTCATCTCCGAATTCGTTAACTGAATGATTTATAGTCAGTCCCTCGTCAGACCGATATGGTTTGGCAGTCGAGTTCCTCAAAGACAACGACTCCCCAAGCGTCCAACGGCTGGGAAATCTCTAATCCCAATCCTTCGATTGCTATTCCATTGATCCGAAATACAGATGTGGTCGTTTTCCTATGAGATAATCTGTCGCAAGCACATGATATCCGAATTCCTGCATGAAGTTGATTATGTCGGTAGCCTCTACTTTCCTCTGGGGGTGGGTCTCAACGATAACCAGGCCGGCTGTGTGGTGTTTTAGAGAACCGCGAATTCCCTCAAGGACTTTCATCTCGTGTCCTTGCACATCAATTTTCAGCAAATCAACGTGGTCAAAACCATAAGTCTGCAAGATATGATCCAGTGGCATTCCCTTCGCGTGCTCCCCTCCATTGAGCCTAGAGACTCTCAGGTCACCTCCATTCCCGATAAGAGTGAGTTCCTCAAACGAATTATGAGCGGCTACGTTTACAGGAATGACTTGACTAACAGAGTTGGAGCGAAGGTTCGAACGAAGTATGTCAAAGTTCTCGCGACCAGGCTCCACGGAGAGTACCTGTCTGGCCTTACTTAAAATAGCCACGGTAAAATCCCCAATGTTTGCGCCAACGTCAAGTACCGTTGAGCAAGGCATGTTTCTGAATTGTGCTGACTCAAGCTTTCTCATGTACGAGAACTTGGTTTTGAAGATCCCATAAACAGTCCAACGCAAAATGTTGTTGCGTTGAATCAAGAATTTTCCCATCGGCGTTTTAAGCTCGCCTCTGAAGTTCAGTACGTGAAGAAGGGGAGCAACCAGGATTAGAATAAGGAAGGGGAAGTCCCGGTAAGAGACAGTCCGTTTGATTGCAAAGAAAGATATCTGCACAAAATTGTGCAAGAGTTCTCCACCAGTGGGTGAATCACGTATCATTGATTTCTTGAAGACACATCACCGACAATAAGTAAGCTATGTTACCATCAACAATTTCTTAACCGATTTCTTCTCTGATCGTATCCATAAGCTAACTAACTGAAGAGATGCCTATTCTCGCGCACCCAATTTACGACACGTTTGACCCCTTCTTGAGGCGCAACTTTCGGCCTCCAATGAAGCATTTCTTCGGCCTTGCGGATATCGGAAATGTAGACTCTCTGATCTGCAGGTCGCCATTCTTGAAAAGTGACTTCTGGCATCACGCCCGTCATTTCTCGGAGTAGGTCGAGCAGCTCCAATAACGACAAGGTGTTCTGCGGTCCTCCTCCCATATTGAAGACTGAGTGCTTGATCTTGCTTTTAAGGAACCGGTCGAACGCATCGACTAGGTCCTTAACATACAAAGTGTCCCTGACTTGTTTTCCATCCCCATAGATTGTGATTCGTCTGCCAGTAAGAGTTGATATTGTAAACCACGCCAGCCATCCTTGATCCTCCACGCCGAATTGGCGCTCGCCATATATGCAGCTCATCCTAAAAACGCAAGTCCGGAGACCATAGGTGTGAGCGTAGTCTTGAACGTATGTATCTGCTGCTAACTTGGATGAACCGTAAGGACTATGTCCTGTATTGTCAGTTGAGAAACCTTCCGGTATACCATTAACGTATTGTGCATTGTTGAAGACGTAACGTTTGTCCTCCTCGACAACTAGTATGTTGTTCACGGTTTCGCCGTAAACCTTGTTGGTACTACAGAATACTACGGCCGCGTCACTTAGCCTGGCGGCTTCCAGAACGTTCAGGGTGCCCAATGCATTGATTTCGAAATCTGTCCGAGGGTCCTTGACGCTTGTTGTGACCGCAACTTGGCCTGCCGTGTGAACTACAAAATTGGCGCCTTTCGCCGCATTCTTCAAAGATTGGAAATCTCGTAAGTCTGCCTCGCAGAATTTGATTCCAGGGCCTCTCGCTTTAAGATAGTCAAGATTGTATTTGCTGTTGTTGTCTGGTCTCGCAAGCAACTGACTTCTTGAAAGGTTGTCGTAAACGGTGACGTCGTTGTCTCGAGAAAAGAACTCCGCCGCATGTGATCCAACAAAGCCTGCGCCACCGGTTATTAGGACCTTCATGTAGCGAACCCCCCTTTACGATTATTAAATTCTGTTCGAGGGGTCGCTGAAAAAACGCACGTAGAGGCGTATGTCTCTATGTGGCGTCTAGTTTAGCTTTCATTTGAGTTAGCGGAGCGCTTGGATTTCACCGAATCTGTAGCAGTCGCTGAGTTTCGTCGCTTAGCTCTATCCAAGATGAAACTGTTACTGATTAGAAGGGCGACAAGAGTCGCTAGAGCAAGAATGGAGAGTGTTATACCATATTCGTAGAGGCGCTGAGGACCGTAGAATAAGGATGTCTTAAGTGACAGCCCTGAACTGACTAGCCAAGAATTCATCCAGCCATTCGCGACGATATGGATCGCCCCCGGAGCAAAAAGAGTCCAGCCGGCATCAAAGGTTTCTCCCTCGACGAGATAGAAAGGGCCGCTCGACGCAATTTGGATTAGATGCTGCGTTTCACTACCTGAAGTCTGGCTGACTATTGCGTTAGGGTCAAGGGTTCCTTGGATGACGTCAGTTGGAGAAACTACGACTGATTTTCCGAGGACAAAGTCGTTTGAGAGAACTAGCTGGATCAAATTCGACCGGCTAAAATCGTCTCTAAAGACCAGATTGTTGTTCAAGTCATTAGCAGTCACGTTGGAGAAGCGACCCATTCCACCGCTTCTTAAGGCTGCGAATCCAGCGGGGAAAGTACCATCATTGAAGGTATACATCGGAATCCAATTCTGACCGTCGCCACTAGAAAGTACTTTGAAAGTGCTTCCTTGTGAAATTATTCTTATCCAAAGAGTTTGGTTAGCTAAGTACGACACCCATTGGGAAAACAACTCAGTACGTTGCCCCTGGACAACCTTACCCACGGTGAAATACCCAATACCTGTTTGTCCCGCATAATAGTAATTATTCATGTCAGCTCCGCGCCACAAGATCCAGTTATCGAGAGACTTTGCTGATGGGACGAGCTGAGTCTTCACTATCAAATCTGTGTCGACAAAGACTTGGTTAGTCCGGAGTATTCCCCCGTTCCCAAAGACCGAGTATTGCTCGAATGCAGTCCATTGTCCTGACAGTGGTTGCCAGTTTCTAATAGCGTAGATCGGCGGGTCATCATAGATCGCTTTAATTGCCCCGTAGATTAGCGGAACACTTGGGACGTCGTTCTCCCAAAGTGAGGCTTCGGGGTAATTCGCAATTAGCTTTACTCCATCGAGATGGATCAGATTCTGATAAACTCGCGTAACGTTCCAGCCTCCGACCAATGGTCCAAAGTTGGGTAGGACGTCGTCCCGGAGGACTATGTACTTCACACTCACAAGCGACAACAGTTTCGCAGCATTGGGTGGAGGATCAAATCCTGCAAGCATTACTTCCATAGAGGTAGCAAACTCTTTCGCTTGTGGGTTTGAAGTCAGGTCGTCTACTATAGTGGGCATTTGAGAGTAGCTGATAGTCGGGTCTCCTCCTTGATTTTCGCGTTGAAAATTATCATTGACGTAGAGAGGAGACCCCGACATGGGAAGGTAGAGGACCCGAAAAGCTGACTCGTTGTCATGAGATATGATGGAATTAATATTGGAATACCCTGTTGGGAGCCCATAAACATCAACATTTCCACCGAGATTCCCTGAAAAGAACGGGGACACCCAAACGGAAACCGCTAGAACTAAAACGAAGAAAACAATGAGCTTTCGTCTCGATGCGTATCTTCTCAAGACGTTCGCCGAGAACAACCCAAGAATCACGGCTAAGGCCAGAGTGGTGGGAAAAATCAAGTGCTGAGGGCTCTTGAATAGAATCATCAAAGGAAAATTGACAAAAATCCAATCAACTAGCCCTCTGAAAGGAGAGTTACTTCCGGTTTCGAAGATAATCGATACAATCAGGATTGGCGCCCACAATGCAAGCCACGATCGTACTGGCCTCGCAAGAAGATACACCAAAGATGAAGACACTAGGACGATAGAAATCATGAACCATTCCGAGTAGAACCACGCTGGAATTGTTGCGCTGAAGAAGTCAGTCCAATACCCGGTGCCCACTATCGCCTGCAATAGGTTCGGTGTATGGACCGTGAGATTCTGAAGAACCGATTGAGTGGAGCTCTGACTCGCGATCTGCGCCTGAAGGCTGTCAAAAGAAAAGATGAGCGGCAGGATCCAGTACATGTTGAGTGGTGCCCATATTGAGAGAACACGGGCAAAGGCAGCGAATCCTTTCATCCTAGTTGCGAAGGCTATCGCCAAGAAGAGTACTAGAACCAGAAAGAGGTATTGCAAACTCATCGAGAGGGCGCTCAGAGAGAGCGCGGCAGTGGCAGAACTTTTCCATGAGGTTCGACCTGTGCAGCAACGGAGGAACGCGCCAATGACGAGAGGGGCTATTGCATACGACAGGAACTGCGTGTAGGCTCCCCCGACAATCTCGTTGAATAGAAATGGGGAGAAGGCATAGAAATATCCTGAAACCAGCGAGGCAGGATAAGACGCGAACTGGGAAGTCGGAGAAGACCCCGGAATGAGCCTATCTCGTACTAGCTCAAGAACTAATTCATGCATTCCGTATCCAGAAACGGTAATTACGATTAGCAGAAGCCCCTTAGAAACAATTTCGCCCGAAAAGCCCAAGGTCCCGAGGGAGCCGAGAACGGCAAGTGTTGGCAAGACCGATACGCCATAATTGAAAGGAAATCCCAGAAACTGCGAACTCCACACATGTGTGGACTGATTCAGCATTTGGGCAAAGTATTGGCTCGATGGTGGGATGCTCCAGTCCCAATGATGGCCGACTGTACCTGGCTCAAGAATTATTTCTCGCAAGCTGAAGAATGAAAGGAGAAAGAAACCAACGAAAGTGAGAATCGATCGTCGATGGGCAATCTTTTTCCTGAATGACATCGATATAGGCACTCCTAAGGAAATCAGTAGAAGATGCTGTTTCTATTTTCTTGCGACAACGATTAGGTCTCCGCCTTCTTCGGCCTCGGCTAAGTAGAATTTGCGTAGTACAGAACTAAGCACGACAATGCGCCACTTTTGTGAGGCGTTCAAGAGTATTCCGCTTGTCGAATTTGGAAACTTTCGTAGGGCGACACGGAATGTGAAAATAACCAAAGCCATCGCGTCCCAAAGTCGAATTGTATCCTTGGTAAGACAAGATCTAACCTGGACCAAGGCAAAGCCTTGCTTTGTCAACTGACTAGTCCAATTACTCGCGGTGAAAACGTTGAAGTGTTGGAGCAAGCTATTACGCTTGGTACCATACCATTGGATGAATGGGGTAAGGAATCCGAGTTTCTGAACTGTTGATGGTAACAGGTATCGCGAGAAATTAGCCGACGGAACCGTAAAAACCAGGAATCCTCCGTCTTTCAGTACGCGGCGAATTTCCTGAATCGTTTGTCCTAAGTTGGGTATATGTTCTAACACGCTGTTAGAAATAATAGTTTCGAAGCTTCCGTCTCGAAACGGAAGTCTTGACCCATCACCTGCTAACAAGTATTGGTATGAGCCATGTTTTTTAGCCTTCGACAGGGAAGAGCGGACTATGTCGACTCCAACGTCAATAGTCGAATCGTTGAACGCAGTCCTTGAGAACCTCCCGTCCCCACAGCCCAAGTCGAGGACTGGTCTCCTAAATTTTCGATTCAAGAATTCCTGATGCAATTCCCTTGCTTCGATAGCTCTCCATAGAATTGTTGAGGGATGGGCAAAGACATGCATTGTCTGCAGCAAGAAATCCGGCTGGCTCAGGTCGGAATCTGGTATTACAGTTTCCAACCAGATCCCTCATCCGTCATCTTTCGATACAAGTAGACAGGGGAAACCTTCTTCATAATCGCTGGGAGAATTGTTCCATCGGAAACGCGCCTGACAGTACGCTGCGTTTCAATTCGTTTTCTCCAAATACGTCCGAAATTCCTCAGATTGTAAGTCATACCGCGAAGGATCCATATTCCCTCGACTGGTCGCCGTCGCCCAAAATGCCACAGCATGATCGCTAGCCAAGAGGCGACATGGATTGGGGCAATCTTTACCATAGTATACCCGCCCGAGTCCTTCAGAATAGTCATGATGTAATTCTTGGTCCCGTGGTACTTGGCAAGGAACTTCGTTCTGGGTGAGATTAGCTTCTGCAGTCCGCCAAAGTCGTGATACACTACCGACAAAGGGGCGTATGCGACTTGAAAACCGGTTAGCCAAACTCTCCAGCAGAGGTCGGTTTCTTCCATGTAAATGAAAAAGTCCTCGTCAAACATGCCAACTTTTTGGAAGATTTCTTTCTTAATGATCATTCCGGCCGACTTGACCCCAAAGACTATGGCAGTCTTCTGAGTCGACTTGTCATCAAGATAACCGAGAGGTCGTCTTTGAACGAGGAAACCGAATTGGCTAAGAAAATCTCCGACGTAATCAAGCCTTGAACGGTCAGACATCAATAACAATTTACATTGAACTACTCCCACCGATGGACATTCCTGCATGAGGTCCAGTGCCTCAACGAGCCACTGGCTGTCGACTTCTGTATCCGAGTCCAAGAAAGCGAGATAATCTCCTCGTGCCATTTTCGCTCCCAGGTTTCTTCCCCCGCTCGCACCTAGGTTACTCCCTGTTTCTGTAATCCGAAGTTTGGAACTAGCCGCAAACGTGGTTCTAATTCTCTCGACACTGCCATCCGTAGAGCCGTTGTCGACGAATATGACTTCAAAGTTGGGTGATTGAACCGCGAGCACAGATGACAAGCATCTTTCTATGGATCTTCCTCCGTTGTGATTGAGGATCACGACGCTGGCGAGAATAGACCCCTGTTCCAACTATTGGTCTATGCTCTTTGGCTAATCGAGTTCTTGAAGCTAAGCGAGAGGCCTCGTACCGTCCCAATAATCCCGGAAAGGTAGTGCCTATTCCTCGTGGAAATGAACTTGAAAAACCAATAGATCTGCAACATAGCAATGTAAGAGGAGAATCTCAGATACTTCTCGACTGTGTCGGGTCGTATGTGAGTGAAGTAGAAATGGATGAGGTTCATCATCCTATCCGAAGCGACGTCTCTCTGAACGAACACCCCTGCCCGACTCACCATGTGATGGACGATCGCTTTTGGATTGAAAACCAGTCTATAACCAAGTTTTCTGATTCGAAATGAAAGGTCGACTTCAGACCATTCAGCAATCGACTTGTAGGTAAAATCGAGCCATCCGGCCTTTCGCATAAGGTCCCTTCGAACTGCCATATTGCAGGCTTCGAGATACTCTACATCAACCGGCCCTGTGAGTTCTAGGATCTTCGGGAGATTTGAGCCAGGAGACCAAGCGCCACTCTTGAAGATGCGCCCGACCGCGTGGGGTTGACCTTCCAAGAAGAAATTAACATAGACTGATGAGGCCATTCTTGACACAAATCCGCTCCTTCTTGCATCGGGCAAAAACATGAAGACGTCTCTTTGTGGCAGTCTCTCGAGTGGAACCAGAGTCGGGCCACTGACACCCCCGATCCCATCGGACCCGTCAAACGTACTAACTATCTCAGAGAGCCATCGTCTATCTGCCAAAATGTCATCGTCGGTTCTGATCACTATATCTCCTGTTGACAATCGAAAGCCGACGTCCATTTGGCGAATCAGTCCCCCTCCTTGCGTAACGAGTTTGAGGGAAAGTTTTGACGAATACTCTCTAACTACGTGCGCGGTTGCAGCATCAGAATCGCATTGAACAATGATTATCTCGAAGTTCCCAAATGATTGATCGAGGAGTGAATCCAAGCATAGGCGTAGAGAAGATGCCCTCCGACAAGTCGGAATGACTATAGACACCTCTGGGTGCGCCGATTTCATCCTAAGCTGGTCTCGATCTGGGCCTCTTCAGATGGCGAATAGAGTCGCTTCTCATGAATCTGGTTGCCTATTTCATCGAGGAGTTTCATAGTCGGCATGACATCAACTATCCCGATCGGAGGGGGTAGGCCCTTTTTAATTGACTCGACGAACGATGATATTATTGCGAAATGAGGTAGAATTGAATGGCCACGGTGCCGCCCCGTGACCACGTCTCTTCCAAATCCTACTAGTCTTCGAATGTCTCCAGTCGTTTCCGCCCATGGTCCAGTTTCTCCGGATCTAAGTATCAATGCGTCTGGCTGCAGCTTCAGTGTTGCATCGGTAATAGTCGCGGATATATCAGAGCGAAAGAAGATGGCTGATGCAAACCATGCTAAGTCCAGTAATGAGATCGCTCCATTTTCGTGTTTGACTAGGGCCCTGATCGCGGTTGTGAGCTCTAAGTCTTGATCGAACGTGCTATCCACTCCCAACACCCGTGAATGCGGGCCGAGGAAGAGAGTGTGAAGGTCTACTGAGTGGACCGCGTTTTCGTATAGCACTCCCCCGCTTAGAGCTTCGTTCCACATCCATTTAGGTTGACCGAAGATCGATGAACCGTGGTGCTGAGTTATCATACTGTTGATCCTTCCAATCTTGCCGTTGCGCACATGAGCCAGAAGTCGCAATGTGGCGTCTCGATAGCGATAGTTCTGCATCACGCAGAGACTGACGTTCTCCTTTCGGCTTTTAGATAGTAGTTCCTCCGCATCCTTACTTGAGAGAGCCACGGGCTTTTCGACGAGAACGTGAACGCCGAAGTCCATGGCGAGGCTACAGAGTTTGTAGTGAGTGAAACCCGGCGTTGCGATGTCTACAACGTCCAAGTCAGTTTTTTCTAACATTGTCTCCATGTCTTCGAAGCGATCTTTGATTCCGAAGCGATCGCCAACACGTTTGAGTGTGTTGGGATTTTCTTCACAGATTGCGACTAACTCTAAGTCATTCGTTTTGAGGATGCTGGGAATGTGATAAGTAGAGGCGACGAACCCCGCCCCCACTAAGCCTACTTTCACCTATCTCACGCGCTGTCGGACTATCTTCAACGCATGGTAAAGAAATCTATTGAACTTGAATTTGTGATCAGAGTATCGAATCGGATCTCCATCTTGAACCACTCGGTAGGCCATGTCACCCAGTTTCTTCTTGGCCGCCTTCCGAATATGGCCTACAAAATATGGTCGAAATCCCGCGAGCCGAGCGCAAAAGGAGTCGACCGACACGATGTCCGTTCCACCTACAATTAGCCCAACTTGCTTAGGAGTACCAAAGATTGGACCGCCATTCCCTTCCATGCAAAGGTTCGCGTCGACGATGCTCACTTGCGGCAACGCGGCCAAATTCGAGTCGACTATAGCTTCATCAAGATGCGAATGGAAAGGGATCTTGTTCTTAGGTTTGAATAGCCCAAACTGATTTTTTAGACTGCAGGTGATTTTAGTCCCACCATGCGTCTTCAGTTTCGGGTGAGTTATGAAAAGATCAGAGTCTTGGACGCATTTGGGGATTCTAATTGTTGTATATAGACAGCCATCAACCTGTCTGCGGACCCATGGTTCGTTTGCGACATTGAGCACTTCGCAGTCGTGTTTCTTGGCTACGTCATCAATGCCTAGAAAGCCGAAAATTCTGTCTGCGGAGACCCCTGTGGCGTCGTTTTCAATAATGCGAATTCTGGCGACAGGATATTTTCGCCTTAGGGCGAAAAGCATAGAATCGACGACCTCGGGATCTGACGTTGCTCCACTTTCCTTGCATCGATACTCGCAGAGATTTGGTTTTACGCATATGTACGAAGCGTGAGATGGTAAATCCAACCGTTCGACTAGGTCTTGCATTACTGATACCATGGGTCTGTTAACTTGCATTACTTGCACGGCATGCATTTTTTGAGACATCTTGATCGAGCCGATCACGTCTTCATTTTTAGATCGTTGTCAACATCTCGGTAGACGGTCCATGTCGTATCCGCAACTCGGTCCCACGAAAGTGTCGATGCCTTTTGCGTCATCGAGTTAGAAAATCTCTTTCTCAATGATGCATCTTCCATCATCGCTTGCATTGCTCCACGAAGAGAACGAACGTCTTTAGGCTGGCACAAGAATCCGTCTTCACCCTGTTTCACGAACTCTCGCATTATCTCGTTGTCGGGAACGATCACCGGTTTGCCGTGTTGCATCGCGAAAGAAAGGACGATGCTACTTGAGATCGCCATTGTGTACGGTAGCACGACGAAATCTGCCAATTCGAAAATGTCATTTAGTTCGTCGATCGGAAAAGGAGTCGTTGTGACCATAGTAACCCGATCGTCGATCCCCAGATTCACAACAAGGCGCGATAGCCTGTTAATGTAAGGTGTAGAGTATGGTAACCTACCGCCGATTACTACAAGAGTCCACGCTTGAAACCTACCGGACAAATCGTGAAAGGCTTGTATGAGGTACTCAACTCCTTTCCTCTCGCTGAGATATCCAAAGAAAAGAACAACGTTCTTTCCATTCAACAGGGTTCGCCATTTTGATGTCGAAAGCGATGGTTTCGTGGGTTCAGGAACGCCTATCGGTATGACGCGCACCTTGTCGGCGCTTGCGGCGTAACTCGTCAGGAGGGCCATTTTCATAGCCTTCGAGTGAACGATTAGCAACGTCGATAAAGAGACAGTTGTGCGGTATACGAGCGATAACGTGACTCGCAACAATGGCCAAAGGAAGGCTGGTGCGCCGAATGTGCTTGCAAATTCCTTGGTAACAATCGAGGGTTGAACGACGGCGTGCAGGGTGACTATTGTCTTAGTTCGGGCGACTCTTAACAATAGGAGTAGCATGGGAAAGACTAAGATCGTGCTGGGCCCTCCAAACATATTGAATTCATGTTGGACATGAACGATCCCGGGTTTGTCCATGATCACCTGTCTGAAAATTTGAAATGGATAAAATGGGTTCTTTGACCACACTTCACGGACGTTATCAAGGTCCAGGGCGATACTCTCGCTCCGACTTCTGTAGAACGAAGCTCCGAAATTGTCTCTCTTGAGTTCCCGCAAAGCTCGTCCCAGGAAGATTGTGTAATGTGACCTAGGGTATAGCTGAGAGACTATTGCAACCCGAACCATGGGTTCTGTTCTAAACCTGTCTTTGTCCGGGTTAGGAGTTGACCTGCGCAGGAGAGAAGTCTTTCACGTGGCCGAAAATGTTCTTCGCTCCGCGAACCATGAACTTTACATCACGAACGCTTCGGATAGAAATTATCTTGCGGGCGATGAACTCAGGATCAAATGCGACCTTATAGAGGCCCTGGACAATTTCCATGACTTCCTCTTCCTTCATAGGAGTCTTGAGAATAGGTTCTCGCATGTCGTATCTTTCCCAGTCTTCAGTTTTCAGCCATCCGTTTTGTTTCGCCTGTTCGAATAGTTGTGTTCCTGGATACGGAATCACGATAGTCACTTGCCATGTTTTCGCGTATCCCTTCTTCAGGAGGTGTCTGGCAGTGTTTACTGTATGCAAAGCCTCGTTTTTGGTTTCCCAGGGATATCCGAACATTATTGTTAGGTGTGGGTCAAGACCCGCCTCGCTAGCAATCTTGCACGTGTCGATTTGCTGTTGTTCAGTGACACCTTTGTTGAGCATGTCGAGTGTTTTCTGATTAGCTGACTCTAGCCCGTACAGTATGAATCGGAACCCCGCTTTTTTCATCAGCTTGTATTCATCTGCTGAGAGAGCGCCGAAGCGCATGTTGCAGCCAATGAGGACCTTCTTGTTGTATCCCCGTTCAATCATTCCATTGCAGAATTTCTTCAGCCAATCTCCTACGGGGAACGTGCCCGTGTCGTCGAAAATTTCTTTGACACCATAGTTTTCAATCAACTCTCCAACCTCGTCAAGATAGGATTCCGGCCTTCTAACATTGAAAGCGGGATAGTGGATTGTCCATGAACAGAATGTGCAGCCTCCTCCAGCCCTGTACCAGCAATCTCTCCCGACCATTGAGTAGGTTCCTGGAGTATACTTGTAATTCCCGTTGTGCACGCTGTAGAGTTCCCACTTGGTCAGATCCCGGTCAATGAACGGCGCCTCACTTAGATTGTGTCTCTGAGTAAACTTTCCAGTGGATTCGAACCCGTTACTAGAGCGATACCAGATACCGGGCTCCATTTCGCCCCTCCCATCCAAGCTATTAGCAAGACTCCTAAGTGTGAAATCAAAATCTCCGCCCGTAATGATGTAGTCAACGTCGCTGTTTCTCAATGATTCCTCGGGAAAGGCCGTCACGTGATCCCCGCAAAGAACAGTCTTGGTTTCTGGGCTAACTTGTTTGATGTCAGAGATTGTTTTCCAGTAACGCTTTATGACTGGCGCTTTCGCTTCGATCGCGATAAGGTCGGGACTCTCGCTTGCTACACTTTTCAACCAGCTGTCGTAGGGTTTCTGTTCTGAAATTGCGTCGTCCCAAATCGTCTCATGACCCGCTACCTTAAGCAGTGTTGCGGCTGAAGCCGGGACCATCGGGTAAATGTAGGTGGGTTCATTGAAGTACTGGAACTGTCTGTTCTGGGAAAGAAGGGGTGTGCCCTTGTCTGTGGGAATTGGCGGGTACGAGACGGATACTTTCAAGTTTCTACTGCACTTAGCTCCAGAGAGCCGCGGTTCGATGCCACGTCATATATTAGATTTGTAACTTCCCGAGGGTGTGTCAATTTTCCTAGAAACCAGGCCTCGCAGAAAGAATGTACCGTACCATAGGTGCGTCGCGATCGCGCCGAGGAAAACGGGACCAATGAGGTCAGGATTTCGCCTCCGGAAGCCGATCATGAGCGCTCCAACTCCGATCAAGAGAAAATATGCGACCAAGGGAAAGAGTGAGAAGAGTCTCAGATTTTCGTCAAGGTAGCTTAGCAGCAAGATTGCGGGTAGACCGAGTACCAGTATTGAAGGAATGAAGTAGAGAGGTCGCCTGCTGGTTTCGGGAAATTTCTTCGAGAAATATCCTCGGTGAAGGCCATATCCCGCTATTTGTTTCAAATGAGGGCGAAAGAGAACTCTGCGATGGTGATAGACGATCACATCCGGTGCATATAGTGCGTCCTTTCCTAGCCCGTGAACCAAGTCGAGACAAAACTTCGTGTCTTCACCGGGCCAATAGGCAGAGTTGAATCCTCCGATTTCTTGAAAGGTAGATCGACGAACAATCAAATTTACCGTCGGAAGATCGTCACATTTTCGAGCTGTCTTTTCCGAGTGCCTGAAGCTCAGCGGGCCGGCTCCGAGAAAAGATGATAATATTTCGCCGCTAGCTTTCTGCATCGTATTGTCGGATTCGGGGGTAAGCCCCGGTCCGCCCACAGCCGAGACCTCTGGATCGTCAAAATACTTGATTGAGTTCTTCAACCAGTCTTTGTCCGGATAAGCGTCTCCGTCGATGAACGCTACGACTTCTCCTTTTGCGGCCTCCACCCCAATGTTTCTCTTGTCGGAAGGTTTGACTGGTCCCGTAGCTAAGACGCGAACACGACTCCCCGAGAGATCATCTTTGTAGTCGGGCAACACGAGAAGTTCGAGCCGCGGGTAGTTGAGCTGGAGGCATCCCTGAATGCACTCCTTTGTGTAGGCGTCAATTTCCTTGCAAGCGACTACGATCGATACTAAGGGTGGCTCGTCACTTAGCAGATTTCTTGGCCTCTCGTTTACCACGGTATTATCGGATTGTAAGTGTCCGACATTGACAACTTGTTTTTCTGATACCAGTGTCTTATCCGCAATCTGTAAGCAATTCCGAGTAGATCGATGAACATCCGAAACACTTGCCTCCCACTGAATGTCGCCTTTAGATCGATGTTGACGGGAAGCTCCGTTATTCTGAAATCGAAGAGCGATGCTACCGCGAGAAGTTCTGCGTCGAACGCATACCGCTTAACGGAAAGTAGGGGAAGAACTTGGTAGAGCGCTGTGCTCCTCGCCGCCTTTAGACCAGCCTGAGTATCAGTCGCGCGAACTCCTGTCAGGAGACGCTCGAGCACGTTGAAGCCTAGGCTTAGAAATCGACGCCCAGCGGGAGTCCGTACCGTTGAGAGAGGATGCCGCTTGGATCCAATAACGAAATCTGCCGATGCCAAGGCATCGACGTAATTCATCAAGTCCTTCGCTCGAATCTCCGAGTCGCTGTCAATTAGAAAGGCGAACTGCCCGGTTGCATTGTAGAGGCCAATCTTGACGGCGTGTCCCTTTCCCTGGTTCCTATCATAACCGATGAGCTTGACATTTTTGTCCGGAAATTCTTCGACGATTTTTCTAGTTGCGTCTCTGCTGCCATCATCGACGACGATTATCTCATAGTCTTTGGATAGAGCTTCAAACTGCCGGTTTACGTCAGCGACTCCCCTCTCAATCGAGTCGGCCTCGTTGTACGCAGGCATGACGACCGATATTCTGTTCTTTACGAACCCTTCTTCGAGTTCGAGCTTAGGCCGAGTCGGGGGACCTATTGCTGTTTGAGAGAGAATCTTTCCTGCCCTCTCTTACGACTATTCCGATTTGGATGATGACGCCGATGACAAGGGAGTAGAATGCGTAGTCAGCGGCATTGTTAGCGTCATTTGTATCTCCCGCGATAAGAAGAGCGGCAGCGGAGACCAGGAGAGTCATGAACGCGAGAATGAATGGTGTCCCAGGATTCCGTTTGAGGTAATCCCTCAGTCGCTTTAGGTCCGTTTGCTATCACGCTTGTGCACAGGATGTTACTCGTAAGATAAAGCAAGTTTTGCAATTGGATCCTTCAGTTAAACGTGTAGAGTGCTAAGTCTCCGTTGGTGAGCAGCGTCTCAAATCCGCTTGGTACGTACGGCTGGTTGTGCCAGCCAGTGCCGTTCGTCCACCAGATCATGAGAATTGAAGAGTAACCACTGGACTCTGCGATTTCGACTCCCGTTAGTGGGCTATTGTACTTGTAATTGATTATTCGATCGTCCAGCGAGGGGAGGTAAGCTCTTGCCCAGCCGTAGATTGCTTGGTGGGTTATCAGGACTGTTGCCGGGCCGATTCTCGCCGCGGCAGAATCTAGCAGGATTCTCAAATTTCCCAGATCAGACATGGGAACGGTATCTTGAACCATAGATGTGGGGAACTGTTCCGGGTAAGCAGTATACACGACCGCCGCTTGCTGAGCAGGAAGCGCGATGTATAGCGTGGCCGACACGATCAACGCTGCTGTGATCGTCGGCAATGCAAGTCGTTGCAGAACTCGATTCCATCCAACACTCGAAGGGGAGGATTGTAGCAGTCTGATGAGCCCTGCGGCAGCAAAGATGCAAAGCGGAATATCTAGCAATAGCGACCACCTGTAACTCTGGACTACGGGTCCAAAGAATGGGAGCAATGCGGTAAACACGATTCCGATGCAGAAGATTGACCATATCCGAAGTTCAAGGTTCGGGACCCTTCGTTGCCCGATCAGAATGAGGGGTATCAGGGCTAGGTAGGCGTAGGTCAGAAATCCGAGGTTCAAGCTGATGCTGTCAATAGTGGGGACTGGGGATTGCTGGCTTACAAGGCCGACTCTAGTCACGATCAGTCCCGTGTAAACAGTAGTCAGAAAGAGAAGGGCACCGGGCACAGCCACCTTCACCATCTGAGTGAACTCGCCGAGTTGGTGACTTGTCAAACTGATCAGAGCCTTGGTCCCGACTAGAACTAGGGCGATTACTCCGGTTAGAGGGTCAGAAGCAACGGCGAGGATGACAAGTATGGACAGCATTACGTGTTTCCTGAGAGTTGTCAAATCTCCTCCGATCATTGGGAGACTCAGGAGGATGAAGGTCAGACCGAGCATGTTTCTGTACATGTCCCAGCTGATTCGCAACGTTACAAAGTAAAGCGAAGTTAGCAGAGCGCCTCCCAACGCTTGCTTGTCCGGCCACTTCAGACCAAGGCGTAGAAACCTGAAAAGTGCGAAGATCATACTTCCGTACAGAATTGGTCCCATGATCTTGAAGATCCAGACAGGGTTGACTCGCGACAGAAGGTAGATCGGAACAGAGATCATGTACATCAGAGGAGCGGTTCCCACTATCTCCGCGATCCCAGCTTTTCCCGCGGCCCAGTCTAGTGTGTTTGGAACGTAGAACGCGATCGTATCCCAACCCACCGGGTAGGGTCCGACGAGGATCTCTGGTATTCCCCGGATCCCGAGGGGAATCAGAAAGGCTGTAAATGCAAACTTGTATTTCCGTAAATCTTCCAGGAGCTTCGGCCCACGACCCTTCAAGGGAGATCCGTGAGCTTCTAGCGAGACGATTCCCTTCTTCACGTGACAGAACCTAGGCTGGTTTTAACGTCACAAGAATTTTTGTCGTGTGATGTTTTGTTCTGGATCGAAAGATATCTGGACCGTTTCATTAAAAAGCGTCATCTAACGAACCTCTGCCCGGGGAATCGTCGGGTTTGAGAGACTCTGATGAGAGGTTCCACTGGCTTTTGTACACGATCGTACTCGCCCAGTTCATCGTGATTGCTGCGCTGCTCGGGGCCTTTAGCACCGAGTACTTGTCCAACGCCTACATGCAGACCTGGGCGAGACAGAACGCTCCCGGCCTGGAATTGCTTCTCAACGGAAACCTGGACGTTCTGCTCATAGGAGCGGCCGTCGGCTTGACATTCCTGCTCATACAGAACAGACGCGAGGCCGCGAGGTCTATGCACGCTGTCCAGACCTTCAGCCCTCTGACCTCGGAGCACAGCACTACGCCCAGTGTACTGACAAGCGCGATTAACGACGACCCCGCTCAAGACTTGTCCTCATCTTCTCCGAGAAGGAGCCGCCAATCCAAGAAGCCACCTAACGACGTTCCCAGGAAGACGGACAAGACGGGCTCCTGAGAATATAGGAATAGAATGAGAATATTCTTCATCGTCGCCGAGTCTACGCTGATTATCGCTCTGGGCTACTAATTCTTGCGAGCCCCTTCCAGAAGGACTCGTCAAACCGCCAAGCGAATGCCTGGCTATTCCCCCATCGAACCGCTAACGCACTAGCCTGCAAGGCTAGTTCTCTCCCTACCAGTAGGACCCGTGCGATACCATGTTCCATAGCACTCGCTAGCTTCACCAGAATCCTCACCAAAGTTTCCATCAACCGTCCGCTGCGCACATCGTTAACCCACCGTATGGTCAAGTCCAACAATCCTCTCTCGACCCGGTCTAGCACCTTGTACCAGACACGTTTTCTGAGAGCGCGAATCTTCAGCTTAGCAAGCTTCCGGCCTGTCAGCGGAGAATCTAGAACCCCTTCTAGAACCGATCCGTCCGTCAACAGGCGACTAGTCAGCCTCGTTAGACAATCTTCCTCAGATCATCTAGAATCTTCTGCTCCCTAGAGCGTTTTCCCTGCCAGGTAGCCAACATCCAACCAGCCAGGAGTCCCGTCGCTATTCCAACCAACGTTCCATTGAGCAGCCATTGAGCAGGCCAGAAGTGTGCCTGTACCCATTCCTGCATGTAGAAGTTGTTCTGGTACTCCAGGCTGAGCCATACTAGGAGTGTCAGGATCACGAAAGATTCTCCCAGCGCGGCGAGTCTCGCTCTTCGTAGCATATGCTCCGCCTTCAAACGGTGCATGTCCAGGGTTTCGGACATCGTAGGTGAACCCGCTGTTCCGGGAATTATAAGATGCCAGAATCCTCAAGTCGAAGCTACGATTCTTTTCGGACCTAGCGCCAATTGCTTGAACATCTGATCAGGATGCTTCTGAGATAAATTCGTCAATAATCGGCTTTCTCCAGCAATCTGCGCCTCGATCAAAGCCTTGATCAGTGATATGTCCCCAAAACACCTATAGCCAGCAAAACGCTCTTTTTCGTCAAGGTGAAAAATATGAGGAATCCGTTCAGAAGGAAATCCAAGAAAGCAGAACCAGAACCAGCAAAGCAAGCATAGTAAAGCCAGTCAGAACTTGTCCCCGCTAGCAATGGCATGGGACGAATGTTATTCGAGAAAGAAACGATCGGGGGGACAATAACCCCCGCCAATTTTTACGCGTAAACCAGCCTATTTTTACGATCTAGTCTCGGGAATTGGCCCTATATCCCAGGGTTTCAGATTCAGTCTTCTTCAACCCTTTCAAGCCTTCTCGATGGCAAAAGCTTAACCCCCCCGAAATTGGAGGCCAAACCGTCTATGTCATTGAAAAGGACCCGCGTTTTGCCGATAACCCTCTCACTAGTTCTCTTTCTGATCGTTCTACCGTCCGTACATGTTCCAGTAGCGCACGGAGCGATCTACACGCCTGGCGTTACCATCGGCCAGTACGTGGACTATGGCGAGATCAGTTTTCAGAGTAGCGGGAGTGCCTTCAACATGCAGACTTTTGATCACACTATAGATCTGAGAGATACTGTTACAGGTGTAGTTGGGAACGACGTTACCATTTCCGAAAAAGCGACATTCGATAATAACACGGCTCGCATCGAAATACTTCAGGGCAACGTGGCGACTGGAGCAGGCAACCTAACTTTTGCGCTCATTGCTGGAGGTCTAATGGCAGGGGACCCCGTCACCCAAACCCCCACGGTTCCCGGGTTTTCAGGATTCTCCTCGTCGATCAACGAGACAGTGACGCGATTCTATGCTGGGCTTCTGCGATCTGTCAACGTGGGAATCGAGCAACCCTCACTTCCTGGAGTCACTTTGAGATCCGCGGTCTACTGGGACCAGCAAACCGGCTTCGCCCTCGAACTCCTACTCACCAGTTTCATCCCAGCAGGCATCACGTCCCCCACCTCCCCCGCGTCCACCGTTTCGATTCATTTGAAAGCGACAAGCACAAACGCCTGGACCTCTTCAAACAATTCCGATTTCGGCCTGGACATTACATCACTATCCCCATTCATCCTCTATCAAGGGAGTTCCGACACGTTCAGCGTCAATCTGACAAGTGTCGGAGGATTCGTCGGCACAGTCTCCCTGCAGGCACAGCTGTCTCAAGAAAACTCGACCGTCATCTCTCCCCTAACAGTCTCCCTATCAGCCTCGAGCCTCATACTCACTTCGGGCCAATCAAGTCAATCCGCTATGCAAATATCCGCGACAACGGCCACCAATCTCGGCGTCTACCTGATCACGGTTAACGCCACGACTGCCACGTTGAGACACGATGGGATTTTCGTTGTAGAGGTTGTTCCTCCAGATTTTGAGTTGTCTCCTGACACGATATTCGTGAGCCTTCTCGAGGGGACAAGGGTCAGCAACAATTTGATGGTAAGGCCCTTGGGAGCTTTCTCCGGAACTGTGGTACTCTCCTCATTCGCTATCGACCCTGGTCTACAGGTCACGCTAAACACAACTAGTGTCACATTGTCGTCAGGGCATTCCGTAAATGTTCAGGTCAACGTTACCGCCGCATCGACTGTGGTAGCGGCGACATACTTTGGCTACATAATGGCAAACTCCGGAGCGCAGTCTCACACTGCATTTGCGATAATCAACGTCATCCAACTCTCACCACCCACCGTTGTCATTTCAATCGTTTCTCCTAATCCTGCAAAAACGGACGACTCAGTAGCGGTAAGCTTCGGGGTCTACAGCCTCGCAACAGTCACCGGGATATCCATCAACTGGGGCGATGACACACCGACCCAAACATTGGCAGCTACCGCCTCATCCGACACACACGTTTACACTGGCACAGGCAACAGCAAGTCTCAGACCTTCAAGATCACCATCAATGCGACCAATATCAAAGGAGTCGGCAGTGCGACGTACATGGAGACCGTCAACGATCAAATTCCAACCGCCGGCATAACCAACATCTCACCAGCAACCGTGTACATGGGCCAGACACTGACGCTCAGTTTCTCGGCGTCTGATCCTGATGGCACAATCGCGTCAGCCAACGTCGACTGGGGTGACGGGACGAATACGGCCGTGACTGGAGCCGCCACACAGGCTAGTCACTCTTACAGCGCATCCGGCTCATTCACAATCAAAGTCACAGTAACCGACAACAGCGGAAACGTAGCTAGCGGCTCAACAACTGTGACCATTCCACAACCTGACATCAACCTAGCATCATCCAGTCCATCCTCCACTACCACCAGCCAATCATCCATCTCCACAATCACCATCTCGCCGACGTACGGGTTCACCGGCCCCGTCACACTCTCAATCTCAGCGCCTAGCGGCATTGTCTGCACATTAGACCACTCAACTCTACAGGGATCCGGAACGGCCACACTGACGTGCACTAGCAACACAGCCAACGACTACTCGGTTACAGTCACAGCAACAGGTGGCGCCTCGCCACACACGACCACCCAGACCTTCCACGTGGCGGCCGCACCGTCTCCCGCAGCACCCGCGCCAACCATCCTTGGCCTTTCGCCCGCGATATTCTACGTGCTTATCGCAGTCCTGATTGTCGCGGTCATTGGCGGAGTAGTTGCCCTGACCAGAAGAAAGAAACCCTAACTAGTTCTTGCTTCTGGACCCCGCAGTTAGTGCTCCACCCGCGAGGCAATTGATCTCTCCTCGTGAGCAGATAGGTAAGGCTGTCTTGGCGTTTACTCTCGTGGTCAAACGAGACTGATTTGGAAGCCTTTGGATATATTTTCTTCCAGTGAGGTTTTATACTCTGGAGCGTCTCTCCCTGTCGTGATCAAGAATCCATTATCATTTCTCACTCTTCTTACTCGATATTCTGCGGTAAATCGATCTGCCGAACTAGACTGTACGTCGAATCGCCTAGTCATCTCGAAGCCTTCCTGGATTCTATAGTCGCGCGATCAGAGTGGGCGAGTCAAGAGGAGAGATGGCCGTGGTGAAGGGAAAAGCCCGTATGCGCCTTGCGATCATCCTTCTAACAACAGCACTCGGTGTTCTCGCATTGGCCCAGGCGAACTCGCAGAACTCCTCTTCCCCGAATCTACATCAATCAACAACGAGGCAGGTCTCCCCGGCAACGCCTCCGACTGGCGCCTACTTCGACCATGTGGTCACAATCTTGATGGAGAACGAAGGAGTCTTCGACATCTGCAAAAGTAGCCCGCCCCCTTGCCTGACAAGCGGGCCGGCTCCCTACATGGCTGGGCTCGCGAACGCCACCACAATCGCCGCGCAGTATCTCGCTCTGATCAGCACCAGCCAGCCCAACTATGTTGCGCTGATCAGCGGATCGATGCAAGGATGCACGAGCTCGGGATGCCCCTCCCCGATCACCGCGCCGAACCTAGTGGATCGTTTCGAGGCGTCGGGTCTGACGTGGAAGGGCTACTTTGAGAATCAGACTCTCTCGCGAGGCTGCGATTTCAGTTCCCCGGAGCCTTATACTCCGATACACAATCCGTTCATCGTCTTCCAGGACATAACAAATAACACCGCGCGCTGCAACAAGCTTGTCGATGCAAATCCTAACAGTTGCGGTAGCGTTATCGACTGCGCGCTAGTAAATGATCTCAACAATGCGACCGCCGCGGCTCCGAACTTCATGTGGCTCACACCGAACGACTGCGACGACATGCGGGGGAACAGTGTCTGCGGCACCAGCTCACTTATCGGACCTGGAGACACGTATCTCTCCAAGCTAGTCCCGTCCATTCTGAATAGTCGAACTTTCACGACTTCCCGCTCAGCGCTCTTCATAACGTTCGACGAGGGCAACAGCTTCTGCCCCGGCCCTTTTCCCAGCTCTGAAAACTGCGTCTACGCCTCCTGGTCGGGTCCAGTCGCGAAGACGCACTTCGGGTCAGGCCTCTTCTACAACCATTACTCGTACACGAAGACCATAGAGACGAACTGGAACCTTGCCGGCTTCACTTCCAACGACAAGAATGCGAACCCGATGGCCGAGTTCTTCAACAACCAGAATCCCGACTTCACCCTTACCGCAAACCCTGCAAGTCTGACGATTCCCGTCGGCTCCCGAGCCAATTCTACCATCACGCTAGCCAGCATAAACAACTTCACGGGCACGGTATCACTTACGGCGTCGAGTTCGCCCGCTGGACCCAGCCTCACACTCAGTCCCGCAAGCATTCCGCTGACCGCGCATGGGACAGGCACATCCACCCTAACCTTCTCGTCCGCGACAATAGGAAACTACACAGTTACAGTGATCGGCACAGCCAGCCCTCTCTCCCACAATACAACAATCACCTACAATGTTGCAGCGCCCGACTTTGTAATCTCAGCAAATCCAAGCACGATGACTATAGGTCAACTATCCTCCGTTGCAAATACTCCTGTCGCGGTAAACTCGACTGGCGACAGAACCTTCTTCGAATCCTCATATCTAGCCCAATCATTCTCGGCCAAAGGTCTCATCTGGCTCTTCTATGAAGATTCGAGATTCACCTGCGAGGGCCAGACCGGCTGTTTGACCTACACGAGCTCGACGAACGGTTCCAGATGGGCCCCGGTCACGAGGGTACCAGTTCACATTACTGACAGCGACTTCAGCGTCTATACGAATGGGTCGAGCGTCTTCTACGCCCGCTACAACGAGACAAGTTTCGAATCTTCTTGTGGTAAGAGGATCGAGTTCGGGCTCGGAGCGCTCAACACTTCAGGATCCATAACCTGGCAGTCGGAGCAGACTGTCGCGGTTGGCGCGTCGAACCGTGACTATCCGAACGATGAGATCACAGTCGACAGCAACGGCCAGGTCTGGATCGCATACATGATAGACAACCACAGCGTCTGCGGTGGTAACGGGACAGACCGTCCACAAGTCATCCATTCGGCCGGAACAAACTATGCTGTCTGGACTGGCAACTTTACGCTCTCCACCGCTCACTCGAACAACTGGCACATAGCACTGGCATCACTTGGCAACGGCGAGATATACGCCAGTTACTGGCTGAGAAATATTGATCTTCACGGTCGCCTATACAACGGGACAAGCTGGGGCGCCGACGAACAGATATCGTCTACAACTACGAAGAATGATGTCAACGCCTGGCTGTTCAACACGGGAACGAACGTCTACGCTCTCTACTTTGACAACAGCACAGAGACCTTCAACTACGCAACGCGTTCCTCAACTGGAACCTGGACAATCAACACGATCGGTTTCGGTGAGTCTCACACAGGGACCATCGCCTTCTCGCCCTCATACTACTCGCTGCCCGACTCCGCGAGCTACGACTCTAGGGACAATCTTTTCGATCTTTTCTACTTGAACGCGACGGCTCAGAGGATAGACCAGTGGTCGGGTTCGGGTATTACGTGGACCAAGACGACTGGACTGGTAAGTATCGCCGCGGCACCGTATCCGGATAGTATCTCCAGTTTCATCCAGTCCTCTCCTAACCCTATCGGCTCAGTCTTCTACATCAGCGGATCTGCCTCCCCATTCACAATGACCTCCGCCAGCCTCTCGTTCAGACCGGCCGGCAACACTGGCAGTTTCACAACCACCGTAACCGGCAAGAACGGGTTCACATCAACCGTAAACCTCACAACCTCCATCTCATCCGCGACCGGACTATCAGTAAGCTGCAGCCCAACCAGCATAATAGGCGGATCCGGATCATCCACCTGCAACCTAGTCAGCTCAGCCCGGGGAAACTACACAGTAACCCTCACGGGCACCAGCGGCTCTCTATCGCATTTCACTACTGTCACAGTCTCGGTGTCAGCGTTCCCCGACTTCTCAATCCTTGCATCCTCACCAGCCCCATCCAGCATTGGTCAATCGCCAGCTTCGATCATAACAGTAACAGCACTATCCGGCTTCACCGGAATAGTGGCCCTCACCGACACAGTTCCCACTGGCCTTAGCTGCACCGCAATCTCTCCCACCAGCATCACCAGCTCGGGAACCGCGACAGTCTCCTGCACCGCGATAGTGGCTGGAAACTACACCCTCACCCTAACCGGAACAAGCGGATCACTAAACCATTCCACAACCGCTCTCTTCCGCTTCCAAGACTTCACGACATCAGCAACCAGTCCCGCCCCGGTCAACGCGGCCCAATCCGCCATCTCAACAATCACCATTACGGCATTGAACCATTTCAACGGCACCGTCAACTTGTCAGAGACTGTCCCGTCAGGACTCGTCTGCGGCGCGATAACGCCCGCGAGCCTTACCGGTTCAGGCAGCGCAACCGTATCATGTAGCGCGAACGTCGCGGGCAACTACACGCTGACGATAACCGCTACGGCTGGTTCGCTTGTACACTCAGCCACGGCTCTCTTCCAAATCCGAGATTTCGCAGTATCCTCGACCTCACCAGCCGCAGCTGACGTCGGAGTATCGACCACTTCCACGATAACGGTGACCGGGCTGAACCACTTCTCGGCCACTGTGTCGTTCTCAGACGGCGTGCCATCCGGACTCACGTGCGGAGCAATTAGCCCACCCAGCGTAACTGGATCTGGAAGTGCCACGGTCTCATGCCACGCCACAGTCGCTGGCAACTACACTCTAACGCTGACTGGCACTAGTGGCTCGTTAACTCATTCGTCGACCGCCATCTTTCAATTCTGGGACTTTAGCGTATCAGCCTCCACGGCGGCGCCAGCTAACGCGGGGACCTCATCCAACTCGACCATTAGTATCCTCGCGGTCAATCACTTCAACGGAGTAGTCTCTCTAACGGACACCGTGCCGCTGGGTCTTGTCTGCGGCTCAATAAATCCCGCCAGCGTAACAGGATCAGGCATAGCAACCGTATCATGCAGCGCCGTCGTCGCCGGTAACTACACTCTGACGGTAACTGGGTCGAGTAGCTCTCTGGTGCGCAACGCTACTATCCTCTTCCAGTTCCGAGACTATGCGATCTTCGCATCCATACTCGTCCCTACTAACGCCGGCTCACCCGCCTCATCAACCATCACAATAACCAGTATGAACCATTTCGCGGGAAACGTCAGCTTAACCGATACGCTTCCATCGGGTCTTGCATGCGGAGTAATCAGCCCGACAAGTATCAGCGGATCTGGAACAGCTACAGTCTCCTGCTCGTCCAGCAACGCCGGAAACTATACGCTCACAGTGACCGGAACCAGCGGCTCACTTAGCCACTCGGCGACCACGCTCTTCCGAGTGCAAGACTTCAACGTATCCGCATCCTCCCCTGCAGCTGTCAGCGTCGGCGTCTCGGCAACGCCTGCGATAACCATCACCGCGGTGAACGGCTTTGCAGTGCTAGTTAGTCTAAGCGACAATATTCCAACAGGCTTGACGTGCGCCGCGATCAATCCGGGCAGCGTAACGGGATCAGGGACGGCTCTAGTTTCCTGCACTTCAAACGTGGCCGGGAACTACACATTGACAATCACAGGAGCGAATAGCGCGCTTTCACATTCGATAACAGTGATCCTACAGTTCCAGGATTATACTATCATTGCGAACCCTTCTGCAGTACAGGTCAATTCGGGAAGCGCCGGCTCATCCACGATCACGATTACGCCCTTGAACCATTTCTCCGGAACCATCTCGCTTTCATCCTCAGCCTCGACCGGAGCGACTACAATGATCAATACCACTAGCCTCCTGGGAGGTTCAGGAACATCAACGCTGACCTTTAGCGCCAATGCAGCAGGAAACTACACGGTGACCGTCAACAGTTCAAGCGGAACCCTGACGCATACGACTACCGTCATCGTCCAGGTTGTCGACTTCTCGATCGCCGCCAGCCCTTCAATCACAACGATTCTCGCTGGTGGTACGGGCAATTCAACGATCACGATAAATGGGCTGAATGGATTCAGCGGAACCATAAGTCTCATCCTGACCCCATCGATGGGACTAACAGCCACAATCGCGCCCAACAGCATTACCGGGTCCGGATCATCCACAATGTCAGTCACTTCGTCGACCTCAGGAGACTATTCAGTCAGCATCAAGGCGACGTCTGGCATGCTATCGCATACTATCGGCGTTATCGTTCACGTGTTGGACTACAGCCTCACCGGAAACCCCACAAACCTCATCGCTCCAATCGGATCAAGTACTAGCTCAACACTAACTCTCCAGAGTCTGAACGGGTACTCTGGGAACGTGACCCTAACCTTCACAGTCCAATCCGCCTGCACTTCAACGGGAGCAACCGGTTTCGGTGGCGGGCGTCCTCCGTTCATTCTCGCCCCTCCAGCTGTCCTGCCAAGCGTCTCGATCAGTCCGCAGACGTTCCAGCTTTCCGCTGGCGGTACGCAACAGGCCCTGGTCAGTGTGTCTCTTCCGTCCGACCTGCTTGCATGCAACTATCCGATCACCATCCTCACTAGCGACGGAAGAGTCTCGCACCAAGTCGTCTTGACAGTCGTGGCAACAGACTTCAGCATGACCGCCACACCAAACTCGCTCACCCTCCAACCCGGCGCTAACGCAACCATAGTGCTGAGGTTGGGGAGCTTGAACTTCTTCCAAGGAAACGTAACCCTGACCATAACCTCCCAGGCCGGAGGCCCCACCGGGACCCTCAGCTCGTCAATCGTACAAGTCTCCCCCTTCAGCAATGTGAACCTTAACCTGACGATTCGGGTCCCAACAAACACGGCCCTAGGCAACTACACTATCACCATCCAAGCAACATCAGGGGGACTCTCGCACATCCTGACTATCCCAGTGAGAGTTACGGCTACCGGATTCGTAACGGTCCTAGCCACCATTCTCAATCCCCAGAACGCTTCACCAATCAGCGCCACGGCAATAGTCGCATTACTCACAATTTTCGCTACATTGAAGGTCAGGGGATATCAGAGTCAGAACCGTGACATTCGTCAACGAAATAGGATCGAGCATCGAATCCATCGGAGATCAACTGCGAGACAGTTTCTTCCATACTCTTCTGGTCTGCCAGTGTTGTGGGTGCTGACTTCAAGGAACGGGTCTCTGGCCTCTGATCCTATCCACGAATCCTGACGGATCGTCGTTAATCCCCAGGTAGCTCTGGATTCTAGCCACCGTTCCCGGCTTTCGCTGGTTACAGTGGATAATAGTACACGTCTCGTTGTGCCCCGTAGTCTAAGGCTAGAATAATGCAGAACCGAAAGTTTCTGATTCCAATACTGGCAGTACTCCTAGTCGGAATGGCAGTCCCAATGTCTGTACAGAGAGCACACGGAGACGATACCAACGAGACACTGAACATCACGGGCCTCGTTGCACGCGGAACATACGATTCCTATCTAGCGACCACCGTTGATGCTATCCAAGCAGGCAACACCATGACCTTCAACGTCATCTTCACCGCGAACACGTACGTCTACCAGAGAAACCTGACCATGGGAATCAAGTTTGACTGGATGACCAACTACCAGAACACGACCAGCGACACAGCCGTCTACGCCGGACAGACACTCACCGTCTCGCTGCCCTACACGATCCCAGCATTAACAGGCCAATACTCAGCGCTGAACCTTCAGACTCACACTTGGACCCTTCAACTCTGGGACATGGCTCAAGGCGCCACGTGGAGCGCTAACACCTACTGTTACGACTACAACTACGCCCCACCAAACGTTCCACCTGCGTGCCGCAGCTTCACAAGCAGTAGCTACCCATACCACTCACTCGCCGTCTACTCGAGCGCCCAGTCTAACAGCTACAACACCAAGCTACAAGCCAGCGCTATCATAACCTCGCTCAACAATGTTCTGGGAAGCACCTTCCAACCCGCACCTGGAACAAGCGCCGCACTAGCCTCTCTCGCACAAGCCAATGCTCAGATGTCGCTCGCCAACAACGCATACTCACTAGGCGACTTCAACACTGCTCAGACCGACTACCAGAACGCGCTCAACGATGCTAACGCAGCACAGAGCAGCCTCTCGACAATTGGCGGTGGTACTGACGCGGCTACATTCACGAGCATCTGGCTCGAATCCGTCGCGATCCTCCTCGGAGGAATAGGCGCGATCTTGGTAGGCTTCGCCGGATTCAAGTATCTACGCGGCAAGACCAGAGCACTACCAAACTACACACCATCCGCTCCCAAGGCGTAATTTCCAACAACGCGTTTTTTTCTAGTTTTTCCAAGGCGGTTCCTTAACTATCGGATTCTGTATCGAATGCGATATACCTTATATCCGACCCGCCAGCCTGATCGGTGAGGATGCGTCAGCCAAAATCTCAAGACGACGGCCCCAGCGTGCATGATCGGCTGCACAGCGCACCCAAAGGTCTGCTAAGATACTACATCCTCCACAAGATCGCGCAGAAGCCGATCCACGGCTACGAGATCATTCAGGACATCGACAGTAAGACAGAAGGGGCCTGGAGACCCGGAGCAGGATCGCTCTACCCGATTCTCAAGAAGCTTGTCTCCGAAGGCCTCATCAAAGCAGAACCAGAACCGTCCGGAGAGGCTACAAGACGAGTCTACAACATTACTCCCAAAGGTGTGGAATCGCTCGCCCACGCCAAAGAGAACTTTGCCAACTTTCAGCAACGATTCGGCAGCCTCCGACGCCTATTCATCGAACTGATCGAGCCCGAGAACCTCGCGACATTCTTCGTCGACGGTTCCAACCGTCAATTCCAGATGGCCCGAGAGATGCTCGAGTCCAAACTAGACAAGATCCCGCCCGCAGACCTCGACTATATCCTGAAAGAATACGCATTGAATCTCGAGCGACAGTCAAACTGGGCCGAGAGAATGCTAGGTCGGTCCCGACCGAAACCGGTATCAACTATTCGACAGAGATCGAAGCCACAGTAGATTGTGATCTTTTCTCCATTGTGTATCGTCAAATGAAGCCTCGATAGAAAACAACACGTCAAACTCACGTGGAGAGTCTACACTTCCATGGACTAGCAAAAATGCCGGATGGTAACGGGACTCCTATTCGCTTCTCAACCATTTCATTGCTAGCCTAACCCTGAACACGTAACAGGTCGATCTCTGATATCAAGGATGAGAAGGATACAATGAGCGATGGAATGGTTGACAGGTTTGGCTTCTTACGTCGACTTGATGTTCTCGTCCTCTTCGGCGCTCTTCTAGCACTCTTCATCGCCCTCGGCAACGAACCCTGGTGGACCCTAACAGGAACAACCACCAGTAATCTCCTAAGCGTCCAGGTCTCACCTTTCTACCTGCACATCAACGCCGTCGGGCTTCCACAGACAATGGCTCTTGCAAACAATCTCGGATCCTTCACCCGGGTACTATTGATCTTCGGATCTCTCGCACTCCTAGCAGCGAGTCTCTCGCCGACTGCTTGGTGGCGGAATCTCGCAGTCTACGTTGGACTCGCGTCTCTCTCCGAACTCTACTTCAGCTTCGTCATGATCTACTACTGGGCGGAATCGGCCATCGTCCAAGCGTACGGCGTAGTCCCGCCATACTACGGTACTTCATTTCTCCCGGCAAGAATCCTCGGGCTTGACCTCCAATACTACTCCTCCCCGCTAGTGACAGCCACCTTCAACTTTCCCTACTATCTCGGCTTCCTCGGTATGTCACTCGTGGTGGGCCGTAGCGTGATGAAGATCATCCAGGACAGAGCGTTCCAAGTCCTCGGAGCACTCCTTCCAGGCGGCCATATCCACGACATCTATCTGACACCTCCCTACCAGCACATCTGGTTCTCTAGCAACGACAAGGAATTCAACCCGCTGGGGAAAGATCCAAAAATGCTCAACGATGACGAGCTACTCGTCTCCTTCAAGAAACTCTACGACACAGTCGAGCCAGGAGGCAGTCTCTCGATCATCCTGCCCGACTGGGCCACGAGTCTCGGAGACCGGTTCCAGAAACTGATGCCGGTGACCGGGTTCGAAGTAGAATCCTCAGGAATAGTCTACCGAGTTCCAGGAAGACCAGAAAACGAATTGCGCTTCAGAAGACCAGTCGAAGAACAGACCACTGCAGTAGATGCTAAACCATCGTTAGAAGATGTCGCTTCAGCGCCTAACCCGTTATCGTCAGCATCGCCTGGTGAGGAGCTTGTCGATTCAAATAAGCCACCCGTGATTGAGATTGTGCAATCGCCCAACTGGTCCAATGTCAGGATGACTCGACCTGAGCGGGCAATGCTCAAGACAGCAGTCGCCATCATAATCGCACGCGGAGAGCCGGTTCCCTATCGCGAGCTGTTGAACCAAGTCTACATGGAGCTCGTCGAGAAGAAGATAGACTTCGACTCGGCCCGGCAGATAGAGACCTCACTGCGAAAACACAACGGTAGGGAAATTCTTCTCCTCGAAGAAACAGACGAGGCAGGAGCCAGGGTTTCCCAGAAATGGTGGGTTGGAGATCAGAAGCTACCTCTTGACAGGGAGCATAAGATCCCGATCGTTGGGAAGATAACTGAGCATCGGCCTCGACTACCCAAGCCTCGAGGACTTCTCACAAGATTCCAGAGGCGAAGGTATAGGCCTCAGAGTTCCGGTGATGACGAGAGCTATTCTGAACAGCCTCGTTCGTGATACCATGCAGTGTCCACACGAGTAACGTGTGGCTTATCGTAAGGACGCTAGCGTTACATTTTTTTCAGATGATCTGGACTTGAGCAGCCTACGTGTACTCGTAAGTCGTATCACTACCAAGAAGGTCCCGGCGCTAACGCTGATTCTCGTCGGAATTGTAGGGATGGTTGCAGGTGTCCTAGCCGCTACCCTTACCGTCTCTACCAACACTTTCACCGGTGAGGTCGGTATCTTGCACAATACAACAAGCGGATTTACGGTGACTGACAATGGGCTCGGAGTCGTGGCAAACACTGCGGCCGCGAACTACGTTAACAATACGCAAATCGGTACCTCTGGAACCCAGCTGTTCAACGGCAACGGTGTGACTCAGGGAGACTGGGTGGAGAGTCTCACATTCAGCACCAGCCTTACTGACGCTTCAAGCCACAAGGTTACAGTGAACATCAGGAACGGCACAGGCACAGTCGGGAATACCGCGGTGGTAAGTTTTGGATCCTCAAGCACCTTCATGAAGACCATGTCTGGAGCTGGCAGTGGAACGGTAACGCTCTACTTCGACCTCGGATCCTCCATCACCACACCAATAACTGTCTACGTCAACATAACCTAGGACCGTCCGAAGGGCAACCGGGAATCTCTCCATGTGACAATGGAGAAATCACCCTTTTTCTTTCTTGATCCCAAAGATACTTCGACTAGTAACCGTACTTCTTCCTAACCGGTTACTGAGGTTCCTTAGAGTCTTCTCCCTGTGAGCTTTGTAAAGACTAAGCTTGGGCAAAGCCAGAGGGTTGTTGCGTATCGGTAGAGGAGGTAGCTGGGTCTTTGGTGCAAGGCTGCTCTTGTCGCTGGTCGCCCTCGTGTTTGCTTCGAGCATCACTGTGACCTCGAGTAGTTATCAGGCTGAGGTAGGCTCTGCCGTCAACGTAGCCAACGGGCTTGTTGCGACGGATAAGGGATTCTCAGTGAGCTTGGTCGGCGCTGCTGCCACTTCCTGTTCCAGTCCCGTGACATTTGGACCAACTCCCGGCACGGCCAACACTACAATTACGGGGGGACACCTGATTTACGACGTCCAAGTCAACTCTACTACTCTCGTCCCAGCTAATACTAATTTCAATGTGACCTTGGTCGTGGCTTCAACTCCCTATGGGCCCGTCTGCATCAGGACCCCAGGCTCGCCCGCCAATGGTCAGACCATTGATTGCAGGTTTGATGTTGGCACCGCTCTGCCAGCCTCGCCATATACTTTCAAAGTCACGATCCAATGATTTCACAGGGACCCACAAAGAGAAGCACATGGTCTCGCCAGAACTGTTCAGACCATCCGCTCTCACACCAGACAGGCGCAGAATAAGCCCTGATCAGCGATCTTGGACGGCGTTCCATAAGGTGCCGAGTTTACGTAGGGATGACGCTGTCATTACGCGTACTGGAGCATATTGAAAATTTCCGATCTCGCCGGTTCTACGCGACAAATCAGGAATCCGTTCCAGAAAAGGTTCAGAGAGCAAATGGATCCGTTCCAAGATTTACAAAAAAAATATTTCCCGCGACACAAAACTCGGAGTTTGGAGGGAATTAGTAAAAAGTAACCTCCAGAATTCGTGAGATCCTCAGACTGTTTCATACCAGACTGGCGCAGAACAAAGCCCTGATCCAGAATCTGTCGTGGGTCGGCAGTTTTTCCGCGGTTTCTTTGCTAGAAACCCGTGCTACCTAAAACCCCCGGCTCACCTATTCTGCGCCCAGAATTCTTCCACTCGCCCAGAAAACACGTTACCTAGGAAATCACAACCGAAAAATCTCCACGCAGTTGACGGCTGCGACGTGAAATTGCAGTTTGGCGGTAATTAACGAAGGGTAAGTGACTCGATCGACTTTCAACATAGCCGGGGACAGAACAAACCATGATCTGTAATTGGGGAGGCCGATTTTGAATCTGCCGGATTCTCGTGCTGAATCATGCCGATATCTTGCGACTGGAAAAACGGTTGACGGTTCTATTCTCCGCCCTGAAACGTGAGACTCGCCTGGAACAGTTTCAATGGGCGGGGTGTTCTCGTAGAAATGTCAAAAGTAGTTGCTCCCCGCGACGCAAGACGCGCGTTTGAGAGGGATTACTGAAGAGTGGTATTTGTCGACTCGGTTCTATGTTCCTTGTACTAGTCTCTCTACTTCGGTAAGCTTCGACAATGCCTCGATCCCTAGGGGTGTGGTCTGGAACTTCGACTTTCCCTCATCCACTACTGTCTCTAGCATTCCGCGTAGTAGAAGGCGAGTGATGTATTTTTCCGCTGCTACGAAGTTGATGTTCGATCGATAGACGATCTCTGTTTTAGACGCTCTCTTAACGGCCACGTTCAGAATGTCGCGAATGATCAGCAGTGAGTCTCGAGGCTTCGGAGTCAAACCTGTTCTAAAGGACCGTTCTTCCACATAGTACCGGATTTAGTTCTTTCCAACACCCTTCAAGCAAATACGGACAATCCCCATGTCCCCGGCTTATGACACGCCGATGTTCAACGGCTTGTCGACATAGCCGGTCTTCTCCGTCTTCAGCCACAATCGCGCCCCCTTTCGAAGAATCAGGATCATCGCCGCCAAGTTAGCCAGCGAGATCAATGCCGCATATGGATACGTAGCCAACAATAGTCCCAGGTTGGACAGTATGCTCGCTCTAGCAGCCGTGGCAACCGCCGCCACCAGAGTCCCCACGTAGACGATATTCACTGCCATCATCACAATGAACAATGGAAGAAGCGTCCCGAACGGAAGACCAACCTGGATAACCCCCAAACCGAGAATAATCCAGGCCGCGAAGGTCAGTACCGCGAGAATCGGGCTCATCATCAACGCCTCCATGTCGAGCGTCTTTGCTAGGGACATCGATCTCCACGAATCCCAGTGCTTAACCCCCGTCAGCATGTTTCCACCAGACCACCGTATCCTCTGCTTGAACAGGCTACTCACGCGTGCCGGCATCTCTTGCCAACACTCGACAGGCGCAAGACGTGTAGCAATGTGTGCTCTCGCAAACCTGACCGACAGCTCCGCATCCTCAACCAATGATGTTGGATCCCACAACCCGACCTGCTCGAGAGCTGACCGTCGGAAGAACGTGTTAGACCCGGAAAACGTAACAAACAATCTCAACGCGTACTTCCCATCATTGGACAATCGATACAGAAAATTCTCGTAAGCAGCCAGCCGAGAGACAATACTCTCTCGGAGATTCAGAGTCCGATGGAACCCGTGGACCGCGCCCGTCTCCGGACGATTGAAATACCGCAACGCCTTCTTCACAGCCTGCTCCTCCGGCACATCATCTGCGTCAAAAGTCGCAACGATCTCGCCGTTCGACTGGTGAAATGCAAAGTTGAGCGCATCGCCCTTCCCCAGACTTGCGTCTCGATGAAACACCTTAATCCAAGGAAACTTCGCAGCATAACCCTTACAGATCTCTAAGGTCCGGTCCTTCGACTCATCCTCCACGACGACAACTTCTAGATTCTCCTTCGGATAATCCATTCTGACAAGAGCGTCAAGTAGCCTAGCAACAACTTTCTCCTCATTCTTCACAGGGACTAGAACAGAGACATTCGGCGGATCCCAGTCCTCACCCGGATCCTCCCCGAACCCACGCTTCTTGTAACGCCACACACCGAGCAGAATAATGGGCGTTGCATAGACGAAGTAGACAAGGAAGAGGATCGTCAACCCGAAGACAAACCAGTTGGCGATGCTCACTATCCCTTGTCCATCTCGAATTCGCCGTTCTGATTGAGGCGGCTATTTATCGTCTTAGAAGCGAGCCTTTCTCGCAAGCTACGATCGTAGCTAGACTGCTCGATCAACGATGAATTGTGTTTCAACCAACTCTCAGACTCTCTAGTCGGGCCGGATATTCTTCCGTCGATTCTTGGAAAACTGTAGGGCCGTTGTGGCTTTTCTCCGGTCCTCTACTCTGAAAGGTAGAAACAGAGCGTGGCATCCCCGTTGACGGTTTTTTGCATTTATACTCGATTCACACGTTCAAGCCTTGAAACATACGTAGTGTCCCAGCGATATCCTAGGACCACCCCCAAGTTACTGTGGATATCCATAGGTCTTCCAGTCATGGATTGACCGTTTCGAGTCAATAAGAATGAACGGAGCCCGAGAAAGCATACACGACCGGTGCAAAGAACATGGGCAAGCTAATGATCTCGCTCAGCGACCAGTCCGAGAACCTCGTCCGCAGTGAAGTCCAACGCGTCTATCACGGCAGAGTCGGCGGCCTCTCAATATTCTTCGAACAGGTACTGCGCGACTACTTCCACGACAACGGCAAACCTACGAAATCCAATCGGACAAAGAACGGCAAAAACTAGTACCAACAGCGAAAACCAGTTAGGGCGAGTTACGAAAGCCGATCAGTTCTCAGCGGACACTCTGGTCCATTCATCAACTATTTGCGTGGAACCTGTGGACCAACTGGCCTTATTCCTCGCGCTCTAGCTTCTAGCCCTCTGATGAAACTGGGGAGCTCCTCGACAGAGCGAACCTCGGTTCGCGATAGAGATTTCATTCTGATCCACAGCTTCAGATCACTCTTCACGCCGCGTTGCGAGAGTTCCTTGTAGAGCCACGTCTCAAGTTCCTTGCCTTCGCGGTCAAAGTCAGTCAACAAGATCGCCTCCCTCGCTCCATCGAGCCGGTCGAGAAATTCGTGGCGCGACTCTCCCGTCGCCTTCAGACAGTGCACCGTTCCCTCAATCCCCAACCTCCGGAGGGCAGCCTCATCCCGCCTTCCCTCAACAATGATCGGGACCCCCGCCAGGGATTGAGTTCTAAGCTCGTCAACTATTCTCTCTGTCTCTTCCATCTTCCATGCGTAATATTCGGCCCGAGGATGCCGGATTCGGCCGTGACTTTTCTGCAGAAAAGGACCAGCCACTCGTCGTCAGCTCTTCTCCAGTCCTTGCACAGCCTCCAAGGGCCGCGGATTTTTCTTGAAGTATTCTCTAACGGGTTCCAGCTTCTGGGAGAGTATTCGTGACATGTTAGTCTTCAAGTCCTGCGGGTGGATCTTTCCCGCGGCATACTCCTTCACAAGCTGTGCGTAGCTGGATACTTGAATGTCTCCCCCGTACTTAGCGTCGCGTTCCAAGGTGAGCGCTTCCCGATTCTCAAAAACGAGTATTCGACAGTATTCTAGTATCGGGTTTCCTTCTACAACCTTTGGAGGACAGAACGCCTTCTGAATCTTCTTGACAATAATCTCCGGCTCATCATGGATCAGAATGTTGTTCTCAGGTTTGCTCTTCGACATTTTCGCAGCTATAACCTGGTTGAGCTTAGGGTCCTCATCGAAACTATCGCTCGGAGTGTTCTGGACCCCGGCCAGTCCGACCAGCATGGGAGTGTGAAGGCTGACGGGTTTGCCCCAGCCAAGCCTCTCCCCCGCTTCCCTAGCAAGAATATGGGCTTTCCGCTGGTCAATGCCAGCGCATGCTAGGTCTAGCCTCATCTGGAATATGTCCGCGGCTTGCATGCAGGGATAGAAGATTGCAGCTGCGTCATTCTCCTTTGACTGCATGTCCCGTCCCATTATCGGGAGTGTTCTGAGGGCTCGTTGGGTGGTGGTGACCCGTGCGATTCTGAGAACTTTCTCCCAGTATTCCGACCTTTCGGCGAGTTCTGAAGCCCAGATGTATTCGGTTGTGCTCTCTGGGACTCCGAGGGCTGTGAAACAGTGCTTGTAGTATCGGCCTACTGTCCGAATCTTTTCAAGGTCACCGCCGAACTTGTTGTTGATCATCGAGTGCCAATCGGCGAGGAAGACAATGAAGTGGAATCCAGCCCGGATCAAATCTTGCATCTTGGAGGCGCAGACGAGACCTTGGCCGATATGCATCATTCCGTGCAGGAACACTCTGCATTCCGGAGCATTCGAACCCCCAGTAGGCCCGAGGATTCGTCTTCTCCTCTAAGAGCTTCTGCAGCTCAGACCTCTGGATTATCTCAACGGTCCCTTTCATGGCCAGCTCAAGACGCTGCTCTAAGTTCATCTCCGCCTCCAAGATTGAGTTGTCTCTGCTGCTCGGCTAAAAGCCTCTAGATCTTTACACATTCTTTCCTTCATCTAGGAAGGAAGGCGAGTTTCGCATTGGGACCCCTCCTCTCGGAAGTGTCCCTTGTCGCCCGCGACACTAACACCCAAGCCTCACAGTGAAGATCAACGTCTTCTCTCAGCCCGGCTCTCTCGAGGCGGGCGTCTCGCGCTCACCCTCGACGCCAACCACTCTCATGCGGCGTAATAACCTGTTTCATCGAAAGGTTAGAGTCGGGCCTGCCGCTATTCACACGTCTGTCCCAGACAAGCTCTGCTAAGAGAGGCGGGGATACATCTCGGATCCTATCTAATTGTTGCAGGACTGTGAGTCTACTTGAGAGGAACGTACATGCTGGATCGAGATGCGCCGATGCCCGGCGTCCCATGGACAACTTTCTGGTTGGTTATCGCGAATTCTCCGACGAAATGTCCAATCATCTCTGGCTTGATCTCAATGGCGACATATTCTTTGCCAGAGTGCAGCTGGAGACTCAGTCCCAGCATCTCGGGAATAATTATCATGTCTCTAACATGCGATTTTACAGGGACAGGCTTGCCCCCGTTCTCCTTCCTTGACTGGCGAACATGTTCCATCAGGATTCGCTGTTCGTTGGTGAGGCCTTTGAGGAGAGACCGCCGTTGGCGGGAGGGAAGTAGTTTGATGAATTCGTCCATGGACATTTGCTTCAACTCCTCGACAGAATGCCCACGATAGGTAAACTGTCTAGGCGTCGCCTTTCACCCGCATTACGAGATCTTCGTCTCTTGTCCGCAAGATAAGAATGTTCCTCGCCTTATCGCGCGGAGCGGCGTTTAGCCCTTCCAGTCTGGCGAGCGGCAATGTTGCCGACCTTCCTACCAGGAGGCGTATCACGGCCGACAGTCGTAGGTTTACCAGCATGCTTGTGTCTTCCGCCACCGTGAGGGTGAGATGCCGCGATCATGGCTTGACCTTTGACCACGGGCCACTTACGTCCCCGGGATCTCTGTAGGAACCACTTGGGTCCGGCCTTCAAGAAGGGCTTCTCGGTACGACCAGCTCCAGCTACGACTCCAATCATTGCTCTACACCTGTCGTTGAGGTGGATGGTTCTACCCGAAGGCATCCGAAGCTCAGTTCCAGCTGGAGTGTGAGATACGACAAGTGCGAAACTGCCTGAAGAGCGTGCGAGCGTGCCTCCGTCTCCTGGACGGAGCTCGATGTTGCAGATCATCGTTCCTTCTGGGATTCTACCAAGAGACTTGATGTTCCCCGTCTCTGCCGGGGCTTCGGATCCAATCTCAATGCTCTGTCCCACGTACATCCCTTCTGGTGCAGGAATGTAGACATCATCATTTCTGCCCACAACCAGTCGGGCTAGAGGAGCGCCTCGCGCTACCTCATGGAGAAGATCTCTGACGAAGCCAGTGCTGTGTCCGTCTACTGAATTGTATCCTGTAGAATGGAGTCTTCGATGAGTCGGGGCCCTGAAGATGAAGTAGCCTCTTCCGCGTCTCTGGACGAGGATGTTCTTTCCCATTCTCCATCAAACCTCTCTTACAGGATTCCTAGTTTTACAGCCAGGTCGGACGCTTTCGACTCGGGGCTCAATTTGACGTAGGCCTTCTTCTTACCTTCGGGGGTTGTGAGAGTAAATACTCTGGACACGTTTACTTCATAAAGTTCTTCGACTGCCCTCTTCACGTCGTTCTTGGTTGCTTTATTGTTGACTATGAACGTGATCTTGTTTTCTCCTTCGATCAGCTTGACAGTGTCCTCGGACATCATCGGATATATGATCACGAGTTCGGACTCTATTCTGGCCATCGCTCTACCACTTTCGCTCCGCGATTGTTTTGATGGCAGACTCGCTCCAGATCGTCAACCTGCCAGGGTGAGTGCCAGGCGCGAGCGCTTCCACACTTAGATCGGAGGCTCTAACGACGTCGAGGCCTTCGAAGTTTCTCAAAGCCTTTCTCGCGTTCTTGTCCTCACCGACCACGACGAGGGGTCCTACGGCATGAACTCTCGATCCTGCCTTGACCCGCTTGCTCCTACGTACACGAAGAACGTCATCCCATACGCCGATAGATGTGAGAAACCGTTTAGCATCGGAGGATTTTGAAATATTCTCTAACTCGTTGCTTACAACGAGCGGGAGTGTCCGGTCTTCGTCGAATTTGTGGCCTCGTTTCCTGACCATGTTGTCTGACGCGGTGGCCGCGATCGCAGCTTTCAGTGCCAGCCTTCGCTCCTTTTGGTTAATTTCCTTGACAAGTTTTTTCGACGTGACTGGTGGGAATGCCATTCTTCCACTTACGGTTCCAGGGGCAAATGCCGCGCTACCGGACAAGGGTCCATGTCCGCCAATTCGTGGTACTCGTGATATTCCCCTCCCTACACCGAATGATTCAGCGGTTGTTCTCTTTCCAGCCATAAGGTTCCGGCCTTGAGGCTGAAAACTGTGCGACTGTTGAGCGATCGCAGCTTTTCTGATGACGTCCAGCCGAATGCTCGTCTGGAAGACGTCAGGTAGGTGAATATCTCCGGCCGATTTGCCCTCCACGTCGAGAATGGGTGCAGTTCTGATTGAATCCATTTGGTCGCCTACGCTCCTTGTTTCGACGCGAGATTCAGCTGCTCGAATTTCGGAGGCTCTCCGGCCGGTATTCCTCTGGCAGGGTATCGAAGAGCGACGAGCCTCCTCGCAGGTCCGGGAATCGTTCCTCGTATGACAGTATATTCCGTCTTGACTGGTCCATAGCGTAGGAATCCTCCTTTGGGAGTCACGTCAGCGCCGTTATTTCCCATCTTCAAAATCTGCTTGTTGTGTTCTGTCCTCTGGGCGAACCCCATCTGTCCCGCTCTAGGCACTGAATACATTACGTAGTGCGGGTGCCATGGACCGATTGATCCGACTCCTCTGACTGTCTTTCTCGACTTGTGTTTGAGCTTCTTTATTCCCCATCTTTTGACCGGGCCTTGGATTCCCTTCCCTTTTGTGACGGATATTACGTCGACTTCCCCTCCTTCTTTGAAAACCTCGGTGACTTTGACTTCTTTTCCGAGGAGCTTCTTTCCGAATTCGAGTCGATCCTGGACTGTTCCTCCGTCGATCTTTAGTTCGAGCAAGTCAGGCGTCTTTCTTCCGATGGTCGTTGTTCGGGGCTGGCTGGCAACTAACGCCCTTACTTCCGACAACTTGTCTTTTGACGACTCTAGTTTTTCCCAGCTTTTGACGTCGTCGAATTTCTCAGGGGTCTTGATTTTGCGTTGCAGATCCTTTGTCTGGTCGTTCGACCAAACCTCACCGAAGGTTTGCAATGCACCATTCACTGTTTCGTAGAAACGCAGCGCGGTTACTTTGAGTGGGGGGGTCTCAACGATTGTTACTGGAAAAGTTACCTCTTTGCCGTAGTTCAGCGCACCTTGGCGATTGTCAACCACGGTGACGTGCGTTGTTCCCGCCTTGAATCCTGCGAATCCTAAGAGCCGGGGTGGACCTTCATAATCTGGCCAGAAGCGAATTCTCGGGGTCCAGTGACTTGCTCTTCCTCGCGGGAGATAAGCGAGAGATCCTCTTCTTGGAGCGCTATATTTCCGGTGACCCATCTATTTCTCCTCCAGTAGGTTCAGGATCGATAGCGTCGCGAGAACCGCTTCCTCTGTCCGGACTGTTTCTACGGCCTGATTCGGGATCATATTCAGGTTGAAGTCGGTCATCTCTGTAAGGTCGACCCTCTCCTTAGCGAGAATCTCCGGAACACCTTCCGATGGCGAGCCAAAGAGAACCAGTGGTCGCTGTGCGGACTTCCATCGAATAGAAAGTTCGTCTAGGACATCACGTACAAGTTTACCTCGCTTAGAGGTCGAGATCGTCATGTCCTGTCTTCTACTCCCTATCATCTTACCCAGCGTGAGTTTGGTTCGAGTGACTCTGAATCCCCAATATATAGGTAACCGGGTCGGCTCAACGAGTTCTCCGCGAAGGCCTGGAGAGGTTCGGACAAGCCTGATGGTCACTCTATCTCGAGGATTCAATTTCGAAGCGATTTCAACAGGTGCAGTGAGCCCCGCGTTTACAATGGATTTTGGGCCTGATTCGATTACTAGTCCTTCGCGGATTTCGCCTATTCGAGGCTCTCCTAAATTGGGGTGGCTGGGCATACGCAACGGGGGCAATATTCCAGAAAATTGCAGATCGGGATCTTGCTTGAACATGGCCCTTCGTAAATACTGCGGGGTCTCCTGATATGCCAGGAGTTTTTCCAAGAGTCTCCCTTCGGTGTCTGGGCTTTTACCGGGTTCATCGTTATAGATCAACACCTCGTCGACTCGGAAGATTGCCAGAGATCGAGCAATCAGGCCGACTCTACCTGTCTTCTCTCTAAGATGCGGCACATCTTTTGTGAAGGATGAAGGAAGCGCGATCGAGAGCCATTGCGGTCTTCTGGGAACTTCCATCATAGAGACAGAGGTTGGGACAATAAGATATTAGCCAATCTGCGGAGCTTTGATCCCGGAAGGAGGATCGCGTTTTGTCTATCGATTTGGACGATTTCAAGGCAGTTTCGAGAATAGATCGGTCCGACATGATTGGCGCGGTCGATAGGTTTCCAGACATCTTTCTTCAGTCTAGAGAGTTGCGGAATGTTCCCCTGAAGAGATCAAGATCTTCAATCCAGAGTCTCGTACTCATGGGAATGGGCGGCTCCGCGAGTGCGGCGGACGTAGTCTTGGATTGGCTAAGACCATCGCTGCTTATTCCAGCAATGGTCCTTAGAGAGCCTAACTTGCCTGCCTTCGTCAATTCGAGAACGCTATTCGTCGCGCTCAGCTACTCGGGTGAGACTTCAGAGACGTTAGCCGGGTTTCTAGAGGCTAGGAATCGAAGAAGTTCCCTGGTTGGTATTGGACACGGAGGATCACTCGCTTCGATTTGTCATCGCATGAACGCACCCTTCATTCAAGTCGGAGCTTCACTCGCTCCGCGAGCTGCGCTCGGCTCATTAATCGTCGCTGCAGCAACTGTTTTGGAAAGTGCAGGTCTCGTTCGTTCGAGTGCTCGAGAGATGTCAGAGGCGGGGCGCGATCTAGTTCGTGTCAGAGGTCGCTGTCAGATCGGGAGTTCTCTAAGCCACAATCCTTCCAAACGCCTAGCCAAGAAACTGCTAGGTCATATGCCAGTGATATACTCGCTGCAACGGATGTCTTCAGTCGCACGGAGATTCAAGAATCAGCTTGCAGAGAACAGCAAGGTACTCGCAAAGTATGATCTTTTGCCTGAGGCTGGGCACAATGAAGTCGAAGCGTGGCATGAGAAGGACAATAGGGTACCTGTGGTTATTCGAGACGTACAGGAAACAGCCTTTGAGGCTTCTATCGTTCGCGCGTTCCGGGATACAATCGCTTCCGCGAGCAGGTCTCGTCCGCTAGAGGTGCGCTCTGCTAGCAGAGGGAGGCTTTCGAGACTGCTATCTCCAATCTTTCTTCTCGATTACGTTTCTGTCTATCTTGCAATCCTGCGAAGAGTTGATCCGACGCCAAATAATCTAATTAACGAATACAAGAAGAGATAGGAACGAGGGTCCTTCTAGTTCGTTCTATCCTTTCGCAACTCCGATCGGAGTCATGCGGACAACTTTCTTTCCTATTCCTAGTTGGTCACTCACGTCGGCGACTCTGTCGACGTCCTTGTAGGCGTCAGGTGCTTCTTCTGCCACAACCTCCATGCTTGCCGCTCTTACGACTATTCCTCTACTCTCCAATGACTTCTTCAGGTCTGCCCCTCTCCACTTTCGTTTTGCCGCAGAACGGCTCATGAATCTCCCCGCACCGTGGGCGGTGGTTCCGAAACTCAATTCCATCGCTTTCGAAGTACCTACCAGTACCCAACTGCTGGTTCCCATGCTTCCTGGGATCAGTACTGGCTGTCCGACATCCCTGTACTGAGCCGGGACATCGGGGTGCCCCGGGGGGAAGGAGCGTGTCGCGCCTTTTCGGTGGACAACGACCTTTGTAGGCTCTCCGTCGATCGCGTGTGTTTCAATTTTCGCGACGTTGTGACACACATCATAGACTATCTGCATGTCCATTGTGTCTGCTGGTTTCGCGAATACTTTCTCGAACGCCTGTCGTGTCCAGTGAGTGATCATTTGCCTGTTGACCCAGGCGAAGTTGCATGCAGCGGACATGGCGGGCAAATAGTCTTCGGCCTCGGGGCTCTTGCTTGGGCACGCCGCCAGCTCCCTGTCCGGCAAGTCGATGTGGTATTTTCCTGTGGCTCTTTCCATGACCTTTAGATAGTCGCTGCAGATCTGGTGGCCATATCCTCTACTCCCAGTATGAATGAGAACGAGGATTTGGCCCTCTTTCTGGATTCCTAGGCGCTGGGCGGTGCGTTCGTCGAAAATGCGATCCGCTCTCTCTATCTCGATGAAATGGTTGCCGCTTCCGAGGCTTCCGAGTTGTGGTGCTCCGCGCGATTTGGCGCTACTCGAGACCTTCGACGGATCAGCTGCTTCCATGCAGCCTTCTTCTTCGATTGTTTTTGGATCTTCGGGCCAGGCGTATCCTTTGTCGATGGCCCAGTCAAGGCCATCAGTAACCGCTTTGTCCAATTCGATCGAGCTAAATCTGATCTGTCCCCGGCTTCCGAGCCCTGATGGAATGAAGTTGAATATCGTGTCAACGAGTTTGGGCAGAGATGCCCTTACTTCTTCCTCGCCAAGGTTTGTTCGGATGAGTCGGACCCCGCAGTTGATGTCGTAACCGACTCCTCCGGGACTGATCATTCCCTCATCGTAGTCAGTAGCGGCTACTCCTCCTATTGGGAATCCGTAGCCTTCGTGTCCGTCCGGCATGGTGATGGCGTACTTGTAGATGCCATTGAGGTGAGTGACGTTGACGCATTGCTGGATTGTCCGGTCGGTCCGCATCTTGGCTAGCAGGTCCTCGTCGGCGTAGATTCGTGCCGGGACCTTCATCCCGGGCTGGTAGTCCTGCGGTACTTCCCAGATGTTCTGGGCTACCTGTTTGATCGGTATGTCTGCGCTTGACCGGTTCCAGGAGTTCATTGCCTGCGAGCTCATTCGTTAACCAAAAAAGAGAGCGATAGCCTCGCTATAAGTATCGTTGGGTCTGTTGGTCGACTCGAAGAGTCCGTTTCAAAACTGGCCTTTGCTGTGGCCGGACTTAGAGATCTAAAATGAATCTGACTCGGGCTTCCTTTCCCCTTTCTTCGATTGTCATTAGATGGTAAGTAACGCCTTTTACCTCTGTCTTCGTTCCATGTTTTGCCCGGTCATATTTTTCGCCGCTCACTTTCGCACGAAGTTTGAACAGTGTCGGCCCCTCCGGCGCAATGCTGATGTCATACAATGCGTAGACCATTTCCTTGATGTCGAACTCCAAGAGAAGTGCTTCAAGCCAATTGTACAGGAGCTCTTTCTTGTCGTGCCCATCGGCTTTGACCTGCGCTTGTTCTGTGGGGTCAATTTTCTTGAGATTCAGCATCGTCTCGTAGAATCCTTCCGCAGCATGAGCAAAAGCTCTCTCAAGCGTTGGACCCCAAGCTTCAATGTAGGCGTCAGTCGTATGTTCGAGAAGTCTGTGTCCCTCCTTCTTCCGATTTTGCACGAACGCCGGACTCGAATTGACCGGGTCGTAGGAACCGTTTATTAGGTGAGTTGGAGATGAAAGCTCTCTTTGACCTGAATGCGGCTTCGAGCCGGGATGGCTGAGTGGTTAAAGCGACGGCCTTGAGATCCCGATAGGGCATGAATTGGGCTATTGAAATGACAGCCGTTGGGCATCACGCCCTCGTGGGTTCGAATCCCACTCCCGGCGCCAGAAATCCCTCACAGTCTCAGGTCAACTCGTGGTATTTCTGGGGAGAATGGACCCCCCGGGGGGTCTAGAAAAGAATGTTTGTTTCCATTTCGAAAAACGTAGCTTTACGTCCACATCAGACGTTAACTGTATCCTGAGGCTGATTGGTTGGCAGATTGAGCACAAATTCTCCTGAAAAGACTTCGCTAGGCGAATCCCAACCTTGCAAATTTCCCGTAAGCTTGCCGGCAAAGTGTACTCTCCTGCAGCCTGTCTAAAGCAAGTCGGCAAAGTTCGCCGTTGCATGTGGACCAGAGTATTCTCGTAGCTAAGAGCTCTCCAGAGCATCAGCTGCCATGAACTCGCGATGATAAGGATGTGATTTCGCCAGACCTTTCCGAGCCTACGCGGAGGTGCTCGGAGCTATTGCCGGTTGGGGACAGGTAGCGATGTGCGCAGAGTACTTGTCCAGTCGTATGTTCTCGTGGCAGCGCGGACACTGGAGTACCTTCATCTCCGATCGGATGTTTCTTCCTTTCCAATTTCTTCCTCTCAGTTTCTATACACCTCTACTTGTTTCCCTGCTGTTCACGGAAATCCTTACCTGTTGGCGCGGGATTTCTGCGCCCAGCAAAAGCGCTAGATCGACAATACGATATAAGGACTCTTTCACTCCCAAGTCTAGTCTCGAGTCTCCGACTCTTTCGGTCGGTTGAATTACTGATAGTATTCGGGATGGGCTTTCTCCTTGAAAGCGGTGGCACCTTTTACGAAGTCAGGGCTCGTGATCGTTCTGAAGAGTTCCCTATGCGCAAGGTCCAATATGCGTGTCGTGAAAAAGCTGCGATGAATACGTTTGAAGCTCGCGTTTGAGATCGGTGAAACATTGCGCATCTCGCTCAGAAGCCGGTTTACACGTTCCCGGAGATGGGCGTTTTCTTCAACGTAGTTGACGAGTCCGTGAGATCGCGCTTCGTCCGCGCTGATCGGAGCTCCGGTCAGGTTCATCTCAACGACCTTTCTGCCAATCATGGCGAATTGACCGAAGGCGGCTGAAATGCAACATAAGGCACCGACCCTCCCTCCTGAAAAGGCAAACCTAGACCCTGTAGAGGCGACGAGCATGTCGGAAGCCAGTGCGATTTCTGCGCCTGCTCCGTAGGCGGGTCCATCCACCATCGATAGAATCGGTTTGTCGCATTCCAAGAACCGTTTCCAAAACGGCTTGACGAGCGCGTAAACGAATTCGCGAGCTTCCCGATGAGTAGCGAATCCGCTAACTTCCTTCACGTCTAATCCCGCTGAGAAGGCTCTTCCCTCACCTTTGATGGCAATGAATGATACTGCGGGATCTTTCGAGGCATCTCCCAGTTTCGCTTCAAGTTCTCGGAACATTCCCTTGGAGAGGGCATTGAGCGACTCCGGCCGATTCATCGTCAGCCAAGCCGTGCGATCTTGAACCTCGTATTCGACATTCTTTTGAGACAGCCTAATTCACACTCCTTACATTCGTGACTTGGAGTTGGTCACGAGTATTTTTCGATTGTTTCCTTGAGTTCGAGAACATTTTTGAAGTGCTTCCTGGTCAGGATAGTCCCGTCCGGTGCGAATTTCTGATCAATCTGCCGTACAATACGAATCTCAAGCTGAAGGCAGTCTTGGATCGCGTCAACGGTGACGAATACCTCCAGAGTCTCTGGGAATGCATCAACGTTAATGCTGTCCGAAGACTCGGTCTTTCAGACCACGGCCCAGTCCACTTCGCAATAGTATCGAACATTGCACTGAAAATCCTGCGTAATCTTCTCGAGGCCGATGTCAAGCCAAACATAGTTACAGATCATAAAATGACAAACGAGGATGCAGAGGTAGTCGTATTCCTCGGTGCCGTTCTTCACGACCTGGGAATGATTGCCCACAGAGAAAACCATCACATGTTCAGTGTTCCGCTAGCATTTCAGTTGCTACCGGGGTTGCTTGAAGGAATCTACGATGAAAAGGAACGGGCGATAATTACGTCTGAGACTCTTCACACCATTTATGCTCATGAGTCCGAGATTCCTCAACTAACGCTGGAGGCAGGGGTCGTCAGAGTTGCCGACGCCTTGGACATGAAAGAAGGCCGTGCTCGCATTCCTTTTACAGCCGGAAAGAAAGACATTCACGCGCTCTCCGCGATGTCAATACGAGATGTCAAAATCAGGAAGAGTAAACTGAAGCCAGTTATCGTGGAGATCAGTATGTACAATGAATCCGGCATATTCCAAGTTGATCAACTTCTGAGAAAGAAGATCGCAGGTACAAAGCTGGAAGGGTATATCGAAGTTGTAGCCCAAGTCGAAAACCAGCAGAGGAAGACTGTCCTCTCCAGGTATACGCTTGGCACCGTTGCTGAGACCCCGACAGCCGAGGTCTTCGTACAAAAATAGAAAGAATCCGACTGTTTGCCGACTTCGATCAATAGAACGGTTGGTAGATCTCTACTCTACTTTTGCCAGCTTTCCGTATCTTCCTACGTTGAGCTGGAGTTCTCCTCTAAAGGAGTCTACGTAGCCGTTTTGAATTTCAATGGTGTCATTGACTGCGACCTTTGTTATGTTCTCGTTCCAGAGTGTGACCTTCACGGATCCGGACTCGTCTTGGAGAGTCGCGGAAGCAACTTGGCCAGGACCGAATTTCGTCTGCACTTCTCTCGGGCTTTCCACGTCGACGATCTTTCCTTTCACATCGACTCTTCTCATTCCGGGTTTTAGCTCGGCGATTTTCATTCTGTGGCTCCTGTGACGACCTCTCCAGTTGCGAAGTTGTTCCTGACGCCCGTTATTCGTACTTTGACTTTGTCGCCGGTGTTAGTTCCTGGGACGAATATGACGAAGTTGTTGAAGCGGGCGATTCCGTCGCCTCTCCGACCGACCGAATCAATCGTGACATCAATCTCTTGGCCCTCCTCTACGGGCACTGGGCCTCGATCGCGTTCGAAGCTTCTTCCACCGCCCTCGCGGCCGCCGCCATATCCACCGCCCCTACCATAACCACCACCGCCGCCTCCACGGCCGTAGCCTCCGCCTCCACCTCTGCCTCCTCCGCTATATCCTCCGCCGCCCCTTCTTCCATAACTACTTCCTCTCCTACCGTAGCTTCTACGGGGTCTCTCTTCTCCTCCGCCTTCCATTTTTTGGTTCTACTCTTTTTGGTCCAAAGCCGAGTTGAACAATCAGTAGGTCAGTACAACAGTAGTGTCATAAGCAATGCTTGCTTCGAAAACTACTTTCATACCGCCTGAGCTTGTTTCAGACCCGTCCTTGAATTCTGGTTCGTCTGATTCCGTATTAAAGATTTGACCCTGTTTGTCAGTCCTAGTTATTTGGCCTCGCTTAATCTCATTCTGAGGATTGCCGCCTGAAACTCGGTGGCTAGGAAAGCAACGTCGCCCTCGGGCCTTAGGTTGGTCTTTACGCCTTAAATGGGGCCGGAAGTGGTCGACTCTGTTGATGGCAATGGCGGAGTCGTCGAAGAACGTGGAGCTTCGGCCTATGCCATCGTCGGTTCACGATCCAAAGGAATCTGTTTCTTCAGCTACAGTCGCGAGCAAAGATACTACTCTGCCCTCACCGTTTTCAGCGTACACACCTAAGATTCAGGAAAGGCGATGGGACCATAGCGCGGAACTTCTTACTCAACAACTCTGGGAAAAGGAAGGACTCTACAAGTTCAACGTCAATACAAAAAAGTCCATCTTTACGATAGATACTCCACCGCCCTATCCCTCTGGGAGGCCGTGGCACATTGGCGCGCTAGCTCACTATGCGCAGATAGACATGATCGCTAGGACATCTCGCGCTTTGGGTTACGAGGCCCTCTTTCCAATAGGTATCGACAGGAACGGTTTGCCAGTGGAACGCTATGTCGAGACTACCTACAAGATCCAAATGCGGTCCCAGGATCGCGAGAAATTCATCGAACTATGCGCTCATGCGCTAGATGAATTGGAAGCGGAGATGGTGAGTCTCATGAAGCGGGAAGGTCTCAGTCCTAATTTTGCGAACAAGTACAGGACAGATGGGGAAACCTATCGAAAGCTGACTCAGAAAACCTTCATCGAACTCTGGAAGAAGAGACTCATCTACGAGGGCACATATCCCAGTAACTATTGTCCCGGATGCCAGACAACGATTGCGGACGCAGAAATTATCTACCAAGAAAAACCCACCAAACTAGTGAGCATCGGGTTCAAAGTCAAAGAGACTGGCGAGGAGCTGGTGATCGCTACAACTCGGCCCGAGCTAATGAGTTCATGTCAGCTCGTTATCGTGAACCCTGAAGACGAGAGCTACAAGAAACTTCACGGACTACACGCAGTCGTCCCAATTTTCGAGAGAGAGGTGGAAATCAGACCTCACCCTAGTGCAAAGCGTGAGAAGGGCACGGGAGCGGTGATGATCTGCAGCTACGGAGACTATCACGATGTAACACTCTTCCGAGAGCTGAATCTTCGAGAGATCATCTCAATAGACGAGAGAGGACGAATGACGGACGCCGCCGGCCAGTTCAAGGAACTCGCAGTCGAGGAAGCTAGGCGGAAGGTGATCGAGGATTTGACCGCGAAGGGTCTGGTGAGGCGGATATTGACAATCAAACACGAGGTACCCACCTGCGAGAGATCAGGAGATCCGATTGAAATAATTCCGATGAAAGAGTTCTACCTCAAACAACTCGACTTCATTCCTCAACTGACCAAGATCGCGAAATCACTGAAGTTTCATCCAGATACTCACCGGCAGATTCTACTCGACTGGATAGGGTCCATCAACATCGACTGGCCCATCTCAAGACGAAGATACTACGGAACTGAGATACCGATATGGTACTGCAAAAAGTGTGGACGAGTAAACCTACCAAACCCAGGCAAATATTACCGTCCCTGGCGGGACCCACCTCCGTTCAGGAAATGCGCTTTCTGCGGCCACGAGAAATTTACAGGAGAAACAAGAATTCTAGATACTTGGATGGATTCAAGCATTTCACCACTCTACAACTCCAAATATGGAGATGCGAACAAACGATTCTATCGCCGTACCTATCCAGCAACAATTCGGCCACAAGGAAAGGACATCGTTAGAACTTGGCTCCACTACACAATCCTACGATGTTTCCAACTAACCGGCAAGAAACCATTCACACATGTCTGGATTACAGGAATGGGTCTAGACGAAAAGGGAGAACGAATGAGCAAGAGCAAGGGCAACGTCGTAGACCCAGGACCCGTTTTCGAAAAATATGGGGCCGACGCGTTCAGACTCTGGTCAGCTCTCGAGACAAACCTCGGCTCCGACTATCGCTATTCTGATGCGCGGGTCGCTGGTGCGAGAAATACACTGACAAAAATCTGGAATCTAGCCCGGTTCATATCCAGTTTCCCACAGGTCAAAACTGCGAAGCTTCGACCAGCTGATCGTTGGATTCTAGCAGAGTTATCCCACTTGACAAAACGTTGCCTAGAGGGATACAAGGAGTTCAACTTCTTCGTCCCAGCAACCGAGATTCGGGATTTTCTCTGGGGAAATTTTGCATCGCACTATCTCGAAATGGCAAAAACGAGAGCGTACGGCATTGGATTTGCCAAAGCCGACCAGAGGGCCGCGTGGAGTACACTTCACACCTGCCTCAAGACAATGCTCCTCCTACTAGCACCCATCGCACCTCATTTGACAGACACCATATGGCGAGAGATCTACTACAGGAAGAGCATCCATTCTGAAGCGTTCCCGAAGACCGTTTGGAAGGAGACTTACAGGCGGTACACACGGCCCTTGGTGGAGTTCAATAGCGAAGTATGGAAGATGAAAAAAGAGAAAGGGCTCTCGTTGTCCTCGCCTGCAGAAGGGGAAGTCCCGTCAGACTTACGATTGTTTCGGGAGGACTTGCAGGCGATGCACAAAATTCCCGCAGCTACCCAATGATTCGACGTTCAGAATAGAGGCGGTGGAGAATCTCCAACTTGGCCAAATGCCACCACTGCATTCGGTTGGGATTTCCTCTCCAGCGACCACTTCACTCCGACGATAATCCCCCAGACTCCGAGCGCTAGGGTTCCAAGGACAGCTAAATCTCCGAAAATGACGAATATGCCATTGAATCCCGTATAGACGCTGAAAACGTAGAGGTAGAAGTTGAAGAACCAATGAAGGAGGATGTCTGCGAATGCTCCGTAAGCCAGGTAAACTATGCCTAATGCGAATCCCGACATTGCCGCGGTAAGGAATTTTCCGGGTCCCCAGCCTCCACCCCCAACGATGTGGTAGGCCCCGAATACGGCCGCTGTAAGAAACAGGAAGACCCACTCTGCAATGGAGATGCCCTTAAGCCCACTAGTCGCAATACTAGGTAAGCCCGACTGTTCCTTTGCGTACCCTGGGGAGAGGAATGCGGAGAAGAATATCACGATCTTTTTTGCTCCAGTGCCAGACGTCTGAGCAGTGCCCCCTCCCAGTTGCACTGCCACCAAGATGGCTACAACCAAACCTATAGGACTGATCCTAAATCCAATCTCCTCGGCAACAGGCGCACTAACTATGCCGGCGAACAGCTCAGCCGCGCAAACATCGGGCGAGGTTCCGGGCGCACAGTTCAGATTCCCGGTTGAGACCCCAACGCCAAGCTGAATTAGCGTCAGCGCAAGGACGATTACGAACAGACTGGAGCCTAGAATAGGCATGATTGCGAGCCAATTGGGTAGACTTCCAGGCCGTGAACCGGGCAAGAGCAACTTAAGGCCTGAAATGAAACCGCCATTTGTTGACGCCGCCTTGATGAAGCAGACCACGAAAATGATCATCGATAAGATGACGAGCCATAGTCCATTGGCTTCGAGTGGTGTGCGAAATGGTAGCAAGAAAGCAAACACTATCAGATGCCCATTCAGGGCTGATAGTTGAGTACCAAGTTGTGTTGATGCTATTATTGCTGCACCAACGCCAAGCGATAGGAGGTACGAACCGACGCTGATCACAACGGCGATCGCTGTTATCCAGCCAAGCGCAGATCTAAGATAGTAGCTCATGCCGCGGCAGAGCTGGCGGACCTGTATTTTACCTTCGTTAACCGTTCTCAGAACTCGTTAGTGTCTACGCTTAGCAGACCGATACTTTGCCTTCCGTCAGACGCTTTGTGAAATCGTTGATGCCATTGAGTTCTGATTTCACGATTTCGGTTGCCTGCCTTGATGCGGACTTGAAGTCACCGCTCTTGTCCATGATCAATTCGACGCCAGCAACCTTCGGTTCATTTATCGGGCGGCCGATTTGGCTGAGCAGCCACACATAGACTTCGCTGATTCCGGAGATTTTCTGATACACGTGATTGGCTATTTCATAGGTGAGGAGATTATAGATCTTTCCAACGTGGCTGACAGGGTTCTTGCCCGCCGCGGCTTCTGAGCAGGTTGGTCTGTTTAATGGGATGAGGCCATTCGGTCTGTTTCCTCGCCCTACTTGTCCACCATCACCGTCATCCGCCGATGTTCCTAATACCGTGAGGTAAATGCCGCCTATACCACGGCCTCGTTTGTCTAGTGTGTTGATATTGACGTTGACCGAATCGAGTTTTGCTCTATCTCTCACGAAGCGGTTGACATCATCTGTAATCTCCGCTTTTCGTTTGAAGTATTGGTTCTCGTTTTCGACGAGTTTGTCAACGAACGCGAGCGCGATCGTAAGGTTGAGTTCTTTTCCCTCGCGAGCACCCATTATTTTTACGTCTTCTCCTGTTTCGGGGAATTCCTTCTTGAAACTCGGTGAGTTCATGTAGTGTTCTGTCTGTAGGACCATCCGTTCGGTGATGGTTAGTGGGGCATACCCTACTGCTGCTGAAGTGTCGTTTGCGCCGTAGTACTTTCCTTTTCGTTTGAAAATGTCCGTCAGGGCTTGGGAACCTTTCTTCAGTTCGACTTGATATCTCACGTGTCTTTCGGGGTCGACAAATCTCAGATGATTTTTCAACCATTTCTTTGCCGTACCTACGGCCAACTCGTCGACGGGAAATGGATCGCCGTCAATGTCGTAAGTGGCTCTGTCCCCGAAAACCATGAGCATGGGCATTTTGACTTCCCCGCCCCCGAATCGGGTCTTTACTTCGCCAGCTGCGAGCAAAGCTTTGTCGATGTTGTGATGCATAACGTGCCCATATCGTTTCAGGTATTCTTTTGAGAGTGCGACCGAAACCTCGTTCATTACTGCGTCGCAAATGTGGTCAGGGTGTCCGACCCCTTTTCTTTCGACGATTTCGAGGTCCTGATCTTCGATCGGTACTTGGAATAACTGATTGACTCTTAGACCCATATGCCTTTCATTCTCAGAATGATCCTTGGGGGGTCAGCCAGGAATTTCCATTATTAACTTTTCCTTTGATTATTCCTAAAGGAATAACCAGAAAAGCCTACTTCTTGCGTTCGGCCGTGACGATTGAAATGATATCACGATCTCTGAGTTCATAGTCTTGTGGCAACCGTAGACCATTTCTGGCATCGATCGCGTGGAGCATTCGTGTTGCGAGTTCTGAATGGATTTCTCTGGCCAAGTCCTTTGCAACGTATCCCTTCGGAACCAGGTACACGTCCGGCAGTATATTGCTGCGCTTGTCCGACAATGTCTTGGGGTCTTCAACGGGATAAACGGCGTTCATTCCCAGAAGCTTGAAGACTGCTGCATTGAGCGCGAACTGCACGCCAGTTCTCATCCACTTTGTCATCACCTTCTGCTGAACGTACGCCAGAGCCCACGCCTGATCCTTGGTCAGTCGGGATTCGTCTACTACTTTGAATGTCTCTTCTCCCGGAACGTATTGAATGAATCCTTTTCTCTCGGCTCTCTTCAGCGCAACCTCTGCCTCACTGCAAACTGGTATGACAAGCTGCGACTTGAATTCTTCACGCAGTCTCTCGAAATTCTTTTCAGAATAAGCCAAATCCATCTTGTTGGCAATAATGACCGTGGGCTTTGAGATTATCCGAAGCGCTTCCGAAAATGTTCGAGAGTCTGACTCTTTCCAATCCTTCGGATGTTTCTTAGACAACTCTGTCTGTTCGAGCGCTTTAGACACATGTTCGAGCTTGACTCCGATTCCCGCAAGTTCTTTCGCGATTGGTTTTTCGAAAGATCCGGCCTTGAGTGATTTCTTCTTGGTTCTTTGGATGGCCCTGTCGACCGCTACTTTGAACCATAGGATCATTTCCTCTTCAATATCATACACATCAATGATCGGATTTCCCATTCCTGCATGAGTGATTTTCCCCTCAGCGTCTATTCCGCCAGAGGCGTCGACCACGTGTAGGAGCGCGTCGGCTTGCGATACTACGTTCAAGAATTGTGTTCCTAGACCTTTGCCTTCAAAGGCTCCTTTTATGAGTCCGGGGAGGTCGATGACTTCGATTGGTATGAATCGCCAACCGTCTATGCATGTGGAATTCTTGGGTTTGTCCGTTACTCCTAATTCTCGGCAAACGCATAGTGTCTGCACTTGGCCTGTTGCAGTGTTTGGTTTCTTTGTTGTGAAGGGATAGGTTGACACTTCTGCCGTGCCGGACGTAGCAGCGTTGAAGAATGTTGTTTTTCCGGTGTTTGTCTTTCCGATTATTCCAATGCGGATCATCGCTGAGCCCTGGGAACGTCGTTCTTCCTAGTCATATTAGAGCTAATCAAGACCCCATTCAATTCTCGACCAGCAGTTGTCTTGGATGAAAGCAACTGTTGGATTCGGCGCAATAGTTTATAGTGGGACGCTTTCAAGTCTCGCATTGTCCATCAATGCCGGCCGAGATCACTGACACCGACAAATTTGTCGGACTTTCAGAGACGGCGCATGAGTGCAGAGTCAAGCGTTCCAAGGATCTCGTTAAGCTGAAGCTTAGAACGCCGAGCCAGTTGTATACTCTCAAGGTCAAAGTTGACCGGGCTGACGATGTAATCAAGCGCTTGAAATGCGAGATTGTTGAAGTCTAGCCTCCGTGAGCGACGGGAATTATCGTAACTACTGTTTCTGGGTCGAGTTTCGTTCGCAATCCTTGGAATAGGTTACAGTCTTGCTCGTCCAGAAGCATGATAACATTAGGGAGAGGATTGTTCGTGGCCGAATCTACGAGTAGATCTCTGAACTGACGATTGTCCACTCGCGCCAGGAGTCTGGAGATAACGTCGTTGAGGGAGAGTTCGGTTTCTGAATCTATCAACACTTGTCGCGTCCCGGCGGCGGTTGCTAAGACCCCGATTAGCTTAATCTCGTAACCGTATCGTTGGAGCGTTTCGGTTTCAGTCAAATAGGAACACTTCTTCCAAGTATCTCCTGCTCCCTACCTTGGATCCTTCGGGCAACCTCTTGACGTGTTTTGATCGAATATGTCTTACGAAGGCGGATTCTGCCTCCGCATAATTCGTGTTCTTCAGCCACTCCACGGGGACTGAGAGACCAAGTGGCCGAGACGGGATCAAGTGACGGGTCGATTTAGGGGGGAATAGCCTATGATTCACGCAGCTCTCAACTACTTCGCTCTTCTCGACGCGGATCGTCGACATCATAAAACTACGCTTAGGCAATCCCGTAAGATCGTTGCTGTCGATGTATGCTATTTTCAGATGATTGTACCGAGCAATCTCCTCAATTCTGTAGGATTTTTGGAAAGCATCCACGGCATCGGGTTCTTTTGTTGGAAACGTGAACCATTCCATCTTGTTGCAAAGGCTTGCATAACTCAACCGAGAAAGTAGGTATCTGTCCGCTTCTGAAAACGAGGTTACCAAATGGGCTTGGTTGTCCTCGCTCCGTTGCACGAAATCATCCAGATTTTCGCCGGTGATTACTCTGAACCACCGATCGACTTTGACCATCGGGTTTTGGTAGTCAATTAGGGCGGTCGGAATTGTGGAGCATCTAAGTTCTGAGAGTGCCGCGAGGCGATGGTTTCCATCCAAAATGGCTCCGGTTGCCGCGTCAGCGACTACGGGATGCCGTAGTATTGGATCTCGTTGGAGGGTGTTGACTATTCCGCGGAGGTCTGTGGCTACTGTCTCTTCATGAGGTTTGAGTTCTTCAATTCGCTTTAGGGTGAGTAGAATGGGAATCTTGGAATTCTTGATTTCGAAGCCTTTTCCGGAGGAGTCTACTTCCAACAGCCCGATTGGACCGCCGGATTGCGTTATTCCCTTTCGGATTCTTCGGAGATTTCGGTTGGTGCGGCGGCTCTTCTGCCTTCGACTATCTTCAGTCGCGTAACATAGCCCACTACGCGGTTTCTCAGCCGCTTGGTCTTCGCGTCGACTAGATCAGCAAGAATGGTCTTGTTAGACTCGTAGTTGGTTGTGAACTTGTCCGGGTAGCGTTCAATCAACTCTCTAGAAACTTTCTTGACCGCGGCTATCCGAACCTTGCCCACTCTAGCACTCTCGATGCTTGGCGAACCTTCCGCTGGACTTTTAAATATTTGGCGTCGAAAACGCGTGCAGGCGCGACTAACTGTTAAATAGACAGTTTTAGAACCTGAAATCGGTCGCTTAGTTGGCGGAAACCGAAATTTCGACCGCCGCAGTGCATCGGCTCATAAAAAAGGGCGGTGCGGGTAGAATTGGCGATGATGCGGCGGAAGAACTGAGGAAGGTAGTGGAAGAGGTTGCTGTGAGGGTCGGAAAGGAGGCTCTGGAACTCGCAACCCACGCGGGGCGGAAAACAGTGAGAGCTGAAGATATCCGGCTCGCAGTGAAGCGAATCTGGAAAGAATAAGCTGAAAACTTCTCCATCAACTGAGATAAGGTTTTTATCGAAATATTTCCGCATTGCACTGAGCGAACAGACACTTGTCTTATCTTGCAAATCAACAAGTCCTAATCCTCAAAGAAGGATCGTCGCGCAATAGAGGAAAGGATGCCCAGAGAGGCAACATCAGCGCGGCACGAATTGTTTCTGAAGTTGTAAAGACCACACTTGGGCCGCGCGGAATGGACAAGATGATGGTCGACAGTCTAGGGGACGTCACTATAACGAGTGATGGAGCCACAGTCCTAGACGAGTTAGATGTTCAACATCCAGCAGCAAAGATGCTTGTGGAAGTGGCAAAGACACAGGATGATGAGGTTGGGGACGGCACCACCACATCCGTCGTTCTCGCGGGCGAGCTTCTGAAAAGGGCCGAGTTCTTGCTCGACCAAGGACTTCATCCAACTGTCATCAATGCAGGCTACAAGAAAGCCGGAGAGAAGGCGAAGGAGATTCTGAACGAGATCTCAAAACCTGTGGATTTGAAGGATGTTGAGACTCTCAGAAAGATTGCCATGACATCGATGCATGGGAAGACCCTGGGGAGTGCTACTGAACATTTCGCGAAGATCGCTGTCCAGGCTGTTAATCAGATCACTGAGAAGAGAGGAGACGCGTTCGTCGCTGATATCGACAATATTCAGCTTGTGAAGAAAGAGGGGAAGAGTCTGATGGACACAGCGCTTGTCAATGGTGTCATCATTGACAAGGAGGTTGTTCATCCTGGAATGCCGAAGCGAATGGCGAAGGCCAAGATAGCGTTGCTGGATACTGCGATGGAGATCGAGAAGACGGAATTCAGCGCGGAAATCAAGATCAGCAATCCACAGCAGATGCAGTCCTTTCTGGACGAGGAGACGAAACTAATGAAGGACATGGTGGACAAGGTTGCAGAATCAGGGGCCAACGTCGTTCTGTGCCAGAAAGGGATCGACGAGGTCGCGCAGTCTTTCATGGCAAAGCAGGGAATTCTAGCAGCTAGAAGAATCAAAAAGTCTGACATCGAGAAGCTCTCTAGAGCGACTGGTGGAAGAATCGTCACCAACTTGGAGGATCTGCGAGCCAGCGATCTTGGGAACGCGGGTCTCGTCGAGGAACGGAAAATCGGAGATGACAAGATGATATTCATTGAAGACGCGAAGGACCCGAAGTCGGTCAGCATTCTCATACGCGCGGGTCTAGAGCGTATGGTTGACGAGGCCGAGAGGTCCCTCAAAGACGCGCTTTCCGTTGTCATTGATGTTGTGAAGAAGAATAGAATAGTCGCTGGCGGTGGGGCTGTGGAGACCGAGGTCGCTAAGAGAATTCGCGACTATGCGACGAAGATCGGTGGCAGAGAGCAACTTGCCGTAGAAGCTTTCGCTGATTCAATGGAAGCGATCCCTCGGACACTATCCGAGAATGCTGGCTTGGATCAAGTCGACATCCTTGTCGCTCTAAGAGCTGCACACGAGACTAAGGGACTCTGGAGTGGGATCAACGTCTACACGGGCGAGATTACCGACATGATGAAGGAAGGGGTCTTAGAACCAGTAAAGGTCAAGGAGCACGCGATCGGATCGGCCGTGGAAGTGGCTTCAATGATTCTCCGCATCGACGACGTAATCGCGGCAGCGAAACCTCCGCCGATGCCGAAGGGTCAGGGTCCGCCGCCCGATTAGATCGTTTCCAGAAAAGGCTTAACTGAAGCGTATTTTCTCGGAGCGTCTGCTCCGGTAGTATAGACCGGTCTGCACATGGCCGAAAGTATGCCGGACTCTCGATCCGGCGACCCGGGTTCAAAAGCTTCCATAGGGCGGAGAGTCCCGGCCGGAGCACC